>Ga0265314_10000644_pt1 | contig 42836 bp, 23 predicted proteins | sample 4126metaG_FD_203106 | JGI IMG/M metagenome (GOLD analysis project Ga0265314, IMG submission 203106) | Rhizosphere microbial communities from Carex aquatilis grown in University of Washington, Seatle, WA, United States - 4-1-26 metaG | ecosystem: Host-associated > Plants > Roots > Rhizosphere >... | reverse complement strand
TCGGTTCAATGCGCTCGCATTGAACCGACGCCCTGGGTAGGGCCGTTAAAGAGGGAAAAGCCTCACGACGTGGCCGTCAGGCAACCGAGGCGATCTACCGAGGATTCTTTTGTCGTGGTTTTTGTGGCGCCCTTACAGGGCTTGCGCGTTCTAGGGCTTCGGTTCCCAGGGCGTCGCGACAAATGCGTTCGCATTTGTCGCTGTGCCCTGGGCTGAAAAGATGTCACGCTTTCAGCGTGGACAGCAACGACACGCAAGCTGCGTTCAATCCGAATGGCCAACGGCGAACGACCACTGGCTGCGAACGACCGCAGCCAATGGCACCACGGCTACGGCGGGGAGTGGTACGCGGACGGCGGACGCGCAGTAGTAGCGTTGGAATGCAAAAGCAAAGGATACGTCGAAGGGCCGACGACAATGCAATCAACCTTCGCCAGTCCTACGCCGTGGCTTGGCCGGGTTGGGCATCGGCGCGGCCGAGCAGGCTGAAGAAGACCCCCGTCGAAGTCAGCAGGTCGGCTTCGAGTTTCGAGAGTTCTTCCGAGTTGCCTTCGCCGAGCAGGTATTCGACGGCCTTGACCAGAATCTGCGGATTGAAGGGCTTGGCGAGGAGGAACTTCGCGCCGGCCCGCAGGCCCCGCAACACCGGCCCGAAAGCCGAGCCGCGCGTCAGGATAATCACCGGCGGCGCATTGAGTCCCAGGCGCTTGATGTGGGCCATGAATTGCCAGCCTTTGACCGCGGGCAAGTCTTCGTCGAGGATCAGCAGATCGAAATGCATGTTGGCGTTGATTTTTTTTAAGGCTTCGTCCAGCGAGGTGATCGAAACCAGTTCAATGTCGGTTGGGGATAAGGCCAGGCGTAAGGACGCGAGCGCTTCGTCTTCCTTTTCCACGGCGAGAACCGTGTGCTTCATTGCAGTTCCTCCTCGTTATGACAGCTTGCACCAGAATCGCTTGCGATGGCCCTCCGTAAACTTCGGCGGCCGGCAAAATAGGGTGGCACGGATACGCAAAGGCTTTCCGGCCCTCACATCTGGGTAAACTTAATCACGCAAAATTCGCGAAGTCAAATAGTGCACAGGTTTGTAACGGGATGTTTGCAAAGCCCTATTCTTCGCGCACTGGAGTGCGCAAACCGCATTGAGCATGCCCCTGCCCTTGCAGTGTCCGCGCGCGCGGCCATAACAGGACGCCATAGCTTCTGCGAAAGGCGGTGCGTGTTGGCCTTCGACAATCTGCGCGACCTGCTCAAGGCGCTCGAAGAGCGCGGCGAACTTCTGCGCATCAAAGAACGCGTCTCGCCGATCCTCGAGATCACCGAGTGGGCGGACCGCGTGGTGAAATCCAAGGCGGCCAAGCGACCGGCGCTGCTGTTCGAGAACGTGGAAGGCTCGAGCATGCCCGTGGCGATCAACCTTTTCGGGACGCCGGAACGCACGGCTTTCTGCCTGGGCGTGAAGAACTTTGACGAGATCGCCGCGGAAATCGAAGGCTTGCTGCACCAGCGCCCGCCTGAAACGCTGATCGAGAAGCTGAAAATGCTTCCTCTATTAGCGAAGCTGGCGAATTTCCCGCCCAAGAAGGTGCGCTCGGGGCCTTGCCAGGAAGTGGTCTTCAAAAGCGATCAGGTCGATTTGGGGATTTTGCCCGCGCTGAAGTGCTGGCCGCAGGACGGCGGACGCTACCTCACGCTGACCAACGTCTTTACGCGCGACCTCAAAGGCCTGTCAAACTGCGGGATGTACCGCATCCAGATCTTCGACAAGCGCACGTGTGCAATGCACTGGCACATGCATCACGGCGGCGCCGGGCACCACCGGCAATGGGAAGCCAAAAACGAGCGCATGCCCGTGGCGGTCGCGTTGGGCGGCGATCCGGCGGTGATTTATGCCGCGACCGCGCCGCTGCCGCCGGGCATCGACGAGATGCTGATGGCGGGCTTCCTGCGCAAGAGCCCAGTCGAGATGGTCCCGTGTGTCTCGCAGCCGGAGCTGCTCGTGCCGGCCGAAGCCGAAATCGTGGTTGAAGGGTACCTCGAGCCGAACGAACGCCGCCTCGAAGGACCCTTCGGCGACCACACCGGGTTTTACTCGCTGGCGGACCAGTATCCGGTGTTCCATGTGACGGCGCTGACGCACCGCAAGAATCCGATCTACCAGACGATCGTCGTGGGCACGCCGCCGATGGAAGACACCTACTTGGGCAAAGCCACCGAGCGCATCTTCCTTCCATTCTTAAAGCTGACGCTGCCCGAGATCGTGGACTACAACCTGCCCGAGTTCGGCGTGTTCCACAATTGCGCGTTCGTCTCCATTAAGAAGGAGTTCCCGCAGCACGCGCGCAAGGTCATGCACGCGCTGTGGGGCCTGGGCCAGATCATGTTCACAAAGATCATCGTCGTCGTGGACGAACATGTGAACGTGCAGAACCAGGACGAAGTCTTCTTTCACGTCGGCGCGAATTGCGATTTCACCCGCGATATCGAAGTCGTGAAAGGCCCGACGGACATCCTGGACCACGCCAGCCAGCACTATGGCTGGACCGGCAAACTGGGCATCGATGCGACCAAGAAGTGGAAGGACGAGGGCTTCACGCGCGAGTGGCCGGACTATATTGTGATGGACCAGAATGTTAAATCAAAGGTTGCTGAACAGATGCAGAAGTTGGGCTTAAAGGTGTAGTTGAATAGGGTTAACGAGATGCTCCTGCACGTCGTGGGTGGAATTCCATTTTGTGGGAAATGTTAAAACGCTGACGAAAGCTCAATCGTCTTGACAACTCTATGGAAATGGCTAACTTGCACCAAACAAGCCTAATTTGGTCGACATGTAGATTTTGTCGACTTCCTAGATGAGGTACCGCCCAGTTCCGGCGAGGAGCCTGCACTATGAGCGACCGTCTCGGGGAAATGCTGGTCCAGGCCAAGCGCGTAACTGAAGATCAGTTACGTCAGGCGCTGGAGACACAGCAGCAAGTCGGCGGCAAGCTTGGGGTCATCCTGACCAAGCTCCGCATCATCAATGAAGATACGCTGGCCGATTTCCTGGGCCAGCAACTCAACATCCGCGTGCTCGGGATCAAGGAGCTCGTGGTCTCGCCCCAGGTCTCCGCGCTGGTGGACCTGGAAGTCCTCGAAAAGAACGAAGTCCTGCCGCTGTACATGAAGGACGACAAGCTGGTGATCGCGGTCTCCGATCCGTTGGATTACAACGCAATCGACGAACTGCGCTTCCTGACGAATCACAGTCTGGACCTGCGGCTGGGCACGCGCAGCAACATCACCAAGGCGATCGATTTCTATTTCCACGGCCGCGCGTGCAAGGACCTCGAGGACGCCGAAACGGCGTTGCGGGCGTCGGGCAAGCATCCGGCGGCGGCGTCGGGCTCGCGCTTGCAGGCCAACGTGGGCGCGATCAAGGCCTCTCCATTAAAGGTGGTACAAGCGCTGGTCGAATTGCTGGTCGAAAAGAAAGTGATCACGCGCGATGAGCTGGCAACCAAGTTGGGCCAGCTCAAGTAGATTTGCATTACGCACGATGGGTTGCATGTGTTAGGCTGTTTCATTAATACCAGGGTGGGGAGCCGGGGAGCGCGGCGCATCCATGAAGACCGTATCGGTTCCTGAATTGGCCCAACGGGTGGCGCAAGAGCTAAGCCAGCCAGAGGCCAGCGCACGTGCGGTAATCGACCGCACGATCGATGTCATTCGTAAAGAATTACAGCGCGGCAATCGCATCGAGCTGGCCAACCTGCTCACGGTGCACGTGCGCACTGGCCAGGCGGTGCCGGCCAAGAGCAGCGCCGACGCCGCGATCAACCTGCCGCCTTCGCGGCTGGTGCAATTCGAGCTCGACGAGACGCTGCGCAAGAAGATCGAAGGCTCGGGCCAGTACCAGATTCTGCTGGTAGTGCCCAAACGGAATTTCTTCACCGGCGTTATGGCCGCGCGGTTGACCAGCGCGCGCACCGACGTGACCGTGATGGAAGGCGAAACGGAAGCGATCGAGTATCTCAAGAAGACCAAGCCGGACCTGGTGGTCCTCGACGCCAACCTGGCCGCGCCGTACAAGGTCTGCGAGCAGGTGAAGAAGACCAAGGAATCGAGCCTGACCGCGATCGTCCGCGTGATGAGCGAAGGCGAACAGCTTTCGACGCCGAATCTGCAGGTGCTGCCGGACGAAAAGATCGTCGAGCCGTTCGAGTTGAGCGAGTTGGTCAAGCTGGCGGAAGCCGAGCTGGCGCGCTCGAACGAAATGCGCAACTATTTCGAGCAGGACGTGCACTTCCAGCTCGCGACGACCGAAGAGAACGTCGAAGAAGCGAACGATTTTGTCGGGCAGGTGCTGGCGGGTTCGGGGCTGGCGGAAGACGCGCGGGATTCACTGCAGGTCGCGTTCCGCGAAGCACTCGACAACGCCGCGCGCCACGGCAACAAGTACAATGAGAATCGCAACCTGGACGTGCAGTTCCTGGTGGACCGCGAAAAAGTGACGGTGGCCGTGACGGACGAAGGCGAAGGGTTCGACACGGAGATCTACCTCAGCCGCGGGGTTTCGGTGAATCCGATTGAAGCGGCGCGCGAACGCAGCAAGCAGGGCGGGGCCGGGGGCCTCGGGATCATGCTGATGCTCAAATGCGTCGACAAGATTGAGTACAACTACGCGGGCAACAAGATCATCTTGACCAAGTTCATTCATCGGGCACCCACGGCCGCCGCCTGAAGGCTGCGGGGGGGACTAGGGGCGGGAACAGCATGGCTGCCATTGAATTTCGCGTAAAGGTCATCAAGTCCGCCACGGGCACCACTGCCACGCTGGCGGAAATCGATGGCTCGATCGACGCCACCACGATTCAGAATTTCCAGCAGGTCATGGACAAGCTGATCGAACGCGGCGTTAAAAACCTGATTCTCGACTGCACGAACGTGAAGTACATCAACTCGACCGGCTTGGGCACGCTGCTCAAGTACGCCGACACGTTCGAGTCGATGAGCGGCCACATCGCCTTCTGCCGCGTGCCCAGCAAGGTCATGCTGGTCATGGAAATGCTCGGCTTCAACGCGCTCTTCAATATCGTTCCAGATGAAGCGACCGCGCTGCGTTCGTTCTCCGGCGTCGCCGCGCCGCCCACGAAAGTCCAGGTCAAGCCCGAAGGCCCGGTCACGCCGATGGCGGCGGCACCGCTGGTTTCCGCTCCTCCGCGCGCCGCGGCTCCAGCCCCTGCGCCCGCTCCGGCGGCGCCGGCACCCGCGCCCGCTCCAGCCGCGCCTGCTGCGGCATCCTTCCCGATTCAGGCCGCCTGCGCGCGCTGCCGCGTGACGCTCGAAATTGCCGCGGTCGGCAAGTTCAAATGCCCGCGCTGCGGCGCCGTGCTGGCCGTCGAACCGACCGGCCGCGTGCGCTTCTTCGCTTCCAAGAAGGGCCGCCCGATCGAAATCAGCATTCCCTGCAACAAGGATCTGGTGACGGGCATCGGCGACCTCGCTGCGCGCGCCGCCGAATCCATCGGCTTCAACGGCACGACCACGGGCGAAATCTCCACCGCGGTCAGCGAAGCCTGCACGCAGATCATGGACCTCGCCTATGCGGGCGATCCGGCCAGCATCGTCCATCTGTTGATTCTCGCCGACGGCAACGCGCTCACGGTGAAGATTGCCGACCATGGCAAGGCCCTCGAATTCACGGGCGGCACGATCCATGGCGACAACCGCTTCAGCAACGTGATCGGCAACATGGATACGGTTGAACACCGCCCCAGTCCGCGCGGTGGCAACATCCTCACCCTGATCAAGATCAAGCCGTAAGTAAGTGCCGCGCAAAGGGAATCGCCATGTCCGACCCCTCCAGCCGCCGTTCCAGCCGCTTCTCCATGCGTTCGAAGCAGGTCGGCCAACTGCTTCAGGAAAACGGCGACGTCCAGGCGGAACAAATCGCCAAGGCGCTCAAGCTCCAGGAAAAGCAGGGCGGCCTGATCGGCCAGATTCTGCGCTCGATCAACGCGTGCTCGGCCGAAGCCCTGGCCGCCGCGCTGCTCAAGCAGGTGCAGGTCACGGACATCCGCTGCGAAGAGCTGGGCGTCGAGCCGAACGTGCTGAGTTTCGTGACGCAGGAAAAATGCGCCGAACACCGCCTGTGCCCGTTCGAACAGCTCGGCAATCTGCTTTGCGTGGTCATGGCCAACCCGCTGAACCGCAAAGCGATCAATGAAATTGAAGAAGCCTCGCACCTCAAGGTCAAGCCGTTCAAGGCGCCGTGGGCCAAGATTCAGGAACTGATCGGGCGCAGCTACACCGAAGAGAACCTGGCCGCCGCGGGCGGAGAGGCCGGCGAAGTCGGCGATCCGGGCGACCTGTCCGATCCGGGCAGTCTCGACGATGCCGCCGCGCCAGTCGAAATTCAGGCGCCGCTGGAGATTCCGGCCGATGAAGGCGGCGAAGAAGCCGCGCCGGCCCAGACGCCCGCCGAACGCAGGAAGAGCCAGAACGAACCGCTGCGCCAGGATCCCATGATCAAGGGCCTGGACGAATTGAGCGACGGCTCCGCCGAAATGATCGAGACGGACAAGCGCGGCCTGCGCCGACGCGAACCGCGCGCCGACGATGCGCCTGCGCCGCGCGCGCCCAAGCCGCTCAAGGTCAATGTCGACCTCGACAGCCTGGACCTCGATTCCGCCTCGCAAGTCATCGCCACGGGCGAAGAAGCCAGTGTCGATCACGGCGACATGGGCGACGAAATTCAGGGCAGCGCGCATGCGCCGCGGGCCAACCGCGCTCCCGCGCTGCCGGGCTTCGAACAGGCCCCGGTCGGCTACTTCTTTGAAGGCGATGAAGAACCCGAGGACCTCGAGTCCTACCAGGAAGAGCTGGGCGCGCTGCTGTCCGAATTGCCGGTCGCCGAATTTGTCGCGGAGAACGCCGCCGAGTACCGCGCGTCGCTCGCCCCCAAGTCCGCCGCCGCCAAGCCGAAGCCCGCGCCCAAGCCCGCTCCGGTAAAGAAGGAAATTCCGGTCGAAAATCTGCCCGCGCCGGAATCCCCGCAGAAGGCCCTCGCGCTGAGCGATGCGGACTTCTCCAAGCTCACCTCCGGCATGATCACCGATCCCGTCGGCGAGTGGCTTTGGAAGACTTATGCGCCCGGTCCGGTCACGGTGGAAGAGTTCGACGCCGAGAAGGCCTGAAGTTAAGGCGCTCTTCGCAATAAAATTTTCCAAATCTCCAGCGCTTCGGCGCTTTTCTTTAGCTCAAGAACGTTTATATCACGGTCCCAATTTGGGCGGGCGGTAACCGCTCGATTGGGAATCCGATGCCTAAGCGTACCGACATCAAAAAAATCCTCCTGATCGGCTCTGGCCCCATTGTTATCGGGCAGGCTTGCGAGTTCGATTATTCCGGCACCCAGGGCGCCAAGGCGTTGCGCGAAGAGGGCTACCAGGTCGTCCTGGTGAACTCGAACCCCGCGACGATCATGACCGACCCGGAGCTGGCCGACCGCACGTACATTGAGCCGGTCACGCCTGAAACCGTCGCCAAGATTATTGAAGTCGAACGTCCCGACGCGCTGCTGCCCACGCTGGGCGGCCAGACCGGCCTGAACACCGCGATCCAACTCGCGCGCATGGGCGTGCTTGAGAAGTACAACGTCAAGATGATTGGCGCGAACGAACAGGCCATCGAGAAGGCCGAGAACCGAGAGCTCTTCAAGAAGGCGATGCTCAAGATCGGGCTGGACGTGCCGCGCTCGTACTTCGTGCACAACCAGGCCGAAGCCGAATTGGCGGTGAAGGAGATCGGCCTGCCTTGCGTGATCCGCCCCGGCTTTACGCTGGGCGGGACCGGCGGCGGCATCGCCTACAATCAGGAAGAATACGACCAGATCATCGCGCGCGGCCTGATGCTGAGCATGAATTCCGAGGTCCTCGTCGAGGAGTCCATCGAGGGCTGGAAGGAATTCGAGCTCGAAGTGATGCGCGACCGCCTCGACAACGTGGTGATCGTCTGTTCGATCGAAAATTTCGATCCGATGGGCGTGCACACGGGCGATTCGATCACCGTCGCGCCGGCCCAGACGCTTACCGACAAGGAATACCAGCGCCTGCGCGACGCGGCCATCGCGGTGATCCGCGAGATCGGCGTCGAGACGGGCGGTTCGAATATCCAATTCGCCGTCGAACCAAACACCGGCCGCACCATCGTCATCGAGATGAACCCGCGCGTGAGCCGCTCCAGCGCGCTGGCCAGCAAAGCCACGGGCTTCCCGATTGCCAAGATCGCGGCGAAGCTGGCCATCGGCTACACGCTCGACGAAATCCGCAACGATATCACGCGCGAGACGCCGGCCTGCTTCGAGCCGACCATCGACTACTGCGTGGTCAAGATTCCGCGCTTCGCATTCGAAAAATTCCCCGGCGCCGATCCGACGCTGACCACGCAGATGAAGTCCGTCGGCGAAGTCATGGCCATCGGGCGCACGTTCAAGGAATCGCTGCAAAAGGCGCTGCGCGGCCTGGAAATCCGCCGCTGGGGCCTGGGCTGCGACGCCGTCGAAGCGCGCACGCCGGTGCCCGCGCGCGAACGCATCCAGGAATCGCTCGCCAATCCGAACTGCGAACGCATCTTCTCCGTGCGCCAGGCGCTCAAGACGGGCTTCACGATCGACGAGATCTACGAACTCTCCGGCATCGACCGCTGGTTCCTGCGCAATATTCAGGAACTGATCGAGACGGAAGAAAAGCTGCGCACGCTGCGCGAGAAGTTGCCACGCTCGGAGCATTCCGCGCATTCGTCCAATCTGCTCATCGACACCGACGCGAAGGCGCTCTTAAAGGACGTCGCGCTGCTGGAAGAGATCGCCCCGGCGCTGCGAATGGCCAAGCGCGACGGCTTCTCCGACGCGCAGATCGGCGCGCTGTGGGGCTTGCGCGAAGCGGACGTGCGGCGCCTGCGCCTGGATCTGGGCATTAAGGCCGTTTACAAGCTGGTCGACACGTGCGCGGCCGAGTTCGAGGCGTACACGCCGTACTATTACTCGAGCTACGATTTCGAGGACGAGGCGCGCGTCTCGAAAAAGAAAAAGATCATGATTCTCGGCGGCGGCCCCAACCGCATCGGGCAGGGCATTGAGTTCGATTACTGCTGCGTGCATGCGGCCTTCGCGCTCAAGGAATTGGGCATCGAGTCGATCATGGTCAACTCGAATCCCGAGACCGTCTCGACCGACTACGACACGTCCGACCTGTTGTTCTTCGAGCCTCTGACGCTCGAGGACGTGCTCAACATTCACGACCGCATCAAGCCCGACGGCACGATCGTGCAGTTTGGCGGACAGACGCCGCTGAACCTTGCGCGCGGCCTGCGCGATGCAGGCGTCAAGATCATCGGCACGTCGGTGGAATCCATCGCCGCGGCCGAAGACCGCAAACTTTTCAATGAATTGATCGAGCGCCTTAAGCTGCTCCAGCCGCCCGGCGGCACCGCGATGAGCGAAGCCGAAGCGCATGAAACGGCGAACAAGATCGGCTATCCGGTGCTCGTGCGGCCCAGCTACGTGCTGGGCGGGCGCGCCATGGAAATTTGTCACGAGCCGGCCAAGCTGAGCCAGTTCGTGCACCAGGCGTTTGAAGCCAGCCCCGACGCGCCGGTGCTGATCGACAAATTCATCGAGAACGCGATCGAAGTCGACGTCGATGCGGTCTCCGACGGCGAAGACGTGGTGATCGCGGGGATTCTCGAGCACATCGAAGAAGCGGGGACGCATTCCGGCGATGCCGCGATGGCACTGCCGCCGCACAGTCTTTCGGACCGCCTCGTGAAGAAGATTTCCGAGATCACCTGCCAGCTCGCCAAGGAACTGAAGGTCTGCGGGCTGATGAACATTCAGTACGCGGTCAAGGGCGAGCAGGTTTACGTGCTGGAAGTCAACCCGCGCGCGAGCCGCACGGTGCCTTTTGTCAGCAAGGCCACCGGCGTGCCGTGGGCCAAGATTGCCGCAAAGTGCATGTGCGGCGTCTCGCTGAAGGAACAGAAGGTGCAGGCCGTGGTGCCCGAACACATCTCGGTCAAGGAATCGGTCTTCCCCTTCAACAAGTTCCTGGGCAACGACACGATCCTCGGCCCGGAAATGAAGTCGACGGGCGAAGTCATGGGCATCGACACGAATTTCGGCCACGCCTTCGCCAAGGCGCAGCTCGCCGCGAGCCAGAAGCTGCCCGAAAAGGGCAAGGTCTTCATTTCGGTCAACGATGTAGACAAGCGCAGCGTGGTTTCGGTCGGCAAGCGCCTGGCGCAACTGGGCTTCACCATCGTCGCGACGGGCGGGACCTACCGGATTCTCGAGCGCCACGGGATCAAGGCTGAGCAGATCAAAAAGATCAGCGCGGGCCGCCCAAACATCATGGATTTGATGAAGAACGGCGAGATCGTGCTGGTGATCAACACGCCGACCGGCAAGGGCCACCACACGGACGAAGCGAAGATCCGTTCGGCGCTCGCTGCGCGCAATATCCCCTGCATCACGACCGTTTCGGGCGCGGAAGCGACCGTCACCGGCATCGAAGCGATGCGCCAGGGCTATAGCGTCAAGGCGCTGCAGGACTACTATCCGGTCAAAAAGAAATAGCCGCGTCTGCATGCGGCTATTTTCTGCGCGGCGCACCACTTTCTCTTACGGCGCTTTTTCTTCCACCACGCGCTTCAGCACGAAGTTGATCGCTTCCTTCGAACAGGAATCGCAGTAGCCGTATTTTTCGCGCATGACCTTCAGCGTGCGCAGCACCTTGGGGCGTTCGGGGCCGGGAATCAGCGCCTCGTCGTCGGTGCCGGAGGCCAGCGTGTAGCGCCCCAGCGTTTCCAACGCGGACTGTTTCTGCTTGTAGTAACTCGCGCGCAGGTCCTGGACGAGGTCCGGGAAGATTTCCGAATAATCGAGCTTTTGACCCAGGTGTTCGAGCGAGAACGCTGCGACCTTGGAGACCAGATTCTTGCGGAAATTGTCCGCGTTTTCCTTCTGTGCCATCAGCGCTTCGACGCCCTTCATCACTTCCTCGCTGGGATCTTCGAGCTTGCCTGTGCGCGGGTTCTCGATGCGCTCCTTCGAGACGTATGCGCGCACATTGCGGAAATACTCGTCGAGGCGCCGTGGAAATTCGCTTTCGGCGACCAGTTCCATCGAATCGTAAATCTCCACGGTCAGCCAGCGGTGGTATTCGTCCTGCGCTTCCTCGGCGAAATGCTCCGGGTCCTGGTAGCCGTCGTCGGGCTTGAGCCGGAGGAAGTCGTAGACCGAGCGGTCTTTCAGCAATTCCCCGATCGTGTCGAAGATCGCGAGCGGCGAGAGGCACGTGCGCGCCGGAAGCTGCGCCGCGAGGCCCAGCAGCGAGCGCATCTCGCGCGCCGACGCCCCGCGCCGGCCTTCATACGCGGTGCATTCGAAACCCTCGAATTCCGCCGTCTCGTCGTCGTGCTCGCTGGCCAACTGGCCGACGTGGCTAAGCAGCAGGCGCTTCTCTTCCGTGGTCAGGCTGTCGGGGCAGCGGGTTTCGCCGTACAGGCGCGCTTTCTGGAGCGGCGTCAGGCGGCGCAACACGCCGGAGAGTTCATCCGGATATTTCGACGGGTCCGGACGGCGCAGGCGCGTCATGACGGCCCAGAGCGCGGCAACATCGAGCGTGTGCGGCGCGAGATGCCGCGTGCCGCGCACTTCGCCGGCGAATTCGCGATAAATTTCGCGTTCCTTTTTCCATTCACGCATGTAGCCCGCGCGAATGAGTTCCATGCGTCCTTTGAAGCTCGTGAAATCCGGGTTGGCCTTGAATGCCGAAAGGTATTTTTCGTTGCAGGTGGCGAAGAGGACTTCGTTCAGGTGCGCGATCGCGCCGGGCAGGCTGATCGTGCCGCGCTCGCAGGTATTGAGCAGATATTTGTTCAGCTCGATGTTGCGCTTGAGGAAGTCGGAGTATTCGACGATCCCGCCGCAGCCTTCGACGAGTTCGCCGGAGAGTTCCACCAGTTGCAGACCCTGCAGCGCAGGCGGCAGCGCCAGGCCGTGGTCGAATGTCATTGGGCGGCTGCCGCCGTCGACGGCCTGCTGCGGCTCGATCACCGACGCGCCGACGCGGAAGCGCTTAGAGATAAAGTAGCGTTCGACCTGGATGTGGCGCATGACCTTGGTCCAGTCGCCGCGGTACGCGTTGAGCAGCGCTTCGTAGATCGACTTGCTCTTGGCCGACAGATCGCCTTCGCGCAGGTAATGGCCCTTCAGGCGCTCGATGCGCTTGGCATCGTCGGGCTTCTCGGCGAGCAGCGCGTCGAGCAGCTTCTCGCGCTCGTGAATCGGGACAAGGAAGATCGGATTTTCGCGCAGCTCGCAGACCACTTTGCACGAGATCAAGTTGTCGTCGATGAACGCGAGCGTGTCCTTGGGGATCTCGGCGCGGCTCGCGCCGAAGCCCAGGTGTTCCTTGCCTTCGGTGCGCTCGGTGAAGATCCAGTTGAAGCGGAAGACCGTGCCTTCGTCGAGGGAGGAATAGTGTTCGAGCGCGCGGAAAATCAGATCGATAAAGCTGGATTTGCCGGAGCCGTTCGGCCCATGGAGCACCACGAGGCGGTCGGCGCGGCCCGTTGCGGCGAAGCGCTTGAGCAGGCCGTAAGCTTTGTTTTGCACGTCCTCGTGGCCGATCAGCTTGTCGGTGCCGCCTTCGAAGGGCGCATCGAACATTTTAAAGCGGCGCGCTTTGCCGCCAATCGCATCGACTTGTTCCGTGCCGTAGTGCTCGAAGCAATCGACGACGTATTGCGGCGCATTGCGCCCGATGCGGACTGGATCGAGGGCGAATGCGTCCAGAAACTGGCGAAAGGACAAAATGCGCTTCTGCGCTTTGAATTCGGATTTCGACTGATCGCTGGTTTCCGACATGAAGCCGTCGAGATTCACCATGGTTCGCTCCGCGATGGGTGGCCACACTTCGGCCATCACAAATCATACGCGCAAGCGTAAGCCCAATGCAAAGTTTTGCAGGGAATTCGATGCGTTACCTGGCGTCGATCAGGCGACCGACGTTGATCGGGTGCGAATTCAGCGTTCCCTTAGAGGAATCGATGCGCATGCCGTTGCAGAGCGGCCGTTACGCGGGCTGTACATCCATATAGGTCACCGAGCCGGCTGCGATGCTGCCCGAAATTTTGGTGCTCGCCAGTTTCCACTTGAGCGTCTGATTCGCTTGCGGCGCCTTTAAGAGGAAAAGCGTTAGCCCCGCCGCATGCGTAGCCGCGGCGTTCAAGCGCCGCGGCGGGTCGGCGTCCAAGCCTTCGACTTCGAGGACCGGCGCGGGCTGGCCTGCAGGCTGGCGCAGGATCAACAACGTCTGGCGTGCGTGCGCAGACGCGGCTTCACCGTGCGTGTCGAGCGCGTGGCCTTCCACCGCGGCAAGGAACGCGCGTTCGAGCGGCGCGTAGCGCTCCGCTTTGCGCAACGGCAGGATGCCTTCGCGTCCACTGTGTGCGAAATGCTGGAAGAGGCGAAACGCCCGAGCCGGCGTTTCGCCTTCGGCGGTGCGGACGCCAGCGCCACGTACAAAGCGTGCGTTTGGATTGGTGCAGACCAGCGGCACGACGCCGTCGGATTCCCGGCCGCCAGCGAGGACGGAGAGCAGCGTGGTGCGCTGCAAAAGCGCTGCGATAGAAATCACAGGCGGCAGGCGCGCCGCATGTTCGTGCTCGCCCCACGCCAAGTCCCACAAGAAGGGGTTGGGCGCGAGCATCTGCCGTGCGAGCGTCGTGCCGGGCACCAACCCCAGGCTGATCGTGCCGCGTCCAAAACGCGCGAGAAAGACGCCGTGCCGCGGTGAGGCGCATTCGATCAAGCGCGCGACCGGCGCGGGACGGCCCAGGGCCGCGTGGTGCCGCAGCATCCAGGTGCGCGCGACGAGGCCGCCCATGCTGTGCCCAATAATCACCGGTGGCGCGTCGAGCTGCGCGAGCGCGCCGCGCAGGGCGCGGTCCAACTCCGCGGCGAGATCGTCGAGCGTCACGCCGCGCGGCCACGAACCGTATTGCTGAAAAACCGGGAGCACGCGATGTCCGGCCGCGCGCAAGGACTCAGGGAGCGCGCCAAACGTGCGCGGACCGGAGAGCCAGCCATGCACCAAAAGGACGGGCAAACCCATGCGCGGCGCGCGCTCCAAAAATTCCCCGGGCAGAGGTTGGAGGAGAACTTTCCGCGCGCAACTTGATTTATCCACACATGCGGGCAGGTTAACGAAGAATGATCTGGGTGCTCTTCTTCCTCTCCGGCGCCTGCGCACTGGTGTATGAGGTGCTCTGGACGCGCCAGCTCGGTCTCGTGCTCGGAAATACGGTTCAAAGCCTGGCCGCGGTGTTGACGGCATTCATGAGCGGGCTGGCTTTGGGAGCATGGTTGGCGGGCAAATACGCGCCGCGCATCAAGCGGCATCTGCTCGCGTACGGCCTGCTGGAAATTTCCATCGGCGTATATTGCGCGATCCTGCCGCTGCTCTTCCAGGCCATCGTGCCGCTGTATACGGCGCTGTACGGCGAGAGCGGCAGCGCGATTCTGCCCGTCGCGCGTTTTGTGCTGTCGTGCCTGCTGCTGTTGCTGCCAGCGACGTGCATGGGCGCAACGCTACCCCTGCTATCCGAATTCCTGGTGCGCACACCGGACCGCCTCGCGCGCGTGGCCGGGGGCTTGTACGCGATCAACACGTTCGGCGCGGTCGCAGGCGCGGGTTTCACGGGCTTCCTCTTATTGCCCACGTTCGGGCGTAGCGAGACCAATTGGCTGGCGGTCGGCGGAAACCTCGTGCTGGGCCTGTTGGCGATCGCACTGAGCCGCATGAAGGAAAAGCCCCACGCAAAGCCCACGGACGCCGAGAGCGACAAAGCCGACAAGAAAAAGGAAGTCGAAGCGGAGCAGGCCGCGCCTGTTTCAGCGCCGGTCTCGCCGGCCACTGTTCGAATCGCCGCGCTGGCTTTTGGGATCACCGGTTTTGCGGCGATGGCCACGCAGATCGGCTGGACACGCGCGCTATCGCTGTCGATCGGTTCATCTACCTACGCCTTCACGCTGATCGTGACGGTCTTTATCCTGGGCCTGGCGCTGGGCGGGGCGTGGGGCGCGCGCGTGGCGCCACGGCTCAAAGATCCCGTCCACACGCTCACGCTGGTACTTTTGATGATCGGCTTGGTGACAATGGCGCTGGTCGCGCTGCTCGGCCAGGCGCCGCTGCTTTTCTTCTGGCTGATGGCGTATTCCAGCGAAAGCTTCGAGAAGCTGCTGGTCGCCGAATTTTTCGGTATCGGCATATTGTTGATCATGCCCACGTTCCTGATGGGCGCGACGATGCCGCTGACGCTGCAAGTCGCGGCGCGGCGCGAAGGCGCGGAACGCAGCGCGGGGCAACTGGTCGGCGGGCTGTACTCGATCAACACGATCGGTTCGATTTTGGGCAGCCTGATCGGCGGGCTGGTGCTGCTGCCGGCGCTGGGCATTCGCAACTGCCTGGTGGTCTGCGCGCTGCTCTACACGATTCCAGGCCTGCTCCTTTTCTGGAAATCCTTCGCGCGCACGGTTGTAAACCAGCGCCTCGCATGCGGGACGCTCGCGGCAGTGCCGCTGCTGGCCGTGGTGATTCTGCCCAAGTGGGATCCACTCCTGATGAACTCCGGCGCATACTTGATGCGGTGGGGGCCCGACGTCAAAGCGGTGCGCGAAGGCCGGCCCATGGACATCACGCTGACCAAACTTTCCACCGACGAAGAAGTCTGGACGCGCGAAGGTGCGGCGGCGACCGTGGCGGTGCAGAAGAACAAATCCGGCCTCACGCTGAAGATCGGCGGCAAGCCAGACGCCGGCAGCTATCTCGACATGAGCACGCAGGTCGCGCTGCCGCTGGTGCCAGAACTCCTGCACAGCGGCCCGCCCGAAGACGTGCTGATCGTGGGCATGGGTTCGGGCGTGAGCTTGGGCGTCGCGGTCACGTTTCCGGGCGTGAAGCACGTGGACATCGTCGAGATCTCCCCCGACGTGGTGCTGGCTTCGTATTTCTTCCGCGAGTTCAACCACCTGACCTATGAGACGCCCACACACGCCGGCCAACCGGGCTGGTTGAACACGCCCAACATCGAAGTGATCGTCAACGACGGGCGCAACCATTTGCTGCTGACCAGCCGGCGCTACGACGTGATCGCAAGCGAGCCGAGCAATCCGTGGGTCGCGGGCATCGGGAATCTTTTCACCAAGGAAGCCTTTGAACTGTATCGCGCACGGCTCAAGCCCGGCGGAATCCTGTGCCAATGGCTGCACGAATACGGGATGGGGCAGAAGGAATTCAAGAGCGTGCTGCGCACCTACACGGAAGTCTTTCCGCACGTGCAGTTGTGGTGCTGCCTGCCGGGCTCGGATTATCTGTTGCTGGGCTCCGACCAGCCGTTGCGGTTCCGACTCGCGGAAGTCGAAAAACTTTTGCAGCATCCGGGCGTCAAGCCGCACGTGGCGCCGGTCTCGTTCGATCATCCCGAAGAAGTGCTGGCGTGCTTTCTCGACGACACCGAAGCGCTCAAGCACATTGCAAAAGACAGCCCGGTGCACACCGACGACAACATGCTGCTGGAATTCGCCGCGCCGCGAACCCTCTATGAAGCCAGCACGCTGCAGGCCTTTTTGTGGCGGGTCTCGCCGGACAGCCTGATCGACTTTGCCGGCTACGACAAAGCCGCGCAGCGCGACTTCATCCGCAAGCTGGACCGCACGGTGATGGCGCGAGACATTTTCGAGACATACAAATTACAACTCTTGGAGCAGTTCCCCAAAGGACCCGACCTGCTCTCGGCGACGCTCGAACTCGACCCACTGCATTTCTGGGCCAAGGAACGCCTGCCGTCTGAAAGCCAGAATCCGCGGTTTACTCCGTCGAGCCTCGAACAGGAATATGCCGCGGCCCTGCCGGGCTATATTGCCGATCCGGCCTCGCAAAAAGAACTGTTGGAGACGCTGAACGCGCTTGCGCGCCTGCGTTTTGGATTTGGCCGGTATGAACAAGCCGGCGCCGACGCGGAACGCGCGCTTTTGATCACGCCCAAAGACACGAGCCTCCTGGCGCTGGCAGCGCGTATCAAGCTGGCGCAGCGCGACCCCGCGGGTGCGCTCGTCCTGTATAAACGCGCCGTCGAAGCCGGCCTGGCGGAGCCCGAGCGCACGGCGCTGGGCGCGGAGATCGACGCGCAAGGCGGGCGCGCATTGGATGCTGTTGCGGCGCTTGAAGCGCTTCTGAAAGCCCCCGGCTCGCTTAATGACGAGCAGGTGGGCGCGCTCAGCGGACAATACGGCGAATTGTTGCAGAGCCTGCGGCGCGATGAAGCAGGCCGCCAAGCACTCAATCGGGCCCTGGACCTGGCGCCGGCGTCCACGGCGGTGCTGCGCTCCAAGCTGCTCTTTCTTGAGCGCAAAGGATTGGTGCCGGATCTGCTTGAGGCCAGCAAGCTCGCCGAACGCCTGGCCTATCTCGGCACCGACGACGGCAACGCGTACATCGATTGGGCGCAGACCGAACTAAAGCTGGCCGCGCTGTTCAAGCAGGACGGACACTCTGAAGCCATGCAGGAGACGGCACGCCGGGCGCGCCGCGCCGCGCACACGGCGGAAGTTTTTTCGCCCGGCGATCCGCGCGCAGGCCAAGCCATTGAAAGCGCCTGGCGTTACCTCGAAAAGTAGAAGCCCCTTCATTGCGCATTCAGAGTTAAAGAGTACTGTTAGAGAAGGCGCGGCGAATCCGCGCCGTGGGTTATCGAACTTATGGCGAACGCCAAAAGAATTCCGCGCATTGGCCTGCTCCTTCCCACGCATTCGACTTATTTTCAAGCCGGCAATTGGCTTTTTCCGATCCGTGAATTGTTCGAGAAAAAAGCTGCGGAAGGCCTCTGCACGTTCGAAATCATCGGCACAGACAAGCAGGTTCATGGCGCGCCCGACCTGCCTGGACCGGCCGTTGAACTCGTGAAGAAATTGGCCTTTGATGGCATCGTCGCCTGCTCGGTCACGTCCGACATGTACCACGCCCAGTTGGCGCAGCTCGGCATCCCGCTGGTCGCGGCAGACTTCGACCCGCAAGGGCGCATCTGCGACGCGGTGAGCTTCGATGGCCAGCAAGGCGGACAACTGCTGGGGCAAAAGCTGCGCGAGACCGGGCACAAGAACGTGATTTTCGCCGCGCGCTTCGGCCGCGACCTGACCGCCCCGAAAGGCGCACAGGCGTTTGTCGAAGACGAAGTCTCCATCGACCGTCGCCTGGGCGTGCTGACTGGGCTGGAAGGCGGCAAAGCCGAGATGTGGAGCACGCTGCCAATCTTCCCGGGGAATTCGAATACGGAAATCGCCGAGCGCTTGAAGCGCATGATCGACAGCTACGGCCGCAAGCCCGACGCGCTGACGGGCCACGACGGCGGCTATATCGACCGGGTTCGCGAAGTATTGCCGCAGGTGGGCCTGGACCCCGTCCGCGACATTTCGATCTGCACCTTCCATGCCCGGCCCAGTTTCGATACGCCGGCGCATTCTGAAGTCAACGTCAGCCACACGGTCTTCAGTGTCCAAGAAATGGCCAACGAAAGTTGGCGCCTGCTCGAAGAGCGCCTGAGCGGAAAGGTCCCGGCCAAGGCCGCGCCGCGCTTGATCAAGCTGCCGGGCCGTTTCGTGGACAGAGGCACGATCCGGAATCTGGCGGGCAAATAACGCGCACTTCTGCAGGCTTCGAAAACAACACGGCAGGCCTAAGAAACTGTTTCAAAACCTGGCCTGGCCGCGCAGCCCGGATTGTGGCGCCAGCCGAGGCGCGCCGAGGAAGCGTTATTTGGAGAAACTACCGCGACGAGGCGCAACAACGGATGGCGCCACAAGGCGAGGCTGCCCTGCGGGTTGGCAGTGCCCTTGGCCCTGCTCTTCGTTGTCGCTCCTCGCGGTATTTCCTCCGGATAGCGCTTCGTCACTCCGTCTCGATCAGGGCCAAGGGCACGCCAACGCGGCTCAGGCCAGGTTTTGAAACAGTTTCTAGGGCCTGCCGCGCGCATTACGTGAAACCGCTTAACGTTTATTTGGTGGAAGGCACCGCGCGGATTTCGTCCGCGAGGCGGGCGAGGTTCTTGCCCGTGGCATCGTAGATGCCGGCGAGCTTCGTATCCGCGCCGACATCGCCCGAACCACCAATCGCGCCGCCGCCGTGCCGGCCCACGCCGCCCAGGATCCCGCCAATGTTGGCCTTGGGCTTGGCCGTGCTGGCTGCCTTGCCGCCAAAGTTGCCGGAGAGTGTCGTGTACCAGTTGGCCAGATCGTTGGCCTGGGTCTGCATGGCCGCGAACGCCGGGTTGATGTCGTTCAGGCGCTTTTCAATCCAGGCTTGCCGCGCGGCGGTCTTGGAGCCCTGGAACTTCTGCTGCCAGGCCTGGTTCGCGTGGACCCACTTCTTGACTTCCTTGTCGTCGTCGTCGCCCTTGAGCGCGCCGTCCAGGGAGGCCTGCCCACTCTGGCGCAGGGCTTCCAGCCTATCGTAGTTGCGTTCGGTGCGGTCCACGGTCTGCAGCGCCAGGAACAGGCCCTGCAGGTTGGGGTTGGTGCGCACAATCACGTCCATTTTTTGCAGTGCGAGCGGGATCTGGCCCTGTTTGACCTGTTCAATCACGTCGGCCAGGAGCTTCTCCTCCGCGGCTGCGCGTTCGGCGGCCTCCTTGGCTGCGCGCGCCGCGGCTTCCCGTTGCGCGATGGCCTCGTTGACGGCCTTCATCACCGGCGCGGCGAGTTTGGCGTCCAGCTTGGCCGCAGTCTCCGCCGCCGCGAGCGCCTGCTCCAACTGGCCGGCTTTCAAGAGCGACTGGGCATCGGTCAGGGCGCCCTGCGCGCGCGCCGAGTTGATGCGCGCTTCGTAGCCTTCCTTGCCCTGCGGATCGATGGCGATCATTTCCTGATACGCGGAAATGGCCTTGTTCCAGTCCTTCTGGTTCTCGGCCTTCTGAGCGTCGCCGAAGGCTTTTTCCAGGCGGTCCACCTTGCCTTGGATGTCGGCGATGCGCTGCTTGGCGGCGCCATTGTTCGGGTCGAGGTCCAGGACCTTTTGGTAAAGCTTGAGGGATTCGCGCGCGGTCGGCGCCCGTTCGGCATTCCAAAGCGCCAGTCCAACCTGCGCCTGGAAGAGTTTGGCCGCGACTTCCTGGTCGGTGCCTCGAAGCTGGCGGGCCTGCGTGTAGAAGGGCACCGCATCGCCGTACTGCTTCGCGGCCATGGCCTGGTCGCCGTTCTTCACCGCGGCGCGGAAGTCACCATCTGACTGCAGCGTCTTGGCGCGATCCAACAGGTCGCCGTTCTGCGGATCCTGCGGGAAGATCACCGCGGCCTGCTGCAGCTTGGCCGCCGCGCCCGCGGGATCGTTGACCGCCAAGCCGTCCGCTTCGGCGATCAAGGTCTGCTTATGGATGCGCGCCTGCAGGCGCTTGATGTCGTTGGAGATGTCTTTGATGTTCAGCTTCGCGGCTTCGTTAAGCTTATCGAGCGCAGTTTTGTAATCCTTGTTGCGTTCGAGCGTCGCGGCGCGGTCCATCAGGCCCAGGAAGCGCGCGCGGCCCGCAGCCTGCGCGGCCTGTCCGTCGGTCTTGCCTTCATACTTGGCCGCGTTGGTATAGGACTCCACGGCGCTGTCGTAATTCTTCTCGGCTTCCGCGGCCTGGCCCTTGGCGAACCAGTCGGTGAAGTCGCGCAGGTCCTCGGTCTTCTTCTTCCAGTCGGGCAGCTGCGGATCCTTGGTTACGCCCGCGAGGTTGGACTTGCTGTTCTGCAGTTCAAGCGCTTCGCCGAAGTTCTTGGCCGCGTCGGCGTACTTCTTGAGTTCGTAGGCGCTCTTGCCCTGCTCTTTCAGTTCAGCCACGCGCGCATTAATCGAATCGGTCTCGATGTCGTCGTGGAGCTGGAGCAGGTCCGAGTTGGCGGGCGCGACCTTGAGGCCCGTATCCAGCGCCTCAAGCGCGTCCTTATAGTTGCGGCTCGAGCGCAGGTCGCGCGCCTTCGACAGCGCTTCCTTGACCTGGGAATCCGGATACCAGACGAAATAGAAGTACGCGCCCGCGCCGGCCAATGCGAGCAGCAGGAACGTGGCCACGAACAGCCCCGCGCGCGACTTGCGCGCCGGCTGCTGCGGCATCGGCGTGACATTCTGCGGCAGGGTGCCGCCGGGGCCGTACTGCTGCGGCATCATTCCGCCCTGCGGCATGGTGCCGCCCGGGCCGTACTGCGGCTGCTGCATGGTGCCATTGGGCCCCATCTGCATGCCCGGAGGAAGCGGCGTCGTGTACATCGGGGCCTGGTTCGGGCCCATTGGCATGGCCTGCGGCGAATACGGCGCCGGCGTGTTGGGGAACATCGGCTGCTGATTCGGATTCGGCATGACCGGCGTCATCGCGGGACCCGCACCCGGAGCCGCACCTGCGGCAAGACCCGGCGGCGTCGCGAACATCGTCGGCGAACCCGGCATCCCCGGCGGCGGCGTCTGCACGGCCATCACTTGCGGCGTGGCCATATTGCCCGCGCCCGAAGGCGACGCGCCCATGGCCATCGCGCCCACGGCAACCGGCGTATGCGCATTCACGGCCAGGCGCAGGCCCGGATCGCCCAGCGCGCGCAGGGCCATGTCGATCGCCGAGAGCAGTTCATCGCAATTCTGGAAGCGTTCGGCCGGGTTCTTGGCCATCAGCTTCAGGAGAATCTGCGAAGCGCCTTCAGAGAGATTCGGATTGAGCTGGCGCGGATGCGGCGGCGCCTCGTAGCGGTGCTTGAAGAGCACGCCCATCGGCGTCGGCGCATTGAACGGCGCGGAGCCCGTCATCAGCCGGAAGAAGGAGGCGCCCAGCGAGTACAGGTCCGAGCGCATGTCGGCCAGGTGGCCTTCGCACTGTTCGGGGCTCATGTACATCGGCGTGCCGAGCATCGCGCCGGACTGGGTTAGCGCGCTGTCGCTTTCACCGGAGGAGACCAGGCCGAAGTCGGCGATCTTGAGCAGGCCCGTCTTGGTTTCGAAAAGCAGGTTTTCGGGCTTCACGTCGCGGTGTACGAGGCCCGCGGCGTGCGCGAGGCCCAGCCCCTGCGCCGACTGCGCGAGGAATTGCAAGCCATCGCGTTCGGGCAGCGGGCCTTCTTTGGCCAGCTTCGCGGCCATGCTGCTGCCTTCGATGTACTCCATGGAAATGTAGTACTGGCCGAGGTGGTCGCCCGCGTCGTAGACCTGAACAATGTTGGGGTGCTTCAAGCTTGCGGCCGCGCGTGCTTCGCGCAGGAAGCGCATCACATATTCCGGCTTCTCAGTCAGGTTGCCAGGGAGCAGCTTCAAGGCGACTTCACGACCCAAGGTCTGATGACGCGCAAGATACACCGCGCCCATCCCGCCTTGCCCGAGCTTCTCTACAATCCGGCACCCGCCAATGACATTCGGCGTGTCTTCCATTTTAGAGCCTCCCGCTACTCCACTTCTTTCGATTGCGCTCTTATTGCACCATGCGCACTCGTGCAAAGTGAGTATACCCACTACCTCGACGGTTCAAAGCTGAATCTTCTTCATCTCCCTGCTGTAAAACGCATGCACATGAGCATTACCCCACTCCTCTTATTGTACCCCATGGCATCGCTTTGGCTTTGACTCCCAAAGCACTGGTTGCACGGCGGGTTTTTACGGTTTCGCGGACAAAAGTTCCGCCGCCCGAACCTGTAGCGTTCAGATAATGGAATCCGAGGGCATAAAATTCCAGCAATTATCCGCGCTACGAAATCGAGTTTTGCGCCGCTCTCCGCGCAGCGGCATAAAGAAATGAGATAGCACGTGTGCATGAAATAAATCTTTCCTTTTAAGTGCGGAATTAGCCTCGAGTGCTCCTTGAGCATTTTAATTGTGGTACTTTGGGGATGAAACAAATGTTGAACGCATCGGGGTTGGGCATGCATCCAGAGAGAACACACAAAATCCGCAGCCGCATCCTATGCGCGCTAATCGCAATTGCGGCTTTCTTGACATATTTCGGCTGGCCGCGCTCACAGGCTCCTTCTAATAGCAATTCAGACCGCACAGACAGCATCGGCATGATGGAGTTTCACGACAGCCCAACCACTCCTTCTATTGGAACCAATGACGCAGGCACAGGTGCAGGGCTAAACACTCCAAAGTCCGGCGACGCCGCAGTCCAGCCCATCGCAACCGTCCAACACGAACAGATCAAAAAAGCCGATTCGCCTGTCTTCGCTTCCTTTGAAAAGTGGATTCAAGAGCGCATCGCGCAACCCGCGCTCCGCGAAGATCCTGCACATGTGGCGCAGGGCCAGCAGTTGGCCGCTCAACGCCGCAATGCGCTGGTCGATCTGATTCGCCAGGATCCCAAACGCGCGCTCGAACTGGCCGTGCCTTATGCCGCGCGCAAAAACCTGCCTGCGGATGTCGTCGCGCAGCTTGAACGCCCGATCAGCGGCAATGGAATTATCTCCAAAGTCATCTCGATGAATCCGGAGAACAACCAGAGCACCGTCTCCACGGGCGCCTTGATCGATGGCGAACGCTTCGAAGCCCATACTTATGGACGCCGCAAAGACCAAACCCTGACCAATCCGGTCCCGTTGAACGGCATCGCGGTGGGCGCGGTGCTTGCGATTCACGAGGACCCCGTCCGCCCCCTCGATCCGGTCGAGACGGCGGACGTAATCTCACAGGGCGGCGCCATTGATACAACCTGCCCGGTCTCGGGGCAGACTTCGGCGCTCTCTTCGGGCGGCGTGCTGGTGCAGGCCGGCGGGCAGATCCGCTATCTCTGTCATGCCGGGCACATCACGGGCTACAACGATCAGTTGATCGCGCAGGAAGGCACCGGCGCCGTCGCGCGTGCCGCGAGCTACAGCTTTTCCTCTTCGAGCTACACGCAAGGCGCCAAGACGGTGTTGTACATTCGCGTGGATTTCTCCGACGCCACCGGCGATCCGTGTTCGACGACCACCGCGCAGAGCGCGATCGATTCGATCAATACGTACTGGCAGAGCGCGTCCTACGGCAAGACGTCCCTTTCAGGAACGATCACGCCGACCTTCCGCTTGCCGCACACCAAGGCTTGGTACGCGTCAAACGACACGAGCGGTTTTCAACTGCTGATGGACGCGCAAAGCGTATCCACCACCGGCGGATTCAATCCTAATAATTACAGCTTTTACCTGGCAGCGTTTGTCCAGGTTTACGGCGGCTGGGCGGGCCAAGGCTGGGTCGGTTCGCCGGGCGTATGGCTGAACGGTTACTTCAACTGGACCGTTACCGCCCACGAACTGGGCCACAACCTGGGCCTCTGGCACTCGAACTACTGGCAGACGTCCGACGGCACGACGACCGGTACGGGCGGGAACATTGAATACGGCGATCCGTACGACGTGATGGGCAACAGCGGCAGCGGCGGGCACTACAACGCGTATGACAAGTACATCCTGACCTGGCTCCCCGATGCGAACGTAAAGCAGATCACGGCCAGCGGGACCTACCGCGTCTACGCCAACGATAAAGGCACAGGGCCGAGTTCCGGGCAGTTCCACGGCCTGCGCGTGGCTTACGACACGACGCGCGACTACTGGGTCTCCTTCCGCCAGCAGTTCACCAGCAATGCCTACATGATGAACGGCGTCGAACTGCACTGGAACGCCTGGGGAAGCTCCAACGGCGGCCCGCAGATTCTCGACACCACCCCGGGCACTTCGCCGGGCCTCACCGATGCTGCGATCCTGGTCGGCAAGACCTACTCCGATTCGGCCAAAGGCATCTACATCACCCCGATCCACAAAAACGGCACGACGCCCGAATCCATGGACGTGGTCGTCAATATTGGCGCGTTCGCGGGAAATTCCGCTCCGTCGCTCTCCTTAAGCTATGCACCGAATCCCACTGCGATCAATATTCCCACGACCCTCACCGCGACGGCTTCCGATCCCGACAACGACACGCTGACCTACTTCTGGGATTTCGGCGACGGCACCTTCAGCACCGATGGCGCGGCCAGCGAAGTGAAAACCTGGTCGACCACGGGCAACAGGACGGTCACCTGCACTGTTAGCGACATGAAGGGCAAGTCGGCCACGCAGAGCATGACCGTGGTCGTGGGGACTTCGGTCGGACCGAACAATCCGCCCACCGTCGCGACCGCGGCGCAGGCCACGCCTTCCACCGTTACCGGCACGACCACCGCGCTGAGCGTTTTGGGCGCCGACGATCTGGGCGAAGCGAACCTCAAGTACATCTGGAGCTTCAGCGGTCCGGCCAGCGTGACCTTCAGTTCCAACGGCGTCAATGCATCGAAGAATTCCACTGTGACCTTCACCCAGCCCGGCAGCTACAGCTTCAGCGTACTGATCCAGGATTCAGGCGGGCTCACGGTGGCGAGTGGACCGGTTGCGGTCACGGTCCAACAGACTTTCACCAGCGTGGCGGTCACCCCCGCTACCGTGAGCCTGGGCCTTAATTCGACACAGTCGTTCTCGGCCACCGCGAAGGACCAGTTCGGCCAGACGATGGCGGCGACCTTCGGCTGGACCGCGACGGGCGGCACGATCAACGCCTCCACGGGCTTCTACACCGCCACGGCGCCCGGCACGTTCAGTGTCACGGCCAGCGCGACGATCGGCGCCGCGACGCACAGCGGTTCGGCCAGCGTCACGACGACGAACAACACGCCCACGATTTCGGTCGCGGCCAAAGCCACCCCGGCGACGGTGACGACGACCTTTACGGATCTTTCCGTGCTGGGCGCCGACGATGGCGGCGAAGCCAACCTGACCTACACCTGGTCGTACTCTGGCCCGGCGGGCGTGACTTCGAGCGGCACCACCAACGGGACCAACGCGGCCAAGAACCTGCACGTGACCTTCACCCAGCCCGGCCAGTACCTCTTCAGCGTCACGCTCACCGACCAGAACAGCAAGACGGTCACGAGTCCGGATGTGACCGTGAACGTGGTCCAAACCTTTACCACACTGACGGTGAGCCCCGGCAGCGTGACCCTGGCCAAGAAAGCTTCACAGACCTTCAGCGCGAGCGCCGCGGACCAGTTTGGCGTCGCGCTTAGCGGGACACCGGCCTGGTCGGCGAGCGGCAATGGCACGATCACTTCCGCGGGCAAGTTCACCGCAGGCACCGGCGCCAGCAGCGCGACGGTCACGGCCACAGCCACCATCAGTGGCGTGACCCACAATGGTTCGGCCAGCGTGACAGTTTCCGATCTGGCCCCGGTACTCAATTCGACGCTCACGATCACGCCCAATCCGGCGGTAGTTGGAGGGAATGTCACGTTCGCCTGCCTGGCCAGCGATCCCGACGGCGATGCGCTGACTTACACGTGGACTTTCGGCGATGGCGGCACGGCCACTGGCAATCCCGTCACGCATGCGTATGGCAGCACGGGGACCAAGAATGTCAGCGTGGCAGTCAGCGATGGCACCCTGACGACTTCAGCAAACGGCTCGGTTTCCGTCAATCCGACGGGGCCTATGACGGTCTCTTCGATCGCGATTGCGCTCAACTTCGCGCTGTCCGGGCAGGATACCTGCGCACTCAGCGGGATGATTCCGTCGCTGCCGGCGAACTTCAAACCGCTGGGCCAGAGCGTGCAGCTCAATGTCGGTGGGGCGATTCTGAACTTCACGCTGGACGCGACGGGTTTTGGGCGCACGGCGACAGGCACCTTCCAGCTCACCAAGTCGGGCACGGGCTGGATGTACTCCGCATCTTACTTGAAGGGAAATTGGAAGACTTTCTGGAGCGATGAAGGCCTGACCAACACGATCCATGTGGTCAATGCGCCGCGTTCGATCCAAGTTCAGCTGGTAATCGGCAGTACGACGCTCAGCACCACCCGCGGGCTGGTCTACACCTGCCCGGGTTACTGGGGCTCCGCGCGCTAGCAGTTTAAAGCCGCGGAAGCCTCGCCGAATTCCGGAGCGCACCGGACCGGAGTGCGGTCCGCTCCCCGACTCGACGGGGTTTTCCGCGGCCTACGTTTCTCCGCCCAGCACCTGAATATCGGGGAACACCGGATTGTTCCGCATGGGAGCGTACATTACTGTATTCGAGATGAATCGGGTGTGGCTGGTGGCCGGGGGTGTGCGATGCGCTGCTTCTACCTGCGAGTTTTTTTGCTCTGCGGCGCCCTGGCTCTGGCTTTTTCCAGCGCGTCCGCGGCCGAATATCAGCGCCAAGTGCTGGTCTCCGGCATACAGCGTCCGGTCTTTGTGTGCCAGGCGCCGGGCGACAACGACCGCCTCTTTATTCTCGAACAGCAGACCGGCCGCATCATCATCTTCAAGTATTCGACCAATTCGGTAAACGCGTCCCCCTTCCTGAATGCCAACGCGGGCCTCGCGACGGGCAATGAACAAGGCCTGCTGGGCCTGGCCTTCCATCCCAATTACCAAACCAACCACCAGTTTTTCATCTATCGAACGCTGGCCGTCGGCACCAGCGGCAACGACTACCAGGTCATCGAGCGCTACACGTGCTCCGCGGACCCTGACACCGCCAACGCCGGCGGCGTGAACCTGATGTATTTCCCGGTCTCGGCGAGCAACCACAACGCCGGCTGGTTGGGTTTCGGGCCGGACGGCTTTTTATATTGCTCGACCGGCGACGGCGGCGGCGGCGACGACCAGCACGGTACTTTCGGCTGGTCGCAGGACCGCACCACGCCATTCGGAAAAATCCTGCGCTTCGACGTCAATTCGACTTCAGGCGTGAATATTCAGTCGGCGAGTTGGTCCGGCGGCGTGATGACGGTAACCACGGCCAGCGCGCATAATTTCTGCACGGGCCAGACCATCGCGATCACGGGCGCATCGCCGGCCGCCTACAATGTCGCGGTTGCGGCTTTCATCACCGTGACGGGCGCCAATACCTTCACCTTCGCCCTGGCCGCGAACCCCGGAACGTATGCCTCGGGCGGCGTCTGCACCCCGGCCTACCGCGTTCCGGCCACCAATCCGTACGCCACGCATGCGACCTTCCGTCGCGAAATCTGGGCCTTCGGGTTGCGCAATCCGTGGCGCTGCAGCTTTGACCGCAGCACCGGCGATCTCTGGATTGGTGACGTGGGCCAGAACACGCGCGAAGAAGTCGACGTGCTGCCGCACAACGCCACCGCACCGCTGAACTTTGGTTGGCGCGTGCGCGAAGGCCTGATTCAGAATCCCGCATATCCGAGCGAAACGACCGTGACGGCCGCCACCGATCCGGTCTTCGACTACGGCCACGGCGTCGGCGTCGCCGTGATCGGCGGGTATCGTTACCGCGGCACGGCCATCCCCACGCTGCAGGGGCATTACTTCTTCTCGGACGACGGTTCGAGCAAGGTCTGGAGCTTCACCTACAACGGCACGGCCATCGCGAATTTCACCGACCGCACCGCCGACTTTAACGCAGGCAACAATGCACTGAGCGGCGTGACCGCGTTCGGCGAAGACAACGCGGGCGAAATTTATATCTGCGACCTCGCCGGCACCGTCTCGAAGATCGTGCCCGCGCTCCAGATCACCACGGCTTCGCCCCTGCCCCAGTGGACCATGGGCAAGGCAGGCTTTTCGCAAAGCTTCAGCGCGATCAACGGCACCGCGCCCTACACTTGGTCCCTGAAGAGCGGCTCGACGCTGCCGACGGGCCTGACCTTAAGCTCGGCCGGCGTGCTCTCCGGCACGCCCACCGTGGCGGGGATCTTTAGCTTTACCTTAAGTGTGAAGGACTCCCTGCTGGTCACGACCTCCAAGGCGTTCTCGATCACGATCAACCCGGCCCTGGCCATCACCACCACCACACCCTTGCCGCAAGGCAACGTGGGCCAGAGTTACAGCCAGAGTTTCGCCGCGACCGGCGGCACGGGCGGCCCCGCCGCGCAGACCTGGACGATCTCGTCGGGCACACCGCCGGGCGGTCTGACGCTCTCTTCGGCAGGCGTGCTTTCGGGCACGCTGACCGCGAGCGGGACCTTTAATTTCACAGTGCTGGTGACAGACGGTGTGGGCGCCACTGCCTCCAAGGCCGTTGCCGTAACTATTAATGGCACGCTGACCGTGGCGACGGTTTCGCTGCCCGCATGGACGAGCGGACACGCGTATGCGCAGAGCGTGTCCGCGGTCGGCGGTAAATTGAGCTACACCTGGTCGATCACCGCTGGCGCGCTGCCGGCGGGCTTGAGTCTCTCGACCGCAGGCGCGATCACGGGCACACCCACTACGCCCGGGACGGCCAACTTCACCGTGCAGGTCAAAGACAGCCTGAACGCAACGGATTCCAAAGCGCTGAGCATCACGATCAACGCCCCGCCAAGCATTGATACGGCGTCGCCGCTGCCCGACGGGATTATTGGGAATGCGTACACACAAGCTTTGACCGCCAGTAACGGCACGCCCACGCTGACCTGGAGTGTCTTTGCGGGCGCGCTGCCCACGGGGGTCACGCTCTCGAGCGCAGGCAGCGTGAACGGCACGCCCACGGTCTCGGGCACGTTCAACTTTACCGCGAAAGTCCTGGATGCCGCCGGCGCCAGCACCACCAAAGCGTTCGTGCTGACCATCTCGGCCGCGCCGACGGTCACGTCCACCGCCAACACACATGGCAATATCGGGGTGCCCTACAGCTACCAGGTCACGGCCACCGGCAACCCCGCGCCCACGTTTACACTGGTCGGCACGCCACCCACGGGAATGTCGATCAACGCCACCAGCGGGATGATCTCCTGGGAGCCCGACACCGCAGGCTCCTTCGATGTCTCCGTGAAGGCCGGCAACGGCACTGCCCCCGACGCGCAGCAGGATTTCACCATTGTTGTCACCGATTACGGCCTGGACGTGCGCCCCAGCGCCAAGGCCTACCTGAACATGCCGCACACCGAAGCCGGCACGATGCCCGCGCTGCTTTCGCAAACCGGCGCGTTCGCCAACACCGCAAACCTGATCCCCGCACCCGCACTGATCGCTTATGACGTCAATTCGCCGCTCTGGTCCGATGGCGCGACGAAGTTCCGCTGGATCGCCGTGCCCACGGGCCAGCAAATCGGCTTCGGCGCGCAGGGCAATTACACGTTCCCTCCGGGCACGGTGCTGGTGAAGCACTTTGAACTGGGCACCGATGAAAACAATCCGGCGGTGCGCAAGCGCCTCGAGACACGCCTGCTGGTCATCAAGGCCGACGGCTCGGCGTATGGCGTGACGTACCACTGGCGCGCGAACAATCTCGACGCCGACCTGTTGCCCGGCACGCTGAGCGAAAATATCACGATCCAGCAGGCCGGCGGCGGCACGCGCACCCAGACCTGGACGTACCCCAGCCGCACCGACTGCCTGAGCTGTCATACGCCGCAGGCCGGCCGCGTGCTGGGCGTGCGCACCAACCAGCTCAACGGCATTCGCACCTACACGGAAACCGGCGTCACCGACAACCAGATCCGCACCTGGAACCACATCGGCCTGTTCAACACGAATGTCAACGAAGCCTCGATCCCCGGCTTCGACAAGCTGGTCAAGATCACCGATACATCCGCGACGCTTGACCTGCGCGTGCGCTCGTACTGGGCCTCAAATTGCATGCAGTGCCACCAACCCACCGGCGCGCCCTCGACCTTCGACGCGCGCTTCGAGACTCCGCTGGCCAGCCAGCACGTGATCGGCGAAGTACCCTCAGCGGGCAATCTGGGCATCGACAACGCGAAGATCGTGAAGGGCCAGGACATCTACCGCTCGCTGATGCATCTACGCATGAACACCAACCAGTCCGGCGTGCGCATGCCGCCGGTGGGGCGCAACACGGTCGACTCCGCCGCCGTCGCAGTCCTTGAAGAATGGATCAACAGCCTCCCGGGCAATCCGACGCTCGCGCCGCCGCAGTTCTCGCCCAATGGCGGCGCATTCGCCGGGCAGGTCGTGGTGGCGCTCAGTTCCGACGATCCGCTCGCCGAAGTGCGCTACACGCTCGACGGCTCCGACCCTGACGGCACCTCCCTGCTCTACACCAGCGCAGTAACGCTCTACAAAAACACCACACTCACCGCGCGCGCCTTCCGCTCCGGCTACGATAATTCCATTGCCGCGGCGGCCGTCTTCACCGTGGCCGACATGCCGCCCACGATCTCCGTCGCGGCGCAGGCCGCCCCCGCCACCGTGCAGGGGACCTTCACCGATCTGTCCGTGACCGGCCTGGATGACACCGGCGAACCCAACCTCACCTACACGTGGGCCGCAACCGGCCCCGCAGCGGTCAGCTTCACCAATGGCACCAACGGGACCAACGGCGCCAAGAACCTGCGCGCGAATTTCGCCAAGCTCGGCGCGTATTCCTTTACGGTCACGCTCGCCGATCCGGGCGGCATGACCAAGACCAGCGCCAAAGTCGCGGTCACCGTGGTGCAGGGCCTGACCTCGATTACACTCACGCCGCCCAGCGCCACGCTGAACAAAAATGCCAACCAGCAATTCTCGGCGACAGCCAACGATCAGTTCGGTGCGCCATTCATGAAACCACCGGTCTTCACCTGGTCCGCGAAGGGCAATGGTTCGGTCTCGCCGGCCGGAGTATTCACCGCGGGCCAAGCCACCGCGCCGGCCTCCGTCAGCGCCGCGGCGACAGTCAGCGGCCTAACGCAGAACGCTTCCGCCAACATAACCATCCTGAACCAGGCCCCAGTGCTGGGTTCGGCCCTGCGCATTACGCCCAGCCCCGCAATCACCGGCGGGCGCGTGACCTTCGCCTGTCCAGCCAGCGATCCGGACAACGACCCGCTGACCTTCGCCTGGGATTTCGGCGACGGTCAGACCGGCACGGGCAACCCCGTCACGCACATTTACGCGGCCGCGAATCCCAGCTATGCCGTCCAGGTGCAGGTCTCTGACGGCACCACGACGCTTCCACAGAACGGCACCGCCGCGGTGCAGGACGCCGGGATCCTCAATCTCTCCAGCGTGCAGCTCAGTTTGAATTTCGCCAGAAGCGGCATGGACTCCGCCGCGATGGCGGGCGTCTTGCCGTCGATGCCCGCGAACTTCACGCCTAAAAACGCACCGCTGCACCTGGATCTCGGCGGCGCGGGGCTTGACTTCACGCTCGACGCCAACGGCTTCGCGCAGACCGCGCAAGGCTCGGTCAAACTCACACCCTCCGGATCGAGCTATCTCTTCTCCGCCACGCTAACCAAAGGAAGCTGGCAGAGCTTCTGGTCGGATGAAGGCCTGACCGGTGGCGCATCGGTGGTCAATGGCGCGCGCAGCATTAACGTGACCATTCAGGCCGGCGGCAATACGTATGCCGCCACGCGCAGCCTGCTTTACACCGCCGTCGCCAACCTCTGGGGCATCGCGAAGTAATCGAGTTACACATTGGCACCGCGCCTGAACCAATGGGCGCGTTCACGCGCCCGCTGCCGCACCGACTCACTGGAAACGCCTCGCGCTTCGGGTACGAATTGAGCCATCCAGCTCAACTTGAGGAGCGCCCTGCAACATGTCCCAGCGCAAAATCCGGTACGGCCTGATCGGTTGCGGCGAGATTGCGATGCACTCGCTGAAGGCGATCCAGGAATCGCCCGAAGTCTGCGAAATCATCGCAGTCCAGGACGTCGCCGAAGCCCTGGCCAAGGACGCCGGCACGAAAAATAATGTGCCCTGGTTTACCGACGTCACGAAGTTGCTCGCACTCAAAGAACTCGACGCGGTCGTCATCAGCACGCCGCACTTCCTGCACGCGCCGCTCACGATTCAGGCCGCGCAGGCCGGCAAGCACGTCGCCTGTGAAAAGCCCATCGCCTGCACGCTGGAACAGTCCGACGCCATGATCGCCGCGTGCAAGGCCGCGGGCGTGCTGCTCACGATCAACTATGTGCTGCGCTACGATGAAATGCTGCTCAAGCTGCGCGAATTGCTCCAGTCCGGGGCGATCGGCGAAATCATCCGCTTTCAGGCCCACGCCGCGGCCGACAAACCGGAGAGCTACTGGTCCGGCGGCTACACCGGCCGCAACAAGAGCGACTGGCGCCAGAGCAAGGAGAAGTCCGGCGGCGGCGTCCTGATCATGAATTTGATTCACGATCTCGACCGGATTCACTGGGTCACGGGCCTCAAGCCCGTGCGCGTGTACGCCGAAGTCGCGACCCACTGCACGCCGGTCGAAGTCGAAGACAATATTTCCGTGGTCGCACGCTACGCCAACGGCGCAATCGGCTCGGTGGACGCCATGAGTTGCGCGCGCGGCCGCGACGGATTGGGCCAGCGCCTGTACGGCACCCACGGCCAGATCGTGATCCAGCACCCGCTCAAGGTCTTCACCACCAAGGAAGGCATCCCGGGACTGAAACCCAACGAGTGGACCACGTTCAATTTTAACGATGAAGAATGGGGCGCCGACCAGCGCCGCAAATTCTTCGCCCATTTCGCGCAATCGATTGCCAGCGGCGCAAAGACCTGCGACGTCACCGGCGAAGCCGCGCGCGAAAGCCTGGCCTTCTGCCTCGCCGCATATGAAAGCGGACAGAAGCAGGCCCCGGTCAACCTGTAACCGCGCTCCAAGGCATGCCCGCGAAACGCGGCAAAGACCGCTCGAACGGCTACGAAAAACACGCCGCCGAATTCATCCGCCGGCGGGATGCCTCGCAAATCGGCCTCGCGTCCGTCCGCGCTTGGGCGCGCTCGCTGGAAGTGCGACCGTCCGAAGCATGTCTGCTCGATCTCGGCTGCGGACATGGCGCGCCTCTGGCCCAGGCGCTGCTTGAAGACGGCTTTGCGGTCTTCGGCGTCGAAGCTTCCCCCACCCTGGCCGCGGAATTCAAAACGCGCTTTCCCCAAGCAAAGTTGTCCTGCGAAGCAGTGGAAACTTCAGATTTCTTTGGACGCGGCTTCGACGGCGTCCTTGCCATCGGTCTGCTCTTCCTGCTCCCGCCCAAAGCGCAGCGCGCCCTGATTCAAAAAGTCGCCGGAGCGCTCAAAACCGACGCGCGCTTTCTGTTCACCGCTCCGGCGCAAGTCTGCACCTGGACCGACGTGCTGACCGGCAAGAAATCGCGCTCGCTGGGCGCGGCCGGGTATGCGGAAGCACTCTCCGGCGCGGGCCTGTTGCTGCTCGGCGAACACGAAGACGAAGGCCAGAACCACTACTACGACGCCAAGAAACCCTAAGCGCTCGCTAGACGGATATTTAATATTATATAAATAAGTATATATAAATTTATTCAAATCAGTTGACTTCTTTTTATTCTATAAATAAATTCAGTTTGGGTTCGACGACGCCCCTGCGGAACGCGCCATGGCCAACCGGCTGCTCAATAAATATCGGATTGTGATGCGCGTGCGCGAACTGGGCCAGACTTCGCGCAACCAGCTCGCCGACGACCTCGATATTAATCTCCCCACGATTTCCAACCTGACGCGTGAACTCATCGACGCCGGCCTCCTGCGCGCCGAAGGCTTCGATACCTCCGCGGGCGGACGTCGCGCCGAAAAGCTCGCGCTCAACCCGAATATGGCCACCGCCATCGGCATTGAAGTCAGCTACTTCGGCGTGCGCGGCGTTTTGGCCGGCGCCGGTGGACAGATCTTCGATCGCGAAGAAGGCGCGCAGCGCCTGCCCGAAGACCCGCGCGAAATGCTCGACGCGATTTTGGCCGTGGGCGAAGCGCTGCTCTCGCGCGCACTGCCTTCGCGCCGGCCCGTCGGCATCGGCGTGGGCATCGCGGGGCTCAACGACGAAGCCGGCCGCGTCTCGCGCCGCTTCCCGCACCGCAAGGAATGGAAGGACATCCCGCTCGCCGAACGCCTCGAAGCGCGCCTGAATATCCCGGCACTTCTGACCAATGACGTCCAGGCCGCGACTTTCGGCGAATTCCGCACCGGCGTGGCCAAGGGCGTGCAAAACGCCCTGTATGTCCACATGGGCCAGGGCATCGCCTGCGGCATCGTCGCGGGTGGGCGGCTGTACGCGGGCGCGACGCGCAATGCGGGCGAATTCGGCCATACCATCGTCGATCCGCTCGGCCCCATCTGTCACTGCGGCAACTACGGCTGCCTGGAAAGCCTGGCTTCGCCGGCCGCGCTGCGCGAACAGGCCCTCGTCGCGATCGGCAAAGGCGTGCGCTCCTCTTTGGCCGAAGGCGGCGCCGAACCACGCCTGAGCGCCGCGGCGGTCTTCGAAGCCGCCGACGCCGGCGACCGCCTCGCCGCGAATGTGGTCCAGAAAGCCGCGGAATACATCGGCCTGGGCCTGGCCAATCTGGTCAACGTGCTCAACCCGGATCTGGTGGTTTTCGGCGGCGAAGTGCTCACACGCGGCTACCGCTCGCTCAACGAAGGCATCGAACGCACCTTCCGCGCGCGCGTGCTGCCGATCCTGCCGCAGGAGACCCGCTTGCAGGTCTCGATCCTCGGGCGCGACGCGGCTTCGCTGGGCGGCGCGCTGCTCGTGTTTGAAGAACTCTTCCAGAGCCCCGAACGTCTGTTCACGCAGACCGCGCAGGCCGAAAGCCGCGCGCACAAAGCCGCCAAACCGGCGGCGCATCGCGAAGCGAAAGCGAAAATAACCCGGGGCCGGCGCGTGGCCGCGCCCCGGCCCGCGGCGAAGTGACGCCGCCAGAGCATCCACGCGAGGACACCGACCACCACCCATGCGCACCTACGACACCACCTCCCAGTTGGAAACGCTGCTGCTCGAAAAGAACCGCCGGCAGCTCACCTACGCGCCGCGCGAAAAAATCGGCCTGATCGAAATCCCCGACTTCCCCACCCTCGGGAAACTCGTCGCGCTACGCTTCGTCGAGTGGCTACAGAAGAACCCCGAAGGCGTTGTCTCGCTGCCCACCGGCAAAACGCCCGAACACTTCATCCGCTGGACCACGCGCATTGTTAAGGAGTGGAATTCGAAGGAAGTCCAGGCCGAACTCGGCGCTTGGGGCCTCGACACCGCCAAGAAGCCGCGCATGGACGGCGTGCGCTTCGTTCAGATCGACGAATTTTATCCGATGAACCCGGCCCAGGAGAACGGCTTCGGGCACTACATCAAACGATTCTATCTCGAAGGCTTTGGCCTCGACCCCAAGCGCGCGCTGATGATGGACACCTGGACCGTCGGCGCGCCCGAAGGCAAGGACCTGGAGTGGGTCTTCCCCGACGACAAGATCGACCTCTCGCTGCGCTACCGCGCGCCGCGAAGCGAAATCGAGCAGCTCCAGGCGCGCGCGATCACCGCGGCCGACGAAGCGGCGATGGACTTCGAAGCGCGCCTCGATGCGCTCGGCGGCCTGGGCTTCTTCCTCGGCGGCATCGGGCCCGACGGGCACATCGGCTTCAACATCCGCGGCTCGGACCACTTCAGCACCACGCGCCTGATCCCGATCAACTACGAGACCGCCGCGGCCTCCGCAGGCGATCTGGGCGGCATCGAAGTCTCGCGCAACAAAGTTGTGCTCACGATCGGCCTGAAGAGCATCACGCGCAACCCCACCGTGACCGCCATCGTCATGGCCGCGGGCGAAAGCAAAGCCAAGGTCGTGCGCGATGCCGTCGAAAACACGCCCTCCGTCCTGCATCCCGCGACCAGCCTGCAAGGCTGCCCCTCCGGGCGCTTTTACGTCACGCGCGGTGCGGCGAGCATGCTGATCGAACGCCGCCGCCTCAACCTGCTCGACCAGAAGGAACTGCCCGAAGCCGAGCGCGAACGCATCCTGATCGACGCCGCCGTGGCGAAGAACAAGCGCCTCACCGAACTTACCGTCGCCGACTTCAAGGACGACCGCCTGGGCGATCTCGTCCCGCAGGATCCCAAGGCGCTCTCCGCCTACGCCGAAGAAGTGACCAAGCGCATCCACGCGCGCCTCGGCCGCGGCACGGCGAGCATTGAAGGCAAGACCTTCCTGCACACCGGCCCGCACCACGACGACATCATGCTGGGCTACATTCCGTATGTCGTCCACCTCGTGCGGCCGGCCAGCAACAAGCACTACTTCGCCACGCTGACCAGCGGCTTCACTTCGGTGACCAACGCGTACGTGCTCTCGCTCTTCGCCAAGCTCGAACGCTGCCTGACGCGCGGCATCCTGCCCGCCGAATTCGACCCCGCGCATTACGCCGTGGGTTACCTGCCCGGCAAAAACGAAGACATCTACCTGCACCTCGACGGCGTCGCCGCCGACAGCCAGGAATTGCGCGACGAAGCCGAAGCGCGACGCTTGCTCCGCAACCTCGTCGAACTCACCGGCAAAAACACGATGGCGGGGCTGCAGCCCGAGATCGCGCGCCTGACGCAGTACCTCAAGAGCCGCTATCCGGGGCAGAAGGACACGAAGGAAGTCCAGCGCCTCAAAGGCATGGTGCGCGAATGGGAAGAAGAGCTGACCTGGGCGCACCTGGGCTTTTCGTGCGAACACGTCCCGCACCTGCGCCTCGCGTTTTACACGGGCGACATCTTCACGCCGCAGCCGACGCTGGAGCAGGACGTCGTGCCGGTCGTCGAATTGCTCGAAAAAATCGACCCCGATATTCTCACCGTCACGCTGGACCCCGAAGGCGCGGGCCCGGACACGCATTACAAGGTGCTGCAGGCGACCAGCGAAGCGCTCAAGCTGTACCTCGAAAAGCACCCGCAGAAAAAAGTCGAAGTCTGGGGCTACCGCAACGTCTGGTACCGCTTCCATCCGGCGGAAGCCAACGTCTACGTGCCCGTCTCGATGAACTCGCTCTCGACGATGCGCAGCGCCTTCAACCTGTGCTACGGTTCGCAGCGCAGCGCGAGTTTCCCGAGCTACGAATACGACGGCCCGTTCTGCGACCTCGCGCAGCGCATCATGGTCAACCAGTTCTCGATGCTCAAAAGCTGCCTGGGCCGCGAGCACTTCTACGCCAACCCCATCCCGCGCTGGCGCGCAACGCACGGCATGAACTTCCTGGTCTCGATGACGCCGCAGGAATTCTTCAGCCGCACGCGCGCCTTGAAGAAACTGACCGAAGCCTAAGGAGGCCGACATGCCGATCAAAATTCAGGTCTGCGCCGACGCACAGGAAGTCGCACGCATCGCGGCGGGCAAGCTCATCGAGCAGGTCCGCGACAAACCCGAAACGGTGCTGGGCCTCGCCACGGGCTCGACGCCCGAGCAGACCTACTTCGAAATCACGCGCCTGGCCGAAGGCGAAGACGTCAGCTTCCGCCGCGTCTCCTCCTACAACATGGACGAATACCGCGGCCTGGCCGGCTCGCACCCGCAGTCTTATCGGTACTATATGCAGGAAAAACTCTTCAAGCATCTCGACATCAAGCCCGAGAACACGCACCTGCTCGACGGCCGGGCCAAAGATTGCGCGGCCGAATGCGCCGCCTTCGAAGCCCGCATTCGCGCGGGCGGCGGGATCGATCTCTGGCTGCTGGGCATCGGGACCAACGGCCACATCGCGTTCAACGAACCGGGTTCGTCTTTCGAATGCCGCACGCGGCTGGTCGATCTTTCGAAAGAGACCATCGCGGCGAATTCCGACGGGCGCTTCTTCAAGGACCCGGCCGAAGTCCCGCGGCAGGCGCTGACTGTGGGCATCGCGACAATTTTCGATGCGCGCAAAATCGTCCTGCTGGCCACCGGCGAAAAGAAAGCCGCGGCGATTGCGGCGGCGGTCGAAGGCCCGCGCACGCAGGACCTCCCGGCCAGCCGCTTGCAGGAGCACCCCGACTGCCTCTTCCTGCTCGACCCCGCGGCCGCCAGCAAACTCACCCGCCGCGCTTAATTGGCGCGGCGCTTGCCGCTTCACTTCAAGTCCGGTCTTGGTTGTGGGGAATCCCCACAAACGAGCGTGTTTTTCCACACCTTCGGATTTCTTAAGTGTCGGATCTCATAGGAGTTAAATTATGCAGCAATCCGCCCGCTTTTCCCTCATAATAGGAGACGGTTTGCTCAAGGAGTCTTGCCATGAAGTCACTTCCCTTAGCTGCTTTGCTCTGCACGCTTTGCATGGTCGCGCGCGGCGCCGACACACCGGCTCCCGCGCCCACACCGACCGCCAACGCTGACGCGCAGGCGCAAAAGGAACTCGAGGAAAGGCTTAAAGAGAACCTCAGCAACCCGCCGCCGGAAGGCGGCAAAGAAGGCAAGAAAGGCCCCAAAGCCACGCCCGATGCGCGGCCCGACGCGATCAAAGGGTTGTACGAAAAATACGATGCGGACAAGGATGGAAAGCTGAACCTCGCCGAATTCCAGAAGCTGCTCGAAGAAACCGGGGGCAAGAAGGACGCGAAGAAGCCGCCCGAGTTCGGCAAGCGCATGCTGGATCGATTCGATGCGGATCACGACGGCAAGCTGAGCCAGGAAGAATTCACGAAGTTCCGCGAATCCCTGGGCGCGGCCAAAGGCAAGAAGGACGGGGACCCGAAGGCCGGCGCGCCTTCCGAACCGCCCACGGCAATGAAGGACGCGGACCGAGAACGCGAAAGCAATGACCTCCAGAAGAAGCTCGAAGCCAACGACAAATAACCCGCCGCGCCAAGCCTTCCGCGCGCACGCGATCCGCATTGGCTTCGCGTGCGCGTTGTTGTTTCTGGGCTGCGCCGCGCCGGCATTCAGCGCCGACGACAGCTTCAAGCTCGCCGACCTTTCCGGAAAAGAAGTCCAGCCGCTCAAGCTCGGCGCGGCCAAAGGCGCGGTCTTCATCTTCATCACCAGCGACTGTCCGATCGCGAACAGCTACGCGCCGGAATTCGCACGCCTCGCCGCGGATTACACGCCCAAGGGGTTCGCGGTGTACCTCGTGCATGTGGACCCCGACCTGACCGCCGACGCCGCGCGCAAACACGCCGCCGAATACAAGCTGCCCGCGACGGTACTGCTCGACCCCGAGCAGCGCCTGGTGGCGGCCACCGGCGCGACCACGACGCCGCAAGCCGTGGTCCTCGCGCCCGACGGCAAGAAGCTTTACATCGGACGCATCGACGATCTCTGGTCCGCGCCGGGCAAGCGGCGCGGAGAACCCACGACGCACGACCTGCGCGCCGCGCTCGACGCGGTCCTCGCCGGTCAACCCGTACTGACCGCCGAAACGGTGGCGGTCGGGTGCTTCATCGCGCCGCTAAAACGAAGGTGAACGCATGCTGAGGAATTTTCGCCGGCCGCTTGCGGCCCTGCTGCTCCTGCCCGTGCTCAACGGCTGCGCCGCCGAGCCCGCGAAGGTCGAAGCCGCCGCCGACCCTCGCCCCACTTTCGAATTGCCCAAGGAGCCCGACTACAAACCGCACCCCAAGGGCACGCTGACCTTCAGCAAGGACATCGCGCCGATCGTCTTCAACAATTGCACGTCCTGCCACCGCACGGGCGAAGTCGCGCCATTCCCGCTGACCAATTTCCGCGAAGTCCAGAAGCGCGACGTCCAGATCGCCGGCGTGGTCAAGGAACGCAGCATGCCGCCGTGGAAACCCGTGCCGGGTTACGGCGACTTCCACGACGCGCGCCGTTTGACCGCTGATCAGGTCGGCATGCTGGCGCAGTGGGTCGAGGAAGGCTCGACGGAAGGCGATGCGAAAGACCTGCCCGAGCTACCCAAATTTACCGAAGGCTGGCAACTGGGCCCGCCGGATCTGGTCCTGAAGATGCCCAAGTCCTACACCGCGCCCGCCGAAGGCCGTGATGTATACCGCTGCTTCGTGATTCCGATTCCCATCGACGGCGACAAGTATGTGAAGGCGGTCGAATACCGCCCGGGCAACCACAAAGTCGTACATCACGCACTCTTGTTCCTCGATTCGCTGGGCCAGGCGCGCGCGAAGGAAGCCGCGAACAAGGACGGCCAGCCGGGCTTCACGAGTTTCGGCGGGCCGGGCTTCCTCCCGACCGGCGGGCTGGGCGGCTGGGCGCCGGGCGCGCTCCCGCGCCCGCTGCCGGATGGCCTCGCCCGCAAAATCAGCAAGGGCACCGACCTCGTGCTGCAGATTCACTTCCATCCGACGGGCAAAGCCGAAGAAGAGGAATCGACCATCGGCATTTATTACGCCAAGGAGCCGCCCAAGCGCAGCATGTCCGCGGTCACGCTGCGCTCGCGCGAAATGAACATCGCCCCCGGCGACAACAATTACAAAGTCAGCGATTCATTCGTTCTGCCTGTCGACGTGGAAGCGTTCATGATCACGCCGCACGCGCATCTGCTCGGCAAGGACGTGCGCGCGTGGGCCGTGCTCCCCGACGGCAAAACGCAGCCGCTCTTGTGGATCAACGATTGGGACTTCTCGTGGCAGGGCCAATACCAGTACCAGAAGCCGATTCCGCTGCCCAAGGGCACGAAGGTCGAGATGGAATTCACCTACGACAACTCGGACAAGAACCCGCGCAACCCGAGCAGCCCGCCCAAGCGCGTGCGCTGGGGCGAACAGACCACCGATGAAATGTCGATTCTCTGGCTCCAGATCATGCCTGTGCACGAATCCGACGCGCTCGCGCTGAAGTGGGCCATGGGCAAGCGGCTGTTGGGCGGCGCGCTCGGCGGAAATAATAAATAAGGCGCGGCGGCGCTCGCCGTAGCCTTGGTGCAACTGACTGCGGCAGTATGCAGCCAGTGCAAAATAGGTCCTCGGCAAACCAGGCCGTTCTTTGAGTTGAGGCGCGGGCATCATTACCGTGAAATTATAGACGAGATTTCGTGAATGTAATCGAATTGGTAAAGATGAAACAATAACCTGATGGCTACCCAAAATGGGGAGCCTTGCGGCGTCGAATCACATGGGCGCGTTCAAGGAATTCATGCCTCTTCCTAAGTAGCTCGTTCTCCGACTCGCCATGCAATTCCGTCCCATCGCCATGCTTTACTTTAATACTCACGAGAGTCGGCGGAGAGGTCGGCCTCTTCTCAAGTGCATGACAAAACTTCTCGACGGCTCTTAAAACTCTTCGATCTTGAACGTAGACCCAGAGTTCAGGGCGCTGAGAAAAGTTCTTTCCAGCGAAATAGAGACCGAGGTTCGGGAACTGCGCCCGAATCTCTGATGCGAGCAGGTTGAAGATGTCTCCAACGGTTAGGTAAGACATTGCTTCTCGCCTTTCGTCCACGACTAGGTCACCAACGACAAAGAGCCTATCAAAATCTCATTCGCCAAGTCAATGTTAAACTTAGACGCGTCCGCCCAATTTCCGTTTGTAATTGTAATCCTTACTGCACCGTTGGGATACCGAGAAATCTCATACGGCGAATAGTCGGCAACGAGACGATTGTCCATCGCTTGCGACGCCTTCTTATCCGTGCCAACCAAAAGATGTGACCTTGATCGGAAGGCATTGTCCTTGAGTAACTCGGCAAGCGTTCCAATTGCCGAAGCGTGGTCGTCTGGATCGTGGCCCAGGCTATGCAGAGAAATTGCTCGCAGCGAGTTGTGCATGCTGTAGTAGGCCCTATTTACTGCGGAACGAAGCAGGAACTCATCTGGTTGCGCGCCTCTCCCTTCTTTATCTAACCGCTTTGCCACTTCCAAGAGTTTGTCTGCAAGAAGCAGCCTATGTTCAACAACCTGCTTTACACACCCTTGAACAATCGTACTGACATCGGCAATCTGATAGATAGTACCTGTGGAGAAAGCGGCCACCTTCTCGGTCTTGGACAGCCGTGAAACATGAACCAGCATGTCCTTGGTGATGGACGGGGTTTTCGATGGATTCTTTTTCGTGCTCATATCCGGTTTCCCGATACTTAGCGGAGGCAAAACCTTGAATGTTATGTATCCCACGCAAGTCGCTTAGGCAACCATTCTACATCACCGCCGCAATCGCAGGCATGGTCTTCTCGTAATCCTCCTTCAAACGACCCG
>Ga0265314_10000643_pt1 | contig 42856 bp, 43 predicted proteins | sample 4126metaG_FD_203106 | JGI IMG/M metagenome (GOLD analysis project Ga0265314, IMG submission 203106) | Rhizosphere microbial communities from Carex aquatilis grown in University of Washington, Seatle, WA, United States - 4-1-26 metaG | ecosystem: Host-associated > Plants > Roots > Rhizosphere >... | reverse complement strand
TGGGATATTTTTAAAACACGCTCTAAGAGCCGCAGCAAGGTGGCAACCTCCGAACGGGTTGCATTCTTCAGGACGCGCAATGGACTCCCGTCACCCCGGGCTTCCTGGGGTTGCTGCCCCGGCGCGCGGCTCTATGAGCCGCAGCAACGTGGCAATCTCCGAACGGGTCGCATTTTTCAGGACGCGCAATGGACTCCCGTCAGCCCGGGCTTCCTGGTGTTGCTGCCCCGGCGCGCGGCTCTATGAGCCGCAGCAACGTGGCAACCTCCGAACGGGCTGCATTCTTCAGGACGCGCAATGGACTCCGTCACACCGAGCTTCCTGGTGTTGCTGTCCCCGGCGCGCGGTTCCATGAGCCGCAGCAAGCCGGCAGTTCGGGACGGGTTGCACGTTTCCAGTAGGCTCATTGGACTCCGGTCGCCTATGGCCTTGTGGTGTTGCTGCCACGACGGGCGGGGATGGCCCAGACGCCCCCGGAGCGCGACTCTGTGAGTCGCAGCAACGTCGGAACCTCGATACGTCTCACTTTACTCCGCACGCGTTTGGCTACCCAAGCCGCCCCGAGTCACAGACTCGCGCCCGCGTCCGCGGAGGGCGATTGCGAGGAAGCCCAGCCTTATTAACCCGTTGCCCTTTCGCTAGCTGAAACTGCACCGAGCGCAGCGCGCACATTCCCTCGCCCTTTGGGAGGCTGGGGTGCCCGTCGCGCCGACTCGTCTCGCCGACTCGTCTCGCCGTAGCCTCGGCGCAGGCGGAAGCTTTAGCGCAGGCGGAAGCTTTAGCGCAGGCGGAAGCTTTAGCGAAGGCGGAAGGGAAAAGGCCCCGTCACCCGGCGATGCACTCGATTCCCTCCACCCGTGTGGGCAAAACGCCGGCGCCCCCGGACCGCGACTCTGTGAGTCGCAGCGACGTTGTGACCTCAGAACGCCTCGATTCACTCCCCACGCGTCTCGACCACCCAGTCCGCCCCGAGTCACAGACTCGCGACCCGGTTTTGGCGGACCGCGACTCTTCCAAGGAGGCTCACTGGATTCCGATCGCCCCTCGGGCTTCGGGGGGATTGCTGGCTCCGAAGACGGAAGTTCTCCGAAATCCCCACGAGATACAGCTCTGAGCCGCAGAAGGGGGGGAGCTTCCTTACGGGCTGCCAGCCGAGATTCATGGCCAATTGCTCGGAACCAGGCTCAGCCGCTAAGCGGTTGGGGGCGCTCGGCCCCCCTTCGCCGTGCGCCCCCGAATTAGTTTGAAATTGCCTTTCGCGCTGGGCCGCATACTCTTCTATCCGGACTCATGCATTGGATTGCCCCATCGGACAAGGACAACAACACCGCCGCGCTCGAAAAACGCCTCTGGGACACCGCTGACCAGTTCCGCGCCAACTCCGTCCGCGCCGCCGCTACGAAGGTAAGCCCCTTCTATGGGCTCGACGCTATCAACAGCGACCAGCGCAAACAAGAGTTGTTAGCGCTTGCCCAAGGTGGCGCAACGCGTGAAGCGCTCACCAAAGACACGATCAGCAACTTTAGAATAGTCCTACCGCCGCGTCCGTTGATGCAACGCTACCATGACATTGCGGAGGGTATACACAGAGAACGCGAAGTTCTGCTCCACCAAATCCAAAACCTCCGCCGGACGCGCGACCTGCTGTTGCCGCGTCTGTTGTCGGGGCAGGTGAAACTTGCAGTAGCAAGCGCCACGGAGAGCCAGACATGAAAGTCAAGAAAGCACCGAAATCCATCGCCACGATCAACTTTAAGGGCGGAGTCGGTAAGACAACCTGCACATGGTGTCTTGGCGACCTGATTTCAACATTCGGCAAATCAAGCGTGCTGTTGTTCGACTTGGACGCCCAAATTTCCCTAACCCAAGGCATCACGTTGAATGAGGATGGCTCCTTAGTGCAGCGATTCCAAACCTGGGTTGAGAAGTCCTTCAAGAAGAAGAAAACGATCTTTCACGCGATCGAGGAATACACCGGCAGATGCGGGCAATTCAATTGCGGGGTGAACTACGAGTTCATCTACCAGATCACCGAAAAGTATCACTTTGTCCCTTCGGTCGAGGACCTGTACTGGCTTGCACTGGATCTCAGCACTGAGTAAAAAATCAACTCTGCCCCACAATGAAAAACTTCGATTCAAGAACCTACAGCGTAAACGATTTTCGCGAATGGTATGACCGAAAGGAACTAGAGTTGCGGCCCAAATTCCAAAGGCGAAGCGTTTGGAGCGATAAGGCTCGCTCGTATTTGATGGATTCGATAGTTCGTGGGAAACCAATCCCGAAACTTTTCATCCGCCAAGAAATCGACCCGAAGACAAAGAAAACCGTCCGGGACGTTGTTGATGGTCAGCAAAGATTACGCACGATTCTTGGTTTTTTGCGGGACGGATTCAAAATCAGCAAAGCGCACTCCAGCGATTTCGGGGGTAAGTTCTACAGCGAATTGCCCGAAGGCGTGCAAACAGCAATTTTGAAATATGAGCTTTCCGTTGACCTACTGCTGGACGCGCCCGACAAAGAAGTCTTGGACATCTTCGCTCGTCTCAACTCCTACGCCGTGAAGTTGAATCCGCAGGAATTGCGCAACGCAACGTATTTCGGGGAATTCAAGACTCTGGCGTATTCTCTCGGACTGGAATACGTCTCGTTCTGGACCGAGAACCGCATCTTCACAGACGCACAGGTCCTCAGAATGGACGAGGCGGAGCTAGCTTCCGATCTGTTGGTCGCTCTGCTTGAGGGGACAAAGAGCCAGAAGGCGATCGAGGCATACTACAAGAAGCACGACGACGAGTTGAAGGAGAAGGCGAAGCTGGCTCAAAACTTCCGCAAGACGATGGACACAATTGGGGCGCTGAGCGCAGGCTCGCTCGCTGGGAGTCCGTTCAAGTCTCCAGTTCTGTTCTACTCCCTGTTTTGTGCCATTCATCATCATCTGTATGGGCTACCCAATTTGAAGATCACGCGTAAACCGTTCAAGGAAACGCAATACCCCAAGGTTTGGAATGCGCTGGAATCTGTAGATGCCATTATCAAGAAGGACAAACCCGAAGGTGCGGAGGCAACCTTCGTAGATTCGCTTAGGCGCCATACGACAGACGAACCTGTCAGGGAGGCACGAACTGAGTTTCTGGCAAAGCTCATCGCGAACAATCTGTGACGTGACCTTGGTATGGCAAACAGAACACTAAGCACCTTACTCGCGAGCAGTGTAGATGAGTTTGAAGGTGCGATTCAGCTCACTGCGCGCGCAAGTGTTTGGCAAGCCCAACTCCAGCACTACCGCGCGGCGAGATTCAAGAAAGAGCATTACACGCAAATCGTCGAGCTTGCGTTCATGAAGTTCTTTTTGACGTGGGAAGGATTTCTGGAAGAGGCGTTTATCCTGTATCTGCTCGGCAAGAAATCACCGAATGGTTACGCGCCCGTCAGACACGCCATCCCAACCGACCGCAATCACGCGATCGAGTTGCTCGCCTCAGATGCTCGGCACACTGACTGGACCGCCGCGGACCGAGTTGGGAACCGGGCAAAGCGATTCTTCAAAGCCGGACGGCCTTTTGCGGGTGTAATTCGTCCGCAGTCGAATCTTTTGGCCAATCTGAAGACCATTCGCAATGCCTTATCGCACGAGTCCAAGGAGGCCACGGAGAAGTTTGAAACGTTGGTCAGAAATGAGCTGACATATTTTCCACCCGGCATGATTCCCGGTACTTTCCTGATGACTTTGAAGCCGCATTGCGCGCCGCCGACAACCTATCTTCAGTTTTACACTGAGACTCTGCGTGCGATGGCCGAGGCGATTATTCCAACCTGAAGCTTTTTCCCATGCCCCACGCCTGCACCGAGGACCAGCTTGTCGAGCAGCCCGACCTTGGGTTGATCTGGGATCTATTGGCTGTGGTGAAACCGGCGTTGGTGGCAGCAGATCGCGAATGGCGAGAGGTCGCGGTCAAAGAAGCGCCCGACTTCCGCGCACTGTCTCTGCTCGGCCCTGATGAGAATCGTTTGTCAGACATCATTAGCGAGTTGCTTGACCCGTGTGCGTCGCACGGCCAGGGCGACACCTTTCTGAGGCTGTTTTCAGAACGTTGCGGCTCAATCGGTAAATGTCCCAGAGACCGTGTCACTGTTCACCGTGAAGCGGCTACGATCTCGATCGAAAACCAGAATCGGCGAATCGACATCTTGATTGATGGTGGGACATGGGGGATCGGCATTGAGAACAAGCCGTGGGCAGGCGAACAGAAAGACCAATTCAAGGACTACGCGGATGACTTAGGGCGGCGCTTTGGGGACAATTTCCTGCTCATTCGACTCGCCGGTCGCGATGATGAGGTTACCAGCATGGAAGCGGCGCTGATTGATCAACTCTCAACAAATGGAAAATTCGCGTCTTGGCAATATGCCGTCGAGTTCCGCGAGTGGGTGAATGAGTGCCGCCGACACTGCCATGCTCCACGCGTCGCCACCTTCCTGGACGAGTTTTCCCGCTACGTCGAAGCGGAGTTTGTGGTTGTCCCCAACCCTCGCGTAATTATGGAACGGAAGCATTTACTCCCTGCTCTGGAAACGATTCTAGAGAAGGACCCCAACAAACTTCGTTGCCTCGCGGCTGTCGCGGAATGTTTTCCATCACTACGCCAGAAGCTCGTGCACCAACTTTTTGACGATGTCGAAAGAGACGTGCTTGTGAAGCTGGGCTCCGGCTGGATGCCAGAGCGTTCCGACGAGCACTTTGTCGAAACTCCGTGGGCCTTCTTTCAATTCGCGCACACCGATTGGCGCAATCTCTACCAGGTTCGCTTGGAATCGCAGCCAACACTTGACCTCGTCGTCCTCGGTATCTGGCATGACAAGGATCGCGTTTTGTTGCGAGACGAATTTGTCCAGCGGGATTTGAAGCGTCTTGGATGGGGTAATAAGGGCGGAGGGCCTTGGTGGGAAGGGCAGAGCCCCTTGCCTGAACCGTTCACGAATTGGACAACATGCAATGGCATCGCCGCGGTGTTTATGCAGCGCGAGCAACTCAGAACCTTGCTGGTCCAGGGTTTTACCGATCTGTGCAATCATTTCAAAGATCAGCTCGCGAAAGCAGCCCGGTCTAAACGGTGATTTCCTCGTGCCCCACGCCTACACCGAAGACCACCTTGTTGAGCAACCCGCAATCGGGTTGTTCGCGAGGCATGGCTGGAGCAAGGCAGGGCCACCTCCCAACGTCGCCGTGGGCGGCGCGCCGCGAGAGGCTGGTTTGCTGCGCTGGGAGACCAAGGGCGAGGTAGTGAGGGTATTGCGGCTGCGCCCGACTTGCAGCGGTTGGAAGCAAGCCGCGCAAAGCGTGAGCGCCCTCTCACCAAACACCGCGAGCCCAAGAAGGGTCCGCAGCACGATCTGGACAAGCAATCGGGATGTGTGTGAAAGAGACCTCTTGGCTGGCTGGCCCGCGAAGGAAAATATGTCCAGTCCCAGTCTGGTCAGATACGGCCAGGTGACTGGACAGATTTGGGCAGGGCGTCTGGTCACGGATGTCCACTGAATAAGATTACGTGGACACGATGCACTCAAGGTCATCAAGAGAATGCACTCAAGGTCATCAAGAGAACAGGATACAAGCAGCGCGGGAATCACGCGGATGTTGCGGCGAACGTGCAAACCGAGGACTTTGTTGCCGTGAAAGCAACTGGTACCACAAACGACAAATACAGTTTTGAGAAACGCTGGGCGCCAGCCCTGAAAGTCGATGGCCATGTGCAGATCAGCACATTCTTTCTGGAGAACTATCACCGTCTGAAACCCTACGACCTCACGTACGGCGAGGCGATGTTCGTGGTGCATCTCATGCAACACAAATGGGGCGAGAGCGCACCGTTTCCGGCCTACAAGACCCTCGCGCAGCGAATGCACGTCTCTGTGAAGTCAGCGCGGCGCTGGGCGGCAAGCCTGGAGAGGAAGGGCTATCTGAAAAGGGAGATTCGAGTTGGAACGACCAACCTGTTTCACTTGAAGGGACTGATGGATGCGCTGGTCGGACTGAAGAATTCCATGAGCAAGGCGGGGAAAGGAAGTTAACAATGGCGTGGCTACTTTTCATGGACGAGAGCGGTCACAGCCACAAGGAACTGCCGTACGAAGTGCGCGGCGGTTACGCCCTCGCGGACACGCATTTGTGGCCGTTTGTCCAAGACATCATCCACCTCGAATTATCGTGCTTCGGAGCGCGTTTGGCGGATTACAAGTCCGAGGTCAAGGGAATGAAGTTGTTGTCAAAAGACCGTTTCGAGCACGCGGCACAGATGCCGGAGATTGACAACTCGAAACGGCAGCATCTTTGCCGGTCGCTGTTGCAAGCGGGCCTGGAGAAGAGGCCCCCAAACCGCGAGCAACTCACTGCTTACGGCCAGGCGTCCCTTCGGATGGCGGACGGAATATTCACGGTATTGGACCGGCATCGAGCGCTGATTTTCGCCTCAGCCGTTCCACGCGGGACCGCCAAGCCACCTCCTGGCGTGCCAGCATCGCCGGACATTTTGCGCAAGGACCACGTCTTTCTGCTGGAGCGGTTCTTCTATTTTCTAGAGAAGGAACGCGAGATGGGATTGTTGGTGCTGGATGAAGTGGAGAAGACTGACCCGCCCCGCGCCGGAGTTGAGCGCCGACGAGCGGGCCGAAGTCAAGAAGGTCACTCGCGAGTTATTGGCCCGGATCAAACAATTGCTCGTTCTCAACTGGCGGCAAAAATCCGGTGCCCGCGCGCAACTCAAACTCGCTATTGAGGATGTGCTCGATTCTGGTCTGCCCCGGGCTTACGACAAACCGCTTTACGCTCAAAAGTGCTCGGCTCTGTTCGAGCACATTTATGAAAGTTACCCGGAACGCGACGCAGGCGTTTATGCTTCGGCCATATAATGGTGAGATGATGGACCCAAGGGCCCTGCCGGTCCCCAGCTCGAGGGCTGCTTCGAAAGTAACTAAAGCATATATGATATTGACAACGCCGTCGCCCAGCCTTACCTTGTGCGCCATGAAGAGCGACCAAGCTCAAAAGGGGTTGTGCGCCACTCCCGCCGGGCGACCGGCCACCGTCTGTCCACCGCTCCGCGTGCTTTCGCACCACGATGCGCTTCAATTCTGTCTCCTCAGCAGGGTTCATTCAGACTCCGCGACCTTCGTTTGCTTCTGTAAAGTGTTTTGCTGTGGCTCTACCGCCCTAAATGGTTTCGGTCGCCACTCCCCACTCGCCACGCCCAGATTTCAAATCTCCAATCTCCAATCTCCAATCCACCCGGTCCTTCAACCTTTTGCCTTTATACTTCACCCTCCAAAAGCCGGAACATCCTCTCCAAAAGTTGGAATATCCACTCCAAATCCTGGAATATCCGCTCCAAAAGTTGGAATACCCGCTCCGAATCGCGCCCGCTGGTCTTCTCTCAAAGCCAATACCCCTCTCCTGGAGCCAGCCCTCGTTGCCTTCGTTTGCTTCTGTAAAGCGTTTCGGTCCTGGTTCCACCACGCTAAATGGATGCGTTCGCCCCTCGCCTCCGGAATCTCGGGCCTCGCGGCCCCGAAGCCAGGGCGCAGCCCGCGGAAATGATGCTCGCATGTGCCGGAAGATTCAGGCAAATCTTCAGCGTTCGTAATGTCGATACCTACCCAATTCTCTTGTGTGCACGCCGACGGCATCAAACGTCGTGCGCGTGGCTGGCTGCCAATTCTTTTGTTTGGGCTGGCGACCGTCATGACCTGCGCTGAGCCATTTTACCAGGAGCGTCTGATCTTCCCTTTGCAGCCCAAACACGTCCATGCTAGCTCGGTTATTGAGTGCCCGGACGGCAGCCTGCTCTGTGCCTGGTTTCACGGGTCGGGGGAGAGGACGAGTCTGGACGTGGTCATCCAAGGAGCGCGGCTGAAAAAAGACGCCGCGTCTTGGAGTGAGGTGTTTCCAATGGCCGACACCCCCAATCTCCCCGACTGCAATCCGGTTCTGTTTGTCGGGCCGAGCCGGGAACTCTGGCTGTTCTGGATCGCCGTTCCGGCTGATCGCTGGGAGGACTCCTTGCTGCGGTTTCGCAAGGCCCAGGATTACACCGGCGAGGGGCCCCCTAAGTGGGCATGGCAGGACGATCTGCTACTTGAGCCCGGCGACCGCTTTGCGGTGGAGATGGCGGATAAGTTTCACCAACTGCGCCCCACCTTGCCCGGGCCTAACGATCCGCAGGGCCGATCGCTGGGCGCAGTTATGGCCCGGCTGCAACTGGAGGCCTGGGACAAGAGCAAGCGTCAGCGCGGTTGGATGACTCGCTGCCATCTGGCAGTGCTGCCAAGCGGCCGAATCTTGCTGCCGCTCTATTCGGATGGGTTCCTGGCAGGCCTCATGGCCATCTCCGATGATCAGGGCAAATCGTGGCGCGCCGGCGGGCCGATTATTGGCGCCGCTCTGAACCAACCGAGCGTGGTCCGCAAAAAGGACGGCACCCTCCTGGCTTACCTGCGCGAGGAGGCATTTGACGCGGCCGACGATCGGCAGTTGACGCACCGCATTCAACTCAGCCAGTCCCGCGACGAGGGCGAGACCTGGTCGTTGGCCGTGCCTACCGACCTCCCCAATCCGAACGCCAGCATCGAGGTCCTCGCGCTGCGCGACGGCCGCTGGGTTCTGGTCTACAACGACACGGAGAACGACCGGCACTCGTTGTCCCTGTTGATGTCGGACGACGAAGGGGCATCGTGGAAATGGAAACGGCACCTGGACGACATGCCCGGCGGACGCTTCCACTATCCCTCGATCATCCAGGCCCGCGACGGCCGCATCCAGGTGACATACACTTACCAGCCAGGCGCGGACGCAGGACGTAGCATCAAGCACGTGAGCCTTGACCCCGACTGGATCAAAGCGGCAAATCCCGGCACGTGAACCACGCGCTTCCGCACGAGCATTTCCTGGGGATTGCGCCGGGCTCGCCGCCGGAGCGGTCCATCTCTCCAAGAATCGCCGTGTTGAGAGTCGAGGATTCTCTGTCATCAATCCCTGCACCTTGAGTTCCAAACATGCATCCACGCGTTGTCGGCATCATTCCCGCCCGCTACGGGTCAACCCGGCTGCCCGGCAAAGCTCTGAAACTGATCCTGGGCAAGCCGATGATCCAACGCGTCCTCGAAAGCTGCCTGAAGGCCCGTATCCTCGAGTCGGTCTGGGTCGCGACGGACGATGAACGCATCGCCCGCGCCGTGGAAGCCATTGGCGGCAAAGTGATCATGACATCGCCTCACCACCCGAGCGGCACGGACCGGCTGGCGGAGGCGGTGACCAAGATCGGAGCGGATGTGGTCGTGAACCTCCAGGGCGACCAGCCGTTCCTGGACGCCAGGATGATTGAGGAAGCGGTGCAACCGTTGCTGGATGATCCTGCTCTGCCGATGGCGACACTCATGCACGCCGTCGCGCGTCCGGAAGATCTCGCCAACCCCTCGGTCGTCAAAGTGGTGTTGGACCGCGCCGGCAACGCCCTCTATTTTTCGCGCTCGCTCATCCCTTATCCGCGCCAGCAGGTGCCCCATAACGTCTTTGAACACGTGGGGCTCTACGTTTATCGCCGCGATTTCCTGCTTACTCTTGCCGGCCTTTCGCCGACCCCCCTCGAGCAGGTTGAATCACTCGAACAACTGCGCGTCCTGGAACACGGCTACAAGCTGCGCGTGGTGGAGACGCGCACCCCCGACCACGAGTTCAGCGGATTTAGCGTGGACACCGCCGAAGATATCGACCGCGCCGAACAGATGCTGCGTGAACGAGGCCTGGGCTGATCTGGGCAAAAACCATGACCATCGACCAATCCCTGTTGCAGTCGCTGTTTGCCGAGCTTCCGGCTAATACCCAGGCGCGTTTTGAGGAAGCCGTCACCCGCATCGTTTCCGCCAAGCAACGCGGGGGCAAGGTGGTGGTCATCACAGGCAGTGGCCCTAACATCCACGAAGGTGTCACTACCTTGATCGCCGAGTTGATGCGGGCCGGCTTGGTGGATGGGGTGACCACCAGTTCCGCAGTCGTCTCGCATGAAATGGGTGGCACGCTCGATTTGGTGAAGCGGTGTCCGGGCGCGCCCCTGGGTCTGCCTGATGCGACCCTGCCCCGCGGCGGAGAATTTGAACTGACGCTGATGGACGACGACGCGATCCGCACCATCGCCAATCACACTCCGATCGATTGGGCATTGATCGAGAAGCTGAGGCAATCCCCGGGCAAAACCATTATCAAAGCCGCTGGCAACCTCGGCTATCCGATGGGTTTGTGGCTGGAACGATTTTCGCACGAGATCCTCGCCTTGGCCCGCGAACACGGCCGGTCGTTTGAAGAAATCGCCGGTCTGGGCGCTGACCAACGCACCATGATCGGCATCGGCGCACGCCGCGGGCTGCCGGTCCTGGTGACCATTCCCCAACTGATCGGCGGCGGCGCGGTGGGGTTGTGCATCGGCGACAGTCTCACGCTTACTGAACGCGCCAGCCGTCTCGCCCACCTGCTTGCTACGGCTGATGTGATCATTGAATCGGGCGTCGCCTTGACCCAGGAGATTCACGACGGGCCGTTCGAAACTTACACCGGGCATGGCTTGTGGTCCGCGTGGCAGGGCCATTTCAGTTACAGCCTTGCGGGCAAGAGCCTCATCCGGATTGATCTTGATCCGGCGCTGGAGCGGGTTTGGGAAATTGAGCGCGGCGGCGGCGTGGTGACCCAGGCGATCGCCGATGGCCTGCCCAAGACCAAGATGTTCAAAGTGCCCTTCCGCATGGAGATGTCCGGCTTTGCGCGCCACGAAGGCAGCCTTCCGTTGATTGGCGATTTGGGCGGGATATGGCCGCTGCTGGCCTGGAAATGTTCCGCGGCGCTGGGCATCGAATTACAGTTCCTTTCCTATCCTCAGCAAAGCGACTCAGGCAAAGCCATGCGGGACGAAATTGTGCGGACCGTTAAGCCGATTAACCGCGAAACGATGCTGCAAGCCCTGCGTTCCCGCGACCTCAAACCTGCCTGATGATTTCCCTGCGCTTCCTTGATCTGCTGGTCATTGGGCTCTACTTTGCGGCGATGCTGGTGGTCGGGTGGCTCTTCTCCCGACGGGTCAAAACCACGGAAGGCTATTTTGTCGGAAACCGCTGCTACCCCGGTTGGGTGGCCGGGGTCTCGCTTTTCGGCGCGCAGATCAGTTCCATCACCTTCGTCGCCTATCCCGCCGACGCCTTCAAGACCGCTTGGCTGCGCTTTTTGATTTGCCTCACGCTGCCGGTGAGCGTGTTCATTGCGGCGCGGTTTCTTCTCCCGTTCTTTCGGCGGGGCAACGTCACTTCTTTATTCGAATACCTTGAAGCGCGTTTCGGCCCGAAGACCCGCGTCTACGGCGCCAGCGTGTTTCTCCTCTCCCAATGCATCCGTATCAGCATGATCCAGTACCTGGTCGCGCTGCTGATGCATACGCTCACGGGTTGGAGCGTGCCGGTGTGCCTGTTACTCGGCGGTGCGGTCACCGCTTACTACACGATCGTCGGGGGCTTTGAGGCGGTCATCTGGACCGACGTGGTGCAATCCGTCATTCTGACCGCCGGGGGCCTCCTGATCTTGGCAACCATTATTTGGAAACTGCCGGGCGGCATTGGGCAGTTCTTCTCCACGGCCACGGCCGATGGCAAGTTTCTTTTTGGCGAACCCGGCAGCGATGGCCGGATCCACGGCATCCCCTGGGGCTTTTCGTTGGCGAGAAAAACAGTCGTGATGCTCCTCGCTGTCGGGGTCATTCAATGGCTTAACGACTATGTGACCAATCAGGAAGTCGTCCAGCGCTACTGCGCCGCCAAGTCCGCGCGCGACGCCAGCCGCGCCATGTGGATCTGCTGCTGGTCGTGCCTGCCCACGTGGGGCTACTTCATGCTAGTCGGCACTGGGCTTTATGTTTTCTACAAGGTGTTCCCCGACGCCAGCGCCGCCGAAATGCTCGCCGGGAGTCGCAAGGCTGAGGGCATCGTCCCGCTCTTCGTGGTGACACAGCTTGGGCCGGGTTTCACTGGCTTGGTGGTCGCGGCGGTGCTCGCTGCCGCCATGTCCAGCATGTCCTCGGCGATGAACTCCATTTCCTCGGTGGCGATCACCGATCTCTACAAGCGCCATCTCGTTCCCGGTCGGCCCGACGCCCACTACGTTCGGGCTGCCAAGATCATTACGCTGGCCAGTTCCTTGATCATGATTGGCGGCGCCTGGTGGCTTTTCCGCGCCGAGACCATGACTCTCCAGCACTTGTGGACGGAGTTTCAGTCCATTCTCGCTGGGGGGCTGCTCGGGCTGTTCCTGCTGGGGTTCCTTACCACGCGGGTGGACGGTCGGGCCGTCGGCATCGGCATCGCCTGCGCCGTGGTTTTTTCCTCTGGGATGTCGCTCGTCGCGCTGGGCTTTCTACCGGCCAACTGGATCCAGGCGATTGATGCCCGTTTCGATTCCTACTATACGGGCATCTTCGGCAACCTGCTGACCTTTGCCGTGGGGTACATCGCAGCACTGCTGTTCAGCCCCGGCTCGCGCGACGTGAGCAATCTGACGCTCTGGACGCGAAAGGCCACAGCCGAGGAATAGTTCTGCTGCCGTCGACCAGGTGGCATCCCGCCTGTCCGAGGCCTCAAGGCTCACCCGGCTAACAAAGGCGCTCCGCCGCGGACGCTTACTTTGGCGAGGATTTTCGTGAGTTCCTTGATCTTGAACGGTTTTTGGAGAACCGCCAGGACCCCGAGCCCCATCAACTCATCTGCCGTTTCATCCTCCATTCTCCCGCTGGCGACCACGACGGCGATACCGGCGTCTTTGGACCGAATCGCGCGCACCAGCTCCAGGCCGTCGATGCCAGGAAGCCGGAGATCGGTGAGCACCAGCCAGAAGTTGTGCTCGGATTCTTCGATCAGCTTGAGCGCGGCAGCTCCGTCCCAAGTGGATATCGACTGGTATCCGCGAGACGCAAGGACCATTTCGATAAGTTCACGCAAGGCTGGGTCGTCCTCGACGACGAGGATAACTCCCTTGTCGGTCCCGGTCTCTGGATGATAGCTGGTCATAGTCGCAATTCGGGTCAGATCGTTTGATTGCTGCCGTGTGTGAGTTGTATTCCCTGGTTGAGCAGGAGGCTTGCCAAACTCCCCGAGCTTCGCCTGTCGCATGACTCGAGGACGAACGCGCGTCGCTCGCAAACGCCGCCTCCCGAGGCGCTTGCCGCACAAACGCTTTGATTCTGAACTTCCCGGCACGCGAGTGCGTTGTCGCCACTCTTGGTTTTCTTCTCCTTTTCGTGGACAACCTATGGCGGGATGGTTGGGTATAATGCCCCAAAGCGGGGTAAGAAAGTAGGTAGTATAGCCCACATTCGGGAGGGTAGTGCCCCATTGCCTCGCGCGTCTCCACCCCGACTATCGTCGGATGGTCCGGCGCCGTGCAATATGCAAGCGCTTAGCGCTGTTGCTAAGAACGAATCGGTATTGGATGCCCTGGTCAAACACAGTGAAAAGGTTTCGAGGGGCTGAGGGTGGGCGGCTCCTTGACGATTAACCCCCCCAAGGAGTACGCTTTCGCAGGATGAGCGTGGCTGAGTTGATCGAGCATTTGAAGTCGCTCCCCGCCGAGGAGCGGGAAGCTTTTGCACGCCGCTTCCACGAACTGGAGAGGTCGGCCGCCACGGTGGATGGCAAAGGCAACGGCGGAGCTAGCCCAGCAAGTTGGCCTGATTTTGGCGCGCGGCTCAAGCGCATCTACGGAGACAAGGTGGTCGCTGATAGCAAAGCCGTGATCTCTTCCGCGCGCGGCGACTGGTGATGAACGCGTATTTCGATACGGCGATCATCCTCAAGCTTTACGTTCAGGAAGCGACCAGCTCCGATGCCCTTCGCTTGGTGAGCGAGTGCCGTACCCCTTACCTCCTAACGCCATGGCAGGAAATCGAGACACGAAACGCGTTTCACCTCAAGGCCTTCCGGCAGGAAATCACGGTCACGGAAGCGCGGGCTTCGCGGGACGCTTTTGAGGAGGACATAACGTCGGGTCGTTGGAAAGCGCCCGAGTACCATGAAGCAACGGTGTGGAGGTTCGCCCGCGACCTTTCCGATCGCCACTCAGAGATGATCGGCTGCCGCACGCTTGATCTTCTTCACGTCGCCGCAGCCCTGAGTTTGGGTGTGAAAACGTTTGTGACCTTTGACGAGCGGCAGCGCGCAGTGGCGAAGTTGGAGGGACTGACCGTGAAGCCGTAAAGCAAAAACGCCGGAGGTTCGGGTGGTGGGTTCAGGGCGTATAGGGGTTCGGCTTGCCGCCTCCCCGCGTGGTTAGCATCCCCAAAAAAGTTATTCACATGGACAGCCTTTGTCCAACCCTCGGGTTCAGACTCCGCGCAAGTAGTTACAAAAATGAAAGGCGATTATGAACAAACGCGAACGATTCCTCATCTTTGTCTTCTTGGGCGCCATGGCCCGAGACCTCAGCCGCGGCAAGGCCGAAAGCGAGATCATCGCCAGCTATGCCGCGACCATTCCCGAGCAGCAGATCCCGCCCAACGCCTTTAATGCCGCCAAGGTTTTCCTGGCCGTTTTGGACGCCCGGACGGCGCCGCACCGTTGGATGGCGCACCACCAGCTACCAAAAGTGGCTTGAGCCAGCCAGGGCCGGCCCAGCCGCTGGTCACAATCCATCCCCGCACCATAGCCAGGAGCTCCTGCCGGAACTCCTGGCTCCCAACGCCCGGCGGACCCGCTAGGCTACAGGTTTTGCCGTTAACTCTCACCCGAATCCCCTGGTATCCGTGCAATCATTGGTTAACCTCCCTGTCTTTCGCCGCGCGGTTTGCCTGGCCAGGTGGGACGGTCACGGCAAGGGGCGGCGACAAACCGGTTCCTCTTTCGCCCTCCCGGCACCGGTTTCTTTCGTAACTCACGTGATTATCGGCTATTCCGCAAGCTGTTATCGGCTTCTGGTTGGCCCGGCGGATCTTTTCTGGGCCTGCGCGGCCCGGTGACAAGAATTCAGGCTCGCCAAAGCTGGACGGTTACCCCACCGTTCCTGCTCTACTTTTAACCGTCATCATGTTTACTGGAACCTACACTGCGCTGGTCACCCCTTTCCGCGATGGAAAAATCGATGAGGCCGCTTTCGAGCGGCTGGTTCGAACGCAAATCCGCGCCGGGGTGGATGGGATTGTCGCCGTGGGCACCACCGGAGAGTCGCCCACGCTCGATTTTGAAGAGCACATTCATGTCGTCCAATTAGCCGTCAAGTTCGCCCAACGGAAGCTCAAGGTCATCGCCGGCACCGGCGGGAACTCCACCAGCGAGGCCATCTTTCTGACCAAGGCTGCCGAGGATGCGGGCGCGGATGGCTCGCTCCAGGTGGCGCCCTACTACAACCGGCCCACGCAGGAGGGCATTTTTCAGCATTTTCACGCCATCGCCCGCTCTACCAAGCTGCCGCTGCTGCTCTACAGCATACCCAGCCGATGCGGCGTGGAAATCGCAGTAGAGACCATTGATCGCCTTGCCCATGACAGCGTCAACATCGTTGGCATCAAGGAAGCCGGCGGCAATCCAGACCGGGTGAGCCAGTTGCGCGCCGCCCTGGGAGTGCGCTTCAGCATCCTGTCGGGCGACGACGCGCTCACGCTGCCGTTCATGGCTGTGGGCGCTCAAGGTGTGATCAGTGTTGCCTCCAACGTGATCCCGCGCGAGATCGCACACATGGTCAAGGCCTTCAGCATGGGCAAACTCTCGGTCGCACTCAAACTCCACACGAACTATTATGCCTTCGTGAAGGACCTGTTTGTGGAAAGCAATCCCGCGCCCGTCAAGGCCGCGCTGGCTTTGCTCGGCCAGATCGAAGAGGAGATCCGCCTGCCGCTGGTCCCCATCTCCTCAGCCAATCGCGCTCGTCTCAAAGCCACAATGACCGCCTGCGGTGTGCTCAAATAGCACCTTGCGGTTCTGCCGGAGCATTTTGCCATGACCAAGATCATTATCGTGGGGTCGAAAGGGCGCATGGGCCAAGCGCTCATCGCTGGCGCTTCCCGCGACCCTGATTTGCAGGTTGTCGCCGAGGTGGATCAGGGCGACCACCTGACCGCCGTTGTTGCCCGTGCGGATGTGGTCATCGAGTTCAGTTTTCACGACGTCACTCCTGGAGTGGCAGCCGTCTGCGCAACCCACGGCAAGGGGCTAGTAATCGGCACCACTGGCCACAGCGACGCCGATAAGGAGAAAATCAACGCGTGCCAGTCGCGCATCCCCATAGTTTTCTCCGCCAACTACTCGACCGGGGTTAACACGCTGTTCTGGTTGACCCGCAAGGCTGCGGAAATCCTCGGCCCGGGATTTGATTTGGAGATCATCGAGATGCACCACCGGATGAAGAAGGATGCGCCCAGTGGGACTGCTAGCACTCTGGCTGAGATTCTCGCCAGCGTCCGCAAGCAGCAGACCCAGGAAGTTCTTCGTCATGGCCGCGCGGGCATTTGCGGCGAGCGCACCTCCTCTGAGATCGGCATGCACTCCCTGCGCGGCGGCGACGTCGTGGGCGATCACACCGTGGTCTTTGCCAGCCTCGGTGAGCGAGTTGAATTGACCCACAAGGCCTCCAGCCGGGACACCTTCGCCGCCGGCGCGTTGCGCGCGGCCAAATGGGTGGCGAACCAGCCACCGGGTCTTTACACCATGCAGGACGTGCTCGGCCTCAAGTAGCCTGAGCTTGGTCTGGCATTAACCCGCGGGCTGCGCTGTGGCCTTAGCCTACATCTGTTTAGGTTCCAATCTCGGCGAGTCCCCGGCAACCTTGAACGCCGCCATGGATCGTCTTGAGACCCTCTCGATCCAACCTTCCCTCCGCTCGTCTCTGTGGCAGAGCACCCCAGTGGACTGCCCTCCTGGCTCGCCCCTCTTCGTCAATGCGGTCCAGGCGATCACGCCGGCAGCCGACGAGACACCGGAAGAACTCCTCCGCCAACTCCAAGCCATCGAACGGGATTTTGGCCGTCAGCCCAAACGCGTGCTCAACGAATCTCGATTGCTGGACCTTGACCTCGTCGCCTTCGGGCAGGAGACCCGCTCCACTCCGGCCCTAACCCTGCCGCACCCACGGGCCCATCTCCGCCGTTTCGTGCTGGCACCCTTAGCCGAAATCGCTCCCGACCTGGTGCTTCCAGGCCAAGTCCAGACCGTGGCATCACTCCTCGCCGCCCTGCACTCATCAGAACAGGTCTCTCGACTAGGTAGCGCCGGGGACGAGAGATCCCGCTGACGCCAGGCTCGGCCAATCAAAAGAGCTCGACCACCGTATATGGCCGAGCGTGCGCTCCAGGAGCAACCTCAGAGTTCCGCGGGTCCTACGCCTCCGCTAGCGCCCGGTTGATCCGTTCGATGGCTTCGTCGATTTCGGCGGTGCTCTTGAAGCCGATCACCACCGCGTCTACCAGCCCGCTTTGCATCACGAACCGGATCGATTTCTCCCGTTCCTCCGGTTTGGTGAAGTCGCCATTGCCGATGAGCTTCATCCCGATGATACCCCGGCCCTGGGCCCTCATCGCTTTTACTTCCGTCACCACCGCTGGCACGTTGCCTTCCTCGTTGAAATCAAAAGTCTTCCCATCCACTTTGTGCCCCTGCGGGTTGAGCCGAACCAAGTGCACGTCCACCCAAGAGACCTGCGTTGCTCGCGTGAGCGCCGGCAGGCCGTGACAGGAGACTCCTTTGGCTCGAATGATCTTCTTCTCCTGGGCTGTTTCGAACGCCTCCATCAAATGCTTTCGTTCCTCCTGCCAATCGTGCGTGGTGGTGTAATGGAGCAATAAACTGTCGATGTAATCCGTGTTTAGCTCCTTCCGGAAGCGGTCGATGACCTCCAGCGGTTTCTCCGGCGTGCCGGGCATTTTGGTCTGGATGAACAGCTTCTCGCGCGGCAGGCCCTTGATCGCATCGCGCACCCATTCGTGGGTTTTGTAACTGTCCGCCGTGTCGATGTAGGTCAGCCCGTGATCGTAGCCGTAGCGGATGAGCCGATTGAACTCCTCCCGTCCCACCGCCCTCTGCACCTCGCCGCTGTTACTCCCCGTTCCCATGCCGAGCCGGCTTAACTTGATCCCTGTCTTCCCGAGCGTGACCTGGTCCGTTGCGGTTCGTGCCGGAGCTTTCGATTCCGCCCCAAATCCGGCCGGGGCCAGAATCGTGCCCGCCACCCAGGCGGATCGTTCAATGAATTGACGGCGAGTCACCTTATTCGTGTTCATAGTGCCTTTGCGGTTGGAACTGTGTCTTGGCCCGGCTTACTCCTCCGGCCCAGAAGAAGCAAGTCCGAATCTGGAGCCACGTTTGCTCGCAACGCAGCAGTCCGAACGTGGAGCCCAGTGAACGAGCGTGATTCCACCGCCGACGCCGCGCCCGCGTGCCGGAGCCCGCGCACGAATCCACAAACCGTGATTAAGTAAATAACATATATAGTTGACAGATCTCTTCCCGTGAGGTAGGTTGGCTCTCGATGACACCTGAAGGACCTGGTTTCTCGGCCACCCGGGCCGGCGTCCACCGCACGCTCGGGCCGCTCGCCTTTCCTTCGCTCCCCGTGCCGGGTCCGGGTCCCGCTTCGGGTCTGCGCCGATGCTCTGGAGGTCCAAAAGCCGTTCAGCGTCGCGCCGCATCTTCGCCCTGCGGGGCCCCGCCGTTTGCGGACCACACGGCCCTGAGGCGAAGCCGAGATTCATGCGTAAGTACCGTCATTATCGGGTGTTCCGCAGAGTGTTATCGGGTATCTAGGCCATCCGGCATTCCACAGTCGGACCGAGCCAAATCCCTCCCTGCACTCCACCCGCGACCATGACGCCGAACCCGAATAACTCGCCGGATTCTACAGGCAAATTGCCCCCCTCTCCGGTGGAGCGACTTACCATTTTTTGGCTTTCAACTCGGCAATTCCGCCGTTGACACGCGTTTCCCCGCTGTTAGATTGCCTACTAGTTTTGCAGTGGATCATCCAGCGGAACTCAGTTATTTGAAATCGACTATTGACCATTATGGCTAAAGCACAGACAGCACTAAAATACGTTTACCTGTTCGGTAACAAGAAGGCGGACGGAGACGGTTCTATGAAGCCGCTCCTGGGCGGCAAGGGCGCCAATCTCGCCGAAATGACCCGCATCGGCTTGCCGGTGCCCCCGGGTTTCACCATCACCACCGAGGTCTGCACCCACTACTACGCCAACAAGCGCACCTACCCCACGGTCCTCAAGGACCAGGTCGGGGCCGGCGTCGCCTTCATCGAGGGCATCCTGGGCAAGAGATTCGGCGACCAGGAAAAACCGCTCCTTGTTTCCGTGCGTTCCGGGGCCCGCGATTCCATGCCCGGCATGATGGACACCATCCTGAACCTCGGGCTCAATGACCAAACGGTCGTCGCCCTCGCCAAGGTCAGCAAGAATGAGCGTTTCGCCTGGGATTGCTACCGCCGGTTCATTCAGATGTACGGCGACGTCGTCATGGGGGTCCAGAAGCGCGCCGGTGAAGATCACGACCCGTTCGAAATCGTCATTGACGGACTCAAGACCGAAAAGTTCCCGGGCGAATCCCACGTTGAAGACACCCGTTTGGACGCCGCCAGCCTCCAGGAGTTGGTCAAGCGATTCAAAGCGCTGATCAAGGAACGCACCGGCCAGGCATTCCCCAACGATCCTTACCAGCAGCTCTGGGGTGCCGTTGGCGCCGTCTTCGGTTCGTGGATGAATGATCGCGCGATTGTTTATCGCCGCAAATACGGCATTCCCACCGAATGGGGAACCGCCGTGAACGTCCAGGCCATGGTCTACGGCAACACCGGCGACAATTCCGGCTCAGGCGTCGCCTTCACTCGCGACCCCGCCACCGGTGAAAAGATGTTCTACGGAGAATTCCTCATCAACGCCCAGGGCGAGGACGTCGTCGCCGGCATCCGCACTCCGCTGCCCGTGCTGAAGTTGCACGATTGTTTGCCCGCCGCCTTCAAGGAACTGGAGAACATCCGCAAGACGCTCGAAACCCATTTCAAGGATGTCCAGGACTTCGAGTTTACCATCGAGGAAGGCAAAGTCTTCATGCTCCAAACCCGTAACGGCAAACGCACCGGCTTGGCCGCTGTCCGCTTTGCGGTTGAAATGGAGAAGGAGAAGCTGATCGATTGGCAGACGGCCATCCGCCGCGTCCCAGCCGAGCAGCTCGATCAAGTGCTGGCGCCGGTCTTCGATCGCGCGGCCATCAAGTCCGCCAAATGCATCGCCCGCGGCCTGCCTGCTGGGCCCGGCGCCGCTTCCGGCCGCCTTTATCTCAACGCCGAGCGCGCCGTCGAAGCCGCTGAGCGCGGCGAGAGGGTTCTCTTGGTCCGCCAAGAAACCTCCCCCGAAGACCTTCGAGGCATGATCGCCGCCGAAGGCATCCTCACCGCCCGCGGCGGTGTTAGCTCGCACGCTGCCTTGGTCGCCCGGCAGATGGGCAAAGTCTGCGTCTGTGGTGCCAGCGCGTTGCAGATCGACTACGCCACCCGCACCATGAGTGTTGAGGGAACCACCTTCAAGGAAGGCGATTACATCTCCATCAACGGCACAGCCGGTGAGGTTTATCCCGGCGAAATCAAAACCGCCGCCTCCGAGATCGTCCAGGTCCTGGTCGAGAAATCGCTGAAACCGTCCGAGAGCGTGACCTATCAGAACTTCGCCAAGCTGATGAAATGGTGCGAGAAGGCCACCCGCCTTAGCGTCCGCACCAACGCCGACACCCCGGAGCAGACCGCCAACGCGGTTGCCTTCGGCGCCAGCGGCATTGGCCTGTGTCGTACTGAGCACATGTTCTTCGCCGGCGACCGCATCGATGCGATGCGCGAGATGATCCTCGCCGAGAACACCGAGGAGCGCAAAAAGGCCCTCGCGAAGTTGCTTCCTTACCAGAAGGAAGATTTCATCGGCATCTTCCGTGAGCTGAAAGGGCTGCCGGCCACGATTCGGTTCCTGGACCCGCCGTTGCATGAATTCCTGCCCCACGAGGCAGCGCAGCAAGCCGAACTGGCCACTAAGCTCGGCGTCGCCCCGGGGCGCATCGCTCAACGCGTCAAAGAACTCCACGAGTTCAACCCCATGCTCGGCCATCGCGGCTGCCGCCTGGGCATCGCTTATCCCGAGATCAGCGAGATGCAAGCTCGCGCCGTCTTCGAGGCCGCCGCCCAGGTCCAGAAAGAAGGCATCAAGGTCAAACCCGAGGTCATGATCCCCCTCGTAGGCTTCCCCAAAGAGCTCCAGCTCCAACTCGAGCTCGTCCACAAGGTCGCCGCCGACGTCATGAAGGAACAGAAAGTCAAACTGAGCTACATGGTCGGAACCATGATCGAAATCCCACGGGCTTGCGTCGTCGCCGACGACATCGCCAAGGACGCTCAGTTCTTCAGCTTCGGCACCAACGACCTTACCCAGACAACACTGGGTATGAGCCGTGACGATTCCGGTTCCTTCCTGCCCGCTTACGGCACGCTGGAGATCGTGAAGAAGAATCCCTTCGCCTCCGTCGACCAGACTGGCGTAGGCAAGCTCATGCAGATGGCGGTTGAACTCGGTCGCAAGACCCGTCCCGACATCAAACTGGGCATCTGTGGCGAGCACGGTGGCGATCCCGAGAGCGTGAAGTTCTGTCACCGAATCGGGCTTAGCTACGTGAGTTGCTCTCCGTTCCGCGTCCCGGTGGCGCGGCTGGCCGCGGCTCAGGCTGCGATCGAGGAAGCTTCCGCCTCCCGCAAAAAGAAGTAGCCAACTTGCAGCGACCGCCTCGGGGCGTGTCCGCCGATCTTGCGCAAGCCGCCCGGGTTACTCCGGGCGGCTTTTCCTTTCACTCGCGTGGGCACCTTCGTCCAAGCGAGATTTATTGTGCGCTGCCACTCACGGGCACGGTTGCGTCCAATTCCTTGGCCGCCGCCCGCCGGCTGTAGGGTCCGCCCGACTCATTTCCCTTTTCGGTCAAACAATTTGCCGTCCACGTAGACATTCCGAATTAATGCGTGCCCGGACGGCGCGACTGCGGCTTCAACCGTCATCTTTCCGGACGGGCGCCCCGTTCCTTCGGGAACGTAATAGCGTTCAAGACCGTACTCGACCCTAACCATAGGGGTGTTGGTGGAAAACCAGGCGTAGGCGCTCTTGCCGCTGATCACAACCTCACCGGGGTCCGGCGTTAGTGCTTCGAGCGAGGCTCGGTTGACTTGATAAAACTGACCTCGTTTCGTGAGAGCGACATGAACGGTTGTGCCATGAGGCACCTCACCGGCGGGAGCAGGGGCAAAAACCGACCGCGGGACATCATTAATCGGGTAGCTCAGGATCACGTAATCACCCCGCAGCATGTCGCGTGGGTCCACCAGCCGGGTTTCGAGCACAATGGTGGTCCCGTGTTGCAGCACTCGCTCCTGGTAGGCGGCGGTCCCGATCACCCAAGCCGTCTGCAGGGCTAGAATCAGAATCAGAGCTTTGAGTTTCATGGTATTCTCAGGTCAAGGTTTGCCCGTTCGCCACCCGTATACGGCGCAGCAGCGAGCGTCTTTGTTTCTCCAGGAAAACCGCGAGGCCGATCAGTAACGCGCCCGATACGACGAACATCAATCCGGTGAACGCCATCGAGCCGATCAACCGCACGTAGAGCGAAATCATGTTCACGGCGATGGCCACAACCCCCAGGTTTACGTAAAACCTTGAGCGGACCTGGATGCCAACTTGGATTTGGACTAACGAGATGAGGAAGATCACGATCGAGACGAACCATTCGTAAGGTACCCCTTCATGCCGGTACTCGGTCCTGCCTGATGCAACCCACAAAGCGCCGCCAAGCACGAGAATGCCTCCCACCAACACCGAGAACCAAGTCAACTGCCATTGACGTGTCAGCCGATCGTCGCGAAATAGCCCCAGGCCCAGGACCAGCGCGGCTCCCGCCGCACACGCCCAGAACACCCAGGACCACGCCAGCCGTTCGGGTCCGAAGTAAAAGAAGTCCCAAGACAGAGGAACGCACCCGAACTGAAATCCCAACAACCCCAGGTTCTCAGTGGACGCCGCGAATGTTCCGTAGGCCGTCCTTCGCAAGGTCGTTCCAGCGCCGAGGACCACCAACCCAACCAGGGCATAGAGCACAAACTGAGTTCCCTGGTCGCTGAAGTAGATGACGCTGTCGCGTTGGTTTGTTTCCAGACAGAACCAGGTGGCAAAGGCGCACAGGCTAACGATGTGGAGGGCTTCGGAACGTAGAAGCCAGGGTAGCGCGGCTATGCCCAGCCACCAGAGCAGGAATGCATTGGGGGGGCGCGAGCTGAGGTTGTAGATTTGACCGATGAGCGCGATGTTGGCCAGGAATAACCCCGCGCCGATCAAGTGCAGCGCTTCGCCCACCTTTGCGTGGCTCTGGCGGACCTCGCGCAAATAGTAACCGCCTGCGTGGGCGCTTAGCATGAGCAGGAGGCCACCGGCGATTTTCACCGCTCTCGGTATCGCCTCCCAGTTCGCCGAGATCAACAATACCACCCCAGCCCCCACCAAGACCGCGCCTAAAGAGCACAGAATTGTCAGGAACCTCGACCCTTCCTCCTCCAGCCCAAAGTGGGCGACGATCCGGTCGCGCTGATCCTGTGTGATTAACCCCGCCGCATGAATTTTCTCAACGTCTGAGTGTTTCATAATCGCTTCGAGCGGTTGCGTAAGGCTTCTAAGCCGAAACTGCTTTGTTTGTGCTGTTGGGGAGATTACACCCAAATCGGGCATCACGGCTAATTGATAAAAGCAATCCACGAAGTGGCCCGTTCAATGTGAACTGATTGTCGTTGTCAACCGTGACTTTAAGGGCTATCTCTCAGACTGATCGCACAGAATCTTCTACTAGCTATGGCCCTAGCCACATCAATATCTCGCCGCCGAATGCTCCGCAGCACGAGCTCCGCTGCCGCCGCGGTTGTTTTCCTGCAAGTCGGCTCTCCCTCGCAGGCCGCGCCGTCGAACCGTCGGTTTAAAATCGGCGCGTGTGAATGGTCGCTGGGAAAGAGCGATCCATCATGCATGGCGCTCGCCAAGGAGATTGGGCTCGATGGCGTGCAGGTCAACATGGGCTCTCTCGCCAACAAGATGTGGATGAGACAGCCTGAGGTCCGCCAGCGCTATCTCGAAGCGGCCAAAGCCAGCGGGATCGAGGTCGGCGGCTTGGCGCTCGCCGAGATGAACAACATCCCCCTCAAAAGCGATCTCCGCGCCGCCGTCTGGCTGGTCGACGCAATTGACGTTGCAGTTGCCCTGGGCGTCAAATCCATCCTCGTCGCTCAGTTCTATAAGGGCGAACTCAAAGACGACAAAGAGGGCGTCGACCGGACGGTCAACGTTCTTTTGGAGGTGGCCCCGCGTGCCGAACGGGCTGGCGTGATTCTGGGGCTGGAGAATTACCTCAGCGCCGATGAAAATCTCGAGATCCTCCGCCGCGTGGGGTCACCCGCGGTGCAAGTCTATTACGATGTCGGTAATTCCACCGACAAGGGCTATGACATCTATTCCGAAATCCGGCGACTCAAGGGGCAGATTTGCGAATTCCACTTCAAGGATGCGGGGTTTCTGCTGGGGAAAGGCCGCATCGATTTTCCCAAAGTGCGCGAAGCCATTGAGGAAAACGGTTTTCGAGGTTGGATTCAAATCGAAGCGGCGGCACCCAACGGATTGGTGGTTGATTACAAACAAAACCTCGCCTTGCTGCGCGGCTTGTTCTCGACCTGATCGTTGGGTCTGACACGGCGCTCTATCGGCCATGGCTGCCCATCAGCGACTGTGAATAGCTGTGAATAACTTTGGGTTGACGGTGTTTATTCGCGCCGTTAGATAAGCCTTACTCAAGCAGTAGCGCGGCTACCGGACCACAGGCTCCGGTCAGGGTGGCCAAGCCAGGAAACGAACGTATGGCCAAAGAGCTCAACGCGCAACGCGATCCGCGAGTTGATCCCCGCCCGGGAGACGTAGTCGCCCGCGCCTACGGCGAACGATGGAAGACCCGCATCGTGGTCGAACGGCGTGGGGCCAATATTGCCTACATCCGCCAAATGCCTTCGGAAACGTTGTGCAGTTGCTTGCTCGCTGCTTGGCAGGAATGGTGCGCCCATCCGGCGGTACAGGTGTTACCTCAACAGGAAATCGGCGATTCGGATCTCGAAGCTCGGGTTTCCGATGACCCTTCGTTCCTTTCAGACGTTTGGCGGCAAGCCGCAACCCTTTGATCGCCGGCAGAGCTTCTTTTTCTCGCCCCGCGTACGAACAGCATCGCGGACATGCAAACCAGCATGTGAGTCCGCAATCCGGCCCATTTCCCGGCCTGCTCACGTTCCCAACCCAGAACTCCCCCACACACAATGGCCGCTAAGCTCTGGAGCAAGACCTTCAGGTCAGCGTGCCATCCTTCCATAGCTCTATTTGGGCAGCCACTTGTCCCAGTTCTTCGCGAACTCTTCCACGTTCTGCTTGGTCACGGGGATCAGAGGGCTAATGTCATGCACCGAACTTGGCTCTTTTTTCAGGTGAATCTTGTCGAAGAGGTGTTCCACCGAACGATGGCCCCATTCGTAGACTTGCTGCGCCAACAATAACTGCACGTGCCCGCTCCGCAAGTAGGCAAGTTCCGGCGGCAACGCGTCGACCGAGACGCACTTGACCGAGCCGGGCGACCATTTCAACGCGTTGTCGGTGAACAAAGGCCATCCCCCGATCATGCACCAGCCTCCAATGTCTGGGTTTGCCTGCATCACCTGCTCAACCCGCGCGGCGGCGTCCTGGGGCGTTTCCTTGTGATAATAGGTGTCCCGAATCTGGATACCCGGGTACTTCTTGGCCGCGGCCTTCGCGCCTTGGACCCGGCGCTGGAGATTAGGCGCATTCGGATTACCCGCCAGGATCGCCACGATCCCTTTGCCATCCATCAGCTTAGCCAGTTCCTCCATGGTTTGCTCTCCGCACTTTATGTCGTCCACTCCAAAGGTGACAAACCGCTTGCTGTTCGGGGCATCGGAATCGAAGGTGGCCACGGGCACGCCGTTCTTCACCGCGTTGTTGATGGCGTCGGTGAGCTTATTGGCGTCGGAGCAACTTACCGCGATCCCATCCGCGCCCGCCAACACCAGTTGCTCAATTGCCTCCGCTTGCTTCTGCGAGTCCTCTTCGTTCGGCGTGCGCCAGTCGATCCGGATGCTGACGCCATACTTCTCTCCGAGTTCTTTGGCGGCGTCGTTAGCGCCAACCCGGGCGGCCTGAAAAACCGGATTCCCTTGTGACTTGGCCACCAGGCCAATGGTGTAGGATTTCTTGCCTTGGGCCAACGCGGACGGAAGGCTGGCCAGCAGAAGTGTGGCTACTAGAAAAGCGTTGAGCAATAGGGTCTTCATTACGGTGTTCGTTTTGTCGAACATAGGAGCCCGCCTGCCTGATTACCATCTTTTCTTTAACCACGGAGGCTTCGCTGCAGGGCCAGCACCAGCATTTGAGCCGGCTCTTTCCCGCGTTGCGGGTTTTCTCCTGTGAAGGCTATGTCAGCATTCCATTACCCAGTTCAAATGCGTAATTCCTGGGTTTTCTTGCCAAAATGACTTTTCGCTGCTGGGGAAACTTCCCCAAATCGCCATGGCCGGGAGTCCTCTGCCGACCGGCGTTCATTTCCGTAACCAGTTGGAGACAGGAGGTTTGAGGTTAAACTCGAGTTGCCCGCATTAGGAGCAGGACTCTGGTATAGCGGCTGCTTGAAGTCCGCCCAACGGCCATTTGTCTGCTTAACTGAAGGTTGTCTATATGAGAGTAACTGTTTCGAACTGGCTCGCGCCACTCGCGCTGACCCTTGGCTGGCTTTCGCCCGCCGTAGCGCAGTTTGGTCCCGATCCAAACAAAGGTCCGGTGCTGACCAATGTGCTCCCCGTCGTCACGGTTGTCGCGAGTAAGCCCGACGCCTCTGAAGACGGCCCGGTCCCCGGCGCGTTCACCATCTCGCGGACCGGAGACACCGCCACCGATTTGACGGTCTTCTACACTCTAGGTGGAACGGCCCTGAACGGCCTTGATTATACGATGCTGCCGGGTTTCGTTATGATTCCCGCAGGATCGGCCTCGACAGACGTGGCGGTTGATCCGCTCTTGGACATTGATCTGCACCCCAAAACTAACGACACGGTTGTAATCCAGCTGCGCCCCCGTTTCGAAGTTCCTCTCATCAGCCTGTTTGGAACCTATCAGGTTGGATACCCAAGCAACGCAGTCGTCACCATCAGCGAGAGCACCACAGTCACCAATCCGCCTCCGTCCGTGGCCATACTCCAGCCCAATGATGGCGCTAAATTTGAGGCGCCGGCGAATATAGAAATTGTGGCCCGCGCGCACGAAGGCGAGGCATCCGTAACCAGCGTTGAGTTCTTCGCCAGCGGGCAAAGTCTTGGTGTGGTGACCAACCCCGTCTCGAATGCGACTCCTTTCCGCTATTCGCTGACTTGGTCCAACGTCGTGGCCGGGACCTACTCGTTGACCGCCACCGCCACGGACGACCAAGGCCATACGAACACCTCCGCTCCTGTTTCCATCGAAGTCGTAACTCCGCCCGTCTTGCCAGTCGTCACTGTGGTCGCGACCGACCCTAACGCCTCGGAAAAAGGCCCGGATCCCGGGGTCTTCACCATCACCCGGACGGGTGACACTACCAACCGGCTGGTCGTTTTCTACAGCTTGGGCGGAACTGCTCTCAATGGAATTGATTACGACATGCTACCCAGCTTCGTGACCATTCCGGCAGGTGCAACCTCGGCCGACGTGACGGTTAAACCTGTTCAGGACCGCGACCGCGACCCCCAGACCAACGATACGGTTGTCCTCCAATTGCATCCGCTCATCGACCCTCTTATTGGCAGTGAGTTCCACGGGATCTATCGAGTTGGCTATCCGAGTAACGACGTTGTCACCATCGCTGAGAACGTCGTCGTCGTCACCAACGGCACGCCAGTCGTGAAGATCATCCACCCAGAGGACGGCGACACTTTCGATCCTGCTTCTGACATCGTCATCGTTGCCGAGGCCGGCGAACGCGGCGGTTTCATCAGCTCGGTAGAGTTCTTCGCCGGCTCAGTCAGTCTTGGCGTTGTCAGCAACGACATGGCGGCTGCCACCGCGCACTTCTCCGTTACCTGGTCCAACGTTGTAGTGGGAGATTACGACCTGACTGCCAAGGCCACCGACGCGCACGGTACCACCGCAACTTCCGCCAAGATCACGATTCACGTGGTAACTCCGCCGCCTCTGCCGGTGGTGACCGTCGTCGCCACGGATCCCGATGCGTCTGAAACCGGCCCGGATACAGGCACCTTCACCGTCTCCCGCACCGGCGCTACCAATGACTCGCTCGTCGTGGCTTACAAGCTGGGCGGTTCGGCCCGGAACGGAATCGATTACGCCCACCTCGCTGATCATGTCACAATTCCCGCCGGCGCAGCCTCAGCCGACATTACCGTGACGCCGATCCAGGACAACGATCCCACCGACACGCGTACCAACGAGACCGTCGAGCTCCAGCTCCAGCCCATCCTGGATTTGGTGGTCGGCAGCGGCCATGGGCCTTACGGAATCGGCTTCCCGAGCAACGCGGTCGTCAACATTGCCGAAAGCGTTATCGTGCATACCAACCCACCGACGGTGGTGACTGTCGTCGCCACGGATCCCGACGCATCGGAAACCGGGCCTGACACCGGCACCTTCACCGTGTCCCGCACCGGCGCTACCAATGACTCCCTCGTCGTGTCTTACAAGCTCGGCGGCTCGGCTCGCAACGGTATCGATTATGACAAGCTCGGCGACCAAGTCACGATTCCCGCCGGCGCATCTTCAGCCGACATCACCGTGACGCCAATCCAGGATAACGACCCCACCGACACGCGCACCAACGAAACCGTCGAGCTCCAGCTCCGACCCAGGCTGGATTTGGTGGCCGGCAGCGGCCATGGGCCTTATGGAATCGGGTTCCCCAGCAATGCGGTGGTCAACATCGCCGAGAGTCTAGTGGTGCATACTAACGTGGCGCCGGTCGTAACTGTCGTTGCCACCGATCCCAACGCCTCCGAGTCCGGCCCTGACACCGGCACCTTCACCGTATCGCGCACCGGCGAGACCAACGATGACTTGGTGGTCTTCTTCGCCTTGGGCGGCTCTGCTCGTAATGGCGTGGATTACACGAAATTGCCCGAGCGGGTCACCATTCCAGCCGGTTCGGCCTCCGCGGACGTTACCGTAACGCCGATTCCCGACAAAGACCGCGCCGACGGCCGCACCAACGAAACGGTCATCCTGCAATTGCGCCCCGTGCTGGACCTGGTCATTTTCGGTGGCCATCGCTCTTACCAGCTCGGCTGGCCGAGCAATGACGTGGTCACCATTAGTGAGCCGGCCGCTCCGCCTCCTCAACCGGAGCCACCCACCGTCTGGATTGTCGCGCGTGATCCCATCGCTAGGGAAGGGCAGGGGACTAATATTCCTCCCAAGACTGCCAGCTTCGTCGTCCATCGCACCGATGGAACCAATGCCGATCTGACCGTGACCTACTCCCTCAGTGGCACTGCCTCTAACGGTGTGGACTATGCCGAGCTGCCTGGATCGATCACCATCCCCGCCGGGCACCACAACGCGACGATCACCCTAACTCCGCTGGATGATACTCAGCCGGAGAAACCCGAAACGGTGGTCGTGACCCTGGATGCCGCTCCAACCAACACGCCCCCGCTCTATGTGCTGGGCCACCCGAAACGGGCGACCGCGATCATTCTTGACCGATCCTCGCCTGATCCTGGTCCGCGCACCTTGGTCGATGGCCAGTTCCACCTGGCTCTCCCCGGCAGCGCGGGACTCTGGTTCCAGATCGAGGCCTCGGCTGATCTCGCCGCTTGGGATGTCATCGCCGTGAACCTGGCGACTGAGGACACGATTCACTTCGTGGATCCAGATGCCTCTCAGCAACATCATCGGTTCTACCGCGCCGTCCCTGTGGCGCCAGATCCTTCAGACGGCGATTAGTCTGCATCGCTGTCCCCGGTCCGCAGTCGCTTTTGCGGGTGCGGACCGCTCCAGTTTTTCTGCTCGGGTGAGCAGGAGCGGGTTCCGAATGCTGGCCGTGCAGTTCGGAACCCGCTGTGGTTTTCCAGGAACGGGAGGTTACTCCGACCTCCCGTTCTCTTGTCTTGTTCCCGATCAGCGTGGGAGGGGCGATATTTCGGCCCGATGGGCGAGCAGACGCCCACCGCACCCCGCTCTCACGCCGGTGCATGACTCAGCCCATTCCGAAACCAAACTTCGCGAGGTAATAGAAGAACGAAATCACGATCGCCGTCCACATCGCCAGCAATCCGTAGAGCAAACGCGGAGGATTGGCTTCGCTATCGGCGCTTGTTTTGGCTACCGCCACAGAGTGGGGCATTTCATTGGTTCTCATAGAGGGTGAGGGGGCTGCTTGCTGGGAGTTGGGAGTGACGCAGGTTCGGCAACTGCGGGCGGCGAGAGCGCCGGCTAAGCTGACCGAAGGCACTCGGTTACCGCTCAAACCAACAAGTTCGGAAGATCCGCGGCTCGCCGGCGGTGTGCCTTTTGACTTCTGACGCACTCGTCTTGTCATGGCTAAGACAATAACGGTGCGGGTTTTGGACAGGCATTACGCCTATTGGCCAAAACTCTCCATTTATTGCTCCCTTAAAAAGCAAGTTATGGCTCAACCGATCGACCCGGCCTTCCCGCCGCCGGAGCCATTCCTCGATCCGCCATCCCGCATCCAGGGTCGGACCGTGGCTCATTTCCCAGCCGGGGCGAGGCTTGCCAAGGCGGTATGGCGCTTGTTTAATGCACCCGTGCTGCAACAGCAAACCTTGCGCGAACCGGTCAGTTTTACCGGGGTCGGCCTCCACAGCGGGAATCGGGTAGCGATGAGCTTCCTGCCCGCCCCCCCGCATTCCGGTATCCGATTTCGCAGAGTCGATCTCGATGGCCGGCCCGAAGTCGAGGCTGCGCTCGAGAACGTCGCTGAGACCAATCGCTCCACCACCCTGGTCAAAGGTGGCGTGAAAGTTCATACCGTCGAGCACGTCCTGGCCACCTTCGCCGGCTGCGGAATTGACAATGCCATCGTCGAGCTCGACTCGAGCGAACCGCCGATCGGCGACGGCAGTGCCCGCGAGTACTGCCGCCTCATCGAGTCCGCTGGTCTGATCCCCCAGGGTGAGCCTCGCGAGTCCGTCGTAGTGCGTGAACCGCTTGAGCTGCAGGCCGGTGAAACCTTCATGTCGGTCTTTCCCCACGACCGGTTGAAGATTTCGTGCACGAGTGCCGACAAACAAGGCAGACACACTCAGTTCTTCTCGCTCGATATCACTCCTGAGAGCTGGCAACGCGAAATCGCCCATGCCCGCACGTTCTGCTTTTTCGAAGAGATCGAGTTCCTGATCAAAAATGGCCTCATCCGGGGCGGCAGTCTTGAGAATGCGGTCGTGATTAGGGACGACGCAATCCTCACCACCGAGCCTCTGCGCTACGCCGACGAGTTTGTTCGGCACAAGATCCTGGATATTCTTGGGGACTTGTCGCTATTAGGCGCGCCATTGGTGGGCCACGTGATCGCGATTAAGCCCAACCATGCCGCCAACTGCGAAATCGCCCGCCAGATCGCAGCGAGTGTGCGCAAACCATTCGATGCCGCCCGAAGCTTTCTCCCTCCCCCCTCACCGCGCGAGACTCCACCGTCCGGAGCCCCGGTGACCGACGGCGCGACCCTGGACATCGACCAACTGATGAAGGTGTTGCCGCATCGTTACCCCTTCCTCATGGTTGACAGGGTGTCGATGGTGGACGGGAATCGGATCACCGCGCTGAAGAACGTAACCGTAAACGAATCCTACTTTCAGGGACATTTCCCGCAGCACCCCATCATGCCCGGCGTTCTCCAATTGGAGGCAATCGCCCAGGTCGCCGGCATCCTGATGCTCAAGAAGGCTGAGAACGCCGGCAAAATTGCTTACTTCATGTCTGCCGAAAGCGTCAAATGGCGGCGGCCCGTTCGCCCTGGAGACTGTCTGATCATCGACGTGGAGCTTACCAAGGCGCGGGGCAAGATCGGCAAGGCCAAGGGCGTGTGCAGAGTCTCCGATGAAGTGGTGAGCGAGGCGGAGGTAACCTTCATGCTCGTCGATGCGTAACCGAGCGCGGCCGCGATCGCCGAGGCAGTTTTCGCTAAGAACCAAGGGGCCTTTTCAGGCCCCGCGCCCGCCAGCCTTCCATCTGGTCGCCGCGAACTCCACTGCGGCAGGCGGCTTATGATTCATCCAACAGCCATTGTTCATCCGGGCGCTGTGCTCGGCGCGGATTGCGAGATCGGCCCGTACTGCATCATTGGACCTCACGTCGCACTCGGTGACCGCTGCCACCTGCACTCGCATGTCGTGATCGATGGACACACCACCCTGGGGCATGGCAACGAGGTTTTTCCTTTCGCTTCCATCGGGCTCAAAACTCAGGACCTCAAATGGAATGGCGGGACTACCTTTACCCGGATCGGCGACCGCAACACCTTTCGTGAGTATGTCACCATCCACAGTGCGACCGGAGATGGCGAGACAACGGTCGTGGGCTCCGACAATCACATTTTGGCGTATTGTCACATCGCCCATAATGTGGTGCTCGGCAGCCATGTGATCATGTCAAATGTGGCCACCCTGGCGGGCCACGTGCTGGTCGAGGACTATGCGGTAGTCGGCGGGCTGGCGGCAGTGCATCAATTCTGCCGGATCGGCCGCCTCGCAATCATCGGCGGCTGCTCCAAAGTCGTCCAGGACGTCGCTCCATTCATGTTGGCGGACGGCAACCCGGCCACGACCCGCACCGTCAACCGCGAGGGTATGCGACGACGCGCCGTGGATGAAGAGACTCAGACCGCCCTGAAGCAGGCCTATAAGCTCATCTTCAGGGACGGCCTAACCGTCCCCAACGCTTTGGCGCGGATTGAATCGGAGCTGGCTCCCTTGCCGGAACTCCAGCACTTGGTTCAATTTGCCCGCGCCAGCGAACGCGGCCTAAGCCGCTAGCAGCCTCACGCGTGCTGCCAGGGGGCGCGGTAGGGACGGGTGAGCAGCTTGCTCGCCTCCGCATCGCCGAGAATCACTTCCTTCTTGGCATCCCACTTGAGTTTGCGTCCTACCACCATCGAAATGAGGCTCAAGTGGCCTGGGATCGCCGAATGATGCGCGGTTGAGACCGGGGTGATGGTCGGCTTGCGGGACTTGACGCAGTCAATGAAGTTCTTCCAGTGGTTGCCGGAGGCGTAAAGACTCACCTTGCGCTGGCTCTCCGGTAACCGTGGGATGTCCTTCCACTGAGGGTTGGATGCTTCAAAATGACCGCGGTCAACCCACACCCATCCGTCGGTGCCGATCCACTTCGTCCCGCTCTGGATGTCGCCGTGACCCCCGGCAATCGTCATCTCTACGTCATTCGGATATTTCAGCACGCTTCGATACTTGGTGGCGGTGTTCCAGATCGCGTCCTCCGGTGGAAACTCGCCATGCCCCTCGACCTCCGAGGGTCCCTGGTTGTCAAAATCCAATCCCCAGTGGGCGATGTCACAGTGGTGGCCGATCCAATCCAGCAGTTGACCGCCTCCGGTGTTGTAATTCCAGCGCCAGTTCATGTGCACCCGGCACTCGATGTAAGGCATCATCTTCGAGGGCCCGATCCAGAATTCGTAGTCCAGCTCCGGCGGCGGCGGCGTGACCGAACGCTTATCCTTCGTGCCTGCGAAATCCGCGTGCCCGCTCGGCAGGCCCACCTGCACCTTGGTCACCTTGCCAATCAGGCCGTTGCGCACAATTTCAGCGCCTTTCAGAAAGTTCTCCTGGGACCGCTGCCAGGAACCGGTCTGCCAGATTCGATTGTTTTTGTGGACGGCACGGACTATCGCTTGCTGCTCGGCCACCGTGCGCGCCAGAGGCTTTTCCCCGTAAATATCCTTCTTGTGATTGGCCGCTTCCGTCGCCACCAAGGCATGCCAGTGGTCGGGCACGGCCAGCATCACCGCGTCGATGTCCGTCCGCGCCATCATCTCTCGATAATCGTGATACGTGGCGCAATCCTTGTTGTTGTAATGGCCGTTGATCCGGTTCACCGCCTGGTCGAGATGCCGTTTGTCCAGGTCGCAAGCCGCCACTACCTGGCATTCAGGGTTACCCAGGAACGCTTGCGTGTTGCCCGGTCCTTGCATTCCCCAACCCACCACCCCTAGCGTCACGCGCTTCGATGGGGCATCGGCGCCAAACAGGCGGTTGGGAACGATCAGCGGGGCGGCTAGGGCTGCTCCCGTGGCGGACAGAAAGTGACGGCGATTCATTCGCGTGTTAGAGGCAGGTGTCATAGATGCACAAGCTTGCCCCATTTTTCACGCGGCTTCTACAAGAAAAGCGCATCCAAACCAACCCCGCCACGACCCTGCCTATCCCGCACCCGGGTTCGTAGTCTTGCCATCTTGAAATCTCATCTTGTGCTCGATGCCATCCCCTGGGCTCGGTTTATCCTGCCGGCGTGATTTCCGGCTCACCAATTCGCCTGGGTCTCCTTGGCGCCGCCAAGATCACTCCGGCCGCTGTCGTCAAACCGGCAAGAGAAACGGCCGGAGTAACACTTGCATCCGTTGCCGCGCGGGACCCCGAACGCGCCCGCGCCTTTGCCCGCCGGCACGGACTGCCCCACTCGCACCAGTCGTACGCGGCGCTGATTGCCGATCCCAACATCGACGCGATCTACATCGCTTTGCCGAGCGTTTTCCACGCCGAATGGGCCGTTCGCGCCCTGCGTGCGGGCAAACACGTCCTCTGCGAGAAGCCCCTTGCCGCCTGCGAACGCGAGGCCCGTTGGATGGCAGGCGAGGCTGCCGCTTCCGGACGGTTGCTCACCGAGGCATTCCACTATCGCTATCACCCTCTCATGGCGCGTCTCAAGCAGATCCTCGATGCCGGCGAGTTGGGGTCCATCCGACGCATCCTGGCTTGTCTCTGCGTTCCGTTGTTCAACCCCTCCGATATCCGCTATCGCTACGAGCTGGGCGGAGGCGCGATGCTCGACGTGGGCTGCTACCCCATCAACATCGTGCGATTCCTCACCGGAGAGGAGCCTCGTGTCGCTTCCGCGAGAGCGCGCCTGGTGCGTCCACAAGTTGACCGATTCATGGAGGGCGACTTGATTTTCCCGAGCGGAGCCACTGGGCGGTTCCTGGCCTCTACCGCCTCGATTTACCTGTGGCGTTCGAGTGTCCGCATCCAATGCGACGCCGGTGAACTGAGTGTCTTCAGCCCGTTCCACCCGCACTCGTATCATCACCTAATCGTTCGCGGACCGAATGGACGCCGGCTGGAGCGTGTCCCGGGAAAGACCACCTTCCATCATCAATTGAGCGCGTTCGCGTGCGCCATCCGTGGTGGTCCTTTGCCGCCGACCCACGCCGAGGATGCGGTTGCCAACTTGCGTGTCATCGACGCCGCTTACGTCTGTGCCGGACTCGAGCCGCGCGGCCAATGGAGAGATTCGGCCACCCTGGAAGTGCCGGCTACCAAGTCTCAGGCTTGAGATAGTTCCGCTCCTGGGTATTCACCTACTCCCCTTGGGTGAATGCCCCACTCGCCCCCCTTCTGACGCTGCGCTAGCTTGTTCGTGTCTCGTAGGCGAATTGAGTTGGAAGAGAATTTGAGTTCAGGCAATGACCACCGTGTCCCTTCATGTTCCTAGCCAGTCGAGGCCACGGCGTTTGGTACTGCCAAGGCCCGCGCCTCGCGGCCTCCCTCGCCCTGCGACCGTGGTCACCCAGTTCCGGCCCCAGCCGCCTCGGCCCCTGAGCCCCTCCTGGCGCTCCTGACGCCGCAGCCCCGCGCCCGCAAGGTGCGCGACCTTTAGGTCGCCTCAACGCGAACAACCCCGCGCCTCAAGCGATTCCCAACGCTCCTACACGACACTCCGGTAGGCGGCGCGCGCGCCGCAAGATCGAGCCCCCGGAGTGCGGCCGTCCTCGGCCGCAGCAAGGTGGCAAGCTCCGAGCGCGTCGCGTCTTCTCGGGCGTTCAACCTCACGCCGTCGGTAGATCGCCCCCGGTGCGCGACCTTTAGGTCGCCTCAACGCGAACAACCCCTCGTCCCAGGCCTAGCCCAACGCCAGGCGAACCACGATAGCTCAAGCGGCGGCAACGCCGCGTTCTGGGCACTCGCGCCGCAAGATCGAGCCCCAGGAGTGCGGCCGTCCTCGGCCGCAGCAAGGCAGGAACATCCGAGCGCGTCGTACGTCGTATAATCTCACGAGTTTAGAGACAGTGGCCAGTCTGCCTGCGGTGCGCGACCTTAAGGTCGCCTCAACGCAAACAACCCCTCGTCCCAGGCCTAGCCCAGCGCCATGCGAACCACAACGGCTCAAGCGGCGGCAACGCCGCGTTCTGGGCACTCGCGCCGCAAGATCGAGCCTCAGGAGTGCGGCCGTCCTCGGCCGCAGCAAGGTGGCAAGCTCCGAGCGCGTTGCGTCTTCTCGGGCGTTCAACCTCACGCCGTCGGCAGATCGCCCCCGGTGCGCGACCTTAAGGTCGCCTCAACGCGAACAACCCCGCCGCCTCAGGAACAGCCCAACGCCATGCGAACCACAACGGCCCGAGCGGCGGCAACGCCGCGTCTCATGCACTCGTGCCCGCCCGGTGCGCGACCTTTAGGTCGCCTCAACACGAACGACCCCTCCTCCCAGGCCTAGCGCAACGCCAGGCGAATCACGACGGCTCAAGCGGCGTGAACGCCGCGTTCTGGGCGCTCGCGCCGCAAGATCGAGCCCCAGGAGTGCGGCCGTCCTCGGCCGCAGCAAGGCAGGAACATCCGAGCGCGTCGTACGTCGTATAATCTCACGAGCTTAGAGACAGTGGCCAGTCTGCCTGCGGCGCGCGACCTTAAGGTCGCCTCAACACGAACAACCCCGCCGCCTCAGGAGCAGCCCAACGCCAGGCGAATCACGACGGCTCAAGCGGCGGCAACGCCGCGCCCCGGGCGCTCGCGCCGCAAGATCGAGCCCCAGGAGTGCGGCCGTCCTCGGCCGCAGCAAGGTGGCAAGCTCCGAGCGCGTTGCGTCTTGTCGGGCGTTCAACCTCACGCCGTCGGCAGATCGCCCCCGGTGCGCGACCTTCAGGTCGCCTCAACACGAACAATCCCTCGTCCCAGGCCTAGCCCAACGCCATGCGAACCACAACGGCTCAAGCGGCGGCAACGCCGCGTTCTGGGCGCTCGCGCCGCAAGATCGAGCCCCAGGAGTGCGGCCGTCCTCGGCCGCAGCAAGGCAGGAACATCCGAGCGCGTCGTACCTCGTATAATCTCACGAGCTTAGAGACAGTGGCCAGTCTGCCTGCGGTGCGCGACCTTAAGGTCGCCTCAACGCGAACAACCCTTCGTCCCAGGCCTAGCCCAGCGCCATGCGAACCACAACGGCTCAAGCGGCGGCAACGCCGCGCCCCGGGCGCCTGCGCCCGCCCGGTGCGCGACCTTAAGGTCGCTTCACCGTAATGGTCCGTGCGATTCAAGCGATTCACAACACCCCTTGAATCCCCGGCGCGCGGCCGTCCCCGGCCGCAGCAACCGGAACAAACCCGAGGCCATGGGAGTCCACTGAGGCCATCCCACTTCTCAATCCGAAGGGATTTCGGAACAAAGCCCCAGGGTCGCGCCGCACGGCGCCACGCTGGGTTTGCCATCTAGCAAACCAACCGAACTCTGAAGGAGTTCCGTCATGGTCAAACATCGTAGCCAGTCACCTGGTCTTCTCTTTTGCCGAACGCACCGCTCATTTCGCGGCCTTTCGGATTTTGATCGGCTTCAGGTGCGCTTCATTGAGTTTACACAATCCAATGTCCTCAAGCACTCGCTTGACGCTCTGAAACTGCTCGACCGTCTCGAACTGAAAGAAAGTGCTGATACACGGTAACCGACCGTAATTCATGACCACCCTCGAACTGGTGGGAACTTCCTCACCGTCAATGCGCCACTTGGCGATCACTATGGAATGCGTAAGCAAAAAGCTGCTCGCGGCACCCGGGGCAAATGCCTCGTCCTTGATGAGCTCGTCTATGCACTTAGCACACTGTTCATGATCCAACGGGAAATAACCGCCCCGAGATGTCATCCCGACTAGGCGCTCATACCGCCTAAGAACCTGGCTGGATGAATCCTGGATGCTTAAACTGGCGGAGCTAAACTTGTGCTCTGCCACCGCGGTGGCAAGGAACTCATCGAATAATTTCTTCGCCCGCTGGGCTGGCATTTTCCGAAGAAGATGTCCCCAAACCGACGATTTTGGTGGCTGGTAGCGGAACATAGTCGCGATGGCTAACGGCTCCGATCAGGGACCCGGCACCACTTGGCGTCGGCATGCCATCCAGAGGCAATCGCCTGGTTCGCTGCGGCCGGGTCGTTCGGCAGCATCATCGTGATTGCTCCTTTCTTGCCCGCTCCAAAATCGAAGCGATCTTGGCATCAATCTGCACCTCGTATCCAGATGTGCGGCTCATATAATTGGATGGATACTCCGCTCTGAAAGTGGCTATCCCCGTCAAAACGTTCGTCACCATCTTCCGACTGCGAAGATCTGAATAATCACTAAATGCCCAAATAGTGATCACGTCGCTATCTAGCTGGGAGCGAAGCAAACTCCGGGCGGCCTCGATATGTCCTGCATCCAAGTCATGCAGAATCCGCGCTCCCCTGAGATACCGCTCCTGTCCCCGTAACCGCCAATCTGGGTCTTGCGCCATAGGGACAACTCATAGGGTCAGCGACCCGAGCCAGCCGCCGATGACGTTCGATTGGTCCCTGAGCCAAACGGCGGCCTCCCGTTCCCTGGACCGACTGGTTCCACCTTCCGGTATTTTGCCCGGACCTTTTGAGGTAGCGCGTCCCAGACTGCTTGGGGGCAGGAGGCCATGACCTCGCGTGAAAACGAGGAATCACTCAGTTCCTTCCCCGAGTGCGATAGCAGCGTGCCGCCCTCAGCTCCATCGAAAATCCATATCCGGTTTGGCTTCTCAACAAAAACAAACCAGCCATCTAAGAGCAAGCAGTTGTCCGGCACGGCGGACGACATGGCGTCACCTGAGCGCCAGGTGGCCTTGAGCGACCAAGAACCTGCTGGTTTCTTCGTGATGGTCAGCGTGCTTCCCTTCCCATCCAAGGAATACTGCCCCGGCTCCCGGACAAACCCGTTCTTTAATGCCGCGGCATTGATCTGACCGGTAACGACCACGATGGCGATGATCAACAATCCGATGGTTTTCATGTGCACAGTGGCTTAACGACAAGCTGAGCCATCACGAGGAGCGCGTCCAAGACGCTCGTCCTGGAACGGCAATGTGACCGCGCTCCTCGTGATTCGCTCCAGCGGCTGGTTGGGGGCCCTTGCTATCCCGTCAGGCATAGACCTCACTTTAGGATGGACCGATACCACTCCGGGTCCTGATAATTCATCGCCTTATGGCTTCCCTGCCACAGAGGTAGCAGAGACTCCGTCTTCTCCGTCAATGTGCCCTCTGATAGATCGTACGCGTAAAATGACTCCGTGGGTCCGCCCAGCAGCCCTACGCCGAGAACCAACTTGTCATTCGTTGGCCACCATACGCCCTCCAATTGCGCGGGACGGGACGCCATCTCCTCTGTGACCTTTCTCGTCAGCGGGTCCTCCATGCCAGGAGCGTTGGGATCCAGTCGAGGTGCCGGTTTCTGGGGAATCTTGATCTGCACGGTGAGTTTCCCCGCCATTACATCATATACGCACAGATTTGTTCCGTCACTGAATGCAACACGGTTGGCCTCAGGTGAAATCTCATCCAAACAGAAGCCGACCGAATGGAACAGAAAGGTGGGATCGGAAACCGCCTGCTGATAATACTTGCTAAAACCGTGAGCTACGTTTAGCCCCCCGATCCAGACATCCCGCGCTTCGTCAGTGTATCCATTGTAGTGGTAAGGCTTGCCATGTAGGTTCAGGGGGTACGTCCCCTTCTTGGACACAACGAGCAGGTTCTCGTTATCGATCCAGCGGAACGAGGCGATGACCGAGTCTTCCGGGGCCCCACTGCAGTTTGCGGCTTTCCCATCGAGGTCGATGATACGAAGCGTGGTGATGTAGCGATAGGCCAGATGAGCTGAATCCGTCGACCACATGAGGTCCGAGGCGAACGGGCCGCTCTGGTAGATGTTCAAGTCCTCGTCCGATGAATCGTATATCGTCTTGATGCCGCGCACGACTTTCAGTCGGACCCAACGCGCTGACGTCTTAGGCGGCTCTGGGGGCAAGCCCAGACCATGCTTTTCTTTGAGCGTCAGGATGGCAACGTTACGGCCGTCGGGCGACGTGATCTTGGCAGCTTGTTGCTGAGTGGTTCCCGGCAGGAGCTCGGCCAGAGAGCCCGCATGAACACTTGTGAAACCAACGACCAATAGCAGTGGAAGTATCGCCGCGGATCTCATTCTTGCATCCCCCAACTTTGATTCTGCAGCGGCGAGTCGGTCTTTCTCCCAGACCATCCACCGGCGCTCGTTCGCAAGTTGTTCATTTTCAACGACCCATTTTTAATCGGTTCGTTCATGGAAAGAGCGGCCAAACGCACCCCTTTTTTCCGTCGATCGCCACTGTCCAACCGTCACCACCACCGCCACTGCGCCGCTGGCGCCGAAAAGGGAGTGACGGCAACATTCCGCTGGGATCGTCGGCATATCCAAAAGCGTTCGTTGTTTAGACAACTCTTTTAGTCTGCCTAGCTTATGGCTCCAGTGGGGCGTAAGTCAACCATCAACAAGCCACGACCCGCCCCAACTCACCATCAAATCCCTCCCCATCTCCAACTCCATAAACCGATTCCAGCAATCCTGAACCCGGGTTCTCGGGCAAGCCCCTCTGTAGCGGCGCGTCTATGACCGCCGCCTCACCTTTCCCCGTCTCCGCCCTTCCGCGCGAGTCCTTTCGTGGTTGCCTCCTTCACCGTCCAACCCGCCTTGAAACGCCAACAAGCCCATCCACCCGAGCACCCCTGGCCAATGACAATTATTTCTCCCCTGGAGAAAATATAATCGTCACTGTCCACCGCCCCCGGCGGCCGCGCCGCGTCGGTCCCGGAAATCTGCGAGGTGCCCAGTTGATTCGCCTCTGTCGTCCTCAGTAGTGAACGGGTGTGGCCGATGCCCCCTTCCCATTCACCTGTCATCCGTGTCATCCGGGAAATCCGTGGTTAACACCCTTCATTCTACCACAGTCCATCCGGTCGAAGGGCCGTTCCGACGGTTCAATCCTAAGAGCGTGTTTTGAAAATAGGTCGGCAAGGGATTGCGAGCGCGGCGGGGCGGATGGCTAGACGCGACGAAGGCGCATATTCGTTAGAAATCTGTAACTCAGGAGCAACGACGCCAGACGCCCCGCCCTTTCAAACCGCGCCGAAGCCTTGTGCGAAGGCTGGGCACCGCCCTGTCCGCCGTAGCGCTTTGCAGCGAAGGTGGAAAGACCGCCTGGGATATTTTTAAAACACGCTCTAAGAGGGCCGATCCCGCGTCCGCTCCAGGTCGCTGGCTCGGCACTCCGCTTTCTCGTAAATGTCCAAATCTCATCGAGATCGAAAGTAGCGCACCAGCTGAACCGGGATAAGAGCAACGCAAAGTCCGAGGACGCCAACAATGAGGAACATCAAAGGGCTCCAAGAACCCTTCTCAGCGCCGAAGCTGCCGACAAGCAGCCAGATCAGACATGCGGTAAGAAAAAGCCAAGCGACCGACATAAATATGACTGAGGCCGGCCCTGCAATCTTGCGGTCCGCCTCCGGTGATGAAAGCTGCACGGTTAACCTTTTCATTGGCTGTCACCCGAACGCTACACCTCACCTACCGCCGCCTGGATGACAGACGGAGCGGAGAAAAAACACGCGAACCTCAAGCAAGCTCCGAGCGGGAAGCCGGGGCGGTGGTTAGGTGCCGGCGCCAAGTTAAGCATGCCTGCTAGTCTCCAATCCGGAACCATTTTGGTTTCATCTGTATTTTCAGTGGCCATCGGGAGTCGAATATCGACCCCGGCTGAATGCCGCCCGACGAGGTATAGAGGTATCTCAGGCTCAGCGCGAAGGCTGCGAGCCAGCCAACTGACGTGAACATTGAAAGGAACTGATGGGTCGTGTTCTGTTCAACCGCGAAAGCCACTTCGGCGCTGGCCCACAGTCCGCACAGAGTCACTACTACCACCGTGCGGCGCACAAACTTCACCCTTGGGGAGGCGCGAATTTGCGATTGTGCGGCCATACCCAACCTAACGATGGCGATCAGTGACCTCGCGCCACTGACGCCCGGCTTGAAACCGCAGCGCTATCGCGGGGTTCACTGCATCCGGCTGGTTAGGTCGACGGGTCATCTCTGGCTACTCTGAATGGTACAACGAGAACTCCGACCAAGCCAAGCCCGACGCACAGCAAGTGGAGCAATGACAGACTCATAACGTGCAGCATCGGATTGGTCGCGGTGAACGGACTCAAGGGTATGATGTCCTCGTGCATGATGCTGTCGAGGAAAACGTGACTGTAGGTGCCGAGAAACGCGCTCACGAATGCGACCCGCCACGGGATGCTGACCGACCGGCCAAACAGTCTGGTGAGTAGCGGCGGGAACCAAGCCTGCCACGCCCGCAGCGCAAGCTGGCCGATGGGCCGCCCGGTGAGTGCGCACGTGAACCCGACCAATGTGGCCCCG
>Ga0265314_10000641_pt1 | contig 42909 bp, 37 predicted proteins | sample 4126metaG_FD_203106 | JGI IMG/M metagenome (GOLD analysis project Ga0265314, IMG submission 203106) | Rhizosphere microbial communities from Carex aquatilis grown in University of Washington, Seatle, WA, United States - 4-1-26 metaG | ecosystem: Host-associated > Plants > Roots > Rhizosphere >... | reverse complement strand
TCAATATGTAGTATTGTCAATAAACAGTATGATCATGAAATGTGATTATCATAATGTTCTGGTAATTCTCCGATTTCTTTGCTATAAACCGCGTCCTGGCTCCGCCGCGCACAGGAAAAAAATGGGCGATCGCAACGAAACCGCGGATTCGTCCGCAAAAGCAGGCATCCCGAAACTCTCTCTGCACCTGGGATTCGTGCTGAACCGCGCCACGCAACACATGCGCGAGCGCTTCGAGGAGGCGCTGCGCCCGCTGGGCATCAAGTCGCGCCACTACGGCGCGTTGCGCGTCATTTCGGAAGCCGGACCACTGCCGCAGAACGTGATCGGCGAAATCCTGGATTGCGACCGCAATATGATGGTTGCCGTCGTCGACGATCTGGAAGGCCTGGACCTGGCCCGGCGCGATGTCCACCCACTAGACCGCCGCGCTTACGCCGTGCGCTTGACGCCCGCCGGCCGGCGTCTCCTCGAGAAAGCCAACGCCATCGCGTTGCAGGTCGAGGCGGAATTTCTTGCGCCGCTCTCGCCGCGCCAGCGGAAACAATTGCACGAATTGCTGGGCGCGCTGGTGCAGTCGCCAGATCGAACCTGATCCGCCGTCACGAAAAATGTTCGTTCTTGCCAATATTTTTAATTCCTTGATCCACGGCTGAGTTAGCCGATTTCTGCACCATTTTCCGCGCAGCCGTGACCTCTCAAAATTTGACATAGTGTCAAACAAACACTATACTGACGTTGTAACGGTCCTCGACACTTTTGCGAGGCATACCGTTGGGCAGGGAAGCGCGGCAACGCGCTCCCTCCATCCAGATTCCGCAGGGAGGTTTGTCCCATGGCGCATACGATCGGCATCGACTTCGGCACCGCGTTTGTCACCTTTGCGGATTGGAACGCCGGGCCGCGAACCCTCCTGCGCACGCCGGCGCTCGCGCGCATGCTTCACGGCGGCGGTGCGTTATGCGGCGAAGTCGCGTATGCCGCACGCAATGCGTACGCGCTTTCCACGATCGATCAGGTCAAACGCTTCCTCGGCTGCTCCCGGGCGGAAATTAAAGCGGCGCTTGGCCAGGTGGCCTGGACCATCGAACCCGCGTTCGGCGCCACTGACGATTTTCTGATCGATGCCTGGACCGGACTTTTTGAAGCCGAAGAAATAGCCGCCGAAATCCTGCGCGCGGCTAAACAACAGGCCGAAGCGACGCTTGGCGTATCCGTCAACGCAGCGGTGCTGACCATCGCGGCCGCAGCGACCAACCGCCAGCGTCTGGCTTTGAAGAATGCGGCGCGGCGCGCGGGACTGGCCGTGCGGCGTATCGTCAACGAGCCCACAGCTATCGCCATCGCCGAAGCGCATCTGCGCCCCGCGCCCCGCGACGAGCGCTGGGCGGTAGTCCATTTTGGAGCGGGCACGGCGGACGCGGCGATCGTCGACGTCAATCGGCGCGGCGTGGCCGTGCGCGCGACGGTCGGCGATACAAAACTCGGCCTGGCCACAATCCGCGCGCGGCTGATCCGACAATTGGAAAATCAATTCAAGCGGCGGACCGGCGCGACCTTCAGCATGCGCCCCGAAATCTGCGCCGAGTTGCTTTGGATTGCTGAAGAATCGCTGCTGGCGCTCAATACGGCTGCCATCCACCGCGTGGATTTGCGGGCGGCCGGAATCGCTCCGAACGGCGAGCCCCTCGATCTGGACGAAACGCTGAAGCAGCGCGATTTGGAATCCGCTGCGCGTCCTGCCTTGCGTCGGCTTCGCGAAATGTGCGGCGAAGCGATGCGGCGCGCGAATACGGAGCCCACTGCGATTCGCCGCGTGGTCTTTACCGGCGGTGGCGCATTGATGCCGCTGTTGAGGCGTGCGGTCTCCGAAGTTTTCGGCCAGGAACCCGCGCAGCCCGGTGCGGCGGCGCTCACGCTTCCCGCCCACGGCGCGGCGTTGCTCGCTGCGGCGCTCGACGGCCGGGCGACGCTGGCACTTCAGGATGTGCTCGCCCAGGGAATCGGCGTCACGGTGGTCAACGACGGCTTCAGCACGCTGCTGCCCGCCGGAGCTGCTCTGCCCGCGAAGAAAACCAGTTGCTACACAACGGTCGCCGATTTTCAGGAGCGCATCCGCTTCGAAGTGCGAGAAGGCGACCAGCCCTGCGCGAGCCGCAACGCGGTGCTCGGCGCATTTGTGCTCGGCGGAATTCGCCGCGCGCGTGCAGGCGAACCCAACGTGAAAGTGACGTTCGAGATTGACGAGAGCGGAATTCTGAAGGTGCAGGCGCAGGACGTGGATACGAATGCGCGGCAGGAAGTGACTTTGGATCGCGCCGCGCCGAGGCGCGCGCCCGCGCGTTGACTGTTTTGGAAATCGAGAATGGAAAGGAGCGTGAACTATGGCCTACACCGACGATGGAAGACAATTCGAGGGCGCGATTCTGCTGACGCAATGCCTGCAGCGCGACTTCGTGGACCTTGAACCGCCGAGCCCCAATCGGCTGCATCTGGGACAGCGCATGGTCCGGCGGCTGCGCGGACTCGACAACGGCGCCGACCGCCTCGGGCAATTCTTGCGCTCTGCGTACACGGCGCCGGGTCACGACAACCTGAGCGTGATCAACATTCGCGATTGGCACGACCAGGCCGACCCGGCGCAGGCCGACGAACTCGCGTTTTTCGGAGCGCACTGCCTCGCGGATACGCCTGGCGCTGAATTCGTCAGCGGTCTGAAAGAATTGTCCGGAACGGGTGACGTGCAGCCGATCGACAGCATCTACATAAACGATTTCGTCGAAACGAATCTCGTCCAGGTCATCAACTCCATCACTGGCGGACACGTGGAACGCTGGCGCTTCGGCGTGATCGGCGTCTACACCTCCATCAAGGTCGAACTCGACGTGATCCTGATGCGCACGCAACTGCATGTGCCCGCCGGCCAGGTCGCCGTCTGCGGAAATTTGTGCGGCGACGCGTACCTCGACCGGCACAACGCGGCGTTGGACAAAATGGGATCGATTTACGGCGCGCGCATTTTCAACACCGGCGATCTGGCGCGCAGCCCGCAGGAAATCGGCGCATTCGGAAAGTGGCTCGGGCTGCAGATGTAAACGCGTTTGAGTGCGAAAGGAAACTGCGATGCCGCGTGACGCAAGAAATTGGAGCGGCAAACTGCTCTCGCCGCCGGCGGAGTCCGCCCCGCAACCGATTGCGCCGCCGGCGCCATCGTTAGCGGCGCCGAGCGTTTCCTGTCCGAACTGCCGCGGCGAACTGCGCGCTCTGGCGTCGGGTGCGCTCGGTTGCATGACTTGCGCGGCGATATTTCAGGCGCGGAGAAGCGCAGAAGACGCTCTTTCGCCCGAGCCGGACACCGCGATCGACCAGATGGACGCGATCAATGCGATGCTGAGACGCAACACGTTGGTGTTGGGGCCCGGGGGAGTTCCTCTGGCTGAAAGTGATAGCGATGACAACCGCGGCGGCCGGCGGCGCGCCGCTCAACAAAGGAGAGCACGACGATGAAAAACGACGAGCGGCAGGAAACAGTGACGCGGCCGAAAGCGGACGATGGCGCTGAATTGCAATTCCGCCCAGACCTTGGCGCGGACATTTACGTTCATCCGCTGACGAAGGTGATGTATCTCGACTTGGGTAACGGACGATTTCAGCGCACCGAGCGCCGGGTAGACGACGCGCGGCCGGCGCTTGACCCGGCGGCGGATTTTCCGACTGAACGCCCGCGCGGCGCTCCGAAATACGGCGTCGACTTGAGCGTTGAAGGCTACGCGTAGCGGAGCGCTTCGTTGTCACCGCATGAATGAGGAGGCGTAACCATGGCATTTACTCAGCGCAGAATGATCCGCGACGCGCACGGCCGCGAACGCGAGGTGGTGTGGGATGTCGACATGTCGGTTCTCGCGGCGACGCAGAAATGGGCCCGAGACTCTGCGCGCCTCGAACGCGAACTGCGCGCCATGACAGAGATGTACCCGGCGTGGGTGCTGACAAACGCGGCCGGCGCTCAGCTCGCCGAGCGCGAGCAACGCGCCGATGTCGCCGTGCCGACGGGCGGCGCGTGGCGTTGGGCGTCTGACGGTTCGCTGCTCGCACAAACGAACGCCGACACCGTGCTGATGTGGGATGGATTGCTACCCGCGCCGCTCGGCGGTTTGGAACGGACGCGAAAAAAGCTGAGCGGAACATATCCGGTCGAAGATATTCGCGGCCAGGCGTGGACAGCAGTTCCGGCGCGCGTTCAATATCGTTCAAATTTTCCGCGTGCCGAACCGGACGTTTCCTACAGCGAAACATGGCTTCGCGCGTTGCAGGTATCGAGCAGCGCGAGCCAGCATCTCTATGCCGGCGGGCGGCTTTGCTTGTTCTATCCCGGGCAGTGGAAAATCCGCTACACGGTCGCGGAGGTGATCTCACAGCGCGTGATCAATCACGTCTACTCGATATTGAAAATTGCCAACGGTATGAGTCCGGTACACGCGTTCATCGGCCGTATTCACGCTGAAAAATGGCAGCCCGAGCGATAAAGGAGATTCGCATGAATGACGCTGATGAAATTCTGCCGCACGTCGTAATCCTTCCCCGTGCGTGGGAAAAAATCGTTCACGAACTGAATCGCGCCGCAAACCACGGCATGGCGCGGTGCGGAAGTCCCGACGAGGCGGTCTTCGTGCCGCTGTGCGCGCTTAGATATCGCTCAGGGCGACTGCGCGCGCCGCAGTTGGAGTCGACCGATCTCAGCGACATCGAAGCGATCGTCGTCGCCGACGCGTTGATTCCTCCGCGTGAAATGGTGGAACTGAGTGCGCTTCGGATCCGCTTTAGACCTGCGCTGGGATCGTGGGCACAGACGCAGGCGAGCTTCGATGCGCAACTCGATGCCGCGCTGGCGCGTGCGCCGCGCTTGAACGTGCTCGCGCGAGGTCATTCGCATCCGTTCGACGAAGGTCGCACGCGTCCGAGCGGACCGGATCGCGCGGAGCATCTCGCGCCGTGCTTGGCCTTCAACCGGACGTTGGGAATTGAGGCCGGTTTCACCTTCATCGCCGTGCGCGCGCAGGAAAATTCCGGCTGGGCGCTGCACTGTTTTGCGACCCGCGACGGTCAACGTGTCATCGATTTGGGTATTGCGAAGTTGCCGACCGAATCGGCTGGCGGCAAACAAATGCTCGACGTTCCATTTTACGTGACGGAACACGGCCGCGATTTGGAATGCGCCATTCAAACGGCGCTCGGGGACGCATTGAAAATGGAGCGGCTTGCGCTGGGCTGGACGCGCTACCGCATTGCGCCGCGCTCAAGTTCGCGAAGTGTTCTCGCAATCCCGCCGGATTTCCCTGCCGCCGCCGGCCGCCGGTTCGTCTGCGCGGAGGGGAATTGGGCGGCCGAAGACGTAATCGACTGGCGCGCGTATCTTCCGCTCGAGGGATTCGTTGCGCCGCGTGCACAGGAGTGCCCATCATGAGGACAACGCTTGAACTTCGCGATGCGTATTACGCGCGTGTGGCGCCGCTTTTTGGCGAGATGCTGTGCAACAAAACGCTTGGAATTCTGGGGGACGAAAAAAGCCTGGATATTGCGCTGCTGCTCGCCCGCTGCGGAATGCGTCAATTCGCCGCGGAAAGTATGAGTGAATTGTTGAAACGCAAACTTGCGCGGCAGAATCCACTGGAAGATCGCTATCAATTCTGCGAACTCGACGACGCCGATGCCGTGCTCCTGGCGCCCGGCGCCGAGCGAATTTTTACTGATCGGCCGACACTGAGTTTATCGTTCCCTGAAAACACGTTCATTCACACTCGACTGGACTTTTTCCCCGGCGGTTGCGATTCCGAAACGAAAAGCCTGCGCTGGCCCGCCAACTCTTTTGATCGCGCCGACGCTATTAATCGCACGGCCGCGTTCGCGCGCGAAATGTTGCTGGGTGCGAATATTCCGGCGCAACCAACGATCCTGATCGGACACGAGCGCTGGCCCTGGTGGATTCGTGGCTTCGATCGCAACGCGGCCGATGAATATCTGCGAATAAATCGCCGCGATCGGGAAAACAACGGGGCAATCCCGCGTCATGGCCGCGTGTTGATCGTGGGCTGCGGAAGTCTCGGAAGCGTCGCGGCCATGCGCCTCGCGCCGCACGTTGTCTCGCTTGTTTTGTGCGATCCCGAACGTGTTGCGATTGAAAACCCGGTGCGACAGGAATTCGGCGTCGACGACGTCGGCATATTCAAATGTGAAGCGCTCGCGCGGCGATGTGAGAGTCTCGACGCATCGGCTCGAGGCATCGTGAGAGCTGAAGAAGACAGCGCGGAGGGCGTTCGAAGCTTCAATGCTTTGCTTGATAGAGAAGATCCTGATCTCGTAATTTTGACCACGGGAACCGGCGCGGAATTCATGGCGGCGTCAGTGCTGCGGCGTCGCGCGATTCCGCATGTTGCGGCGCGATGCTATGCGCGCGCGCGATATTTTGAAATCATCGCGGTGGATGGCGCAAACGGCCCGTGTTTTCATTGTTTGCGCGAGCAACTCCATACCGGGCCCGCGCCTTCGCTGACTCCGGAGCAGAAAGCTCGATACGATCCTGACTATCGGCCCGGTGAACTCAACGCCGAGCCGGCCAGCATCGTCGAGAGCGGCCGCTGCGCCGATGTTCTCGCGCGCATTGCGTACGAACTCTTGAGGCCGGGCGCACAGCGGTCGCGGTGGCTGCGCGAAACACTGGCGCAGCAGCGCAATTGTTTCATCGGCGCGAATCACGCCGAACGCGACGATCTGGGCCGCTGGGCGTACGGGCTCGACGCGCCGGGAAAAGTCACGACGTATGGAGCGGAGGATGTCGCCGGCGCTATGCCCGGCGATCGCTGCGGTGAATGTGGACGCGCGGTCTGAAATGCAGCGCTCTCGTCACTTTGATCTAAATTGAAAACAGCGCGCCGGGGTTTTCACGAAAATATTGTCGATCCATGCTTCGCTGACGCCGGCGCTTTTCAACCGCGGAACAAAGTCCTGCAATAAAAACGTGAGCCCCGGCTTGCCGCCGTAACTTTTCCAATACGCGCGGCGTGCGGCGTCCATCCCGAGCATGATCTGATCTGGAAATTCAGGCAACAACGCAAGCAGCAGGTCGAACGTTGGATTCCCCTGTCCGGGTTTCCAGCGAAACGCACTGTCATATTCCAGATTTACGCCGGTTCGGAGCAATTCGCGATGATACGAAACGTCGGGCTTACGATCGGTGTGAGAGAGAACCACGTGACCCAAATCCGCACCGTTTGCGGCGAGTAGGTCGATCTGTTCGAGTGCGGCCGTGCCTTCTTCGGTATGCGTGATGATCGGGCAACCGGTCGCTGCGTGGGCTCGCGCTGCGGCGCGAAAGACGCGGCGCTCGTGATCGGAAAGTTTGTCGCGGCCGCCGGCCACCTTTATGATTCCCGCGCGATGCGAGGTGCGCCGGATTTCGGGTCCAGCGCAGTCGTTTGCGTCCACGCCGTGCTCGATTTCACCTTTGAAAAGTGCGGCGAGATCTTCTTCGCTTCGCCGCAGCGACCAGTGTTCCGGCGGATAATATTTCTGCAGATGCAGGCCAGTCGGGCAGACGATATGAACGCCGCTCCGGCGCGAAACCTCCACGAGCTTCTGCACGTTTCGCCCGCAGTTGCATGGCATCGTGTCGATCATCGCGCGTCCGCCTGCGCGAAAAACTTCAGCGAGTTCCGCGGCGGCGTTATCGACCGAATCGATCAGAAATTCGGGATAGAGTTGTGTCAAAAATCCCGGATCGATAATGATGTGTTCGTGCGCATAGCAGACGCCGAGATTTTCCGGTCCGATATCTCCGAGAACCGTACGCACGAACATCAGCGCGCCCCCAGATCGGCGCTGCCGAAGCGCTCGCCGCATTTCAACACGCGGAATGTCTGGCCGAGGCGCTCGCAGGTCGGAATAAATTCGTCGCGCGGATCGGCTGTGTTGAATTCGAACATGTCGTAGTGGCAGGGAATGACCAAGCGCATGGCCTGATCACGCGCAAGCTGCGCGGCCTGCGCTCCGGTAAAATTTCCCGCGACGTGGCGCTCCGGCTTTGCTCCGTTGATCGGTAGTAGCGCGACATCAATCGTGAATTTTGCGAGCCGTTCGCGCAGGCTTGGGTAGGGCACGCAATCGCCGCTGTGATAAATCGTCCAGGTTCCGAACTGAACGATATAGCCAAGAAATTTGTGCCGGCCGCATTCGTCTTGCTCCCATTTTTCGTGCGCGGCAGCGATGCCGTGGATGCGAAAGCCCGTGTTTTCTACGTCGCGGCCATCGTCCAGGCCGATCGGCTTCGCGGGTTCGATGTCGAGACGCTTTGCCACGAAATCACGATTGGCTTCGGGAATGACGAGCGCGATTTTCGGATGCACAGATAACAGCGGCTTGAGCGTTTCGGCATCGAGATGGTCGGTGTGATTATGGCTCGAGGTTACGACATCGATGAAATCGAGGTTCGCCGGATCGACGGCGCGGCGCGTCATGCGCACATGCGGCTTGTCGGTGCTCGCGTATTTTTTCGTGAGCGATTCGGAGAGATAGGGATCGAGCAGCAGATGGCGGCCGCGCCATTGAATCAAAAACCCGCTCTGGCCCAGCCACCACATGCAGAAATCATCCGCTCCCGGTTTCGGTGCAGCGATGTCTGCGAGTAAAGCGTCGTCCGACAGCGCGGGCTCGATCATGAGAGCTTCATTTCCTTTTTCACGATGCGGACGCCCTCAACCATGTTTTTCAATTTCTGTTTTGCGGCCCAGCGTGCGGTCTGGCTCAGGCCGCAGTCCGGCGCGAAGGCGAGGCGTTCGGCCGGCGCGTGCTTCAAGCAGCGGCGTACGCGCGCGGCAACGTCGAGCGGCGTTTCGATGTAATAACTTTTCACGTCGATGATGCCGATGGCGACGTCCATTTTCGGCGCGATCGATTCGATGATTTCAATCTCGGTGAATTCGCGGCTGGCCATTTCGAGATGAACTTCATCGACTTTCAGGTTGAGAAAATGCGGAAACATCGGCGCGTACATGCGCGGACCGACGGCGCGCGCCTTGTAATTTCCGAAACACAGATGTGTGGAGAGCCGGCATTTTCCGGATACCGATTCCACGGTGCGATTAAAAATGTCGACAAATTTGCGCGGGTCTTCCTTGTGCGCGTAACAGCTCATCGAGGGCTCGTCGACGCAGATCTCGCGGCAGCCGGCTTTCACGAGCGCTTCGAGTTCGCTGCGAACGAGCGGCAGGAGCGCTTCGGTCAGCGCGTAACGGTCCTTGTATTGCGCGTTCGGAAGCAATCGGCCGCTGAGCGTGTACGGACCAGGTACGCTGGCCTTCAGCGCGGGGCCTTGCGGTGCGATGCGCTTGAGTCGCTCGAATTCTTCCACGGCGCCAAGGCCGCGCGGCGCTCGCAGTTCGCCAGAAACTTTGTGTTTGCCGCGCTGGTCGTGCGCGGGCGGCCCGAAGCGGCGCGGCGGCTCGGACTCGCAATCGATGCCCTCGATGAAGCCATAGAAGGAGAGGTTGAAGTCGAAACGCGTCTGCTCGCCGTCGGTGATCACGTCGAGTCCCGCGGCGTTCTGATCGTGGAGCGCGGCGATTACGGCGTCGTCCTGCAATTCGGCGCGATCGTCCTTGCCGAACTGGTTGAGATGCTGCGACGCAAATTCGAGCCAACCCGGAAACGGATAACTGCCGATGACCGTGGTGCGAAGCGGCTGCTCTTTCATGAGGCACTCCTTGTTTTCCATGCGTCAGCGGCGGTGTTCGCAACGGCTGACGGTGTTTCGAGAATCGCGCCGTGGCGGATCAATTCGTTCTGCAATTGCGAGATAGAAATGTCGCGCGCGCCGCAATCGCTTTCGAGAGATTGAATCGCCGCGAGTCCGGCCGCGTGGCCCATCGCCATGGTCTGCGCCATCGAGCGGCACGAAGCGTGCGCGTCATGCGTGGCGCTGAAACAGCGGCCGGCGACCCACAGTTCGTCGCGGCCTTTCGGGACGAGCGTGCGATACGGAACGTCGTAGGCCTGTCCGCCGGGGACATAAGCCCACGCGGTTTCGTCGTCGCCGTTTTTGCCCGCGCGATGATCTTCGATAGGCGCGCCGCAGAGCAGCACGCGGTCGTCGAAGCGGTGTACACCCAGGCAATCCTCGCGCGTGAGGCGGTATTCGCCGTAAACGCGGCGTGTTTCGCGCACGCCGATCTGCGTGGAGAGTCCGATGATCTTCGCGTCGTCGTAACCCGGCACGCAATCGCGCAGAAAATCTTCGTACGCAAATGCCTGGCGGCGGCCTTCCATTTCGGCGGCGGCGAGCTGTTCGAAATCGGTGGCGTCAACGTTTGCGACGCGTACGGCGACGGTCGCGATGCAATTTTTCTGGACCATGCCGTGGACGCTGCCTTTTTTTCGCGGCAGCGCGTGCGTACCGCGATCGATGGCCTCGGCCATTTTCTGTTCGAGCATCTTTTTGCCGCCGGCCTGCTGGTAGCGCGCGCTGTCAACGTTGCTCATGCGGAATGTCGTGGTCAGGGTCTGCGCCGGATCTTTTTCGCCGGCTTTTTCATAGGGAATCCCGGCCCAGTGGCAGAGGTCGGCGTCGCCGGAAGCGTCGATAAAACGCTTTGCATTGATGCGGAAAAAGCCGCGCTTCGTCGAAATCACGACGCCTATGACGCGCGAATCCTGCGCGGATTCGACATCGACCAGCGTTGCGTGCAGGACCACCCGAACGCCGGCGGCGCGCAGTAATTCGTCCCATACAAACTTGAGGCGTTCGGGGTTGTACGTGACGCCCGTGCCCGCGCCATAGGTGTTCGGGCGCAGATGCATGTCGCCGGTTTTCGCGAGCGCGTCGACAACGCGATCGGGTATTCCGCCCACGACTTTTCGCGGCGCATCGCCTGGCGTGTAAAAACCATAAAAGGTGTCGAGCATTTGCGTCGACGATCCGCCGGGAAAACCGTAACGTTCGAGCAGAAGTACGCGATTGTTCCCGTGAGTTCGCGCGGCGAGCGCGGCGCAGCAACCGGCCGATCCGGCGCCGACGACGAGCACATCGACGTCGGCGAGGAGTGGGATGGCGCTATGGTTCAGGATGGACTGCATGGCTTGTGCTCCCTGACGGCTACCCCTCACCCCGCGTTCGGCTTCGCCTCACGTCGGCCCTCTCCCGCAAGGGGAGAGGGGAACAGCGGCGAGCGCTGCGCGCTCTTGTGGTCCATACCTCACGCATCAGTTTGACTTTCCCGGCAGGCCGACGTTTTCGTAGAGCTTCGCGAGGCGGCGGGCGTGTTCATCGTACGCGGCCTCGAACAGTTCGGTTGCGCGTTTTGCGCCGACGACGCAGGCGCCGCTCAATACTTTCGGCGGTGCGCCGGCCTGCGTCAGGCGCGAGGCGACTTCGGCTTTGATCGCGTTGACAAGCAGACAACCGCCGATTGTCGAGCCCGGCGCGACGGGCGTGTCGAGATTCGGGATCGCGACCATGGCGTCGCCGGGCGGCGCGCCGGTGTCGAGAACGATGTCCGCAAAATCCTGCAGCTTTTTTCCACGCGTGTCCTTTGTCGTGGATGCATCGGAGTGGCGGCGGCTGATAATTGCGACGACTTTGATGCCGCGTTTCTTGAAACCTTCGGCCATTTCGATCGAGACGACGTTGCAGCCGCTCGAAGAGATCACCAGAGCGCTGTCCTGCGTGGAGAAATCGAAATTGCGCAGAATGCGATCCGCGAGTCCGGGAACGTTTTCGAGAAACATCGCCTGGCGCTGGCCATTTGCGCCGACGACGAGATTGTGAAAGGTGAGCGAGAGTTCCACGATCGGATTGAAACCCGGGAACGAACCGTAGCGCGGCCACATTTCTTCGACCATGATGCGGCTGTGTCCGGAAGCAAACACGTGGACCAGGCGGCCGGCGAGAATGGATTTCGCAAACAGATCGGCAGCGCGCTGGATGTCGGATTCCTGCGCGGCGGCGGTTGCGAGCAACTCGCGGCATTTTGAAAAATAGTCAGCACTGAAACTCATCGAGCGACTCCTTATTCGGGACGCGTATTCTGCATCGCGTAGTACGCCGCACCGATCGCGCCGGCGGTATCGCCCAGCTTTGCGGGCACGATCGCCACGCGATGGCCGGCGGGACGCCATTCCATGTTGTCCAGATGCTTCGCGAGCGGATCGAAGAGCGCGGAGCCGGCCTGCGCGATGCCGCCGCCGATCACGAAAATCTGCGGATCGAGAATGTTGACCAGGCTCGCGACGCTGGCGGCGAGCGCGCGCACCGAGCGAAGCCAGAAGTCCGTCGCGTGAGAATTTCCTTCGAGATGCGCGCCGACAAGTTCGCGCGTGGATTTGAACGCGCCATTCGTCCGCGCGACAAGCGTGCACTCGCCAATCGCGTCTTCGAGACTGCCGGGCGTGCCGGTGATGTCGGGCGCGCCATTCGGATTGAGCGACAGATGGCCGAGATGTCCGGCGCGGCCAATGTGGCCGGTCATCAGTTTTCCATCACAGAGAATCGCGCCGCCGACGCCGGTGCCAAGGGTGAGCATCACCGCGTTGCGCGCACCGAGCGCAGCACCTAGCCACACCTCGCCCAGCAAGGCGGCGTGCGCGTCGTTGAGAACCGCAATGGGCTGCGCGGTTTTCAATGTGTTGGACCAGTTCAAATTTTCGAGGCCGTTCATGCGACCGGGCATGAAGGCAATCGATCTTGCGTCGCGCGCGGCAAGTCCAGGCGCGGCAAGACCGATCGCGGCGGGTTCCCCGCGTTCGCGGATGAGCGCGCCCACGACGCCTCGAACGTTCTCGACGAAAGCGCCGTTGGCGTCATCGCCGGTCGACGCGGAATTCTGCGCGAGAATTTCTCCCGTGGCCGACAGGCAGAGCGCCTTGATGCGCGTGCCGCCGAGATCGATGCCGATCACGCTGCGCGGGTTACTCATGGGGATACTGCCCCTCGGCTACGCACCATCCGCCGTCGATCGCGAGAATCTGTCCGGTGACGAAACGCGATTGTTCGGAGAGGAAATAAACGACTGCGGCGTCGAGATCTTCGGGCTTTCCGATTCGTCCGCCGTCGAGCGGTTGCTTGGTGGCGATAAAATTCAGAATGGTTTCGTCGCCGGCGGCGCGCGCGGCCATTGGCGTTTCGACGAGCGCGGGCGCGACGACGTTGAAGCGGATCTGTTGGGCTGCGTAGTACGCGGCGCTGGTTTTGGTGAAGCCGATGACGGAGGATTTCGTCGCGGCGTAGGCGTGCGTGGCGAAAAATTTCGGCGAAGGCGAAAAGCCGAGCACCGATCCCATGTTCAAAATGCTGCCGCCGGATTTTTGATTCAGGAATTGCTGAACCGCAGCGCGATTGGAATAGAAGAGGGACGTCATGTTCAGGCGGAAGGTCGCGTCCCAGCCTTCGTCCGTGATTTCGTGAAGCGGGCCGTCTCCCATTTTGCGTCCGCTTCCGCCGGCAACGTGATAGAGGCCGTGAAAGCCGCCGAATTCGCGGACCGCGGCACGAATGGCTTTTGTGGCGGTAGCCGGGTCGCTGGCATCTGCGGCCATGCCGCGTGATTCGGCTCCCAGTGCATGGCAGGCCTCTTTGGCGCTTTTTGGATTTCGACCGACGACAATGACGTTTGCGCCCGCTGCGACGCAGGCTTTGGCGGCGGAAAGGCCCAGGCCGGTGGTTCCGCCGATGATCACGATGACCTTGTCCTGGAGCGCGCCGTTGCTCATGATTTTGAATTTAGCCCCGGCGGATGTACGGGCAATAAGAATATCGCTTGCCCGGACAAACTGATATGATAATGTGACCGGCATGGGCAGGCCGCGCAGCGAAAAAGTGGAAGAGATCAAGGCGAAGCTGATCGCAAGGCTGCGCGATGGATTTTTTCGCGCGGGCGACCGGTTTCTGTCAAATCGCGCGGTGGCTCAGAAGTTTGGGATCAGCTATCAGACGGCGCACCGATTGGTGAACGAACTGTGCGCGGAGAAGTGGCTCGAGCGGCGGCCGGCGTCGGGGACATACATTCCCGGCGGAAAATCGCGCGGCGAGGGCGCGCAATTTGTTTTTCATCCGCGCGCGCGGCGGGCCGAAAGTTTCGGCGCGCGATTGCTGGCTGCGCTGCGGCAAAGATTGGAACGCGACCGCATTCCGTTTCGCCTTTCATTTCTCGACCCGAAGCGGCCCTCCTTATTGAGTGGATTTTTTCCCGTGATCTGGGAATGCCCGGCGGCGGTGCGCGCGTGCGCGGCCGCAGGGCGCTCGGCGCTGCTGCTCAACGACCGGCCTCCTTCGGGAATGCAGGCGGTTTATATCGACAGCGTTTCGACCGACGATTTTTCGGGCGGCGCGTGCGCGGCGCAATTGCTGCAACAGAAAAGCGGCGCGAAGCAGGGCTTCGCGATTCTCAGCGGGCCGCTCGACGACGAGCGCAGCAACCGGCGCGTTGCAGGATTTCGCAGCGTCGTGCGCGCGAGCGTGGTTCCGGCCGGCGGTTGGTACGTTGAGGACGGTTACCGCAGCGCGGGAGATGCGCTGCGCCGCGGGCCACGGGGGATTTTCTGCTGCAACGATCGGTTGGCGGAAGCGGTGATCGATTATTGCAAACGCCGCTCGATCGCGTGTCCGCCGCTGGTGGGATTCGATGACGCGCCGGTCGCGGAGAAACTTAATCTGACCATCATCGCGATTCCGTGGGACGAACTGGCGGGCGCCGCCGCGGAAGTGATCAAGCGGCGGCTGAATGGGGACACGGCGACGTCGAGCCACCAGATGTTCTCGCCGCGGCCGGTAATTCGGGGACTGTAAAGCGCGAAGAAAGGCGGCGATTTGCGGTTTTATTTTCCAATCGCGTTGTCATTATCGTCTGCTTCGTTGTTAATGAGATTCGAGGATTTTTGATGGAATCAAATGTCCGCCTGAACAATAAGCAGATCAATGCGATCATTGATGCGTCGTACAATCTGACCAACAAAATGGGCATGTGGTTCGACGGGCCGCCGACCGACGCCGACGCCATTGTGCTGCAGGCATTGACGCTGGTGGAAGCGGAACTTCGCGCGCTGTTCGACGCCTGTCCCGACATGAGCGGCCGGCCGCACAGCGTTGAGGAAGTTCAACGCATAGTCTACGCGGCGATCGAGCTGATGTCGAAGCTGGCATCGTCGTTCACCAGTGTCGAATTGGTTCCTGACGTTATTCGCAATGAAGTCAAGGAACTCTATTTTGCGCTGGCCGACGCGGGAGTAATCGATGTCTCGGGCGAGTGATTGAATTCACGCTTTTTTCGGCATTCCTAATTCGCGCGAATTGCACTAATCTCTGTGTAAACAAAATCGGAATCTATTGGAGGCGCTGCCATGAAACGTCTTGGACTGAGTGTCGTACTTGTGGGAATGCTTGTCTCGTCGCATGCGCGAGCCGCTGCGAAAGTGTTGACGCTGGGCGATCATTTGAAAATCTGGTCGGCTGACATCGGCAAAGATTTTAAGAAGATCAAGACCAAGGACGGACTCGTCACGATTCCCGTTTATACCGATCGCATGCTCGACAGTCTTGCCGTGACGGGACTGCAGACAAATTCGACGCTTTTCCCGACGCTGCCGGCGGATCTGCAGACGGCGCTGACGCGTTTGAAAACGGACGTTCAGGATTTCCGGACGAAGAACAGCGATTTTCAGAAGCTGATCGACGCAGTGATTGCCGAATTGCGGAAGCTGGCCAACGGCGCCACGCCGCCGACGGTGAGTTCCGCGGAGATCCTTTTCGTGGCTGTGTACGCCGGGGCGGCGGACGGCGAGTTCTCGGACAAAGACAAGCAGAACATTAACGATGCGCTGGCCGATGTCGTCGCGACGCCGAGCATTGTTGCGACAAATCTACAGGACGCGGTCACGGCGCTGCTGGCCGGGCGCGGCGCGACGGCGGCCGATCTGGCGCTGCTGAAGACCGATCTAGCCAGCATCGCGACGATCATCAAGGGTCTGTAGCGGCTCGCACTGCCGGCGATTTCAATTCACCTCCGCGAAGAAGTGGCCGATATTCACTCGCGGAGGCCCTGTGTTCGAAAATCGATCTGAACCCCTGTTGCCGCGCAGCCGATTTTTTCTGCGATGGTTGCGCAACATCGGCCTCGGCGCCGGACTGATTGCGTTTGGACTGGTGATCGGCGTCAGCGGCTACTGTTTGTTTGAACGGAAGCTCACTTTTGTCGACGGTCTGATGAATGCGGCGATGATCATGACCTGCATGGGGCCGACGTACCTTCCTGAGACGATCGGCGGAAAACTGTTCGCGACATTTTACGCGCTCTTCAGCGGCGTCGCGTTCCCGACAACAATCGGCATCATGATGGCGCCGGCAGTTCACCGATTTCTGCACCGGTTGCATATGGATGAAGAGGACGCGGCAGCCGAGAGAGCGCAGAACGAAAAATGAATCCGTTAGCCGAAGAGTGCTAAAGCAGCTTCAGCAGCGCCGCCCCTTTGTCTTCGACGAAGCCAACTTCCACTGCATCGTTCACGCCGCGCGATTTCAAATCGGCGAGCAACGCGTCGCCTTTTTCAGGAGAGACCGCGATGAGCAGGCCTCCGGACGTTTCGGAATCGTAGATGATGCGGTGCACACGTTCGTCGAAATTCGCGGGCAGCGCGACGAGGCCGTTGAGCAGGTCCTGATTCTGCTTGTAGGCACCCGATGTCATTTTCTTCGCGGCAAAATCGAGCGCGCCGTCGAACACCGGAATGCTGCTCGCGCGGAAGCAGAGCGTGACGTTGCTTGCGGCGGCGATGTTTCGCGCGTGGCCGAGCAGACCGAAACCAGTGATATCCGTCGCGGCGCTGACGCCTGGGCCGGACGCGCCTTTCATCACGATCCCGATCGCGCGCATGGCGGCCGCGGCCTTGTCATTCAACGTGGCCATCTGTGCGATGGCGCGGTTCATGTGCTCGTCGGAAATCGCGCGCTTGCGGTACGCGGTTGTGGCCGCGCCCATGCCGAGCGGCTTCGTTAGAAACAGACGGTCGCCGGGGCGCGCGCCGTCGTTTGATGTGACGCGGTCGGGATGAACGGTTCCTGTCACCGAGAGACCGAATTTAATTTCAGGATCGCGGACGGAGTGTCCGCCGACGATCGTGCACTTCGCTTCCGCGCATTTTTCGCCGCCTCCCCGCAGGATTTCGCCGAGAACCGAGAGATCGAGTTCAGTATTCGGAAAGCAAACGAGGCTGAGCGCGGTGAGCGGCTCACCGCCCATGGCGTAAACGTCGCTGAGCGAATTAGCGGCCGCGACCTGGCCGAACTGGAACGGATCGTCGACGACGGGCGGAAAAAAATCGATGGTTTGCACAAGCGCCAGATCTGCTGAGAGACGATAGACCCCCGCGTCGTCGAACGTGGCATGTCCGACAACGAGCCGCGGATCGCGGACCTCCGGCAAAGTGCGCAGGACCTGCGCAAGCTCCTTCGATGGGAGCTTGGCGGCTCACCCGGCGCAGCTTGCGAAATCAGTCAGCTTCTTCTTGCTGCCGAACAATCGCTTCGTCTCCTTTATTGAACGACACTGATGGATTTAAACACAAAGGGGCGGAGACACAAAGAATAAAGAGGTAAGCCGAGTCAGGCCTTTTTCAGTGCGCTGATTTCGCGCCGGTCGCGCTGGAAGCTCCACAGAAATCCGGCGGCCAGCAGGAGCCAGAATTCGGGGAGGTTTGCCGGGCCCCACCAACTTTCCGGGCGCATGCGGGCGAATAGCCATGACACTCCGCAAGGTTAAATATCACGAGATATTATTGTCACCGCCTTCTCAATTTCCTCTGCATCGCCGTCAAGCAGCGTGCGCGGGTCAATTAAGACACGGTTGTCCTGAATTCGTGTGAAAATCGCCGGCTTGTGGGCGCGGAATTTCGCGGCGAGGTCTTCGGCGCTGCGCGTCGCGTGTTTCAGGCTGACCACGCGCGTGGGGATGTTGCGTTCGGGCAAACTGCCCGAGCCCAGGCGCGAAGAGTCTTCGACGCACAGCGCTTCGAGGCCCGGCATGGCGCGGCCGAGCGCGGTCGCGAGCTTCGCGGCTTCGGCGCTGATGTCGGCGAGCGTGCGTTTCAGCATGCGCAGCGTCGGCACCGTTTCGGCGCGCGTTTCGGGATTCAGATAGAGGCGCAGTGTGGCTTCGAGCGCGCATAGCGTGAGCTTGTCGACGCGGAAGGCCCGATAAAGCGGGTGCTTGCGCATTTTTTCGACGAGGTCCGCACGGCCCGCGGCGATGCCGCCTTGCGATGCGCCGAGGATTTTGTCGGCGGAGAAAAGAACGAGATCGGCACCTTCGTCGAGCGCGGTTTTCACGACGGGTTCTTCTTTTAATTCATCGGCCAAGTCGGGTTGCAGCGCGCCGGAGCCGATGTCGTGGATCAGCGGCAAATTGTGTTTTTTCGCGAGCGCTTTCAGCTCGGCGACGGAGACTTCTTCGGTGAAACCGACCATTCTGAAATTGCTGGTGTGAACGATCATCAGGGCGGCGGTTTCCGGCGTGATGGCCGCTTCGTAATCGCGGACGTAGGTGCGGTTGGTTGTGCCCACTTCGACGAGCTTGCAACCGCTTTCGCGCATGACGTCGGGCACGCGGAAACTGCCGCCGATTTCGACGAGTTGCCCACGGCTGACGATGACTTCTTTTCCGCGCGCGATCGCGGCCAAAGCCAGCATGCACGCGGCGGCGTTGTTGTTCACGACCGTCGCGTGTTCGCAGCCGAGCAGAGTTGTGACCAGATCGCGCACGGCTGAATCGCGATGGCCGCGCTTTCCGCCTTCGACGTCGATCTCGACCGCGGCGTAACCGGAAAGTTCGGCGACGATATCCTTGATCGCGGCGGGCGGAAGGACGGCTCGACCGAGTCCGGTGTGCAGGATCACGCCCGTCGCGTTGATCACACGGCGCACGCCGGCGCTGTCGCGGCGTTCGACGCGTGCAAGCACGCGCTGCAGCACATTCAGTTCTGGAAGAGTGCCATTGCCGGAGATTTTTCCGGCGAGAATTTCGCTGCGCAGCCCCGCGAGCGTCTCGCGCGCGGCGGAGACGATGGCGTCGCGGCCGAAGCGTGACTGCAGGTCGCGCACGGCGGGATCGTCGAGCAATTTCTGAATCGCCGGAAGCGCGCGCAGGAGTTTTTCGGAGTCAGCGGGCATACGGACCTCATCTTTAAAAAAACTTTGAACCGCCAAGACGCAAAGAGCGCCACGAGCAGATTTTTTCGGAGTTCCTCGATTTAATTGACGAGGAACGATCTTGAACTCTCGAAATCATCGCCGCGTTCGCACGGGCAGCCAACGGCAGGCTGCCCGTGGCACACAGCGACCAGGCGGCTGCTTAGTCCTCCATATATAGAGGAGGGCGTAGAAATCGGCAAATCGGGAACGTAACAGGCACAGCATTAGCTCTACAAAACAGTGGCTGACAGATTTTGCCACAAGATGCGCAGCTGGGCTCGGCACAACACCTGAGTCCGCACGCATCGGAGAGCGAAGCGAAGGATAACGTCCCACCCGTGGCGTGATTCTTCGCTTCGCTCCAAAGTTTTTATGGGGTTGTACGTAATACTTATTGGAACTGTTGCAGGGTACGCCACCTTTCACACGACGGACAATACATGTCAACGCCCTGTTGCCGGTGACTCGAAAGCGGTTATATGTGTCTGAACACTTGGGGGAGCAAAAGCGTCGCACGTGAAACGAACTAAAAAAGATCAACCCGATAAATCTGCAACACCTGTTCCGCCGCGCACCAGTGCGCCCAAGCCGGAGCCCGCTGAACTCGAGGCTGCGACCACGGGAACCGAACCGCCGCGCCGGCTGCATCTCTATTTTTCCGGCACGGTTCAGGGTGTAGGATTCCGCTATAGCGCGCAGTCGATTGCTGAACGATTTGGCATCACCGGCTGGGTGCGGAACTGCTCGGACGGCCGCGTGGAACTGCTCGCCGAAAGCGCGCCGAATGTGCTCGAAAATTACCTGACCGCGCTGGGCGATGAGATGTCTGGCTACATCCGCAAGGTGGACCGGACGTGGGAAGAAGCGACGGGCGAATTTAAAGATTTTGCGATCGCGTCGTCGGGAGGGTGAGTTCATCAGGAATTTACAAACTGTTGCAGTGCCTTTAGCGTAGTTACGGGCAGTATATCGGAGAGGTTTCGAGCAGGCGGGATGCCTGCGGTACGCAAAACCAACGGACGCCGCAGACGTATGGTTATTAACGTATTCCGGCCGCGATTTTCCAGTCTTCTTTATGCAGGTGTTTTCGTTGCCATGCTGGCGGCGTGCTTCGTGGGCGCTCCGTTGCTCGCCGCCGACGCGGAAGCCGAAGCGAAGGACAAGGCGGCGAAGGACAAAGATAAAAAAGACAAGGACAAGGAAGAGGAGAAGCCCAAGGAAGCCGAGTTCAAGTTTTCGGCGTGGTGCGCGTTCCGCGACCTGGCCACCGTGAAACCGCCGCCGCCGAAGGACAAGATCGATCCCAAAGACGAGCAGTCGCGGCCCGGATCGGCGGGATGGGAAGGATTCGGCCGGCGCGGGCAGTGGACGACGCTGGTTCTGGAAGTGAAGAACACGACCGAGAAATCGGAGTTCAAAGGCAGTGCGGTCATCAATCTCAATCCGCTGAAAATGACCGACGAAGGCCAGATTCCGTACACGTCTTACTACCGTCAGGATTTCGAGATCGGACCGGGTTCGTCGAAACTCTATACCTTCAGCGTGCTCTGTCCGGAAAACGGCTGGAGCGACGCGATTGGCATCGACGTGACTGCCAACGGGCGCAGCTACGGCCAGCGCCTGGTCACGCTGCACGATCTGGATGCGGGCAAAGAAGATTTCATCGCGGTGGTCTCGGATAAATCCGGCGCCTTCCGCCATCTCGCTACCAAGCGCCGAAACATCGAAGACGACGCGCGCGTCAAGGAACGCCGCGTGGCGGTCGTCGAACCGGGCGAACTTCCCAGCCGCTGGCACGATTTGATGCTCGCGAGCCTGATTGTTCTCGATAATCCATCGAAAGAAAAGATGAACGACGCGCAGTTCGACGCGCTGAAAAGCTACCTGCAGGCCGGCGGACATATTCTGATCATCGCGGGCAACGAACCTTCGCGCCTGCTCGGGCCGGTCGAAGATCTGGCGGGAATCAAGGTCAAGCAGATGACCGAAATCGAAGGCATTGACGGCGGCGAAAGCAACGACGTGAATCTGCCGCTGAAGCCGGGCGTGAAATTGCCGATCGTCGATGTGAGCGTGCTGCCCGAAGGCAGCATCTCCGTTCAGCGCAACCACAAGACGCAACTGGTTGAAAAATGCGTGCGCGCGTACGGGCCGGGCACGGTGACGTTTCTGCCGTATTCGCTGAGCGATCCGCTGCTTGAAAACTGGGAAGGCCGCAACGTCATTCCGATCAGCATCGTCGAGCGCGGCCGCGAACGCAGCCTGTTTGCGCAGCGCGTTAACGAAGAGGATTTGCAGCCCTCGCGCCAGCGCGACCCGTGGGGCAACTGGGTCGAGCAGCAGCCGGACAAGAGTTCGCTGCGCGACTTCCGGCACAAAATGGACGAATCGTTTGCCAACGATACGCCGGTGCAGATGCAGAAACCGAACGACGTCCTCTCGTTCCTGCTCTTTTATCTGCTTTGCGCGGTGCCGGGAAATTATTTCATTTTCGGCTGGTTTCGCCGCCGGGAAATCGCGTGGCTGGCCGTGCCGGTGTGGGCCGCGAGCTTCAGCGTGCTCGCGTTTTTCATCGGCTACTACGGCCAGACCGGGCAGTTGACGGTGAACGAAGTGTCGGTGATCGAAGTCGGCAGCGGGCAGACGAACGGAATGGCGCGGACATTCATGGGCATGTACGCGCCACGGCGCGACGACTACAACCTCGAATTCCGCCCCGTCACCGATCCGCCGGCCTTCGAGAGTCAGGCCGCGCCGGGTCATCTGCTCAACCCGCAGACCCAGACGCGCAACATCGAAAATCCGGAGCTGCGCATCGTCGACGGCGGTCGCTTGAAGGTCGAGCGCCTGCGCGTGCAGCAGCGATCGACCCGCCGCCTTGAATTGATTCATCGCGCGCAAGTGGGGCAGGGGTTGAGCGTCAAAGTCAAACGCGACGACAACAACGCGCTGAGCATTGAAGTCGACAACCGCACGGGTTTCACGTTGTACTCGCCCATCTTGATCAACGAAGGCCAGGCTATCGAACTGGGCGCCACCGAGGACAATATCCTCGCCCCGGGCGCGCAGAATACGCTGACCGGCGTCGTGAAAGGCGATCAGCGGCGCAAGGACATGAATCTTATGTTCTTCGGCAAATCGATTGTGATTCCGTCCGCGCGCGGCAAGGCAGCGAATGACCGCAAAACCGCGCTGAGCGAATACCTGCGCACGCAGATCGAGCGCTACAGCCGCAGCGTCGTGCTGGCGTGGATGGACAATCCCGAAGGCTGCCTGCCGGTGCTGGTCGGCGGCAGCGGCGAGAAACCTTATCGTCCGAAAGTCGAAGGACTGACGCTGTTGGTCGTTCCCGCTCCGATCAAATCGAATATCTCGCTGTCGGCGGCGAGCACCGAACGCCCGAAAATTAAAGTCTCGACGGATTACAACATCAGCACCGGCCAGGCGAATTGGAAAGAACTGCCCACCAGCGGCGCGAACGCCAGCGTGCAGTTGAAAACCGACAAGCAGGCGGCGCAGACAGGCGTGGACGCCAACCCGTTCACGACCACCGCGTATCTGTCGATTCAATTGCCCGGCCGCTATCGCGAACTGTCTGACGAAGGATTGCAACTGAGCCTGCGCTGCAAGATCGAGGCCGCGCCGATCGGGCCGGCCACCGGACGGGCGCTCGACGGGACGCTTGCAATCCAGGTGCGCAAGCTGTCGGACGGCGGCGGTTCGGAGTGGGGCGAACTCGACAGCCAGTTGTTCACCGGCTTGAAGAACGCGGTGCCGCAGACCGTTCAACCCATTGCACTGCCGCTGAGCAACTACCGCGCGGTGAGCGGCGATGCGATTCTCGTGCGCGTGGCGTTTACACCCAACGACGCGGCGGTCGTGAATGGTCAGGGCGTGATCGTGAATTTGAAGGGCATCAACTGCAGCTTCGGACGGGGCAACGGGCGGCCGGATGAATAAATTTGAGAGGCACGCATGATTAAAATCCGCGGGTTTGTGAAACGCTACGAACAGTTTCTCGCCGTCGACCACCTCGATCTCGACATCGAGCAGGGTGACGTTTTCGGATTCATCGGACCGAATGGCGCGGGAAAAACCACGACGATCCGCTTTCTCACGACGCTGCTGAAGCCCACCAGCGGCCAGGCCGAGATCAACGGGTATTCGGTGACGAAGCAAGTCGACGACGTGAAGCGTTCGATCGGTTTCATGCCCGACACGTTCGGCGTTTACGACGGGATGAAGGTCTGGGAGTTCCTCGACTTTTTTGCGACCGCGTACGGACTGCCGCGCAGCAAGCGGCGAGCCCTGATCGACGACGTGCTGGAACTGGTGGATCTGACCAGCAAGCGCGACACGCTGGTGAACGGACTTTCGCGCGGCATGCAGCAGCGCCTGTGCCTGGCCAAGACGCTGGTGCACGATCCGCCGGTGCTGATCCTGGACGAACCGGCGTCGGGGCTCGACCCGCGCGCGCGCGTCGAAATGAAAGCGCTGCTGAAAGAATTGCAGAAGATGGGCAAGACGATCCTGGTGAGTTCGCACATCCTTCCGGAACTCGCGGACTTCTGCAACAAGATCGGCATCATCGAGCGCGGAAAACTGCTCGCCGCGGGGCCGGTGAATGATGTGATCCGTTCGATCCGTCAGAACCGCGTGGTTGAAATCGTGGTCGCCGATCATTCGGAAGCGTGCGAAGTGAATCTGGCGCACCATCCGCTCGTACGCAACCTGACGTCGGCCGACAAGCGCTTCAAATTCGAGTTCTCCGGCAACGACGACGATGTGCTGGCTCTGCACAAAGATTTGATCATGCAGGACATCCCGATCGTGTGGTTCAATGAAGTGCAGGCGGATTTGGAAGAGGCGTTCATGAAGATTACCAAGGGGCTGGTGGCGTAAGACGGTTTTTAAAACAACGGGACACGCTGAACAGAAATTATGGCCAACGGCATGGAAACCCCCGCGAGCACCGCTCCGACGCCTGAACCCAAAAAGGCGCGGGCCGATCGCACGCATACGGAAGACGTCAGCCTCGCCGACCGCATTTTTCTGGCGATCGAGAATCCGGTGCTGCGCCGCGAACTCCTGACCGCGCTGCGCTCGAACAAGGCCTTCATCCTGCAAGGTATTTTCCTGCTGGCGCTGGGAACGGTCGTACGCGTGGCGTGGCCGGACGAACTGATTTCGACCAGTTCCGAAAAAGCGCGACAGTTGTTCAAAACATTCGGGCAGGGCGAATTGGTTCTGCTCTCGATTCTCGCGCCGGCGTTTTCGGCCAGCGCCATGACGATCGAAAAAGAACGCCGTTGCCTCGACCTGCTTCTGACTTCGCCGATCAATCCGAACACGATCCTTGTCGGCAAATACCTGTCGTCGGTTCTTTATCTCTTCCTTCTTGTGCTTTCTACCGCGCCGCTGGTCTCCGTAATTCTCTGGCTTCCGGGCCTCGGCCCGGCGGAAGTGGCCGGACTGTATCTTCTGCTGCTTTCGGTCGCCGCGTGCTTCGGCATGATCGGCTTGACCTGTTCGACATTTTTCCACCGCTCGCAGGCCAGCCTTGCGATCACGTACATGGTGGTGCTGCCACTGGCGCTGATCCTGCTCGGCTTTGCGGTCGGCTTCGACGGCTTTTTCCTGTTGGAGACCTCGGCGTGGCCTTCGGCGATTCTGCTGCTGGCCACATTCTTCATGTACCGCGCCTGCCAGGCGCGATTGCGGCAGCCGTTCGATCCGGTGTTCAAAGCCGCCGAGGAAGAAGACGTTTCCACGCAGACCGGACTGGTGCTGGTGCGCGACCGTTTCCCCGACAACCTGCTGGCGCCGCCGCGCGATGACGAATTGCTTCCCGACGGCGTCAATCCCATCTACCAGAAAGAAATCCGCAGCGAAATCTTCGGTCGCGGCACGCTGTTTCTGCGCCTCATCATTCAGATCAGCATGTTCCTTTCCGTCGTTTTCCTCACCTTCCTTTACCTGGGCAAAGAACACATTTTCGTCTACTACCTCATTCTTTTCTCGATGCTGGTCGCTCCGGCGTTCGCGTGCAATACCATCACGCAGGAACGCGAGCGTGGGACGCTCGATCTGTTGATGACCACGCTGGTGAAGCCGCGCCAAATCATCACCGGAAAGTTCCTGTCCTGTCTGCGGCTCTCGCTGTTCCTCACCGCGCTGGTCGGCGTGACGATGTGTTTCTATCTGTTCGTCGGCGCGCGCGAGGACACTCTGCTGCAGCGCGCGTTTTATCTGATGGTCTATCTCACGATCATTCTCATGACGATCGTTTTCGAAACGTCGCTCGCGATGTTCTTCTCGTTGAATTTCCGCAGCACGATCCAGAGCATGATCACGACGTACACGGTGTTGCTGTTCCTCTTCGCGCTGCCGGTCGCGGCCGACATTCTCATCTCGACGTACTCGAAACAGGAGCGCCTCGTCACGCTTCGCGCCGACATGTTCTATTACCTCATCTATTCTCCGTTTGAGGCCGCGTATTCCGTGACGTCGAAAAACATCGGACAGAGCGAACAGCGGCGCGCCGATGTCATGTTGTGGCCCGCGTTTCTGGCGGTGTATGGCGCCGTAAGCGCGATGCTGATGGGCTACGTTTACAGCCGTTTCGAGAAGAAGTGTCTCGAACAGACCAAAGTTCAATGATTTTTGCAAGGTCCTATAATCATTCGGCTTAGGACAAGTTATTAATTTTGTGCACAAAGTGATTTGACGTCTCCGCAAAAACTGGGTATCAACACAGGGTGTATGTTAGGGGCCCTTATGGAACGCCCGGTTCGCATCCTGGTGGTGGACGACGACGCGCCCACGCGACGCCTGCTTTCGGCAGCGCTTGCGTCTGAAGGCCTGTACGAAGTCATCACCGCGCGCGATGCCGACGAAGCCCAGAAATTTTACGAGAACAGCCCCGGCTTCGACATGATTCTCACCGACCTGAACATGCCCGTTGTTACGGGCCTCGAGCTGATCGAAAAAATTCGCGCGCTCGGCAGCACCATCCCGATTTTGATTCTCACCTCGCTCACAAGCGACCAGACCATCGCGCGCGCTCTCGAAACCGGCGCTGACGATTATCTGCAGAAGCCTGTCGATCTGCGCGAGCTCCGTTCGGCCGTGGCGTACTCGATTGACCGCTACCGCACGCGTCAGGACGCCGCCGAAGCCGCCGCCGTGGCCGAAATGAACGCGTCCTCGCCGCCCTTCGTCGACGTGCCCGAAAACCGCCCGACGACCGCGGTGCGGAATCTGGACGAAGGCACTTTTGTCGAATTCACGACGTTGAACGATCCGTCGGTGACCGAACGTTTCCAGCGCTTCGCCGAACGCATTCTGGGCGGAAGCCTGACGACCAAAGAACGCGGCGAGTTGCGCCTGGCGCTCGAAGAAATCGTGCGCAACGCGATCGAATGGGGCAACAAAAACGATCCGACCAAAAAGCTGCGGCTCTCGTACTGCCTGCTGCTTGACCGCATCACGTTCCGCGTCGAAGACGAAGGCAAGGGCTTCGATCCGGCGTCGCTGAAAGACCCGAGTCTCGATCCGCGCGCGCACATCCAGGAACGCCGCGCTTCGGGCAAGCGCATGGGCGGTTGGGGCATTTTTCTCGCGCGAAAAATGGTCGATGAAGTCACGTTCAACCGCAAAGGCAACGTCGTTTTCCTGACCAAGTATCTCGTGCGTCCGTCGCAGCCGGAACGCGCCGAAGCGAAGATCGATCTCCCCGGCCTGGCGGCGGCTGCGACTCCCGCGAACGGAAACGGCAACGGCGCCGGCGGAGAAGTCACTCCGCACCGGCGTTCGACGCGCATGCTGCGCAAAACCACGCGCCTTCTGCGCAAAGAAGATCCGCGCTTCAAAGAAGCGTAAATTCCCACAACGAAGTCGGCAATTTTTAAAGCGCAGGTCATAGGTCCCATGGCTTGCGCGTTGCAAACGCAACGACTCCTCCCTAACATTCTGACTCCTGAAAAAAGAGGGAGAAATCGCATGTCCGAAGTCATTGCTGTCGATCTGGGCGGAACCAATATTCGCGCCGCGCGAGTGGACGGCCGCGGCCAGATTATCGCGCGCGATAAAATTTCCACGCACGCGGCCGAAGGCATGGACGCCGTCGCCGGACGCATCGCTCGGCTTGTGCAGAAAATGCGCTCGCCCGCGACAGCCGCCGTTGGCATCGGCACGCCCGGCGTTCCCGATCACGAGACCGGCGACATCCGCCTGCCCGCCGTCAACATTCCCGGCAGCATGGGTTATCCTTTCACACGAGCGCTCAGCCGCGCGCTGAAACTTCCGGTGGTCGCCGACAACGACGGCAATCTCGCGGCGGTCGGCGAAGCGTGGAAGGGCGCGGGCATCGGCGAAAAAGTCGTGCTGATTTTCACGCTCGGCACCGGCATCGGCGGCGGCTGCGTGATCGACGGCAGGGCCTACCACGGCAATCACAACATGGGCACCGAATTCGGCCACGTCTCGATCGATTTCAAAGGCCGCGCCTGCCCCTGCGGCGGCCACGGCTGCCTCGAACAGTACGCCTCCGCTTCGGCGCTGGGCCGCGACGCGCGCGAAGCGCTGCGCGATTCGTTCACGGCGCGTTCGAGCCTCCTCCTTCAGATGTGCGGCGGGCCGCTGGGCATCGACAGCGTCGACGCGCGCATGGTCTGCGAAGCCGCGCGCCAGGGCGATGCGATGGCCGTGTACCTACTCGACCAGTGCTGCTTTTATCTCGGCTGCGGCGTCGGCGCGCTGATCAACGCGTTCAATCCAAGCTGCGTGATTCTCGGCGGCGGCCTTGCGCTGGCCGGCGAAATTCTCCTCTCGCGCGTGCAACTGGCGATCAACAGCGGCCGCGCCTTCGCCCCGATCTGGCGCGACTGCAAAATGAAAATGGCCGTGCTCGGCGACGACGCCGGCATCTACGGCGCCGCAAAAATCGCGCTCGAGAAAATCCAGTAACGCCTGTAACGCAATCCTCTGGATTGCGAGTTCCCGAATTTCAAAACGCATCAGCATGGCCCGGATTGCCCTGAGTAATACATCGTAATACCATCGCCTCAAAAAAAGAGAAACGCCCTTCAACCTCGCAATTCAGTGGCTTGCGCCGCATTACACCGCGCCTTCCAGCGTCTTGTCTCCGCCGCCGTTTTCGCGCGGCATGGCGCTGGGCTTGACCTTGCCCATCACTTTGGTGAACAGGTCGCTGACGACGACCACGCGCACGCGGCCTTCGGGAATCGCAATGTTTTCCGCGGCGAACGCGCGCTTGAGCCGGTCGACGAACATTTCGTTGATCGTCTGTTGCTGCTGCGGAAGCACGCGCAGTCGTATGCGTAGAAAAATATCGCCCGTCGAACTCTGCTGCACGCCCTCGACCTGCGGCACTTCGGTGAAGAACGGAATTTCCGCCGACAAATCCTGGCAGACTTGCGCCGCCACTTTTTTCGCGGCCTCGCCGGACTCTGCTTTTTCCAGCGACACGTCGACGACCGCCTGCACCGCTCCCGCCGTAAAATTGCTGACCAGCGCGATCGTGCGGTTGAAAATAATGTGCTGCACGCCCAGCGAATCGCGCAGCTTGATCACGCGCAGTCCGATCTCTTCGACCACGCCCGATTTTCCGCCGATGTCGACATAGTCGCCCACCGCGAGCTGGTCCTCCGCGAGCATCGACAGCCCGGTGATCACGTCCTGCACCAAACCCTGCGCGCCGAAACCGATCGCCGCGCCGATCGCCGCGCTTCCGAACGCCAGCGACGCCGTGTCGACCGCGCCCCACACGCTCAGGATCGCCATTGCCGCCGCAATATAGACCGCGTACTTGATGGTGCTATTGACCAGCGAACTGATCGTCTCGATTCGGCGCCGGTAATTCGCGCCGCGGCCCTGTTCGACGCGTTGTTCGATGCGCAGAAGAAATCGGCGCGCCAGCACGATCACCACGATCGCAATGACGATCACGATCAGCGAATCAAAACAATGCTGCCCCCACTTCGCCCACTGGTCGGGGTTGAAGCGGTCGCCGAAATCTTTGACGAGTTTTTCCCAGATGCGATGAAGAAAATCCATACCGTCCCGTTATCCGATTTCCATCTCGTGCCGTTATCGCGTCAACGTGTGCCACGGGCAGCCTGCTGTTGGCTGCCCGTGCGGCAAGCGGCCTTGTCCGCCTTCCGCTTTCCCTACTGTTTCTTTGGAGGGATCGGCAAAATCGGCGCCGTCCCCGGCTGCGCTCCCGGGCCGACCGGGATCTTGGTAGAAATCTCGCCTTCGTCCGTCTCGTCCGGATCCTGCCAATGGATCTTCCATTTTCCTTCTTCGAGCACCGCCGTTTCTGTGATCGCGCGCGGCTTGTTTGATCCCGCTTCGTAATAATCGATCGCCAGCTTCGCTTCCTGGCCCTTCGCGTCGGGCTCCACTTTCTTGATCACGAAATCGGAAAAAGTCAGCGCCGGCACGCGCTCATCGCTGCCGTCGCCCAGATTCTCGGCGGACTCTTCGGCCTCTTCTTTCGGAACGATCGTCGCGATCAATTTCGTATCGCGCGTGCGGATGGCTTTCAGAAACACGGCGAACGCTCCGGCCGGGCCCGCGTCGGTTTCAGCCGGTTCCTTCGGAAATTTTCCTTCGCTCTTGGCGGCGAGGCGCGCGAGCGCCGCGTTCATGTCGTCGGCGGAAACCATGTCGGCGAATTTGTCGCGAAGCAGCGTGTAGCCGCGGATCGCCTTGGCGTAATCCTTCGCAATGTACTCGTTGCAGCCCCCGCTCAGTTTCGCGGTCTCCGGGCGCAATCGATCGAGCGGCAGCGTATCGATCAGCCAGTCCGTCAGCGGCCCCACGCGCTTGTAATCCTGCTCGTCATTCATCAGCGTTTCCATCAGGCCGTACGCCGTCTCCTGAGCTTCCTCGTCAACGGGAAACGCGCCGATGTACGTCTTGATCAGTGCGAACGCCTCGTCGTATTTCTTCTCACCCGTCAACTGGTCGCACAGTGTTTTGTAAGCGAATTTCACTTCGAGGCTGCGCGGGTATTCGGCGATGATCTGGCGGCAGATGGCCTCAATATTCTTCGCATCTTCAGCGCGCGCGTAAACATCGATGAGCAGCTTCAGCGCGGAGGGCGTCAGGCGGCCTTCCTTGCCGCTGGCGGCCAGCGCGTCCTGCACCGCGGCGAGCGCATCCTTGTCGCGCTGCAGCGTCTTCAGCGCGCTGGCGCGATCGATCTGGATCGATGCGCGCGCCAGGCCTTTGACGTCGCCGGCCGCTTTCATCTGCGCGTCGGCGTCCTCGAGCTGCTTCAGCGCCGCTTTCACGCCGTCGATCTGCTTCTGCATCTCCTGCGAGGTCTGAAATCCGAACTGCTTCAGCGCGTTCTGCGACGCGTACATCGCCATCTTGATCCACTCGGCGCGCTGCGCTTCCAGCACCTCCACCGTGAGCGGCTCCTTCACCGTCTTCTGCCGCTTGGCGTCCAGATCGCGGTACATATTCAGCGAACGCTGATCGATCTCGGTGCGCACTTCGTTGGCGCGCTTGACGACGTCAGCGTTCGGATGTTTCAGCAAATTGCCGAGTATCGTGTAGCCGCGTGATCCACTTTCGATAAACGCCTTCGTCGCGGACTGCTGCTTGGTGATGTCGGTGCCGGCGAAATCGTCGAGGTACGGTTTCCAGTCCACGATCTGCTGCGGATTTCCTTCCTTCGGCCGAATCTGGATGGGCGGCGGAGGCTGCACCGGCGGCGGAGGCGGCTGAACCGGGGGCGGGGGAGGCTGGACTTTTGGCGGCACGGGGGCCGCTTCTCCCGCGCCAGCCGAAATCGCCAGGGTCATTAACGCGCTGCAGGCCAACCCGCGCATCACTTTCGGTGACATGTGTACTCCTTTAAGTCAGTATCCATTCATCGCGGCCAGGAATGGGTTCTCCCGATCGCATCTAACAAAGACGTTTATCGCGTCGTTCTCTTTGAGGGAATCTGGTGTCGAGTGAGTCGATTTGTCCGGAGCCAATTTTCGGGATCAGCAGCACTTTTTGTCCTGTGAGAGAAACCCGGCGTTGCGCAGTGCGCCGACCAGTTTTTCGCTGCTGGTGGTCTTGTCGTCGAAGGTGACTTCCGCCGTGTGATCATCGAGCGAGGTGATGACTTTCACCACGCCTTGCGTGTTCATCAGCACCGTGCGCACGCGTCCCGCGCAGCCGACGCACATCATATCGTCGACACCCAGTTTTTCCGTTTTCATAGCCGGCACACCTCCTCTTCGCCTCCTTTTCTAGCACAATTTGCCCCCCGATTCCAGCACTATGGACCGCAGGCACCCTATGGGGCGCGGGCGTCCCGCCCGCAGCGATCCCAACGCGTCCAAATTCGACGTGCCCCGAACGTCTATGTCTCGAATGGCTCGCCCATCAGTGCCCTTCAGCCAAAGCGTCCCACGTCCCAAATCAAACGCACATGGTCCAAAAACGCCATGTGCCACGGGCAGCCTGCCGTTGGCTGCCCGTGCGGTCGCCGCAGCACCGTTCTCAGCTCAAAAACCCTTCTTCGTCACCCAAATCCCCGCCATCAGTCGTTAAATTTGCAATTTTCATTTCGCAATTTTCAATTTGCAGTGCCCTTAAATCCGTCGAGACAGATTTTCTCCCCACAGTAGCACGAATATTAAAATTCGTGCTACCAACAAAGCCCAATTCCTTCAGCGCCTCTCGCTATTCCTGATCCGCGATCGGCTCAAGGGGCGCATGCAGCCCGAACTCCGCTCGCATCGCCGTGAGCCACTCCGCTTTCTCCCGCCGCGCCACCGCCCAGTCGTCGGTAAACGGCCGCGCCGCGTAAATCTGCGTCTGCGGGTTGCGGTCCGGATAGCCCAGCGCCATCTTTCGCTCGTTCAATTCAAACGCGCAGGAATAATACCCGGCGATGTCCGCGAGTATCTCGAACGCGAGCTGCCGCGGCGTTTTCCCATAGCACAAAACGCACGCGCGCCGGTAGCGCGCCTCATTGGGAAATCCATAGTCCATGGCCACCACCGCGGGCTCGAAATCCGGCGTGCCGTCGCGCGAACGGCGCAGAGTCCAGTAAAACTCCCAACGCAGCGAGCTTGAGTATTTCCAGTTGTGGCGCTGGAAGCCGCCTGGATTCGGCCAATAAGCTTTCACAAATCCCCCAAGGTCCTCGCGCATCTTCGCCTTCACGCTCTCCGCGCGGATCTTGTCCACGATCTCGTGCGCCGCCATGCCGGTCAATTCTTTCGAATACGCCGACAGTTTTCGCCGCACGATTCCCAGTTCCACGCAGATCATGTCGATCGGGTCCCACAGATGCGTGCGCTCCTCGCGCTCCGGATCGCTGGCGTGTTCAAGGAGCGTTTCGCGCGCCATTTTTTCCACGTGCCGGACGAGTTTGCGGATCGCCACGCGCCTTTCCTGCCGCGTCATCTTCGCTTCCGCCTCAGGAGCCAACCCCGAAATCTCCTGCCACGCCGGTCGTTTATGGAGCGCGGGCGTCCCGCCCGCCTCAGGTGGCTTGTCCACCAGTGGCGCCGCGCCCGGCGTGCACGCCCCGTCGCCCGTTCCCCCCGTCTCCGTCTCGTTCCGTTCCATCGGTACAACCTCCACACCACCGCGCACGCAGCACGAAAACGACGACACGAAGCCGCCCTTTCCGCGTTCATCGTTCATCATTCATCGTTGCTGTTTGCGTGGTTCGAGTGTCGGTCCGGTTTCCCCCGTCGCCGCGAATGCAGCGAGTCGGAGTATAGGTAATTCGGCCGACCTCGTCATCAATACGTACAGAGGAAAATATAGGCTGCGGGTGAAGCGGAGTCAACAGTCAGTGCGTCAGGAAATCGCGTGCGCCACCGCGCGCGTGCAGATGTCGCTGAAGTCCCGCGCCGAGTGCGCCCAGGTGTGCGCTCTCTCCGCCAGCGAGCGCGCGTTCTGCTCCAGCATGCGCCGGCGCGAATCGTCGCGCAGCAGCGAGACCGTCTCGCGCGCGAAATCTGCGGGCGCATCCGCAATTAAAATATTCCGCCCGTGCTCGGCCATCAAACCTTCCGAGCCGGCGGACGTCGTGACGATCGCCTTGCCCATCGCCAGCGCCTGCAGCACGCTTAGCCGCGTCCCGCCGCTCATGCGCTGCGGCGCGACGTACACTTTCGCGTTGTATACGTAAGGCCGCACATCGTTGACGGCATCGGTGACATTGATGCCGGGCCGCTCGCCCAGTTTCAAAATCCGCGCCGTCGCGTTGCGGCCGACGATGCTGAACATCACGTTCGGTGATTCTTTCTGGATCAGCGGGAAAATGTGTTCGACGAAATGCTCCACCGCGTCCTGGTTCGCCGGCCAGTCCAGCGAGCCCGTGAACACAATGTTGTTGGTGCGGACCGGCGTCCGGACGGGCGAGAAGTAAGCCGTGTCCACGCCCGCGCGCGCGACTTCGCAGTGCTCCGCGCCGAAGTCGTTCTGGAAATGGAAGCGGTCGGCGTCCGAGACCGCGATCACGCACAGCGCGCGGCGGCACTCTTTTTCTTCGAAGCTTCGCATGCGCCACGCGCGCCAGTTCAATTTCATTTTGTCGAGCAGCGAGTGTGCGCGCGCAGCCCGCTGGTGAAGCACCGCGGCTTCAGGATGATGCTGGAACAGAATGAACGGCGCATTCGGAGCCTGCCGCAGCGCTTCGCACGCATAGATCGAATCGCAGATCAGCGCGTCGGGTTTCAGCGTCTTGTAAACTCCCGCCACCGTTCGCGCCAGCGCGCGCGCCGCGTCGCCCTCGCTCGAGCCTCTGTTCACCGGCACCGTGATCAGGTTCTCGCAGAACGCCGCGGTCGCTTCGACGTCCTCATCGGTGTCGCTGCGAAGCCTTCCGGCCACCAGCGTCACCGAATGCTCGCGGTTGAGTTGCTTGAGCATCTGCGCCGAATGCGTCTGCGCGCCGCAATCGGCCGGAAAAAGCAGCCTCGGGCGGACCACGACGAATTTCAGGCCAGGACGCGTGAAAGCGGACGCGACCGTTGCGGCCGGCGAACCTGCGGTTGTCGTGGGTGTCATGGCGAGCTCCTTATCGTACGTCAGGCTGCGTCAGTGCTGCAACAACGGCGGCGTAATGCGGGTCCAATCCGGGTTGTGGCTGTAGTACAGCAGGCCCCAGGCGAATCCAGCCGCGTGAGCCACGTGTGTCGCCGCGAGCACCCATGGAAGGAAAAACGCGCAGCCCCAGTACTGTTTCACCGCCATTCGCACGCTCTCGATTTCCAGAACCAGCGCGTACAGTCCGGCGAGAATCGCCGCCGGAAGCAGCGTGCCCGCCGCGAACGGACTCGCCGCCAGCAGCAGGAAAATCGCTGAGACCATCAGGAACGAAAGCAGCGCGCTCGGACCCGGAAAGTGTCCGTGCTTGAGGATCGTGCGCGCCAGGCCCTGGCCGTCGCACGCGGCGTGTGCGGCCAGCGAGAGCAGGTTTTCGCGCGGGTAGAAATAGCATTCGATTGCGTTGCTGAAATAAATTTTTCCTCCCGTCGACAGGATGCGCTGGTTGATCTCGGTGTCCTCGTTATGCAACGCGCCCGGATCGAAAAGCCCGACGCGCTGCAGCGCCTGGCGGCGGAACGCGCCGGGAAATACGCCCTCCACGTAGCCTTCTTTTCGCGTCCGCTGGCGCAGGCTCATCGGGCTGAGCGGGCTCAGCAGCGCGCACGCGGCCAGGCGCTGGAAAAACGTGCGCGACTTGGGCTGCTGCGGACCGCCGACATTGTCCGCGCCCGTCGTCAGCAGCGTGTCGACGCAGGCTTTTACATAACCCCGCCCGTATTCCGCGCGCGGGTCCAGGCGCAGGATGAACGCGCCGCGCGAGGCCTGTATGCCGCGGTTCAATCCCTGCGCGGATTGGAGTTCGGGGTTGTCGAGCAGCCGGACCTGTGGGTAACTCCCGGCGATGCGCCGCACGATCGCGCGCGTCTGATCGTCGCTCATGCCGTCGACGACCAGGATTTCCATCCGGAATACCGGGTAATTCTGGCTCAGGATGGAAAGCAGGCAGTTCTCAATGTATTTTTCTTCACACCGCGTTGGCAGAATGACAGATACGAACGGCATATTGCCGCTCCCCTCGCGCAGAACCAGCGCGGGGCCTCTATTGCCCGTTCCCGGGCGGCAATAGGGGGTTTTCGGTACGAAGATCCTTTCCTCAATAGCCACTGCCATGTTTCTCCATCCCTCGCGCGGCCCAGCGCAGCCATGGACATCAGGCAAGAGCCACGCCAGTTCATTTCGGCGAAAGAGTAAAACCGAAATGCGCTCTGGATTTTATGCCGAATATCGGGCAGGATGCTGCGTCTCATTGATGGCTCTTGTTGCCCTGAAAACTCACTTCACCGGAACCAAGGAATGATTCGTATGAAAAACGCCCTGCTTGTTTGTGCGCTGTTCTTGAGCGTCTGTTCGTGGGCCGTCGAAGACAAAAAGCCGCTGGCACCCGACGCGCGCAAGCGCGAATACGAGTCTCTCCAGAAGGATTTGGAAGCGCTGCAGCCCGGCGAAAAGCCCTCGCGCGAACAGATCATGACCTACATCGAAGCCGCCATGGATAAGATGGGCAAATTCGCGAAAGAAAACCCGCAGACGCCCGAAGGCTTCGAGGCCGCCGCGAACACCGCTTCGCTGCTCTTCCAGGCGCAGCACCCCAAGTCGCTCGAATTCGCGCTGCTCGCCACCAGCGTCGCGCCGACGGCCGGAGTCGATGTGAAAAACGTCGGCATGTGCTGGGCCATGGTCGCGCAGGGACGACTCAACAACGGCGACACCAAGGGCTCGAAAGAAGCGCTCGAAAAGATCAAGCCGCTGAACGCCGAAATGTACGAACAGATCAGCAAGCAGTTCAAGGAAATGGAAGAAGGCATGGCTTCGGAACTGGCCGCCAAGGCGCAGCTCCAGGTCGGCAAAGAACCGTTCCCGATCGCGGAAAAAGACATCGAAGGCAAAGACGTTTCGATCGCCGGCTTCAAAGGCAAAGTGCTGATCATCGATTTCTGGGCGACGTGGTGCGGACCCTGCATGGGCGAACTGCCGAACCTGCAGAAGCTGTATAACGCCCAGCACGCGAACGGCCTTGAAGTGCTCGGCATCAGTCTCGACCAGGACGAAAACGCGCTGAAGTCCACGGTGAAAAAGCGCAACATGACCTGGCCGATCGTCGCCGACATGAAGGGCTGGCAGAACGCGATCGCTCAGAAGTGGGGCGTGCGCAGCATCCCCGCGACATTCGTTCTCGACAAAAAAGGCATCATCCGTCACATCGGCCTGCGCGGTGAGGAACTCGCGGATGCCGTCGCCAAGCTGTTGAAGGAATAACGGCGCACTTTGTCCGACTCCACGCCCACGCTGCGTGATCCGAACGACGCAGCACTCGGCCACACCCTCGTCATCCGGCCCGGTGCGCTGGGCGACGCGATCCTCACGCTGCCGGCGCTGCATGCGCTGCGCCTCGCCGGCGCCGCAAGTCTCACCGTTCTGGGCACGCCCGCAAGCTGGGCCTTTGTCCGTCTCGCGCACGACGGCCTGCGCGTTCGCGATTTTTCATCCACAGAATGGCTCGGCCTTTTCGCTGAGGGAGCGCGCCTGGGCGCATCCGCCAAAGCCGCCCTCGCCCGCACCCAAACTGCCATCGTTTACCTGAACGGCGACACCGCGTACGTAGAGCGCATCATGCGCGAACACGGTGTGCAGCGAATCCTCTGCGCGCCCGCGCCAACGGCGCAGTCTGTGGATTCGACCGTTCACGCTTCCGCCCGCATGCTGGAACCGCTCTCCATTTTTCCAGAAATAAGTGCCCAATTAAATCGCGCCATTCGAATCACCACCGTCGCCGCCGACCCCTTCCTCGCCACCGACGAAACCGACGTCGTCCACGCGCTGGCCAAGCTCGGCTGCGATGCCGCGCCTGAAGGCGGCTTTTTCGCGCTCCATCCCGGAAGCGGCGGCCGCGCGAAGTGTTGGCCGGCGCGCAATTATGCGAAGCTGCTCGCGAACCTCAGCGCCCGCGGCATGACGCCGCTCGTTTTTTTCGGACCCGCCGACGACGAGGTCCGCGAAGACTTCGAATCGTCCGTCGCGCCCGGCCTCGATTGGGAATGCCCCGCCGGCCGCCCGCTGCGCGAAGTCCTCGCGCTGCTCACCTGCTGCCGCGGTTTTGTCGGAAACGATTCCGGCATGGCGCACCTCGCCGCCCGCGCCTGTCCCACGCTCGCCCTCTTCGGTCCGACCGATCCCGCCGTCTGGTCCCCGTTGGGAAAGAACGTCCAAATCCTCCGCGCCCCTAACGGCGATCTGGCGCGCCTCTCCGTCGAAGACGTCGCCGAAAAAGCAATGAATTTCTAATACCGCGGCGGGTGGCACTGATAGGCGCGCAGCGACTATCAGTGTCGCGCAAAGCGCGATTTCAACGCCCACAAAAACCATCGTCCACCCCACGCGCCCCGCAAAACCCAAAAATTCCCCGCCCTTCTTTGGAGCCCCTTTTCCATCGCAGGGTGCCACTGGTCTGCGGCCCTTCGCAGACCAGTGCGGCGAGCGCATCTAATACATCCAGCGCGCGGTACAGTCAGAGGCGGGTGGCACTGATAGGCGCGCAGCGACTATCAGTGTCGCGCGAAGCGCGATTTCAACGCCCACCAAAACCATCGTCCACTCCACGCGCCCCGCAAAACCCAAAAATTCCCCGCCCTGCTTTGGAGCCCTTTTTCCATCGCAGGGTGCCACGGGTCTGCAGCCCTTCGCAGACCAGTGCGGCGAGCGCATCTAATACATCCAGCGCGCGGTACAGTCAGAGCAACACACAACGGCGGCAAGCGCATCCATGCCACCCAATGCGCCATCCACTCCCCACCTGAATTCCTCTCGCCAACATTGCGCCACAAGATTATTCTGAAGCCATGACTTCACCGGCTCCCATCAAAATCCCGCACATGGACCTGAGCGGCCAGACCCGCGCCCTCAAAGCGCAGCTCCTCGAAGGCTTCGGCCGAGTCCTCGACAACACCGCCTTCTGTCTCGGCAAAGAAGTCGCCGCGTTCGAATCCGCCTACGCGCAATACTGCGGAACGCAGACAGGAATGTCTGCGCCACTTCATGCTATCGCCGTCAACTCCGGAACCTCCGCGTTGCATCTGGCGTTGCTGGCGCTCGGAGTCGGCCCCGGCGATGACGTCGTCACGACGCCCTTCACTTTTGTCGCCACCGCGTGGGCGATTTCGTACTGCGGAGCGCGCCCCGTTTTCGCCGACATCGATCCGCAAACTTTTCTGATCGATCCCAAAGCGGTCGAACGCGCCATCACGCCGAAAACCAAGGCGATCATACCGGTCCATCTCTACGGCCAGCCCGCCGACATGGACGCGCTCAACGACATCGGCCGCCGTAAAGGCCTGCCCGTCGTCGAAGACGCCTGCCAGGCTCACGGCGCAACGTTCGGAGGCAAAAAAACCGGATCGCTCGGCACGCTCGCCGCATTCAGTTTCTATCCGAGCAAAAATCTCGGCGCGTGCGGCGAAGGCGGCGCTGCACTCACGTCCGACGCCAGTCTCGCCGCAAAAATCCGCGCGCTCCGCGAACACGGTTCGGTCAAGCGCTATTATCACGACACGCTCGGCTTCAATTACCGCATGGAAGGCGTGCAGGGCATGGCGCTGGCCGCGAAGCTGCCGCATCTCGACGGTTGGAACGCGCGCCGCCAGCACATCGCAAAAATGTACGGCACTCTGCTCGAAGGCGGACAGTTGAAACTGCCGCACACTGCGCCGAACCGGACACATGTTTATCATTTATATGTCGTGCGCCATCCCCGCCGCGACGCTCTGGCTGATCACTTAAAAGAGCAGGGCATCGGCACCGCCTTGCACTACCCGGTCCCGCTCCATTTTCAGAAAGCCTATGCGCACTTGGGATTGGGCGAAGGAGCCTTCCCGCAAGCCGAGTCCGCCGCGCGCGAATGCCTGAGCTTGCCCATGTTTCCGGAACTGAGCGACGACCAGGTGCGAACTGTGGCCTCCGCCGTGCGTGCATTTGCGGGCTGAGCAACATCTCAAAAACCCTTGCTGTGGTGCGAGTTTGTACGTGACGAGCCGCCTCAGCGGGTGTAATAAGTAGGACGCTCAGCAGGTGGCTTCTGGATTACGCAACCATGAACCAGCCGCACGCCCGTACCGCAACGTTCCATCCTCGCGCGCTCATCAGCGCGCTGCTGTTCAGCCTGATTGTTTTCATTCCCGCGATTCGCGCCGAAGACGACACGGTTGTCGCTGAACCGCCGCGCGCCGAAGACATCGCCGCTCAAGCCGATCTGCTTTTTCAGCGCATCCAGAATGAGACCGTCGATAACGTGTGGGATGCCGTGAACCGTCTCGTGCGCCTGGCGCGAGCCAACGGCACCGCCATCACCGACCGCATCGAAAAACAGCTCGCCGCACAGGACCAGAAAGTTCAGCTCGCCTGCGCTCGCGCGATGTGCCAGCTCACCATCACCGAACAAGCCGCCCCGGTTCTCGTCAATCTCGTCAAAAATGGAACGACGCCCGAGATCCGCCGGCTCGCCGCGAATTCGATCGGTCTCACCGCCTCGCTCTGCGGGCACGAACCGACCGCGAAGGGCCTGTCCGAAGCGCTCAAAGCCGAGAAAGACGGCATGACGCAGGTCTGCGTCGCGCGCAGCCTCTGGTTCGTCGGGCCGCACTCCGATGGCCGCGACGCGCTGCTGCACATTCTCACCGAATCCACCGACCGCACGATCCAGGACGAAGCCGCTCTGGTTCTGGCCGAAAACGGCGCCGTACATCTCAACGATGTGAAACTGCGGCTCAACAATCTCTACAGCGAACCCACCGCGCAGGGTGAACGCGCGCGCAACATCCGCCGCAACACCGACGAAGAAATCGCCCGCACGCGCGAAACCAAAATCGCCCAGGGCGACCAGCTTCTGCACGAAATCCTGCTGCGCATCAAGACCGCTTATCCCGACGAAACCAAGGCCGACCTCGACGCGCTCTACGAACACGCCGCCAAAGGCATGGTCAACGCGCTCGATCCGTTCTCGCAGTACATGGACCGCGACGACGTGAAAGCCACGCAGGAAATGCTGCAGCAGGATTACGGCGGCATCGGCGCGTACGTCGGCCTGCGCAACGGCAGCTTCGTCGTCACCAGCCCGATCTACGGCTCGCCCGCCGACAAGGCCGGCCTGCGCGCGCTCGACATCATCCAGGAAGTCGACGGCCAGAAGGCTCTCGACATGGTCGACCGCACCGGCGTCAACGGCGTGATTACGAAATTGAAAGGCAAGCCCGGCACTCCGGTGAAGCTGAAATATTACCGCCGCGGATTCACCAAATCGATCGAAGTGACGATCATGCGCGAGAACATCCGCGTCGAAACGGTCTTCTCCGCCATGCTTCCCGGCGACATCGGCTACGTCCGCCTCACGCGCTTCGCCGAGCACAGCTCCGACGAAATGCAGAAGGCGCTCGACGAGCTGCTGAAGACGCAGCACGCCAAAGCCATCGTGCTCGACCTGCGCGACAATCCCGGCGGCCTGCTGCGCGCCGGCGTGGACGTCGCCGACAAATTTCTCGACGCGAACAAGCTGATCGTTTACTCCGAAGGCAACAAGGAATTCGCGCCGCGCAAAGAATACATGTCGACTGGCGGACCCGAAGACGAAGCCTACCCGCTGGTGGCGCTCGTCGGCGCCGGATCGGCCAGCGCGAGTGAAATCGTCGCCGGCGCGCTGCAGGACCACAAGCGCGCGGCGCTGGTCGGCGAGAGAACCTACGGCAAAGGCAGCGTGCAGCAGATCATGCCCATCCGCGCCACCGACCAGCAGACGCAACTGCGCCTCACCATCGCGAAATACTACCTGCCCTCCGGCCGCTGCATTCACGAGAAGGGCGTCGCGGTCGACGTCGAAGTCAAGCAGCCCGAAATTCTGAGCTCCGTCATCGAGGGCCTGATTGAGCTGCGCAAGACTGGCGCCGTCGAAGATCTCATCCGCGACACCTGGGCCGCCAACCGCGAAACGTATTCGAAGCTGGCGCAGTTCGACGAAGGCAAGCCCGAGAACTGGCCGGGTTTCGAGGCTTTTTACACCGGGCTGAAAACCACGCTGACCCGCGACCACGTGCGCACCGAAATGCGCATCGCCGCCCGCCGCCGCATGCAGGACGAGCAGAAAAAAGAGCTGGTCTACGATCTGGAAACCGACGATGTGTTGCAGCGCGGCGTGCTCGAAGCGCTGAAGAAACTCGAAGTCGATCCGGCCACGATCGCGGACTACAAGCAACTGCCGGCGAAGTTCAAAAAGAAGGAAGGCGCCGAGCAGGAAGGCGCGATGCTGCCGCTCAATACGAATGGCGTTCCGAAGTGACGTCGTGCATAATCCACAACGCCTGACCCCGCGTTTCAGATCATAAGAAGGAGCACCGTGCCGAATAAACTTCTGCTTCTCGCGTCGTGCCTTGTTTTATTCTCCGCGTTCGCATCCGACGACTGGCCTCAATTCCGCGGGCCGGACGGCGAAGGCCATTCGGACGCGAAAGATCTGCCGCTCACCTGGAGTGAAAGCGAGAACGTGAAGTGGAAAACCGAGATTCCCGGCGAAGGCTGGTCATCGCCCGTGATCGGCGGCGGCCAGGTCTGGATGACGACCGCGATGAATAATGGAAAATCGCTGCGCGCGGTCTGCTGCGATCTGGCCAGCGGCAAGATCGTGCATGACGTCGAAGTCCTCTCCGTCGAAGCGCCCGAACCGAAACACAAGCTCAACAGCTATGCCTCGCCCACGCCGCTGATCGAAAACGGCCGCGTCTACGTCTGCTTCGGCACGTACGGCTCGGCCTGCCTCGACGCAAAAACCGGAACGAAAATCTGGGAAAACCACGACCTGAAGATCGATCATGAGAATGCTCCCGGCAGTTCGCCGATGCTCTGGAAGGACAAATATTTTCTCTGCTGCGACGGCCGCGATTTTCAGTACCAGGCCGCGCTCGACAAAAACACCGGCAAGCTGGCCTGGAAGACCGATCGCTCCGTGCCGATCAACAAGGGCCGCGACATGAAAAAGGCCTATGGCACCGGCCATGTGTTTAACATCGACGGCAAGGACGTGCTGATCACGCCCGCCGCCGAACACGTCTACGCCTACGACCCGGAGACCGGAAAAGAACTCTGGTACGTGACCTATCCCGGATTTTCAAATGTGCCGCGCCCGATTTTCGGTTTCGGAATGGTCTATGTCTGCACCGGCTTCGGCCGCCCGGAACTGTGGGCGATCAAACCCGGCGGCAGCGGCGACATCACCGCCAGCGCCGTGGTCTGGAAAGTCAAAATCCAGGCCCCCGCGCAGCCTTCGCCCCTGCTGGTCGGCGAGCGCATCTACATGATCAACGACGACACCGGCATCGCGACATGCCTCGAAGCCAAAACCGGCAAGGAAGTGTGGAAGGAGAAAATCGGGGGCCCATTCTCCGCGAGCCCGCTCTTCGCCGACGGCCGGATTTATTTCTGCGACCGCACCGGCAAAACCATCGTGGTCGAGCCCGGCGACACGTACAAAATGCTCGCCACCAACACGCTCGACGACGGCTTCATGGCTTCGCCCGCAGTTTCCGGCAAAGCCCTGATCCTGCGCGGAA
>Ga0265314_10000637_pt1 | contig 43025 bp, 38 predicted proteins | sample 4126metaG_FD_203106 | JGI IMG/M metagenome (GOLD analysis project Ga0265314, IMG submission 203106) | Rhizosphere microbial communities from Carex aquatilis grown in University of Washington, Seatle, WA, United States - 4-1-26 metaG | ecosystem: Host-associated > Plants > Roots > Rhizosphere >... | reverse complement strand
CTCGGGCTCGTTCGGGCACTTGTCGTCGACGTCGAGGATGCCGTCCTTGTCGTTGTCGGGATCGGGGCAGCCGTCCTCGTCCTCGAAGTCGTCGAAGTCCTCGGGGTCGTCGGGGCACTTGTCGACGTCGTCCTTGTAACCGTCGCCGTCACGGTCGCCGATCGACGGCTCGAAGATGAAGCCAATGAAGGCGCGCGGCGCGGCCGAGCCGTACGACGACAGCACGCGCCAGCCACCACCCACCTCGAAGAACGAGTTGCGCGCCAGGTAGAGCTTGATGCCACCGATCGCCTCGGCCGCGGGGCCGAGCTTCTCGTTGCTGGGGATCTTGATCGAGTTCGGGCCCAGCAGGCCGTAGAGCTCGGCCACCACGTCGAACTTCTGCGGGACGATGCCGTACGACAGCGCGACGCCGCCCGTGTACTCGTTCTTGATGCTGATGCCGAGGTTGGTGTTGCTGCTCGCCCCCATGAACGTGCGCGGGAACGAGGCCGCGTCGTCGACGAACTGCGACGCGTGACCGCGGATCTTGATGCCGGCGTTGATGCCGGCGCGGAAACGGCCGAGGTAGCCGAACTCCGTGTCGATGACCACGCTCGGCTGGAAGATCGTCTGCCCCTCGCCCAGGAACGCGTTCTTGTCGCCCGTCGGCAGGATGACCGTGGGGATGACGGCGACGCCGAGGCCGGAGCGCGTCGCGTTGAGCAGCCGGATCTTCGGGTGCAGGGAGATGTCGCCGATGCCCTGCTCGGTGAAGGTGTAGACCTTGTCGTCGATCGTGTTCGCCGACGCGCCGGGGTCGGTGGGATCGCCGCGGCCGGCGAGCACCGCCAGCGGCACGACCACGCCGAGCTCGAGCCCGAAGTGCGAGAGCTTGGTCAGACCGACGGCGCCCTGCAGCGAGGGTGTGATGATGTCGTTGACCGCGAAGCGGTTGTTCTGCGGCGGGGTGCCGAATTGCTGCGTGCCGTTCAGCACCAGCGGCTTCGAGGCCCAGGTCGTCACCAGGCCGAACGAGAAGTCGCCGAGGCCCAGCACGCCCGACGAGTTCAGCGTGATGAACCCCTTCGAATCCATCGCCGGCCGGAAGATCTGGAGATCGATCGGCGCGTTGTGAAGCTGAGCTCGGGCCGGCGCCACGAGGCCCAAGCTCAGCAACAAGATCGGAAGGACGAGTGCGAGGGCCCTCGCCGGGAAGGCGATCCGGGCCTGCTTCCGACCTCTGCGATCCGACATTGATACCTCCGGAGGGAACGTGAAACGCTCCACGGGCTGCTTCGAAAAAGCGAGCGCCCATTTATATCAGTGACGAGATCGCTGTCAAAGGTAGATTCCTCCCATGTTCCTGTGCGCAACTGGCCTGCGACCGCCGCCCTCCGTCGGGCAGGACGCGATCGTACGGCTCGCGAGCGAAACCGGGTGTGACGGCGTCGCGATCGGTGACGGCTGCACGCTGCCGATCGCGGCTTCACTGGTGCCGCGCGTGCTGCACGCGGGGCTGCGCGTCGACGCCGTCGCGGCGCCGCTGCCCGAGCGCCCGCCCGGCCCGCGCAAGCGCCTGCCGCGCCTGTGCGCCGCCGACCGTGACGAGCGCGCGGCCGCGATCGAGCTCGCGTCGCGCGCGTGCGCGCTGGCCGGCAGCGTCGGCGCCTCGCTGGTCGTCCTGGACATGGGCGCGCTGCCGCTCGCGCTGCGCTGGCCCGATCTCGCGCGCCACTTCCGCCGCCGCGCGCTGCTCGACGGTGAGCCCGGCGAGGCGGCGTTGATGGCGGCGCTCGGCGAGCGGCGCGCGACGGTGGGCATGGCGCTCGACGGGTGTCGCTGGTCGCTCGACGCGCTGGTGCGCGAAGCGGAGCGGCGCCAGCTGCGTCTGGCGCTGGCGCTCGCGGCGACGCCCTGGGGCGTCCCCAGCCCGCGCGAGGGGCTGGAGCTCGCCGCCGACTACGACCGCGCGCGCCTGGGCCTGGTGCTCGATCCGGCGCGGCTGTCGGTGCTGCGGCACCTGGGCCTGGCGATCTCGAGCGAGCGATTGGCCCTGTTGCGCGTCTCGACGGCGCTGGTCGTGGAAAACGAGGCGGTCGGCATCGAGCCCGGCTACTTGCCCGGCCTCGGCGAGCGCGACGACGACCTCGCGTCGCGCGAAGGCGTCCCCGCGCAGACGGCCGCGGTGCTGACCGGCCGCCCCGACTCGACCGACGCCGAAGTCGCCGCCGCTACCCGTTCAGAATCCCGCTGAGCTCCTTGGCGATCCCGTTCTTGATCACGCCGGACAGCGGTGTGAGCATGAAGCCCAGATTGAGCTCGATGTGGATACGCTTGTCCTCGATGTTCACGCGGGCGTCGAGCCCCTTGCGCGAAACGAGCAGCTGGCGATCCCCCTGCCAGGTGCAAGTCGCGCCGTAGTCCCTCTCGAGCTTGGGCGTCGCTCCGGCGATGCGGGTTCGGGCCTCTTCCTGAGCCAGCGAGTGAGGGATGTCGACATCGAACTTTGGCATCGATCCGATCTACCAATCTTCGCCGAAAGATTCTAGGCGCATCGGTTCGCGGTGCGGTAAACGGGGGCGTGGCGGACGAACAGAAAGCGCCGGTGATGGGTATTTCGCGGTTGGCGAGCTGCGGCGGCTGCTCTGCGAAGATGAGCCCGGGCGAGTTGCGCGCGCTCGTCGACGGCGCCGCCAGCGCGCGTCGCGATGCGCAGCGCGATCCGCGCCTCCTCGTCGGTACCGAGACCTCCGACGACGCCGCGGTCTATCAGCTGACCGAGGACCTGGCGATCGTCGCTACCACCGACTTCGTGACGCCGGTTTGCGACGACCCATTCCTCTACGGTCAGATCGCGGCGGCGAACGCATTGTCCGACGTGTATGCCATGGGGGGCACACCGACCGTGGCGCTGGCGATCTGCGGCTTCCCCACGGCGCTCGGCAGCGCCGACGCGCGCGCGATCCTCGCGGGCGGTGCCGCCAAGGCGGCGGAGGCGGGCGCCGCGGTCGTCGGCGGTCATACCATCCGCAGCCCCGAGCTGTTCTACGGGTTGGCCGTGACCGGCACGATTCATCCGCGCGACGTCGTCCGCAACGCGGGCGCGCGCGCCGGTGACGCGCTGGTGCTGACCAAGCCGCTCGGCACCGGCTTGCTCATCAACGGCGTGCGCAGCGGGCAACTGGCTGCGTCGCAGTTCGCCGAAGCCGCGCCGGTCATGACCGCGCTCAACCGGGAGGCGTCGCGCGCGATGGTCGATGCGCGCGCGCACGCCGCCACTGACGTCACCGGCTTCGGTCTCGCCGGACACGCGTTGGGGATGGCGCGCGGCTCGGGCGTCTCGCTGCGCATCAGCGCCGCCCGGCTCCCGGTGTATGAGCACGCGCTGGCGCTCGCGGACGGCGGCGTGAAGACCAAGGGGACCACCAGCAATCAGGCGCACTACGAAGCGAGCGTGCGCGTCGCCCCCGGCGTCGACGCCGCGCGCGCCGGCTTGATCTACGACCCGCAGACCGCGGGCGGCCTGCTGATCGCGCTCGCCGGCGATCGTGCCGAGTCATTCGTCGCGGCGCTGCACGCGCGCGGCGTCGTGCACGCGGCGATCATCGGCGAGGTCGTCGCCGCGGAAGGCGACGCGATCTTCGAGCTTGGTCCCTGAAAGGCCTCCGAGAGACTTGGAAGTGCCTTGGAAGCGGCGGACCTCCTCAGCCCGACCCTCTCCTCCGCGCGGACGCAGAGGAGAGGGAGAAACGGGGCTCGAGGCGGTTCCTCACGACGGTTCCTCACGACGGTTCCTCATGACGGTTCCTCACGACGGTTCCTCACGACGGTTCCTTACGACGGTTCCTCACGGTCAGTCTCCATTTTTCCCGCTCTGGTCCGCGCGGGCGCAGAGGGGAGGGAGAAGCGGGTCTTATCTCCCTCTCCTCCACGTCTGCGTGGAGGAGAGGGTCGGGGTGAGGAGGTCCGGGTCGCGGGCGGGGCGCGGACCCGAGATCTTATGGCTCGCTCGGAGGAGCGACGCCGTCCGGCTTCTCGGCGTCGTACTCGAGACGCGCGATCTCCATCTGGTTCAGCGCCAGGCGGATCGTCGTGCCGGTCCCCTGCAGCAGGCGCTCGCGCTGCAGCAGGTGATACACGCGCATGCCGTCGCGGGTGGGCGGCTCGCCTTGCGCCTTCTTGCCGGGGAAACCGCTGACCACGATGATCTTCTCCCCCGGCTGCAACATGAAGCCAGGGTCGATCACGCCCAGCACGGCCCCGCGCTTGCCCTTGCGCCCGGCGATGACCTGCAGCCCGCCGGTGCTGACCGCGACGCCGCCGGTGTTCTCGAGGACGAAGTACTCCTCGTTGAGCTTCTTCTTGTCGGGCGCCGCGTGCGCTTCTCGGAAAATCAGTGCCATTGCGCTCTATACCTCGAGAATTTCGGCTTCTTTTTTGGCGACGATCTCGTCGACCTTGGTGACTGACTTGTCAGTCGTTTCCTGCACGGTCTTCAGGCCCTTGCGCTCGTCGTCCTCGGTGATCGTGCCGTCCTTGAGCAGCTCTTTCAGCATCTCGTTGGCGTCGCGGCGGGCGCCGCGCAAAGCCACGCGCGCGTCCTCGGCCATCTTCTTCACGACCTTGACCAGGTCTTGCCGCCGCTCCTGCGTCAGCGCCGGCATCGGCAGGCGAACCAGCTCGCCGTCGGACTGCGGGTTCAGCCCCAGCTGCCCGGCGCGGATCGCCTTTTCGATCTCGGGGATCAGCGACCGCTCCCACGGCTTGATCGTGATCAGGCGCGCGTCGGCGACGTTGAGCGACGCCACCTGGTTCAGCGGCGTCGATGTGCCGTAGTAGTCGACGCGCACACCGTCGAGGATCGCCAGGTTGGCGCGTCCGGTGCGCACCTTGGCCAGCTCGCGCTTGAACGCCTCGATCCCTTTATCCAGGTCTCCCTGCAAACTCTTGACGACGTCGTTCACCATGCTGTGCGATCTCCTGTCACCGGCGCGGCAGGATAGCACCTCGCCGCCCCGGAGGGTTTGGGAACCCTCCTCGGGTTCCCATTACGATGATTCAGCGCGCGGCTTCTGTCGCTCTTCCATGACCATCGTGCCCAGCGGCTCGCCGAGAATCACGCGCCGGATGTTCCCGGGCCGCGTCATGTTGAAGACGAGGATCGGCAGGTTGTTGTCGCGGCAGAGCGAGATCGCCGTCGAGTCCATCACCGCCAGGTTGCGGTTGAGCACGTCCAGGTACGACAGCCGCCGGAACATACGCGCGTCCTTGTACTTGTGCGGATCCTTGTCGTACACGCCGTCGACCTTGGTCGCCTTCATCACGATCTCGGCGCCGATCTCCATCGCGCGCAGCGAGGCCGCGGTGTCGGTGGTGAAGAACGGGTTGCCGGTGCCCGCGGCGAAGATGACCAGCCGCCCCTTTTCCAGGTGGCGGATCGCGCGCCGGCGGATGTACGGCTCGGCCAGGCGCTCCATCTCGATGGCCGACAGGACGCGCGTCCGCGAGCCGCGCGACTCGAGCGCCGCCTGCAGCGCCAGCGAGTTGATCACGGTCGCCAGCATCCCCATGTAGTCGGCGTGCGCCCGGTCCATACCCTGCGCGCTGCCGGCGATGCCGCGGAAGATGTTGCCGCCGCCGAGCACGAGCGCGATCTCGACGCCCAGGCTGTGCACGTCGATGAGCTCGTCGGCGATCTGCGCCAGCGTGGTCGAGTCGATGCCGTACTGGCCCGGCCCCATGAGCGCCTCGCCCGAGAGCTTGAGCAGGATGCGGCGGTACTTCACGCCCGGCGCGAGCGGTGCGCGCGGCGGGTCGTCGAGATCCGGCGACAGCAGACCCGCGCCGTTGGGGCTGGCGCTCGGGTTGCCGCTCGACTCGGGCGCGTCGTCGTCGGCCTTGTCCTTCTTCTTGGCGAAGCGCTTCTTCTCGCTCACGCCTGGCCAGCCTGTTTCTTCACCTCCGAGACGAAGTCATCGGCGCGCTTCTCGAGGCCTTCGCCAACCTCGAAGCGGATGAAGCGCCGGATGCGGACGTTCTCGCCGGTCTTGGCGACGAGATCGGTGAGCAGGCTGCGGATGTCCTTCTTGCCCTCGGAGTCCTTCACCCAGACCTGATCCAGGAGGCAGATCTCCTTGGACCACTTGGCGAGCTGGCCCTCGATGATCTTCGGGATCACCGACTCGGGCTTGCCCGACTGCTTGGCCTGCTCCATGCGAACCGCCTTCTCACGCTCGACGACCGCGGGCGGAATCTCCTCCTGCGACACGTACTGCGGGTTCATCGCGGCAATCTGCATGGCGATCTCGCGCGCGAAGTTCACGAAGTCGGGGTTGCGTGCGACGAAGTCGGTCTCGCAGTTCACCTCGACCATGACGCCGATGCGGCTGCCGTGCAGGTAGCTCGCCACGGTCCCCTCGGACGCGATGCGCGTCGCCTTCTTGGCCGCGGACGCGATCCCCTTCTTGCGAAGGTAGTCGATCGCCTTCTCCATGTCGGCGGCGCACTCGGTGAGCGCCTTCTTGCAGTCCGCTATCCCCGCCCCCGTGCGCTCGCGGAGGTCCTTGATCATCTGCGCGCTGATGTCTGCCATGTTCATTCCCTCAGAAAATTTCGTCCACGTTCAATGAGCACCGTGCCGACGGCGCCGATGTTCCAGTTCAGGAGGACCGGCTCCGCCGGCCCGGCTCCCCTTGCGAGAAGCGCCGGGGAGGGCCCGCGGCAGGGGCCAGCAGGCCCCTTCCGCGAAGCGAGCGGAGCGAGCGCTCCTTACGCTCCTTACTCCTCGGGCGTCGCCGCAGCCTCGGGCACGGGCAGGTCGGTGCGCCGCCGCGAGACGACCTCGACGCGCGGGCCTTCGCCACCCGACGAGACGCGGATGGTCTGCGCCTCCTCGCCGCCGCCGGCGTCACGGTTCGCACGCTGCTGGGTCGCGCGCTCGCGCCCAACCTTCTGGCCGAGCACGCACGCCTCCGAGACCTTGCCCGCGAACAGCTTCAGCGAGCGGATGGCATCGTCGTTACCCGGGATCGGGTAGTCGATGAGATCCGGATCGCAGTTGGTGTCGACGACGGCCACGATCGGGATCTCCAGCTTGCGTGCCTCGGTGACCGCGATGTGCTCCTTGACCACGTCGACGATGAAGACCGCGCCTGGCAGCTCGGTCATGCTCTTGATGCCGCCCAGCGCCTTCTCCAGCTTCTCGCGCTCGCGCGTGATGCCGAGAACTTCCTTCTTGGTCATGCGCTCGAACGTGCCGTCGGTCGACATCTTCTCGATCGCGTGCAGGCGGTCGATCGACCCCTTGACCGTGTGGAAGTTGGTGAGCGTGCCGCCCAGCCAGCGGTTGGTGACGAAGAACTGATTGCTCTTGGTCGCCTCCTCGCGGATGACCTCTTGCGCCTGCTTCTTGGTGCCGACGAACAGCACCGAGCGGCCGCCGGCCACGGTGGTGACCAGGAAGTTGAACGCGCGCTTGAACGCGCGGACGCTCTGCTGCAGGTCGATGATGTGAATGCCGTTGCGCGCGCCGAAGATGAACGCCTTCATCTTCGGGTTCCAGCGCTTGGTCTGGTGGCCGAAGTGGACGCCGGCCTCCATCATCTCCCGGATCGTGATCGGCGCGTCGGCGGACGGCTGAGATTGATCGGTACCCTCGGACGAGTCAGTCGCGGTTTCCATGGTGTTCCCTTTTTGCGTTGTTGCCGCCGCCCGCGTCGTCGGAGATCGAAACCCGCGCGGCCGCCGGGCAACCCGGAAGCCGTTGGGCACGCACGATCCCCTCAACGGGCGTGTGGTGTTGAAGAGGGTGCGTTTTCTACCACATTTTCGACACCCCGTTATTGAAAAAACAGAGACTTACGAGTGTAAACCGATCGGTCCGCTTGTTGCACTACCGTCACCGACCGTCTACAAGGAGTTCCAATGCCACTCACGCAATCCGGAAAAACCGACATTCGTCCCGCCACGGGCAAGCTCGGCATCTTGCTGCCCGGCATGGGCGCTGTCGCCACGACGTTCATGGCCGGGGTCGAAGCGATTCGCCGCGGAATCTCGAAGCCCATCGGTTCGCTGACCCAGATGGGCACCATCCGCCTCGGTAAACGTACCGATAACCGCACCCCCGCGATCTCCGATTTCGTGCCTCTGGCCAAGCTTCAGGATCTGGTGTTCGGCGGGTGGGACCTGTTCCCCGACAATGCCTTCGAGGCGGCGACCGAGGCCGGCGTGCTGTCGAAGGAACACCTCAACGAGGTGAAGGAGTTCCTGACCGGCATCAAGCCGATGACCGCGGTCTTCGAGCAGGCCTATGTCAAAAAGCTAACAGCCACGCACGCCAAGAAGGGCCGATCCAAGCTCGACCTCGCGGAGCAGGTGATCGACGACATCAAGTCGTTCAAGAAGCAGAACAACTGCGACCGCCTGGTGATGGTCTGGTGTGGCTCGACCGAGGTCTTTCGCAACCTCGCTCCCGTGCATGCATCGCTGGCGGCGTTCGAGAAGGGGCTCGCCGAGAGCGACTCCGAGATCTCGCCCTCGCAGATCTACGCCTACGCGGCGCTGAAGCTGGGGGTGCCCTTCGCCAACGGCGCGCCCAACCTGACCGTCGACACGCCGGCCCTGATGGAGCTGGCGAAGAAGAACAACGTGCCAATCTGCGGCAAGGACTTCAAGACCGGCCAGACCATGATGAAGACCGTGCTCGCGCCGGCGTTCAAGGCACGGCAGCTCGGGCTCGAGGGCTGGTACTCGACCAACATCCTCGGCAACCGCGACGGCGAGGTTCTGGACGACCCCGAGTCGTTCAAGACCAAGGAGGTCTCGAAGCTGGGCGTGCTCGAGCACATCCTCCAGCCGCACCTTTACCCCGACCTCTACGGTGACATGCACCATGTCGTCCGGATCAACTACTACCCTCCCCGCGGCGACAACAAAGAGGGCTGGGACAACATCGATATCTTCGGGTGGATGGGCTACAAGATGCAGATCAAGATCGACTTCCTGTGCAGGGATTCGATCCTCGCGGCGCCGATCGTCCTCGACCTCGCGCTCTTCATGGACCTGGCGCAACGCTGCGGCATGAGCGGCATTCAGGAGTGGCTGTCGTTCTACTGGAAGAGCCCGCAGACGCCGCCCGGCCTCTACCCCGAGCACGACCTGTTCATCCAGCTCATGAAGCTGAAGAACACGCTGCGATACCTGCGGGGTGAGGAATTGATCACCCACCTCGGCGCCGAGTACTACGACTAGGAGCCTCGAGCGCTCCCTCGCGGGAGCGGGAAGCGAGACGCGAGACGCGGCAGCGGGAGCGGCAAGGGAGCAGAAGACGCCTGACTTGCCCTCCCGCGTCGTCGCAAAATACACACCTCGCCCGAGGAGTTCCTGGAGGCGGGAAGCACGGATCTGGGTGTAAAGTGACCTAGCTACCTGGAGCCGGATCGCATGGGGGACGATAGGCGGATCAGGGAAGTCCACGACGCGCGCGCTGAAGGCGCGTCGCGCTCGATCGAGCAGACGTTGGACGACATGTTCGGCAGCCACCAGCTGCTAGAGAGCGTGCCCAACATCATCTCGGTGAAGGATCGGCACCACCGCATCCTTTACATGAATCACATCGTCCCCGGCTATCGCGTGGAGGACGTCGTCGGGACGAACGCCCTCACGCACGTGGCCCCGGAGGATCGCGAGCGCTACCAGCAGGTCTTCGAGCGCGCCTGGACCACGGGCGAGAGCCAGACGCTGACGCTGAAGACGGTCGTCGACCAGTACCTCGAGACCACGTTCGTGCCGCTCAAGCAGGGCGGGCGCGTGGTCTACATGATGGGCTCGAACATCGACGTCACCGAACGCCGGCGCGCCGAGATGGCCCTGCGCGACAGCGAGCGGCGCCTCCGTCACGCCGTCTCCGCCAGCGGCATGGGCACCTGGGAGATCCGCAGCGGCGTGATCACCTGGGACGATGCCCTGTGCCAGATCTTCGGAATCCGTCCCGAGGACGCTCCCCGCCGCATCGAGCAGTTCCTGGCGCTGGTGCACCCGGAGGACCGCGACGTCGTGAGCCGCATCGTCGCGCGCCACAAGGAGACCGGCCTCTACGACGACTTCGAGCATCGGCTGGTGCGGCCGAACGGCGAAGTGCGCCAGGTGATCTCGCGCGGCACGCCGATCCACGACGAGGACGGCCACCTGGTCGGTTTCCTCGGCGGGGTCTTCGACGTCACCGCGCGCAAGCGGCTGGAGGCGCAGCTGCACCAGGCGCAGAAAATGGAGGCGGTGGGGCAGCTGACCGCCGGCATCGCGCACAACTTCAACAACGCGCTCAGCGTGATCATCCACAACGCCGCGCTCTGCCGCGACGGCGCCGACACGCAGACCGGCGAACAGCTCGCGGAGATCGAATACGCCGCGCAGCGGGCGGCGGAGATGGTCCGCCAGCTGATGATCTTCGCGCGCGCCGACAGCCACGCGCGCAAGGCGCCGATGGATCTGGCGCGCAGCGCGCGCCGCACGCTGGAGATGTGCAAGCGCACCATGGATCCACGCATCGCCCTGGAGCTGACGACCGCGGCCGACGTGCCTTCGATCGAAGGTAACGCCGGCCAGATCGAGCAGGTGCTGCTCAACATCTGCCTGAACGCGCGCGACGCGCTCGAGTCGGCGAGGACGCCGTCGCCTCGCGTCGCGATCCATATCGAGCCGGCGCGCGCCGACGAGGTGCGGATCCGCATCACCGACAACGGTCCCGGAATGACCGAGGAGGTCCGCACGCGCGTCTTCGAGCCGTTCTTCACCACCAAGGAGATCGGACGCGGCACCGGCCTCGGCCTGGCGATGGCGTACTCGATCATCACCGACCACCGCGGCCGCATCGACTGCGAGACGCTGCCTGGTCAGGGCACGGCGTTCGAGATCTTGCTGCCGGTCTCGGCGGTCGAGCTGGCTGCCAGCACCGACGGCGGCGGCATCGTGCGCGGCGGCACCGAGACGGTGTTGCTCATCGACGACGACAGCGCGGTCCGCCGCGCGCTCCGCGAGATCCTGTCCCGCAGCGGCTACTCGGTGCTCGAGGCGGGTGACGGCGCGAGCGGGGTCGCGCTGTTCGAGCGCGAGCGCCTGCGCGTCGACCTCGTGGTCCTCGACCGATCGATGCCGCACCTGTCGGGCGAGGCGGTGCTGGAACGCCTCGACGCGCTCGACGCCACCATCCCGGTGATCCTGCTCAGCGGCCACCCCGGCTCGGCGGGCGGCGGCCGCCCCTCGGCGGTGGTGCTGAGCAAGCCGACCGATCGCTCGACGCTGCTGCGCACCGTGCGCGAAGTCCTGGATCGACCGGTGAGCTGAACCTACTGCAGCATCGCGGGCGCTTCCGGCGAAGGCGGCACCACGCCCAGGCGCGCCAGGTGCGGCAGCACCCAGCGCGGGATCGACGAGATGACGGCTCCGCACGACGCCGCGGGGGTCAGCAACCCCAGCGCCGCCGCCGCGGTCTTGCCGCGCGCGGCGAGCGGCGGCGCGTCGATCACCGGGCCGCCGATCCGTTGCTCGAACGTCTGCATCTCGCGCAAGCACTCCGACCACAGCGTCTGGCGCTGGGCCGGCGACCAGTGGCGGATCACCCACTCGCCGGCGCGCGCACCGAACGCGCCGTGGCGGGCCTCGTCGCGCAGCAGCTCGGTATAGGCCCAGGCGATCAGCGGCTCACGCGCCGTCGCCCGCGCCGTCGCGAAGCACGCCGCCGACAGCGATTGCCCGACGGCGAAGCGCGCGATCAGCGCGCGCGCCAGCCGCACCTCGATCGCGCATCGAGAATCGCCGTCGCCATCGGACGTGTCTCCGAGGTCGGTGTCGCGTGTGATCCGCGTCCCTTCGGCGGGCGTCGCGGCGGTGTTGGCGCCGAGGGCGCCCAGGACGCGGAGGCAGACCTCGACGTGGCGGACCTCGTCTTCGATGACCCGGGCCGCCATGCCCAGGATGGCCGGCGGCGCGCCCAGGCGCGCGAGATCCGTCGTCACCGTCGTCGCGGCGATGACGGACTCTCGCTCGTCCTGACACAGGCCCAGCCACGAGGCCGCGGCGCGTGCCAGCAGCGCCGTCGGGTAGCGGTTGCGATCGAACGCGGGCGCCTGCTCGCGCGGCACCCAGTTCTCGGTCGGGGTCTTGTAGCGCATCGCTGCCGAGGGCAGCAATCGGCGTGCCCCACACAAGGTACGAGAAGTCGCGGGGTTGGCGCCGACCGATCCCGCAGATCGCCGTTTGGCGCGACACGAATGTCAGTGCCGCCGGGGCACGGCCCCGATGGGGTTTCGCCAATTCCCCTTACGAACCCTCAGGAAGCGTCGTCGCGGAGGCGCCGGAGCTGGTCGGCGGCTTCGGTGGAGTCGGGATCGAGCTGCAAGATGCGCTCGAGCTCCTCGACGGCCAGGTCGGGCTGGCCGGTCTCGGCGAAGTAGTTCGCCAGGTAGTGGAGCGCGCGCAGGTTCTGGCCGTCGATCTGGATCGCGCGCCGCAGCTCGGCCAGCGCTGCGCGGCCGGCGCGCGCGTCCGCGGGCGCCTCGCGGAACAGCGACCAGCCAAGGGCCGCCCGGAACTCGGCCTCGCCGGGCACGAGCCGCGCCGCCTGGCGGAACGCCTCGACCGCCTCGTGGTGTCGGCGTGCCTTCAGGTGCTCCATCCCACTTTCGTAGAGCGCGTTCGCGGCGGCGTTGCCCGCCGTCGTGCCTGCCGCGCCCCGGGTCGGCGTCGCCGCGCCCGGATCGTTCGCGCGCGTCTCGAACGCGCCTTCCTGCGTGTCGCCGCCCGCGAGGTCGAGGTGCTCGGTGTACGTGCGCCGCTGCGCCGGATCGCGCAGCACCCGGTGCGCTTCGCTCAGGCGGTCGAAGATCTCCTGCGCCAGCTTGCGATCCTCGACGGGGCTCTGGCGGTAGGCGTCGGCGTGGAACGTCCGCGCCAGCGCCTCGTAGGCGCGATCGATCTCCTCGCTGGTCGCCGACCGCTCGACCCCGAGCGCCCAGAAGTAGTCCTGCGTTCGCACCGTCTGCGCCACCATCGACAGCGGTCCCGACCCGAGCGGCGTGGCCGCACCGTTCAGCGGCGCCGAGGGCAGATCGACGTCGTCGCGCGCACCGGGCGCCTGCGGCGCCGGCTCGACCGACAGCACCGCCGGATCGTCGTCGAGATCCCCGATCAGCTCTTCGGTGCTGACGTCGGCGTCGGTCGGGCCGCCCGCGCGCAGATCGTGCCGCTGCACCGCCAGCCGCACCTCACTGAGGATGCGGTCGACCGGTGGCGTGTCGCCCGGGGTGATCACGCCCGCCTCCGACAGCGCGACCAGCAGCAGCGCCGCCTTGTCGCGTGCGATCTCGGCGCGGTTCAGCAGATCTTCGATGCGCTCGTCGCCGGTGATGGTGCGGATGAACCCCATCTCCGTCGGATCCGACGTCATCTCTTGCATGCGCAGCAGCGGATCCGGGTTCAGCGCGACGTAGCGTCCCGCGTACCCGTCGAGCACGGCGACCTGGCGCGCCGAATCGTAGTGGCGGCGGATGCCCTCGAGGACCAGCGCCGCGGGCGGGTGCTCGAGGCGGATCGTCTCCTTGGGCGGCGCGTCGCCCTGCTTGAACATGAACTGACCGTCGCGCCAGGAGAAGATCTCGAACAGCTTGGCTTCGGACTGCTCGACCAGCGCGCGCGTGAGGTTGTAGGGCGACAGCGCGCCCATCTCGACCAGGATCTCGCCCTGGCGGCGCTTCTCCTTTTGCATGCGCTTGACGGATTCGGCCAGCGCCTGGCCGGTGATCATCTTCTGGCCGAGCAGGATCTGCCCCAGGCATTCGTTCAGTAAATTCGAGCGCACGGCCACCGGGTAGCCCTCGACGAACGACACGATCTTCTTCGTGCCCCCGTGCAGAAGCAGCAGCGACCCGGTCGCGCGGCGCGCGTACAGGCGCTGCAGCAGGCGCGGGAAGGGGATGTGCTTCAAGTTGTCGGTGAAGTCGGTCTGCTCGGCCACGAGCGACGTCGCCGTCCGCTCGACCTCGTGGCTCTCGCGCTGCTGAACCGGATCGCGGAGCGATTCGTCCAGGGACGTCGCTGCGGGGGGCGGGGTCGGCGCGACGGTGGCCGGCGGGGGCGGCGTGGCGCCGAGGGCGAGCGGCATCGGATCCGTGTCGGGACCCGGCGGTAGCTCGCTCGTCGCCGCCGGCGACGTATCGGCGATCGGCTGCGTCGGGGCGGTGTGGATCTCGCCGGGCACGCCGTTGCGCGCGGGCGGCACCGTCTGCAGGATCATCGCCAGCAGGCTGTTGACGTCGATCGGCACCGGCAGGTACTCGGCGGGCGCGAAGCGCCGTCGCGCTTCCGAGCGGTGGCTGGCGCCGCGAAATCGGCTGGCGACGAAGAAGATCGGCGTGTCGCGCGTGTCGGGCTCGCGCCGCAAGTCCTCGGCCAGGCGGAATCCGTCTCCGTCGGAGAGCACGGTGTCGACGATGATCGCGTCCGGTGTGCGCACGGCGACGCTGCGCCGGGCCCAGGCCCCTTCGGCCTCGGAGGCGAGCTCGTAGTGAGCCTCCTTGAGCGTGTCCCCGATGCGGCGCTGCAGGACCGGGTCGCTCTCGACGATGAGGATGTAACCACCCATGGGGCCGAGGCCGCATACTAGCGCAGGACCGGGTCCGGCGCGCAGGGTGAGGGGACGAGTTGTGGACTTCGGCCGGCGCCGGGATTATCTAGCCTCTGACGCAATGGGTGCACGCACGCGATCGAATGGCAGCAGCTCCGCCACCAGCGGTGACCTGGCCTGTATCGTCCTCGCCGCCGGCAAGGGGACGCGGATGCGCTCGGCGCGCGTGAAGGTCCTGCACCCACTGCTGGGCCGGCCGCTGGTCAGCTACCCGGTGCGCCTGGCGCGGGAGCTGGGCGCCGACCCGGTGGTGGCGGTGCTCGGCCACCAGCGCGAGGCGGTCGAAGCTTCGCTGGTCGCGGCCTTCGGCGCGGGGACCGTCCGCACCGTCGAGCAGGCCGAACAACGCGGCACCGGTCACGCCGTGCGCCTGGCGATGCCGGCCCTGCGGCGGTTCGCCGGGATCGTGATGATCCTCTACGGCGACGTGCCGCTGCTCCGGCGCGAGACCGTGCGCGCCCTGGTGGGCACCGCGCGCCGCTACGGCTGCCTGGCGCTGGTGACGACCAATCCGCCCGACCCGACCGGATACGGCCGCATCCTGCGCGACCAGCGCGGCCACGTGATCGGCGTCGTCGAGCAGAAGGACGCGTCGGAGGAGGAGCTGGCCATCGGCGAGATCAACGCCGGGATCTACGCCGCCCCTGCCGACTTCCTGCGCACGGCCACGGCGGGGTTGAGCGCGAGCAACGCGCAGGGCGAATACTACCTGACCGACATCGTGGCGCGCGCGGCGCGCAGCATCGGCGTCAGCGAAGTCGACGCCGACTTCCGTGACGTGGCCGGCGTCAACGATCGCCGCCAGCTCGCCGAGTCTGAGGCGATCATGCGCGGGCGCATCAACAGCGGCTGGATGCGCCACGTGACCTTTCACGACGCGGGATCGACGGTGATCGAGCCCGACGTCGTCATCGGCGTCGACGTCGAGCTGGGACACGCGGTCTCGCTGCGCGGCTCGACGCGCGTGGGGCGCGCCGCGCACATCGACGACGGTTCGATCCTGATCGACACGGTCGTCGGCGCGGGCGCGCACGTGGCGCCGTACACCGTCGCCATCGGCGCGGAGATCGCGGCCGGCGCGACGGTCGGTCCGCTCGCGCACCTGGGCGCGGGCGTCGCCGCCGTCGCGACTGCGGGCGACGGCGCGCCGGCCGGCACCGCGGCGCCGCCCGCGCGGGTCAAGCGCGCAACTCGACGGGCCGCCGTGCGGGCGCGGGGATGAAACGGGCGTCGAGCTGGAGCGCGTGGGCGTTGGCGTTGGAATGGGCTTGGGCGCGGATCGCGTTTGTTGACAGCGGCGTCGCGCCGCATCGATCATGATTGGTGGAGGTCGCGAATGGCTACGTCCGTGAAAGCGTTCTTCGATGAGAAGGTTCCCTCGGTGCTGAAGACCAGCCCCGAGAAGGCGAAAGACGTCGCCGCGATCTACCTGTTCAAGATTAGCGGCGCCGACGGCGGCACCTGGACGGTCGACCTCCTGTCGTCACCGCCGACGTGCGTGCCGAACGCGCAGGGAACCGCGCAGTGCACGATCGAGGCGACCGACGCCGACTTTCGCTCGATGATCGACGGCGGTATGCAGGCCGCGATGCAGCTGTTCTTCAGCGGCAAGCTCAAGGTCACGGGAGACCCGAGCCTGGCGACGAAGCTGTCGAAGCTGCTCCAGATGGCTAGCTAGGCGGGAGCGCGAGCGCGGCTTCGATCTCCGCCGCGCCGATCGACTGGCCCTTGCGATAGAGCATGAGCGCGCGCTCGAGCACCGCCTCGAGCTCTCGGAAGTTGCCCGGCCAGGTGTGGCGCTGCAGCGCCTCGAGCGCGTCGGCGCGCAGCTCGATCGCCATCGCGCGGTCGTCGGTGGATGCCCGCGCGAACTCGTCGGCGGTCATGAGCTCGTAGTCGCGGCCGGCGTTGCGCAGCACCCGGTTGCCGATCCAGACCGCGGCGGGCGCCAGGTCCTGTATCCGCTCGCGCAGCGGCGGCAGGTCCAGCACGATGCGCGCGAGCGCGAAGTACAGATCGTGGCGAAAGCGTCCCGCCGCGACTTCGGCCGTGAGATCGCGATCCGACATCGCGATGGCGTTCACCTGGAAACGCTTGGCGGGTTCCTTGTGCGGTCCCGTCTCCGCCGCCTCCGTCGCGCCGGTCTTTAAACTGGGAACCCTCGGAGGGTTCCCAGACCCTCCCGCGAGGGGCTCCGGCGGGGGACCCGCCTCCGCCCGACGCGTCTTGAGCAGGCGCAGCAGGGCGGTCTGCACACGCAGGCTCAGGCCGGCCGCTTCCTCGATGAGCAGCATGGCGCCGTCGCTGATCTCGGCCACGCTGGCGTGCGCGCCCTTGCCGCCGCCGCTGAGCACCGCGAGCGCTTCCTCGTCGCCGTAGCCGGCCAGATCCACGCGCACCAGCGGCGTGCCCGGCGCCATCAGGTGGTGCAGCGCGCGCGCCAGGCCTTCCTTGCCCGTGCCCGGCTCACCCAGCAGAAGCGCGTTGGTGCGAAACGGACGGTCCTGCAATCCTTCGACGACGTTCAGGATGCGCGTCATCGCTGGATGCGAAGACGTCATGCGGATGAGCGCGCCGATCCAGCGCGCGGCCGCCGGATGCATCGAAGTCAGCGAAGGGACGCCGTACGCGCCCGTCGGCGCTCCTGGCTTGGAGCGGACCGTCTTCACCCGCGCCGGATGCCCAGGAGCAGGTCCATCGTGGCCTGATCGGCAGCCGGGAAGCGATAGTTCTCGAACTCGTTCGAGGCGACCCAGCGGCAGTCGGCGACGCGCACCGCCTCCGGTTCCTTCTCGCCTTCGATCGTCGCCTGGTAGAGCGCCAGGTCGACCGAATATCCGTCGTAGTCGTGCGTGCGGCGGCCGATGCAGACCTGGACGTCGATCTCGACGCCGACGCGCTCGCGCACCTCGCGCTCGAGCGCGGCCTCGTCGGTCTCGCCCTCCTCGACGCGGCCGCCTGGAAACTCCCACAGGCCAGGCAACACCGCCGTCGGGCGGCGCTGTGTGATGAGGTAGCGATCATCGCGCGAAATGACCGCTGCCACGACCCTCAAGTGGGGCGAAGCCATGGCAAATATGATACCGCAACCGCGGTGGGGCGGGCGAGGCTTAGTGTGCTAAGAAGCGCCCATGGCGAAACGTGTGTTACCGGCGGAGGCCGCGAACCTGCTCGCGGAAGGATGGACGTACCTCGATGTGCGATCGATCCCCGAGTTCGATCAGGGGCATCCCGTAGGCGCCGCCAACATTCCGCTGTTGCATTTCCAGGGCGGGCGGATGGTACCGAACCCGGCCTTTCAACGCGTGGTCGAGGCGACGTTCCCGAAAGACACGAAGCTGGTCATCGGCTGCAAGAGCGGAGGCCGCTCGCTGCAGGCGGCCGGGTTGCTCGAGGCGGCCGGCTACGGCGCCGTCGTCGACATGCGCGGTGGCTTCGGCGGCGAGCACGACGCGCTTGGTCGCGTGAGCTGCGCCGGCTGGGCCGAGGCGGGCCTGCCGACGGCGACGCTCCCCGAGCCGGGCAAGAGCTACGTCGAGCTGGCCGAAAAAGCCGGAGCGTAGCGCCGCGCCCGGCCGTGCTCAGAAGTAGCTCGTGTGCAGCACGTCGGCGAACAGGTTGCAGAGCGCGTGAAACGCCGCGCCCGGCACGATCGAGCCGGTGCGCGCCCGCATCCACCCGAAGACCAGCGCCGGAAAGAACACCGCCAGCCGCTGCGGATTGGGAACGACGGCCACGTGGCCGAGCGCGAACAGCACGCTCGACACGACGAGAGCGCGGCCGATCGGCGCACCGAAGAGCCGTCGCGCCGGCGGCCAGCGCTCGTCGAGACGGCCCATCAGGTAGCCGCGAAAGAAGAGCTCCTCGGGGATCGCAACGACGACCAGCTGGTTCAGCGCCGACGTCGCGAATGCGGGTGGCAGCCGCAGCGCCCCGCCGTGAAGGCCGCGCCAGTAAGGGCAAAGCCCGCTCCACATCGCGGTGAGCGGGCCGCCGTGCGGACCGCACACGAAGCCGTAGAAAGCGAAGAAGCCGACCACGAACAGGGGGAACGTCACGGCGAGCGCGATCGCCAGCACGCGCAGGTTCAGCCCCACCGGATCCAGGCGCAGCCCGGCGTCACGGTAGTCGAACGGCCGGCCCGAGATGCGCGACGCCAGCGAGGGCGCGTAGAGAAAGATCGCCGCGATCGCCGCGTGCAGGTGCCGCCCGATCCAGGGGACCCAGAAGCCCGTGACCGCCAGAACCGCGGCCAGCGCCGTCGCGCCCGCGAAGGTCGACAGCGGCTCGCGCAGGCTCGGCGGCGGGGATGGCTGCACGCGGGCAATTCTACGATGCGGCGTCGGTGATCAGTACAGCGCCAACGCCGCGTCGAGCGAGGCCAGCGCCGTCCCCGCGTCGCGGGCGGCGCCACGCAGGCGATCGGGCGCACGCCTGTCCAGCGCCGAGGTCGGATCGCGAAGGGCGGCCAGGAGGGCGTCCAGCTGGCCTTCGATATCGGTGAGCGCCTCTCGGCTCGTGCGTAGCGCCGCGGCCACGTCGGCGCCGGCAGCCGAGCGCGGGCTCACCTCGCCGCGCAGCCCCGCGGCGCCACCGCGCACCGCCACGCGCGACGTGGCCGGCACGGCGCGCGTGCGCTTGGAGCCGGAGCTTCGCCGACGAGGCCGCACGCCGAACAGGATTTCTTCGCGGCACACGGATGTCAACTAATTGACAAGAGGTAGCGCCGCGACGGATCGACGACGATGCTCGGCCCCAGTGCCGTACGCCCGATCAGCATCGGGAACAGCATGTCGCCGCGGTTGGTGAGCGTCACCAGGATCCGCTTCTTGAACGGCCCGATGCGCAGCGCCGTCTCGATCACGGGCCGGCGCTCCATGCGCCCCGACGTGTCGCGCACCACCACGTACTCGCGCACCGCCGCTCGCACCTTGGTCGGCCGCTTGCCGCGCGGCCCGCCGGGCACGGTGATCTCCAGGATCGGCCGCCGGCCGGGACCGCCGGCCGTGTCGACGGTCTTCATGCGCGCGACGTGCAGCGCCGACGTGCGCGCTCCGGTGTCGATCTTCGCCTTGAGCCGCGCGATGCCCAGGTTGGGCAGCGCGACGTGCTCGACCCAGCCGGCGCGCACCTTGGTGTCGTGCGCGCGCGAGCGCTCGGACTTGCGCGCGCGCAGCGGCGCCGCGCCCGCGCGCTCGACGTCGGCGCGCGCGAGATCCCCGATCAGGAACAGCTTGGTCTTCGCGCGCGCGGTCAACCGCAACGGCGACTCGAGGATCAGACCGTCTCGCCGCGCCTTCACCTCGATCCCGCGGGCCCCGAGCGGAGGCTCGATGCGCGCCAGCACGTGGCCTCGCCGAACCAGATCGCCCGCCATCGCGCGCGGCTCGACCAACCCGCCGGCGGGCGCGCGGACCGTCGACGTGCGCCGCACCGGCAATGGCGCCGGTGACGCCGGTCGCGCGGCGCGCGTGTCGGTGGCGCGCGTCTCGCGGCGCGCTTCGCTCTTGCCGTCGCCCCGGACGGTCGCGTCGAGCGGCAGCACGCCGATCGCGTTCAGCACGGCGCGCATCGCCGACACCAGCTGCGCCACGTCGGCCGCCTCGTCGCCGGGCCCGCCGGCCGCGCGCAGCTCGAGGGCGCTGACGCCGGCTTCGGCCGCCGCCGCGCGCAGCGAGCCGGACGGCGCGCGCGTCGCCAGCGCGACGACCGCCCCCGTCTCCGCGACGAGACGCCGCGTGCGGGGGTCGTCCATCGCGGCGCGCACCGCGGGCAACGCACGCCGGCCCGGCGGCGGTGCCGCCAGCAGGATCAGCGCCGTCGATCCGACCGTCACCTCGGAGAACAGCGCAAAGGCGTCGCGCTGTTCGCGCGTGCCGCCCGCGTCGCCGGGGAAGGTCCAGAGCGGCGCCGCGCGATCGCCGGGCGCGAAGCGTCCGCCCGCGCGCATGACCGGGACCACCACCAGGCTGCCCGACATCGCCGCCGGGTCGATGGTGCGTGTGAGCTCGGCGGCAGCGCGCGCAGCGCTCGATTCGTAGCCGTGCAGCGCGGCGACGATGCTGACGCGGGGCCCGGCCTTGGGACCGACCGCGGCCCACGCGGGTACGGCGACCGCCGCGGTCTTGTCGTCGCTCGCGCGCACCGCGAGCGGGATCGACAGCGTGCGCGCCTCGCCGGGCGCGATGTTGATGCCGCCGACCCGGATTGCGCGCGCGGGGGCCTCCGCTAGCATCGCAGACACCCCGATCTCTCCCGGCGTCACTTCGACGAGGCGAGCTTGCCGACCAGCGCCTGCAGGCGCCCGAGCGCGTCCTTGTCGACGTCGCTGAGGCGGATGCCGACCCTCAGCTCCTGCCGCGCCACGACCTTGCCCTTACCCACGACCAGCGTCTGGTTCTGGGCGTCGACGATCTCGACCTTGTACGTCGTCCCCAGCGGCACCTCCTCCTCGACCGGAATGAAGAAACCGCCCATGCGGATGTTGAGCAGCGGGTTGTAGGAGAAGAAGGTCGCGGTGGCCGCGTTCAGCATCACGCGCAGCTTGCCGTCGCCGATCTGGATCGTCTTGATCGCGGGCGCGGGCGCCGTCACGGGTGCTGGCGCCGCGGCCGGCGCGCGCAGGGTCGCGCGTGGCACGCTCGGCGGCGGCGAGACGGCGGCCGGGCGCGTCGCCGTCGAGCGCGGCACACTCGGCGCGGCGGGCGCAGCGATGTTGGGGGACGTCGGCGGCGACGAGAACGGGCTCGGTCCCGGGGGCGCCGGCGGCATGGACCCGGCCGGCGTCGCGGGTAGGCTGACCGGCGGGGGGGGCACGGGACGCGAGAAGTCGAGCGGCAGCGTCGGGCTCTTCCCCTCGTCGACGTTGACCTCGACGATGCGGTTGATCAGCTTGCGGCTCTTGTCGTCGAGATCGACGAAACGCATCCCCAGCCCCTTATCACCGCTGGTGACGACGCGAACGACGATTCCGCTCCCTTTCAGCAACACATAGCCGTCGTCGAGGCTGACATCGAAGTCGATCCTCGCGCCCACCTCGGGCGGTGTGTCGCAGCGCAGGTACATCCCTTCGCGGCTCACGTTCACCGACTGCGTCTCGACGAAGTCGATGATGCTCGGGAAGCGGCAGCGCACCTGCACCGCCATCGGCGAGCGCGGCGGGCGCCCGAAGGCTGGGGGAGTGAAGGCCGTCGGTCCGCTCGCCGGCGGCGCGGGAGCGCCAGCTGCGGGCTTTGCGGAGCGGTCGTCAGCCATGGTGCGGGTTCAGTATACCTCGCGCCGTGACGCGCCGGTGAGTCTCCGTGCTATGTCGATGGCGTGGGCCGGGAGCGCATCGTGCTGGTCATGCACACGACCTCGTATGCCGCCCTGGCGTTCGTTGCCGCGGCACGGCGCATCGGCGTCGGCGTCGTCATTGCATCGGATCGCTGTCCGATCCTCGACCGGAGCTGGGACTGGCCCGAGGACTCCTGGGTCATCGATTTCTATGATCCGGACGGTGCGGCGGGTGTGATCGCCGCCGGTGCGGCCGCCGACGCCGGCGCCCCCGTGCGGGCGGTGCTGCCCGTCGGGGGCGAAGGGCCGGCGCGCGTGGCGGCGCTGGCGGCGCGCCGGATCGGGCTCGACGGGCGCGATCCCGATGCGGTGGCCGCCGTCGGGAACAAGCTGCGGTTGCGACAGATCTGCGCGGCGGCGCGCGAGACGGCGGGCGGCGCGCTGGCGGTGCCGCGCTTCTTCGCGGCCGGCATCGACGAGCCGCCGGCGCAAATCGCGGCGCGCGTCGCCGCCGAAGTCGGTTGGCCGTGCGTGATGAAGCCGCTGTTGCTGTCGGCCAGCCGCGGCGTCATGCGCGCGGATGATCCGGCGACCTTCGTCGATCGGTTCGCTCGGCTGCGCCGCCTGCTGCTGACGCCGGCGCTGCTGGAGATGGATCCGCTCGCGTCGCGGCAGATCCTCGTCGAGGAATACATCCCCGGGCCGGAGGTCGCGCTCGAGGGTCTGATCTTCGGCGATACGCTGCACCCGCTGGCGATCTTCGACAAGCCCGACCCGCTGGACGGGCCGTTCTTCGAGGAGACGATCTACGTGACGCCGTCGCGCCTGCCGCCGGAGACGCAGGCGGCGATCGCGTCGGCGGTCGCGGGCGTGGCGCGCGCCGTCGGCCTCGGCAGCGGGCCGGTTCACGCCGAGCTGCGGCTCGGAGCGCCGAGCGCGCCGGTCGTGATCGATCTGGCGGCGCGGCCGATCGGCGGGCTGTGCTCGCGCGCGTTGCGCTTCGCGCGCGACGTGCCGCTCGAAGAGCTGGTGATCCGCCAGGCCCTGGGCCAGGACGTGCGTGCGTTCGTGCCCACGCACGAGGCCTCGGGCGTCATGATGATTCCGATCCCGCGCGGCGGCATCCTGCGCGGCGTGAGCGGCGTCGAAGAAGCGCGCGTCTTGCCGGGCGTCGACGACGTGGTGATCTCGATTCGTCCCGGCGAAGCCGTCGTGCCCTTGCCGGAGGGCGCGACCTACCTTGGCTTCATCTTCGCGCGCGGCGACTCGCCGGCGGTGGTGGAAGAAAGGCTGCGCGACGCACACGCCCGCCTGGCGTTCGACATCGCCGCGCGATTGCCGATGGGCGTCTGAGCGCGCCCAGGACGCTGTGGTTCCCGGGGCGTGGCGCCCTGGCCACAGATCCGCCGCGGCGCCGCATTTCGGGGCGCGCGGCGCCGCCGGGTTCGCTGAATCTCGGCTGGCACCGAACGTGAATTATGCCGGGGGTCATGAGCTGCGCTTCGGGATCGGGTGTGGGGTGGCGGCGCACGTCCTGGTGCCGCTCGTCAGGATTCAGCGAACGGACGGTGGCGCTCGTGGTGGTTGCGCTTCTGGTCCAGATGACCTCGGGATGCTTGTCGAACGAATATCGAATTCCGAACGACGAGCTCCAGCGCCTGGCACAAACGCCACCGGCGACGCGCGGGCACCACGTGCACGTCGTGCAGTCGCTGGGAGACCGGCGGTCTGAAGCCGTCGCCTATCACGAGCCGCCGCCCGCCCCGCCCGAGCCGCCAAGTCCAGCGCCGGGGTCAGCGCCTCCGCCGCCCGACGGCGCGGCGCCGGCGCCGGGCGAGCTCGACGAGCCGATCGTCTATGACGACACGGCGTCCGACCAGATCGCCGACGACGAGACGGCCGGCGACGACGTCAACGGAAACGTCGACATCCAGATCAATGGATCGAGTGGCCGGCACGTTCGTCACGCGTCGCGGATGCGTGGGCAGAGCGTGGCCGAGGGCGGACGCGGGAATCCACGAGCGAGCGGCGGGCGCGGGTCGCCGGGGCAGCCCGGCGTGCGCGGCACCCCCGCGAGCGGCTGGCGCGGCGCGCCTCCGAGCGGCGGCCATGCCGGTGGCGGTCAAGGGGGCGGCGGACACGGTAGCAGCGGCGGGGGCCACTTCGGCGGCGGCGGTGGCGGCGGAAGCAGCAGCGGCGGTGGCGGTGGGGGAGGCGGTGGCGGCGAGGCCCTGGTCGTCATCGCGGTCGTGCTCGCAGTGGTCGCGGTCGTGGCCGGCGTTGCGCTGGTCGCGAGTGAAGGCATGCGCTTCGACGGCTATGCCGAGCTCGCGCCCGAGCAGACAATCCATATCAAGGGCGAATACGCCGGCAGCAACCACGACGTCGCGCTCGCCGAGCTCACGCCTCGAGACGCGGCAGCGGCGGTCGAAGCCACCGTCAAGGACGACGAGGACTTCGGCCTCGGCCTCGGGAGCCGGGCTCCGCTCGATCGCCGCGGGCTGGCGTTCAAGGTGGAGCTCGGCAGCTCGAACTTCAACCTCGGCCTGCAGCAGATCGGCGGGATGGCGTCGCAGATTCAGATCGGCGGGTTCTTCACACGCTCGGCGGGCCTGATGCTCGACATCGGGCTCAGCGGCGGATCGCTCTGCTGTTCGAGCTTGTTCCAGCGGCATTCGCTCGCGCTCGAGGCGCAGGTATTTCCCTGGTCGGTGGGTCCGCTCTGGTTCGGAGGGTTTGCCAAGGGCGGCGCGGCGATCGCCAACGACTCGGTCACCACGCAGACCGGGCCGATCTTCGGCGGCGGCGCGCTCGTCGAGGTCGCGCTCACGACGCGGCTGGCGCTGTCGTTCCGCGCGGGCGCGAACGCCGCGCACTTCGACGACGGCTGGTCGACGGCGGGAACGCTGACGGCGGGGATCTCGATCTATTGAGCTCGAGCTCGATCAGAGCTAGAGCTTCTGTGTCTTGCCGAGCTGGATCTTCGTCGGCTGGGCGCAGCAGAACCAGGGTTCGGACAGGCGGGGCGGCGCGGGGCGGCGGCGCTTCAGGGTCGCGGGCGGCGCGCTCTGCCCGGCGGTCCGCGCGGCCAGCGCATGGATGCGCGCGAACGTGCTGGCCGGCGGCTCGCCATCGTGGGTCGCCTGCTCGACGAGCGCGGCGACCTCCGCTTCCAGCGCATCCATGCGTGGATCGGGGTGGCGCCAGCGGTAGGTGAGCCCTTCCTCGTCGAGGCCGACGAGATGCGGCGCCAGCTCCGGTCGCTCCAGCAAGAGCGAGGCCGGCGGGATCAACAGCCGGATGGCGAGCTGGATCGGATCGACCTCCTGCTCGAGATCGTTTTCGCGGATGAAGCGGCACAGCGTCAGGTAGTCGTCCATCGACGTGAACGGCGTGAACGCGACGAAGGTCGGGCGCAGCGAGATCCCGGCGCCGCGCATGATCGCCAGCGCCAGGCTGACGTCCGCGCGCGTGTGCCCCTTGTCGAGCAGCGCGAGGATCTCGTCGGACAGCGACTCCACCGCCGATACCACGAACACGCAGCCCAGCGCCGCGAGCTCGGAAAAGAGCGCGCGCTCGGCGACGATGTGCTCGACCTTGGCCGTGAAGCTGAACGTGACGTCGGGGTGCGCCGCGTGCAGCCCGCGCGCGGCGGCCAGCGCGTGCTTGGCGCTGTTGAGAAAGTCGGGATCGCCGAACGTGATGTGGCGCGCGCCGGCGGCGATCTGCTGGCGCGCGTCCTCGAGCACGACGTCGACCGGCACCGCGAAGAAGCGGCCGTGATAGACCGGCGGGATCGGGCAGTGGCGGCAGAGGTACTTGCACCCGCGCGTCGACTCGACGTGGCCGGCGACGCGCCGTTCGTCACCGACGATCAGGCGCGCGTAGCGGTCGAGGGCCGGCAGCAGGGCGCGATCGGGCACGAGGAATGGAAGGCGATGCAACGGGCGCGGCGATGGCGTTGGCCCGGGCGCGTCACCGCTCGCGGTCCCTTCCAGTCGCCGCGCGAGCGCGACCAGCTCCTCTTCGCACTCGGCCCCGAAGATCGTGTCGGCGAGCGGGCCCGCGCCGCCGTGATCATGTGGTCGTTGCAACAGCGCGCGATTCAGCGTCGCATAGAGCCCGAAAAAGCAGACATGCGCGCGCGAATTGATCTCGCGCAGCCGCCGCGCCACGCGCAGTCCCAGCGACATCGCCGTGTGCATCGGCGCGGAGATCGCGACCAGCCGCGCGCGCGCCAGGCGTTCCAGGCGCGGCCCGTCGAGCGCCTCCACGGCGAGATCGATCGCCAGCGGCGCGAAGCCCGCGGCGCGCAGGAACGCCGCCTGGGACGCGATCGCGGTCGGCTGGTAGCCCGGCTCGTAGCACGAGACCAGCAGGATGTCGCCGGGCGCGCGCAACGTGGATCTCCGCCTCCGTCTGCCTGTTTTCGGCTACTTCGCCTGCTGCGGCACGAAGTCGGGCGGCACCTGCGCGCCCTCGCCGAAGAAGTACTTCTCGGCCTGCTCGAGCATCAGCTTTTGCCCCGACGGCGACGCGAGGTCGATGCGATATTCGTTGACGATCATCTTCGAGTGCTCGATCCACATGCGCCAGGCGTCCATCGAAACGTTGTCGTAGATGCGTTGACCGAGCTCGTTGTTGAACGGCTTGTAAGGGATCGCGGGCAGCTCCTTGCCCAGCTTCACGCACGTGACCATTCTCGGCATCGTTTCTCCTTCGTCTCCTTCGAACTCGTTCGATCTGCGGACGCGCTTGTCCTTATACTTACATCCATGCCTCCCCGGAAGCCGGCGAAAAGGAAGCCGAGCGGCACGCCGCGCCGTCGACGCGGCGTCAAGCTGAAGCCAGCGGGCCTCGCGCCCGCCGATCTGGCGCTGGATCCGCTGCCGTCGGAGCTCGCGCCGCTGGCCGAAGCGGTCGCCGGCGACGGCGGGCGCGTGCTCGCGGCGTATCGCGAGCCGCTCGGCGGCCACGCGCTGATGCTGGTGGCGCTGCCCCTCGACCAGATCGTGCCGACGCCGTTTCAGCGCGACATCTCGGACACGCACGTGCGCCGCTTGACGCAGGCGATGGACAAGACCAAGCGCTACCTGGATCCGATCATCGTCGTGCGCGAGCCGACCGAGCAGGGGCGCTACTGGACGCCCAACGGCTATCACCGGCTGACCGCGCTCAAGGAGCTCGACGCCAAGACGGTGGTCGCGCTGCTGGTGCCCGAGCGAGGGGTCGCCTATCAGATCCTCGCGCTCAACATCGAGAAGGCGCACAACCTGCGCGAGAAGGCGATCGGCGTGCGCCGCATGTACCGCGATCTCGCGGGCAGCCTGGGCGGCAGCGAGGAGGACTACGCGCTCGAATTCGAGGAGCCGGCGCTGGCGACGCTCGGGTTCGCCTACGAAAAGCGCGGCCGCCTGTCGGGCGGCTCGTATCACCCGATCCTGCGCAAGGTCGACGGCTGGGTGAAGGGCAAGCTCGCCGACGCCGTCGAGGAACGCGAGCGGCGCGCGGAGCTGCTGCTGGCCTTCGACGACGCGGTCACCGCGGTCGTCGACGGTTTGAAGCAGCGCGGGATGACGAGCCCTTACCTGCGCGCGTTCGTCGTCGCGCGCGTCAACCCGCTGCGCTTCATCAAGGGCGAGCCGCCGCCGCTCGACGAGCTCCTGCCCAGCATGACCAAGCGCGCGCGCGGCATGAACCTCGACAAGATCAAGAGCGGCGACATCGCGCGCACGGGCGGGCCGCCACCCGAGGCGGGCGAGTGAGCACTCCGGCCGTCGCCGTCGCGCCGGCGCCGCGCGCGGTGATCTTCGACATGGACGGCACGCTCACCGAGCCGCTGCTCGACTTCGACGCCATCCGCGCGGAGATCGGCCTGCGCCCGGGCTTGCCGATCCTCGAGCAGCTGGCCGCGGGCGACGAGGCGCTGCGCGCGCGCGGCGAGGAGATCATGCGGCGCCACGAGCGCGATGCGATGGCCCACGCGACGCTGGCCGACGGTTGCGTCGAGCTGCTGGCCTGCTTGCAGGCCGCCCGCGTTCCGTGCGCGATCCTGACCCGAAACGTGCGCGAGGTGGTCGAGAGCTTCGTGCGCAAGTTCGATCTCGGCGCCAGCTTCGCGCACGACGGACGCGTCCCCGGCGCGGTCTCGCACGACGAGTCGGCGCCGCTGATCCTCGCTGCCTACACGCGCGAGGACGGCCCACCCAAGCCGGCGCCCGACGGAGTCCTGCACCTGTGCAGGGCGTTCGGCGTTGCGCCCGCCGAGACGCTGGTGGTCGGCGACTTCACGTTCGACATCGTCGCCGGCCGCGCCGCCGGTTGCCGGACCGCGCTCGTGACCGCCGAGCCGATCGACGACGCCGAGGCGTGGGGCTCGCCCGACATGATCGTTCGCAGCCTGCGCCAGCTGATACCGCTGTGGGACCCGCCGTGAACCATCCGCCGAGCTACGCGGCGGGCGGTGGCGCGAGCGAAGCAAACAACTTGGGCAGCGCGTTCGAGAACTGGCCCTTGGCCATCACTTGACCGCAGCCGCTGGCGCGCGCCTGATCCATGACGTCGGTCTTCTCGTGGTCGACGAAGCCGACCGACGGGATCGCGCGTGTCGCCGGGTCGCCGCCCAACCGCGCCAGCGCCTCGACCGCGATCGGCAGGCGCAGATCGACGATCACCAGCTTGGCGCCGCCGGCCGCTGCCGCCGCCAGCCCCGCCACGTCGCGCGTTCCCTGGACGCTGACCCCCACCTGCTTCGCCACCTCGCGAATCTTCGAGGTGAAGAGCATGTCCTGGATCAGGTAGACGACGTCGGCCATTTTGGAGATGTGTGAGGCCAAAACGGGTTGCCGTCAAAGCCCATCGACTTGGAGGGTTTGGGAACCCTCTGAGGGTTCCCATAACGAACAATGGTCCCGAGCACCCGTTCGACTAGCTACCGTTGCTCCCTTCCGGGCCTGGCGGGGTTCGCCGGTGTTCCGTCGCCCGGGACCACGCCCTATGTGTCACAGAATGGTGTCCGCGTCCATAGGCGTCCGAGAACTATCGACTATCGACCTGTCGGCGGTCTGGTGCTAAAGATATCGCCCTAATTCGGAGAGATGGCTGAGTGGCCGAAAGCGCCTGATTCGAAATCAGGTTTGGGCGTAAGTCCAACGTGGGTTCGACTCCCACTCTCTCCTCAGCGCTGACTCAAACCCGGAGAGATGCCCGAGTGGCCGAAGGGGCACGATTGGAAATCGTGTGTACGGAAACGTACCGAGGGTTCGAATCCCTCTCTCTCCTCTGCTGAACTGAAGTTGATCGCGTCCAGCCGTGATCGATAGCGCCACGTCCGTGCATGACAGCATGTGGTGTGCCGTTCGGCTGCCGTCCTGACGGTCCATCCCGGAACGGTGATAATGTGAGCTTCATTCCCCTCACTTGGATGGGTGTCGCCATGAACCGACTGGTCGTGTTCGGAGTCGCCGGCTGGATCGCCTTCGCGTGGCTCGGCGCCTGCCAGGGACCGGACGCGTTCTATAGAGGGCGCGACGGAGCGGTGACCGGTAGCGGCGGGCACATCGGGACCGGCAACGGCGGGAACCGCGGCAACGGCGGCAGTGGCGTGGGCGGCATTCGAGCCAGCGGCGGGAGCGGCGCGGGTGGCAGCGGTTTTGGCGGCAGCGGCCTCGGCGGACGCGGGATGGGCGGCGCGGGCGGTAATGGCGCCGGCGGCGCGGGAATGGGCGGCACGGGTGCGGGTGGCCGCACCTTCGACGCCGGCCAGAACTGCCTGACGGCGATTCAGATGGCGGGCTACTCGGCGGGCAGCGCACCGCCGTGCAGCGCCTGCATGGATCAGAACCACACGTCGTTCGAGACGAATTGCAAGATGATGATCGACTGCATGGCGGCGAAGCCGCAGCCGTGTGTCGGCGGCTGCGAGCTCGACTGCTTCAACCACTCGAGCGGCAGCGGTCCGCTCCAGGGTTGCGTCGATGCACTGCTGACCGCCGGCGGTTGCCAGTAGCCGCCTTTTTCGCGCGCGGCTGTGATCGCACACCTTGACGACCGGGCCGGATCGGCGCTACACGGTCACTCCGTTATGATAATGAGAATGAATATCAGTTTCACGAAGCGGGGCGGCGCGCGCCGCGCGCCGGCGTTCGCGGCAGGCTGCGTCGCGATCCTGGCGATGCTCGCGGCTGCCCGCGCCGCGCGCGCGCAGCCGATCGTCGAGCTGCCGGCCGACTCGGCCCAGGGCCCGGCCACGGCGCTGCCGCGCGAGACCGCCGTCGAGAATGCGCTCGGCCGGGGCGGCATCCTGCAGGGCAGCGCCTTCGGCGGCTACGGCGAGCTGACGCTGAACGCCCCCGGCAAGTACGTGCTGGATTCACCCCCCGAGGCGACGATCGATCTGCGCCGGTTCGTGCTGTTCTTCGGCCACAACTTTTCCGACCGCCTGCGCTTCTACTCGGAGTTCGAGGTCGAGCACGCGGTCTCGTCGGCGGGCGACCGCGGCGAGGCCGAGGTCGAGCAGGCTTATCTCGACGGACTGGTCAGCCGGCGCATCAGCCTGCGCGGCGGCCTGATGATCATGCCGGTCGGCATCATCAACGTCTATCACGAGCCGCCCACGTTCAACGGCGTCGATCGGCCCGCGGTCGACACCTACGTCGTCCCGACGACCTGGCGCGAGCCGGGCGTGGGCATCTTCGGCGAATTGCGCGAAGGCGTCCGCTACCAGCTTTACGTGGTGAACGGCTTCGACGCGAACGGATTCACGGCGGAGAGCGCGCTCCGCGAAGGCCACCAGGAGGCGCAGTTCGCGCACGCCGGCGACTGGGGCGGCGTCGCCCGCCTCGACTGGGAGCCACGCCTCGGCACGATCTTCGGCGGCTCGGCGTACTACGCGACGTCGGGCAACAGCCTGACCAGCACCGTCGGCAAGGTGCCGGTCACCCTCCTCGAGGCCGACGCGCGCACGCGCATCGGCGGCTTCACCGCGCGCGCCGAGGTCGCGTTCCTGTTCATCGGCGACGCGGCCGGGCTCGATGCCGCCCAGCGCGACGCCGCGGTGGCCGCGGGCGCGGCTGCGCCCGACCCGGTGGCGTCACAGTCGCGCGGCGGCTACGTCGAGGCCGGATACGACATGCTGCGGGTCCTCGCGCCGGGGAGCGATCAGTCGGTGACGCTGTTCGGGCGCTTCGACTACGCCGACACGCAGGCGTCGGTGCCGGCCGGCTTCGTCGCGAATCCAGCGTTTCGGCGCACGATCTACACCGCCGGCCTCACCTACCGGCCCATCATGCAGATCGCGCTCAAGCTCGACTACCGCCGCCACGTCTTCGGTGAGGGTCCGGGCGGCAACGAGATCGCCGCAGCGATCACCTGGATGTTCTGAAGCGAGGACAGGACGGACGAAACGACCACGATCACGTCTACGTGATCGTGATCGTGAGTGAGGACTGGGCCGGGACTTGCGCTAGTGGCGGGGCGGATCTTTCTTCAGCTTCAGCTGCAGCGTTCGTCGCGTGATCCCGAGGCGGCGCGCGGCTTCGGACACGTTGCCGCCGACGTCGGCGAGGATGCGCGTCATGTGCTCCCACTCGGCGCGCGCCAGGCTGGGTGGCGGATCGGCGGCGCGGGCGCCGTCGCCCGATGCCGATCGCGCCGCCTTCTGTCCGAGCAGCGCGGCGATGATCTCGTCGGCGTCGGCGGGCTTGCTCAGGTAGTCGTGCGCGCCGCGGTGGAGGGCGTCGACCGCCGACGCGATGTTGCCGTAGCCGGTGAGGACCACGATGCGCGTCTGCGGATCCAGCGCGTGCAGGTCCTTGACCAGCTCGAGCCCCGACGGGCCGGGCATCTTCAGATCGACGACGGCGAACGCGGGCACACGCGCGCGCGCTGCTTCCATCGCGGTCGCGTGGCTCGACGCGGTCACCACGTCGTAGCCGCGGTCGCGCAGCGCACGGCCGAGCCGCTCGCGAAAGGTCTCATCGTCGTCGACGAGCAAGAGAGGCGGGCGCGCCGTCACTCTTGCGACTCCGGCAACGGGACGCGCACGATCGCCGTGGTGCCGCGGCCCAGGTTGGAATCGAGCCGCAACGATCCGCCGATGCGCTCGACCACGCTGCGCGCGAGGAACAGCCCCAGGCCCATGCCGCGCCCGAGCGGCTTGGTGGTGAAGAACGGCTCGCCGACGCGCTCGAGCACCGCGCGCGGCATGCCGGGGCCGTGATCGGCGACGGCGAAGTCGATGGCGCCGTCGCTGCGCCGCACGATCAGGTCGACCGCCGCGCCCGCGGGCGAGGCGTCCTGCGCGTTCTTGAGCACGCCGCGGATCGCTTCTGCGATGGCGCGCGCCGGCACGTGCAGGCTCACCGCGGAGAGCTCCGGATCGACGTCGGCGCGCACCGCGATCTCGGTGCCCAGGCCCGCGAGCGAGCCGGCGACCAGCTCGTCGACGGTCGCGGGCGCGAGCCGTTCCCCGCGCATCTCACCTGCGTCGACGCACATCCGCTCCAGGATCGCGCGGCAGCGCTCGACCTGCTCGCGCACCAGCTTCACGTCGTCGGCGATGTGGCTCGGCGTACCAGTCTCGCTCGCCGGCTGCGCGACCGCGCGCTCCAGCTCCTTGGCGACGACGGCGATCGTCGCCAGCGGCGTCGACAGCTCGTGGGCTGCGCCCGCCGCCAGCGTCGCCAGCGCCGCCAGCCGCTCCTGGCGCGCCACCAGGTTGCGCGACGCTTGCAGCTCGCCCTCGCGCTCGGCGAGCGCGCGGCGAACGCGGTGCAGGAAGTAAACGATGAACGCCGCGCCGACGCCGAACGCGATCCACATTCCCTGCAGGTGCAGGCGCATGTGCTCGGCGTGCGAGTCGCCCAGCTCCAGCGGCTGGTGCCAGAAGAACAGGGTCGCCGACGCCGCCAGCGACAGCGCCACCAGCGCCCAGGTCCACCGCGATCCCAGGATCACCGTCGCGAGCGCGATCGGCACCAGGTAGAGAAAGCTGAACGGGTTCATCGGCCCGCCCGTGAAGTACAGCAGGCCGCTGAACACCAGGATGTCGAGCACCATGGTCGCGCCCAGCCACGAGCTTCGGATCACCAGCCCCGGCGGGCGCAGCTGCCAGGCGATGCTGGTCAGCAGCGAGATCGCCAGCAGCACGAACAGCGAGCCGATCGGCAGCGGCGACCGCATCACGTAGCGGACGAAGACGATCGTCAGCAGCTGGCCGGCAAGCGAGCCCCAGCGCAGTCGCAGCAGCCAGGGGAGGTTGGTCTCGTTCTGACCGCCCTCCGCAGCCGGCTCGCCGATCGCAGGCATGGCCTAGACGGTATCAGGTTCCGCGGGCGGCCGCCTTTCGCCGCCTGCATCAAATTTTCGCGGCGGGGGCCGCGACGGGCGGGCGCCTACTCGTGCATCGCGTCCAGGTCGGCCGTGCCGTCGTCCGAAGGGTAAGCGTCGGCTTCCTGGTGCCGCACCCACAGGCCCAGCATGACGCCCGCCAGCACGGTGGTGGCGACGATCGCGGCGACGACCTTGCGATCGCGCGCCTGCGTCTGGCGACGGATGTCGCGGATGCGCAGCCCCGCTCTGACGCCGCCGAGCAGCAGCACGAAGAGGATCACTTTCAGCGCCACGACCACCGCGCCCTGAAACAGCATCCACAGGTGACCCTGCGCGATGACCGCGATCTGCAGCGCCGTGAAGATCGACAGCGCGATCACCGACGCTGCCAGCGGACGCCACAGCGACAGCAAGCAACAGCCGCCGAACAGGCCCACGCCGAATCCGGCGGTCAGCAGCGTCGGCGCCGGCGCCTCCAGCGACGCCAGCAGCAGAAAACACATGGCGAAGATCGCCGTTGCCACGCCCAGCGCCACGCGCGCCTGGCGCACGTGCGGCTTGAGCTTGAGCTCGAGCTCGGCGAACTGGCCGATGTCGATGGGCGCGCCGCAAGTCGGGCAGAGGGCCGTCCCCTCGTCCACCGCCCCGCCGCAACCCAGACACTTTTCGGTGCCTACCGGAATCTCGCGGTAACCCATTCCCGAAGGCTAGCACAGGCCCTGCGTACCAGATCCAGTCGGCTGCGCTGATTTTCTCAGTCGATTCTCAGCTTGCCGAGCAGGCGCGGCGAGGCGCTGAGCACGGTCAATGCAACGCCCGCCAACGTCAGGCCGGCGCCCGCCAGGAACGTCGGCCGGATGGGATCGCCAAAGATGAGCACGCCGCCCACCACGGCGAACAGAACGGTGAGCTGCGAGATGATGCCCGCGGTTCCGCCGCCGACGTGGCCGAGCGAATACGACATCACGACCTGGCCGCCGACGCCCGCGGAACCCATCAGCGCCAGCAGCAACCATTCGTGCGAGGTCGGCCGTACCCAGTGGCCCAGCGGCGGTGTGATCATGGGCAGGCTCAGCAGCGAGCCGAGCGTGGTGAACGAGAAGAAGACCGACCAGGCCGTCTCCGAGGGCTGGCCATCGCCGAGGTCGCGCCGCGCCGCGCGCACGGAGGTCACGGCGATGCCCGAGGTGATCGCCGACACGACGCCGAGGATTTCGCCGAAGAGCTCGCTGGCGCCGTTCGCGTGCAGATCGCGCGCGCGCACGCCGATGATGAGCGCGACCCCGGCCAGCGTCAGCGGCAGCGCCGACAGCGCGGCGCGCGACGGACGCTCGTCGATGAGCAGCCAGGCGAAGAGCATGGTGTAGATGGGCTGAGTCTGGTTCAGCAGCGTCGCCACGCCGACCGGCACGCGCTCGATGCAGGCGAAGTAGCACATGACGGCGATGCCGCCGAAGAAGCCGCGCGCAACCAGCCAACCCCAGCGGCGCGGGCGGATCACCGCTTGCCCCGCGGCGAACAGCGACAGCGTGACGGCGACGCCGATGACGAAGCGAACCAGCGCCGCCTGCGGCCCCGGGATGCGCGTAGCGACGCTCTTGGCGGCCACCGCCATCACCGCGAACAGCAGCGACGACGCGCAGAGCGCGAGCGCCGCGCCGGTGGATCGCGAGCGGCTCAGGGCGGCGTGCCTTCGGTGCTGAGCGTGACCGGCGAGATCCAGAGCTCGGGTGGCGCCGCGGCCGCGGGTGCGGCGTTCGCGGCCGTCGCCGTGAGCCGCGCGCGCAGGACGAGCGGGCCGCCCGCGTGGACGAGCGTGCCGTGCAGCGGTGACCGGCCGGTCGTCGTGGCGTCGGGTGCGTCCGGCACGGGTCCGCTCGGCGGGACCACGGCACGGGCGATCGGCGTGGCCGCGGCGGTGTCCGCGTCGAGCTCGAAATCGAGCGTGGTTCCGGCGGCGAGATTGAAACCTTCGACCTCGCCGTCGAGGCGATAGCGAGCGGGCGGAAGCGCGGTGACGACGATCTCGGCGGCAACGGCTTCGGGCGGCGCCGCGCCCGATGGCGCGAGCGTCAGCCGCACGCCGTTCGGCGCGCCCGACACCGGCGAGGGACCGCGCGCCTCGCCGCGGCGCCGCCACTTCGCAAGGTGCGCTCTGCCGTCGATGATCCAGACCGTCGCCGCCCAGCGGTGCGACGCGCGCAGACGCACACCCGCCTCGCTGATCGCCGGCGCCGCCACGAACATCGCCGCCGCGACCAGCGCCGCCAGCCCGAGCCGCGCCGCCGCGCGCGCGACCTGGGTGCGCGGCCCGCCACCGGCAGCGGCGCGCGCGACGATCCAGAGCCGTCGCAGCGCGAACGCCGCCAGCGGAAACGCCATCATCTCGATCGGCACGCGGTAGCGGGGCTCGGCGAAGAACGCGCTGTAGGTCGCGGTCAGCGCCAGCTGAAACGGGATCAAAACCAGCAGGCGCCAGCGGCGCTCGGCGAGCGCGAGCGCGACGCCCGCCGCGTAGAGCGCGCACAGCCCGTACCAGAATCCGTCGGCGATCGCGTTGGCCGCCTCCATGCGCGGCGCAAACCAGCGCGCGGGCGCGCCGACCAGCACGCCCGGCCGTCCGATCGGCCAGTACAGCAGATGCCACTCCGACCAGAACAGGCGCTCGGCTTTCAGGATCACCAGCCCCAGCGCGTAGCGCGGCTCGAAGCGCGTCCAGTCCTTGGCGAGATCGAACGCCAGTCGATCGGTCTCGGCGTGTGGCTCGTCGAGCACGGTGCGCCCGGTGAGGTCCTTGAACATCTGGTTCAGCGCGCGCGTGTAGGTCCCCTCGGAGTTGGGGTTCGCGCCGATGAGCGCGGTGATGCCGCCGTGGTCGTCGGTGAACTTCAGCGTGCCGTGCTGGCGCTGGTTGCGCACCGCCCAGGGCAGCAGCACCACCAATGTCGCGGCCGTGGTCAGCGCCGTGAGCAGCGCCGCCTGGCGCCAGCTCTTGCGCCCGCGCCGCACGGCCCAGTAGAGGCACGACATCAGCGTCAGCGGCAGCGCCACCGCGCGCACGTACGCGGCCAGGCCCATGAGCGCGCCGAAGCCCATCGCGGCGGCGATGGGGCGCCGCTCGCCCCACGCCACCAGCGCCCAGAGCGCGAGCAGGATCAGCGCCGCCGCCGGCACGTCGGTGCCGACCACGCTCGAAAGCGCCACGCCCGCCGGCCACAGGGCGTAGAGCAACGCCGCGACGACCGCGGTCGGGCAGGGACAGATCACGCGGCGCGGAGCCGCACCGTCGCCGTCGCGGTCCGAGACGTCGAAATCGGCGAGGCGCGCGGTGATGCCGAAGATCGCGGCGGTGGCCAGCGTGCTCAGCACGACGCCGATCATCTTCTGCGCCATCAACTCGCCGCCCATCGACGCCACGCCCGCCAGCATCAGGACGAACCCCGGCATGTAGATGAACCCGTGGTCGAGCGAGCCGAACTCGAGCAGGTAGTTCGCCGATTCGCGATAGGTCGCGAAGTCGCCGACCGGCACGGTCGGCACCGCGAGGACCCACGCGAAACGCGCCAGAAACGCCAGCGCGACCAGCGGGACGCCCCAGCGCCAGCGCGTGGCCCACGCTCCCGCGACAGCGGCGTGCGCCTCGAGCGACGGACTTTCCTGTGGCTCAGTCAAGGGCACAAAACATACTCGACCTGGGCGGGGCGGTCGGCGGTCAATTCAGGCTCGGCGCGACCGCAATAAAATGGTACTTGTCCCGGGGCTCATGAGCATCATCCCGTTCAAGCGGCTTCTGTGCGCCAACCGCGGCGAGATCGCGATCCGCGTGTTCCGCGCGTCCACCGAGCTCGGGTTCCGCACGGTCGCGATCTTCTCCGAGGAAGATCGCGTGCACCTGCACCGCTACAAGGCGGACGAGGCGTACCTGGTCGGCAAGGGGCTGGAGCCGGTCGCGGCCTATCTGGCCGAGGACGAGATCGTCGAGCTGGCCAAGCGCCACGAGATCGACGCGATTCATCCCGGCTACGGCCTGCTGTCCGAGCGAGCGTCGTTCGCGCGCAAGTGCCGCGACGCCGGCATCGTCTTCATCGGCCCGACGCCCGAGGCGATCGACGCGCTCGGCGACAAGATCGCGGCGCGCAAGATCGCCGAGGCCGCCGGCGTGCCGGTCGTGCCCGGCACGGCCGAGCCGCTGCGCACGCTCGAGGCCGCGCGCGCCTTCGCGGACAAGGCCGGCTACCCGGTGCTGGTCAAGGCGGCCGCCGGCGGCGGCGGCCGCGGCATGCGCGTGGTGCGCTCGGCCGCGGACCTCGGCGAGGCGCTCGAGCGCGCGCGCTCGGAGGCGAAGAAGGCGTTCGGCGACGACTCGGTGTTTCTCGAGAAGCTGGTCGTGCGCCCGAAGCACATCGAGGTGCAGGTGCTGGCCGACAATCACGGCAACCTCGTGCACCTGTTCGAGCGCGACTGCAGCGTGCAGCGCCGCTATCAGAAGGTCGTCGAGTACGCGCCCGCGTGGTCGCTGCCGCTCGCGCTGCGCGCGCGGCTGGCCGAGGACGCGCTCAAGATCGCGCGGCAGGCGCACTACACCAACGCCGGCACGGTCGAGTTCCTGGTCGCCGAAGACGGCAGCCACTACTTCATCGAGGTCAACCCGCGCATCCAGGTCGAGCACACGGTGACCGAGGTGATCACCGGGCGCGACCTGGTGCAGTCGCAGATCCGCATCGCGCAGGGCTACAAGCTGACCGATCCCGAGATCGGCATCCCCAACCAGGAGTCGATCCAGATCCGCGGCGTCGCGATCCAGGTGCGCGTCACCGCCGAGGATCCCAAGAACGACTTCCTGCCCGACACCGGCAAGATCTCGGTGTATCGGCCCGCGGTCGGGCTCGGCATCCGTCTCGACGACGGCTCGGGCTACGTCGGCGCGCGCGTATCGCCGTTCTACGATTCGTTGCTCGCGAAGATCACGGCGTCGGGACTGGAATGGAACTACGCCCGGCGCAAGGCGATCCGTTCGCTGCGCGAGTTCCGCATCCGCGGCGTGAAGACCAACATTCATTTCCTCGAGAACGTGCTCGCGCACCCGACGTTCATCGAAGGCAAGGCGCACACCACGTTCGTCGACGAGACGCCGGCGCTGACCCAGTACACGCCACGGCGCGATCGCGCGACGCGCATCCTGCGCTACGTGGCGGCGACCGTGGTCAACGGCCACGCCACGGTGCGCGGCAAGCCCAAGCCGCCGCCGGCGGTGCTCAACACCGATCCGCCGGTTCCGCACCTGCCGCCCGCGATCGCGAAGTTGCCGCCGCCGCCCGGCACGAAGCAGATCCTCGACCAGCGCGGGCCCGAGGGCCTGGTGCGCTGGCTCAAGGAAAACCGGCGCGTGCACCTGACCGACACGACCTGGCGCGACGCGCACCAGTCGCTGCTGGCGACGCGCGTGCGCACGTACGATCTCGCGCGCATCGCGCCGGTGACCGCCCACTTCTGCGCCGACTTCTTCTCGCTGGAGATGTGGGGCGGCGCGACCTTCGACGTCGCCTACCGGTTCCTGTCCGAGGATCCGTGGCTGCGCCTGGAGGAGCTGCGCAAGCTGGTGCCCAACGTCATGTTCCAGATGCTGGTGCGCGGCTCGAACGCCGTGGGCTACACCAACTATCCCGACGACGTCGTCGAGGCGTTCATTCAGGAAGCCGCGACCGCGGGCATGGACGTGTTCCGGATCTTCGACGCGCTCAACGACGTCGACAACATGACGGTCGCCATCGAGGCGGCGCAGAAGACCGGGCGCATCGTCGAGACCTCGATCTGTTACACCGGCGACGTCTCCGACCCGACGCGCAAGAAGTTCGACCTCAAGTACTACGTCGACATGGCCAAGGAGATCTGCCGGCGCGGCACGCACCTGCTGGCGATCAAGGACATGGCGGGACTGCTCAAGCCGCGCGCGGCGACCATCCTGGTCAAGGCGTTGAAGGAAGCGGTCGACGTGCCGCTGCACCTGCACATGCACGACACCGCGGGCAACGCCATCAGCTCGTACCTGGCGGCGATCGACGCCGGCGTCGACGTGGTCGACGGCGCGGTCGGCATCATGGCGGGCATGACGTCACAGCCGTCGCTGTCGTCGCTGGCGTTCGCGCTCGCCGGGTCGCCGCGCGATCCGCGCGTCAATATCGACGGGCTCGAGAAGCTGTCGCACTACTGGGAGCCGGTGCGCGAGTGGTACGCGCCGTTCGAGTCGGGGCTGAAGGCGCCGGCGGCCGACGTCTACGAGCACGAGATCCCGGGCGGCCAGTACTCGAACCTGCGCGCGCAGGCCGAAGCGCTGGGCGTCGGCGCCGCGTGGGAGGCGGTCAAGCGCGCCTACGCCGATGTCAACCGCCTGTTCGGCGACATCCCCAAGGTGACGCCGTCGTCGAAGGTCGTCGGCGACATGGCGATCTGGATGGTGAAGCAGGGACTGGACGCGCGCGCGGTCACCGAGCGCGCGCAGGAGCTGACCTTCCCCGAGTCGGTGATCGACTACATGCGCGGCTCGCTGGGCCAGCCGCCGGGCGGCTTCCCGGAGCCGCTGCGCACGCACGTCCTCAAGGGCGCGGCGCGCGTCGAGGGGCGGCCAGGCGCGTCGATGCCGCCGTTCGACTGGACGGGCGCGCGGCGCGAGATGGAGCGGCTGGCCGGCGTCGCGGTCGAGCGGCGCGACGTGGTGTCATACGCGCTCTATCCCAAGGTGCTGCGCGAGTACATGGAGCACCGCGCGCTCCACGGCGACACGTCGGTGCTGCCGACGCCGGCGTTCTTCTACGGCCTGCGCGTCGGCGAGGAGGCGTGGGTCGACATCGAGCCGGGCAAGACGCTGATCATCAAGCTCTTGTCGATCGGCGACATCGAGCCCGACGGCGCGCGCGTGCTGACGTTCGAGCTCAACGGCCAGCCGCGCACCATGCGAGTGGCCGACGATTCGGCGCGCGTGACCGGTCCCAAGCGCCGCAAGGTCACGCCCGGCCGTCCGGGTGAGATCGGCGCGCCGATGCCGGGCCGGGTGATCGACCTCGTCACCAAGGTCGGCGAGAAGCTCGCGGCGGGGCAGAAGCTGCTGGTGACCGAGGCCATGAAGCTGGAGACAGTGGTCAAGGCGCCGATCTCCGGGATCGTACGCGAGATCGTCGCCGGCGCCGGAGAGAGCGTCGAGGCCGGCGACCTGCTGGTCGTCATCGAAGAGGTGGTGCCATGAAGCTGTGTCGATTTGGCGCGCTCGGCGCCGAGAAGCCGGGATTGATCCTGGCGGACGGCGCGCGCGTCGATGCCTCGGCGTTCGGCGAGGATTGGGATGAACATTTCTTCAGCTCGAACGGGCTCGCCCGCTTGTCGGCGTGGGCGGCGGCCAATGCCACGCGCGCGCCGCGGGTCCCGGCCGACGTACGCGTCGCGGCCGCGATCGCGCGCCCGAGCAAGCTGGTTTGCATCGGTCTCAACTATCGCGACCACGCCCATGAAACCGGCGCCGCGATCCCTGCCGAGCCGGTGATCTTCTTCAAAGCCACGACCGCGTTCTCCGGGCCCGGCGATCCGTTGATCATTCCGCGCGGCAGCGAAAAGACCGACTGGGAGGTCGAGCTGGCGGTGGTCATCGGCCAGGTCACGCGCTACGTGAGCGCGGGCGATGCGCTCTCGCACATTGCCGGCTTTGCGCTGCACAACGATTATTCCGAGCGCGCCTTTCAAATGGAGCGCGGCGGACAATGGTCGAAAGGAAAGAGCGCCGACACGTTTGCGCCGTTCGGGCCATTTGTCGCCACCGTCGACGAATTGCCGAATTTCGGCAATCTCGCGATGTGGCTCGACGTCAACGGGCAGCGCAAACAGGACAGCAACACGTCGAACATGATCTTCGACGTGCCGTTCCTGGTCAGCTACGTCTCGCAATTCATGACGCTGCTGCCGGGCGACGTGATCAGCACGGGAACGCCGGCGGGCGTCGGCCTCGGGCACAAGCCGCCGCAGTACTTGCACGCCGGCGACATCGTCGAGTGGGGAATCGAAGGCCTCGGACAGTCACGACAACGAGCGATCGCAGACAGCGATCGTTGATCCAGCGCTGAATCGAGCGCGCGCGATGGTGATCTCGCTCAATTGAGTCGCGGGCTTTCCGCCTGCGTTTCCAGCAGATTTCGTACCCGTTTCTTGGCGGCAAAATGTGAGTGCCCGTAGGTCAAAAGACTTTACAGGCTGAGCTGCAGATCGATACGTTGCCCCCCGTTGTCCAACGAAAATTTCCACCGAATTCTTTCGAGGGGGTCATTGATGCGTCTTTCCGCTTGTGTGCTCGCTGTCGCCGTTCTTTCGCCGTTCGCTGCGCGCGCCCAAACACCACCCGAGGGGGCGCCTCCCGCTGCACCTCCGCCGCCGCCCGCGGCTCCGCCGCCGCCCGCGGTCGTCGTCGTTGCGCCGCCGCCGCCCGCGGCCCCGGCCGCGCCGCCCGCGAAGACCTGGAAGGACCTCATCACCATCGATGGTCTCGTCGACACGTACTACCAATGGAACTTCACCGGCTCGACGAGCCTGACGTCGACGGCGCCTGCTGGAAGCGTGGCCGTCCGGTCCTTTGATATCAACTCCAACACGTTCACGCTCAACTACGCCAAGGTCGGCATCGGCGTGAACCCCGAGCCGGTCGGTCTTCGCCTCGACCTTGGCTACGGAGCGACGGGTGCTCTCATCAACGCCGCTAACCCCTCCGATGCCTCCAGCGATCCATTCTTGGTGGAGCAGGCCTATGCCACGATCGTGCCGGTGACCAACTTGACGTTGGACTTCGGTAAGTTCGTCACCACGGCGGGCTCCGAGGTCATCGAAGCCAACAAGAACTGGCTCTACTCCCGGTCGATCCTCTTCTTCAACATTCCTTTACTGCACACCGGTTTCCGCGCCACGTACAAGGTTAGCGACGCGCTCACGCTGCAGGGGAGCGTCATCAACGGCTGGAACGGAGTCGGCATTGCGCCGGACATCACCAAGGACAAGACCTTCGGCGTGTCCGCGAACATCACCGTCCCCGGCGTCGGGACGAACATCATCGCAACCGGCTACTTCGGCAAGGGTGAAGCGACGGGTGCCGCGACCGCCAGCACCGATACGCGCCTGCTGGCCGACCTGGTCGTTGCGCAGACCTTCGGGCCGCTGGGCCTGAACCTGAACTTCGACTACGTGACCGACAAGGCCGCCAACATCGACGGCTTCACCGGCGTGGCGATCATGGGCCACTACACGGTTTCTGACCACTTGTCGGCCACGGCTCGCTTCGAGTACGCGCGCAACGGAGATCCCACGCACATCAAGCTCATTGAAGGGACTGTTGGCCTCGGCGTCGGCTTGGGAGGCCGCTTCGAGTTCCGTCCCGAGGTGCGGGTCGACAACGCTAGCGTGCCGGACTTCGATCCCGATGGCACCGGTGGCTTCAAGGACAAGACGCAGGTCACCGCGACCGGCGCGTTCCTCGCCTGGTTCTAGTCGCGCGAGATCGTTGAGTTCGAAACCCTCGAAGGGTTCCGAGCCTCCGGCTTTTCTAACTTGATCCGGCCGTGAACGCCGGCGGGTGAATCCCGTCGGCGTTTTCGGTCGTGTTCCCGGACTGACAAAAAATTGACCGGCGGGTGTTCACCCGCTACGGTGCGGCACCATCACCGCGAGGTGACGGATGCCGCATTTTTATTTTCTATCTCCTGGAGCGCAGTTGCTGCGCGGGCTCGGTTCC
>Ga0265314_10000636_pt1 | contig 43041 bp, 35 predicted proteins | sample 4126metaG_FD_203106 | JGI IMG/M metagenome (GOLD analysis project Ga0265314, IMG submission 203106) | Rhizosphere microbial communities from Carex aquatilis grown in University of Washington, Seatle, WA, United States - 4-1-26 metaG | ecosystem: Host-associated > Plants > Roots > Rhizosphere >... | reverse complement strand
TATCCTCCAGGGTCAATAGTTGGAGACTCTCCATGGACGCCGGTGCAAATAGACTTTAGTTCGCCGACAGCAGGATGTAGCGAGTGTTCGACGCTCCAGGCGTCGGCAGAGCGATTGACGACGCTTCCAGTAGGAGGAGCCTCGATTCCTTCAGCCCGAGGATGCATTTGACCACGGGATCGACAGTGCGCTCGCTGAAGTCGGCCAGAATGTCCGTAACTGTCAAACCAGTCTCCCGAAGGATAAAGGCGGCAATCAATGTCGTGGCAGGAACGCCGTTGGTGAGCAAGACCACCTGCTCAGCGCTCGACTGGGCTAGATCCAATGCGACATCAACCTGCGCCAGCGCCCTGGAACTCACAGGCATCTCAAACGGGCTGGACTGGTCGCGCTCGCCCGTGTTGATCGCGCCCTCAATGTGGGCGACAAACAACCTCAGGATCTGTTTGATTGTGATGGTCATGCCTATTCCTCTTTAGCGTATTGTAGGATCGCGTCAAATTGTAAACGTTTACCATCCAAGGCAGGCCGGGTATCTCTGCATCTGGTCGGAGCGCCTTGAGAACCAGAACCCGCAGAGCCGCAGCCTGGCAGGCATTGGCCCGGCCCATAAGGAGGATCGGCGAGGAACCGTCGTCGGGCGGGTGAACGCTCCACAAGCCCACGTATCCACACGTAGAGGTCCAACCGGCCTTCGATGACAGCGGACTTGGTGGCGCATGACGAGGTCGTGGAGCGCTGAATGGCCGGAGTAATCGATCCTGATGCTGTTCTTGGGCTGCGCCACCAGATCGATCTCGCACCCATGGACCATCGGCGGACAAACTTCTTTAATGTGGGCCGAGACGATTTCCATAAGCAGGTTTGCCAGTTCGCGGGCCAGCCTGCCCCAGATGGCTAGGTGCTCGATCTCCGGCCCGTAGTTGGAGGCCGTGAGGATCATGGGCTAGCGTGAGGCGAGACTGATTGAATTAAGCTCGCTGTCGGTCAGCGGAGTGCCAGAGCTATCCTTAACTCCACTGACCGTTAAAGTGAGATCCTGAACGTGATAGGGGTTCACAAACACGAGTTGAACGGTCTTCTCGTCGTGCCTGGTGGCTGAAAGGACTTTCACGTCAGGATAGCCGAAGCTGTATCTGTAGGTGTAGAGCGCCGTGTCGCTGACTGGCACCGGGAAGATAACCGTGACGCTCAGAGATCCGTAAGGCGCTTCGGCTTGGGCCGTGGGCGGCGGCGGTGGTGGCGGGTTCCGATTGTCCGAGGGGTCGTAGGCGATAGCGAGGCCCAAGATCAGGGCAAATGGCGCTATGGCCGCGATAAAAGGCGTCCAGACGAGATTCGGGTTAGCCCGAGCTTCGGGCCTTAGCGCAATTTCGAGGGCGGTTATTTTTTTAACCAGCCAACAGTAGACAGAGACCACCACGTAGATGATTAGAAACCACCAAAAGGCTCGTCCCAGACCGGCCAAAAAGCCGCCTTTATTCTCATTTGTGTCGTTCATACGATCCTCAATTCTTTATCCAGGGTGCGCCGGTTTTGCCCGCGCCAAAAGGGTCGATGTGCTCGAAGAGCCACCGGCCTACCTGCTTCGTCAGGAGATCACCGCTGCGCTCCGTGGTGGCGTTTTGGTTGAAGATGACGGCCATGTCCAGGTCGCCCGGCTGCTGGCCCGATTGCTCATCTACAGGAGAATCAGGTGGGGCGACGCGCCGGTCGCCCGAGCGGGCTACGGACATACGCGCATCGGCGTTTCTGGTCACCGAGATGCCAGGGTTCTGCGGGTTTCGGGCGACCAGTCGCGAGCCTTCTTCGGCGATGATTCCGAGCCGCATTCCGGTTCGATCTCCGATGACGGTTCCGTGTGCCATAAATTTAACGATACGGAGGGTTGCCGATGATCCTCGCGGCTTCGATACAGTGATGCTGAAGGAAACGCCTAGCGGCATCTCCGGCCAAGCCCATTTGGAGCAGGTGGACAGTTCGATTGGCAATCGTCAAACGGGAGTACAGCACCCAGAACTTGTCTTTGGAGGGCGTTGCTCCTGGGGGACACAACTCGGTGATCCTGATGACCAGGATAGAGACACACTCTACCTGCGCGGATGTCCCAGAGGGCCTCCTCCCATAGGCTCAGTGAATCGGGAGGCTGAGAGATCTCCTTCATTGCATCCCGTTCGAAACTCTCGGCACTTTCAGGATCGTCTTCGTCGCTCATGCGTCCTCCATTAGTGCGTGGCTCCAGCGTCCTTGAGGATCACGGCTGCATCTGTCTGGTTTTTCCCTCTGGCGAGAGCAAGCGCAGTTTGGCCTTCATCGTTGGTAGCGTTTACATCTGGCATTTTCGCTACAAGCACCTTCAAGATGTCGATCTTGCCCCTGGAAGCCGCAAACATGGTTGCCGTCCATCCTTTCTGGCCCTTCAAGTTCACGTCCGCGCCAGCGTCGAGCAGGACTCGGGCGGTATCAGCGCTACTGTTGGCGACAGCGCATATTATCAGGGGGCTGAGGCCCATTTCACCTTTCACATTCGGGTCCGCACCCTGGGTCAAGAGCCACTTTACCATGCCCGGCTCATCGGCAGCCGCAGCCATCAGTAGCGCCTCACGCTGAACCGCTAGCTCGGCCTGGAGTTCCTTCAGCCACTGAACAAACTGATTGAAGATTTCCCGCTCTTGCGCACTGACTTCTATCACGCGACCGACCTTGATGTTTTCCTCCATGTTGAACTGAGCCGCCTGTGCGAATGCGGTTTTGAAAGCGAGGACACGCGCCTGGAGCAGTTGGTTGGTCGTAAAGCGCATTTCGTTCCGGTAGTTGGTCATTTGCTCCTCCACAAATTTACGGCACGCATCCGGCGATTCATTGCGACTTATGCTTTGCTCGATTTTCTTAGAAAGCTGTTTCTCGAAGTCCTTGAACAACTCTTTCATTGCAGCCGTCGTGATGGCTGGCGCGCCATGCTCCCGTAGCGTTTCCAAGATCTCCCGGTTGCTTCTGGAATGATCAACTGCCCCAGACCCCTGGGAGTCCCTCGCGTTGACATCGGCCCCCTTGGCTAACAAAAGCTTGACCACTTCAACGTATCCACCGGCAGCAGCTGCCATCAATGGTGTCACGCCTTCCATGGTTCCAGAGGTTAGTGCCGTGTTTGGGTTGGCTCCGTGATCCAAGAGCATCTTGACCAACTTCGTGTTACCCTTTTCCGGGCCTGTTTAAAGTCCGCGAAGGTGCGGCGGCAGAGTTTCCCTTTGGCGTCGTAATGGGCCACGGTGAACGCCGAATAGCCCTTGCTCATCGCCCGATAGATCGTGACGACGCAAGAGCCGCGCTTAATCCGCTGCGGAAATCGCCCCCGCTTCATGGCCACTTTTCAGTTCAGGAATGGCCAGGAATGAGCGGGAAATCTTTCAGGAATCTTTCAGGAAAACCCCCACATCGACCCTTTGGTCGATGTAAGTGGTTGATAATGAGGCTGGCAGATTGGAGCGAGCGAAGGGATTCGAACCCTCGACATCAACCTTGGCAAGGTTGCGCTCTACCAGACTGAGCTACGCTCGCTTCCGAAAAGCAGGCGCCACGATACGGCAAATCATTTGGGATGCAAGGCTTGTTTTTTGGATCGGAATCGTCGGAGGATTTGGACGGTGTTGGCTGCGGGGAGCAGGCCAGGAGCGTCAATGTGGCTCGCCGGGCTTTGGTTTCGCGGCGGGGAGCGAAGCCGGCTCAACCGGAGCGCGTTTGAGTGCATCGGCAGCGGCAAATTCGGACTGCGCCGCGTTGGTCTTGCCCTGTTGTTGTAGGGCGCGTCCGAGGTTGGAGTGAGCGGTGATGGAGCGGGGATCCAGACGGACGGCGTCGGTGAAACTGGCGGTGGCGGCTGCCAGGTTGCCAAGGGTTGCCTGGACTATCCCCAGGCTGTTAAAGACGTCGCTGTCGGTTGGGCGGAGCTTCGCCAGCAACCGGTATTGCGCTTCGGCTCGATCCCACTGGTTGAGCTGGAAATAGGTCTCAGCCAGGTTCTGCTGAGCCGGAAGATGTCCCGGGTCGCCGGTGACTGCCGTGGAGAGGGCTTGGGCGGCCGGTTCCAGTTCGCCTCGCTGCATCAGCGCCAAGCCAAGCCGGGCGTAGATGTCAAAACGGTAGGGATGGTCGCCGAGGGTCCGGATGGTGTGGGTGAACAAGGTCACGCTATTGTGCCAAACCTGTGTTTGGCTCGCGGTGAGGGAGGCGCATGCCGCCGCCAGAGAGGCGGAGCAGAGCAGGGGAACCGCGGGCTTCGCCGCTCTCTGGCACCAAACAAGCAGGCCACCGGCTGCCACGCAGGAAAAGACCACCGCGCATAACAGGCTGTAGCGGTCGCTGGGAAAGTGAGGGCGTTCCGTCAGGCCGAGGACCGGCACCATGAGCGTGAGGTGACATAGCCAGGCGGCGACGAGCGCAGGGTGGCGGCGTCCCGCTGGAGTGAGGCATAGGGCGGTGAGCAGCAGCACCAACGCGGCGCTGGCGAGGAAAGGCAGACCTGAGGGGTTGAAGTCGAGGAGGGTGGTATAAACGGGGGCCAAATCTACCGGGAGAAGGGTGCGGCCCAGATAGCAGGTCCACATGAAACACGCCTGCATGGCCCGGGCGAACAGGCCGAACTGTTGGAGAGGCGGCGGCTTGGGCCAGTTGGCGGCTGCGTGATAGCGCAGGATCAAGGTGATGCCGAGCACGAGCATCGCCGCCGCGAAAAATGGGAGCTTCCCCAGAATGATGCGACGGGCCTCGGGCTTGAACCATGAGGACGGCGAGAGGCTCAGGCGGCGGAGGATGAAGAGGTCGAGGAGGATCGGCACGAAAACGAATCCTATCCCGATGGGATAGGAGAGAAGCGAGGCTAGGAAGCTGATGACGGAGAGAGCGTATAGGCAGCGTTGACGAGCCGGTGGCGCTTTCTCGGCCGATGCCAGATAGGCGATAGCGGCAAGCAGGAGGAAGAAAAGGGCCTGACAATGCAGGAACGCCGAGACCCACGCGACGGCCTCGACCCGAAGCGGGTGGAGCGCCCAGAGCAGGGCCCCCGCCGCGGCGCAGCAGGTTGCCAGTTCCTTGCCCCGCGCGTCGTCTCCGAGCGAAAACGTTTTGCCAAGCAATTGCCGGATCAACACGAGGACGAGTGCGGCGTTGAGGCTATGGAACAAGAGGCTACCCGCGTGAAAGGCCCAAGGCCTGAGGCCGAAAAAGCCGTAGATCAGGTTCCAGGTGAACCAGGACAACGGCTGGTAGCGCACCACATAGCCTGTCTCGAGAAACATCCAGTGGAGGGAACGCATGCCAAGGCCGGACAAGTGGGGGTTGTTGTAGACCTCCAGGTCATCGTCCCAAGCCACGAAGTCCGCGCTCAAAACCCCGGAAAACGTGGCGGCGGTCACAACGACGACAAGGATCAGCAGGGCGGGCAGAAGATGGCGCCGCATGTTTGAGGGTGAGTGTAGGGGCAATCGGCGGTGATGTCGCGCAAATAGCTCGGTTCGACGACGCCGCCGATTCACCGGACGAGCCGGCGAGGTGCGGTCGCCAGGATTTGGTGGATTGTTAGTGTTGCCGGCTGGCTGGCGATGGCGCCTTTGCCATCACTTCACATCAGCCTGAACTGACCCACCAGGTATATAGGGGGCAATGCCGATTTTCGGCGCTAACGACGGTCCTTGGCCTTGAGGATCCTCAAATCGAACAATCCTCCGGCCATTTGATTTGGGTGGCCTTGGAATCGGATGTGGATGGAGGAGTGGCCGACGAGATTCTGTTCGGGAATGGCATACTCGACTTCGAAGAATTGCCCAGGCCGGTTGTTGTCGAGTTTCTGGGTGGTGATGCGGACGCCATCGACGAGGATATCAAAAGTGCGTGGACCGGCATCGCTTCCCCAATAGGTACAGAGAATTGACGCTGATCGGTCCGGTGGCAATTTAAGGTTGTAGGAAAACCAACCGCCATCGGCGGCATCCCGCCAGGAACGGTCAGAGAACGCGCCGGTTCGGGTCCGTTCGCCGGCCAGGAGGTGCGCTTTCTCCGACGCAGGATGACCAATTTGGACCGAATCCACGGTGCGCGCAGCCAATAGGTTTTGGCGCCGTGCTTGGGTTTGTTCTTCCGTGAGGCGCGTTTTCCATTGAGCCGGGGACAGGATATCCCAGTAGAGAGAGTATCTTTGAGGCGGGAGTGTGTAGAAGGCCACCAGGGTGAGATCCTTGGGCCGGCCCACCCCCTTGGTCCGGAAGGTCAGCGGTTTTCCGGGCACCGGTTTAACCCAATCGGCGACGGCCCGGCCCTGGGCCAGGAGGACCGGCAGGCGAGGGGGTTTGGCGTTGAAGAAATCTCCTTGGTTTTTGGCGTACGGCATTGGGGGGGCGATGCCGTCGGTGCCGAGTTCGCCCGCTAAAACGACAGGCCCGTAACAGATGGCGGCGCGAGCGGGATTGTCCGGCATGGGTTCCAAACGCAGGCTAAAGGGCAGTTGAACCTTGACCCGGTCGCCATTCTTCCAAGTGCGGTGAATGCCGACGTATGTCCCGGGGCGGCTTTTATGATCGAGCGGCTGGTCGTTGACCTGGACGGTCATGCCGCGCTGCGCCCAGGCCGGATAGCGGACCCGCAGGGTCATGGTGCAGGGGGCGGAGCATCGGATTTCGAGGCTGGTGGTGTCTTGCTCGGGGTACTTGGTCTCCTGGCGCACGGTGATCCCACGCTCGCGCCACACCAGTTCGGATGGAATGAAGAGGTTGACGAAGAGACCATCGGCGTCGTGCCAATAGATGCTGTCGCCGTATTTGGCGTGATTCTCGACGCCGGTGCCGGTGCAGCACCAGGCCGAATCGAGCGGAGTGTTGTAGGGCATGAACCAGCCGCCATAGACGGGGATGTGGTAGGCCATCATACCGGTGCGTGGATCCTGGCTGGCGAGAATGTGGTTGTAGAGCGCTCGCTCGTAGTAATCGGCCTGGGCGGGAGAGGCGTCCCAGGCGAAGAGGTGACGGGTGAGCTTGAGCATATTGTAGGTATTGCAGCTCTCCGCCGTCCAGGGGCTGACGCGGTCATTGAGTTTATCCGGAGGCCCGAACCCTTCGTGGTCGCTGTTGCCCCCGATGACATAGCTGTGGTGGTTCACGACGCGATCCCAGAAGAATTCCGCGATGTCGCGGTCGCGATCGTCGCCGGAGAGCTCGTAGAGCCGGGCCAAGCCGATCACCTTGGGGAATTGAGTGTTGGCGTGCAAGCCAGAGAGCCGGTCCTCGTGTGCAGCCAGCGGATCCAGTACTCGCTTGTGGTAGAGACGCTGAGCCATCCGCAAGTACTTGAGTTCACCGGTAGCCGCGTAAAGCTCGGCCATTGATTCGTTGATGCCGCCGTGCTCGACTCCGAGCATTTTCTGAAGCTGGGCATCGTTGAGGCGTTCGTTGCGCGAATTGACCCAATCACCGAGGCGGCTTGCGACTTCGAGTGCCTGTTGGTTGGTGCAGAGGGCATGGACATCGAGGAGGCCGGCCAGGATCTTGTGCAGGGTGTAGTAGGGGGCCCAGACCTGGCCAGTCGATTCCACGCGGTCGAAGAACGATTCCGGAAACGCGCTGAGGTAGCCGCTGGGTCCGAGGGCGGCTTGGCATTTGGTGAATTCCGCCACGAGGAGAGCGGCTCGTTCTTTGAAACGCGGGTCGCCCGTGCTGGCGTACATTAGAGCGCAGGCGGAGAGGTAGTGGCCCACGAAGTGGCCCCGAATCTCCGATCGGGGCGCTTCCCACCCGCCGAGCGGTTCCGCCGAGGAGGGCAGGCCGGCGTTGAGCCGGAAGGTGTGCAACAAACGGTCCGGAGAGAATTCCAAGAGGTATCTCCCGTCCCGTTCCATCGCGGCTTTGAACGGGCTGTCGAGCAGGCGGACGTCCTGCAGCGCAAAAGGCTCCGCCTTAAAGGAGGCCACCGGTTTAGGAGTGGCTGCAAGGGAACAGGGAAGGAAACATCCGCCCACCCAAGCGAGTAGAAGCGCCCAATTCGTATAACTCTGGTTCATGCATGGAGTTTTAGCATCGTACGGGGTACACGCTAAGAATTTTCTGAAATCGCGCAGGCATTCAGTGCGGTCGAGCAGTTGTTGGGAGCAACCAGAGGGTCAGCGGAGCCCCAGGCTCAGAGGTAGGGTTTTACCCCATCCCATTTCCCGGGGGCAACTTCCTAGGATGCCCCCGATTGCTTGCTGGATCGCGTTTCACCACAACCAATTGAGAAGGCTGCAACCGCTCCAAACGGAGGTCATGCAGGAGCGGTCTTGCGGGACCGCTTTGAAGCGCTGAGCCGGGCGACTGCGCAGATCATCACAATAAGCGGCCGCGACGGCGGATTACTCGAGGATCAGGCCCAATGGGAGGAATTCACCGGCCAAGACGATTACCAAGATTATGGTTGGGCCAAAGCTGTTCACAAGGACGACGCGGGTCGAACGGTGAAGCTCTGGCGGGAGCGCACCAGTTTAACCCAACCGTTTAGTTTCGAACACCGGTTGCGTCGGCAGGATGGCGCCTACCGTTCGATGGCGGTGACCGTCACTCCGATCCTCGACGAGGATGGCCACGTTCGGGAGTGGCTAGGAATTCACGTGGACGTGACGGACCGGAAGGAAGGGATGGCAAGGACCTCGCAGGCGCTGGAGGACCTGAACGACCTGAAGGCGGCAATCGACCAGCACGCGATTGTCGCCATCACCGATTCGAAGGGGAAGATCACCTACGTCAACGACAAGTTCTGCGCGATTTCCAAATACTCACGGGACGAATTGCTGGGCCAGGACCACCGGATCATCAACTCCGGCCACCACCCCAGACAATTTTTCCGGAGTCTTTGGCAGACCATCAGTGGCGGACGTGTCTGGAAGGGTGAAATTAAGAATCGGGCTAAGGATGGGAGCTTCTACTGGGTGGACACCACGATCGTGCCTTACCTCGGAGGCGACGGCAGACCCATTCAATACATCGCGATTCGAGCGGATATCACCGATCGCAAGAACGCTCAAGAGCAGACATCCAATACGCTGCGCGAACTCAACGATGTCAAGGCGGCGCTCGACCAGCATGCGATCGTCGCCATCACCGATCGACAGGGAAAGATCACCTACGTCAACGACAAGTTCTGCGCGATCTCGAAATACTCACGCGACGAATTGCTGGGCCAAGACCATCGGATCATCAATTCGGGATTCCATCCCAAGGAATTCATTCGGAGCATCTGGCAGACGATCGGCAGCGGTCGGGTCTGGAAAGGGGAGATCAAGAATCGGGCCAAGGATGGCACGTTCTACTGGGTGGATACCACCATCGTACCCTATCTTGGCGATGACGGTAAGCCGGTTCAGTACATCGCCATCCGAGCGGACATCACGGCCCGCAAGAACACGGAAGAACAGATGTCGCACACGCTGCGCGAACTGAACGACGTGAGGGCAGCGATCGATGAGCACGCGATCGTCGCGATCACGGATCGGCAAGGCCGAATCACGTACGTGAACGACAAGTTCTGTGCGATTTCCAAATACTCCAGAGGGGAATTGCTGGGCCAGGACCACCGGATCATCAATTCGGGGTATCACCCTAAGCAATTCATTCGCAACCTCTGGCAGACGATCGGCAGCGGTCGGGTGTGGAAAGGGGAGATTAAGAATCGGGCGAAGGACGGAACGTTCTACTGGGTGGACACGACGATCGTGCCGTACCTGGGAGAGGACGGCAAACCGGTCCAGTACATCGCGATCCGAGCGGACATCACCGCCCGGAAGAACGCGGAAGAGCAGATGTCGCACACCCTGCGTGAGCTCAACGATGTGAGAGCCGCGCTCGATGAGCACGCGATCGTCGCCATCACGGATCCCAAGGGCAGGATCACCTACGTGAACGACAAGTTCTGCGCTATTTCCCAATATTCTCGTGAGGAGCTCATTGGGAAAGACCACCGGATTATCAACTCCGGATATCATCCCAAGGCCTTCATTCGTAATCTTTGGCAGACGATCGGGAGCGGGCGGGTATGGAAGGGGGAGATTAGGAACAGGGCCAAGGACGGGAGCTTTTATTGGGTGGAAACGACGATTGTGCCTTATCTGGCGGAGGATGGCAAACCGCTCCAATACATTGCGATCCGGGCGGATATCACGGAGCGCAAGAAAGCGGAGAACGCCCTGCAGGAAGCGCAGAACGATTTACAACTGCACGCCGCGACCCTCGAGCAGACGGTGGAGAAAAGGACCGCGGCTCTGCGCGAGACGATCGGGGAACTCGAAGCGTTCTCGTATAGCGTTTCCCACGACATGCGCGCCCCCTTGCGAGCTATGCAAAGTTTTGCAGCGATCCTTGGGGAGGAGTGTGCCGGGCAGGTGAGCCCGATGGGGATGGAGTATATTCGGCGTATCAGCAGCGCCGCCGCGCGCATGGATGCTCTAATTCAGGACGTGCTGACGTATAGTCGGGTAGCGCGTACGGAACTTCCTCTCCAATCGGTAGCGCTGGGGGATTTGTTGCGGGACATCATCGAGACCTACCCGGCCTTCCAAAGTCCAGCCGCACGAATCGAGTTGTCGGGTCCGTTCCCCGAGGTGCTCGCCATTCCGGCGGTGCTGACGCAGTGCGTGTCCAACCTGCTCGGTAACGCGGTGAAGTTTGTGGCGCCCGGTGTTGTGGCAGAGGTCAGAGTCTGGGTGGAGGATTTGTCCGAATCCACGGTGCGGCTCTGCGTGCGGGACAACGGGCTTGGCATCGAGAAGGAGTCGCATGAGATGATCTTTGGAATTTTCCAGCGAGTGAGCAAGAACTTCGAGGGGACAGGCATTGGGTTGTCGATTGTGAAGAAGGGGATGGAACGGATGGGTGGCGCTGTGGGGCTCACCTCCGAGATCGGCAAAGGAAGCACTTTTTGGCTGGACCTAAAGAAGCAATCCCCAAGACTTTCATGAACAATCCGAGACCTGTTCTCTACGCGGAAGACGACGAGAACGACGTGTTCCTGCTGCAGCGGGCGTTCAAGAAACTAAACATCCCCAATCCGCTGCAGACCGTTGCGGATGGGCGTTTGGCGATCGCCTACCTCTCGGGTGCGCCGCCCTACGAAAAACGGGAAGAGTACCCCCTCCCGGTGCTCTTGCTCTTGGATTTGAGCATGCCCGGGAAGCACGGTCTCGACGTACTGAAATGGATGAAGGCTGAGGCTTCGGTGGCCGCATTGCCTGTGGTGATCTTCACCTCCTCAAACCAAGGGACCGACATTGACCGGGCGCAGGCCCTTGGAGCTGAGGGCTACATCATTAAGCCTGGCGACCCCGGAGAACTTCTGGAGATCGTGAGGAATTTGCAGACGTATTGGCTGGGAGACACTCGGCCACAGGGGACGTTTGCTGAATTCATGAGCACGAGGTCACCCGTCAAAAGGGGATTCTGCTGACAAGCTCGCCTACCGGCCGCTGAACAGGGTTGGGCAGGCCTCATAGAGTCGGACGTAAGCGAGGCACAGGAGGCCGGCGAAGAGATTGCCGAGCGAATGGAGAACGATCGATGGGATCACGGACCAACGAATGGAGAAGGCCACGGCCATCATGAGGCCACCGAGGATCTGCGGGGCGGGAATTGCCAGTTCGCCGAGCGGAACGACGTGCACCAGACCAAACACTACGCCGGTAAGAGGGATGGCGGAATCAAGGCCGAGCCTGAAGGTCAATGGGGGCAAAAGAGCCGACCGGTAGATGAGCTCTTCGGTGAACGGCGCCAGAATGACACCAGTAAAACCGAGGATCGCGAGGGTGGCCAGGCGCCGCGCCCCCCAATCGCTCCCTCCGAGGAGTTCGGTGGCGATCTCCGGTGGCGGAGGCGGATGGATTCCGAGCGCTTGAGCAGCCAGGAACCCAAGCGCGATCACGGCTCCAATAACTGAGGAACCGAGAAAGCAACACTTGATCGCCCAGCGCAAATCTGGGACGAGGCGTGAAGGAATGATGCCGAGCGTCTCCGGTGTTACCTGGCAGCGACTGCAAGACAAGCGCAGCGCGATGCTCACCAATGCCAATCGGGCGAGATAGAGGATTAGATCCGAGATGGCCCAGGCAGCGACGGGGAATTCGCGGCTCAAATGGTACCAGGCAGCCACGAGTCCGAAGTCCACCAAGACTAAGAGGAGAGGGACCCACAGTGGGAGTGTTTGCCGTTTCTTTATGAGGGCGGCGTGGTGGAGCGCAGCTCGATACCACCCGGAGAGGATGAGGCGGACAGTGTTGGCCCAATTTAGGATGGCAAGACCTCTCACGCAGGCGGCATAGGTTGTGGGTCAAAATACGCGACGAGCCAGTGAGATGTCAGCAAGGAAGAGGAGGAGAGCGGCGATTCGACTTGTGGCGTCTCCGGGCGGACTTCACGGGGCGGGCGCTGCGGCTGGGCTTCGGTGCATCCGTTGTCCGAACGGGGGGTATCGTCACCTTGCGAGTGGGAGAAGAGACACCGCAGGAATTCAAATCGACAGTGCCCAAACGGCCTTGGCGACTTTTGCCAGGTCGACCTGCCGTTGTGCGATGGTCTCCTCGGTCCAATCGGTGAATTTGGTCAGGTCCTGGGATGTTCGATAGTGTGATCGAGCGTAGACCTGCTGTTTCTGAGCAAAAGTTGCGTTGTTGGCTTGCTGCCCATTAAGTGCCCGTTCCAATAAAGAGAAGTTTCCGACGCGCTCGCAGCTACGCTCGTGGGCCTCGGTCGAGAAATGCTCCCAGCCTACCTCCCCAGGGTTCTCGGGCAGGATGTGTTCCACTGTGGCTGTCATCCCTTCGTCCGTAATGTCAGCGCCGCTGAGTTGTCGTTCAATCTTCGCCAGGATATAGCGTAAGCGCTTGCCGGAGGTGCCGCGGTTGCGCAGCCGTAGAGCCATGAAATCCGCCTCGAATTCCTGGTCAGGGATGTAAATCTGTCGAAGTGCCTGACGGACGGACGCAAGCGTCGTGGCCCGGCGTTTTTGGACTTCCAACGCCGCGCGGTTGTAGATTTCCTCAAGAATATGAGTACTTCTCCGTCCTACACCATTGAACCTTACGGATAGAACCGCACAGCAGCGCAGGATTTCCACCAAGTCATGCGGAGCGGTAAAAACGTCCTTGGCGGCGAGAACCAGCGGTGTGTATTGGGATACGCTGAAGAGATTAAGCACTCGCACGTGTTCTTTTGCTCCGTGGTAATCCAGCCAGAAGTCGCTGGCATAATCATTCAGCGCTTCAAACCAAGCGGCATCTTTTTCCAATCGGTCGAGCAGATCAAAAACAGTGTCCAGGGTGGTAACATCGCGCCTGATCGTCTTGAAAAGTCGCTTCTGGCGGACGTACTCGCGCTGCGAATTAAGATGGTGGCGCAGAAACTCTGGGAAACTCGCGATGCCCACGCGCGCTGTAATGCGTGCCCACTGGCGAAGCACGGGATCCATCTGCGATTTGCTGAGCCGGTCGGCCAGCGACAACAAGTAATTTTTTAGGAGGTCGGTTTCCGTTAGTTCTAACCCGCGAGCATTGAGAGTTTCAAAGACCGTGTAGGCGCTCAATTGGTCTTGCACTCGAACGCTGATGAACACGAGGCGCTCAGTGACAATCTCGCTGACGAATCGCGCCACTTCCTCGCCCAATCTCGTGCGCAAGAACTTTTCCTGAACCTTGAACTTGAAAAACTGGAAACACTCCCAGAGCAACCTCTCGGAATCACGAAGACCACGAACGCCTCCCTGAGGCGATTTGCGTTGGGGGAGGTTCAACTGGAAGAAATCGTCGTCGTTGGCATTCAGCTTCAGCTTGGGAGTGATTCGCAGTGTGGTCGGGTCTTTCGAGCCCAGATAGCTGCTCTCAAGAAGCGTGGCACGTTCCTTATTCGCGGTTGAATCCACGCCCTCAGCAGCGAGGGCGTATAGGTAATCCACGCATGCTAGAATGAGGATGCTGAGGGTCGCCATTCTCTGCTGGCCGTCGATGATGCGGAACTGCTTCCGCTCGGTGCTCTCCAGCACAATGGCGCCCATATAATGGTCCTCGCCGTTGGCCTCGATGGTGGTGAGGTCCTCCCACAGGTCCTCCCAGTGCTCTTGCCTCCACGAATAATCGCGCTGATATGGCGGAACGCTGTAGTTCTTCCCGCTGCCGAGGAGTTCCTTCAGGTCCTCCGTGTCGGTATTGAGAAGTGTACTGCGGGCCATGGTGGTTCGCAGTCTAGCAGCCTCTGAAGGAAAGACCAGTCTTTGCGACTCCTCATGTCTCGCTCAGCGGCCGTGGGTTGCTCACAGCGGCGAGGGTGGCGGTCGCGGATCTGGTGCTTAGGAGCAACGAACCTCGGGCGCGCCTTCCGCCTGATTTTGAATCCATTTGGGGAATTGACGGGCGCCGGATTCCAAATGACGGTTTTTGGTTGACTCTGCCGTCCGATCGGCAAGGTTAGGGTGACGTATCTTTCTGCCCGGTCGCGGGAAGAGCGATGAATCATGCGAACACTCATCAAAGACGTATTGGCCTCCACGGAACCGAAGGACTCGGTCCAGATCAAGGGTTGGGTCCGGACACGGCGAGATTCAAAAGGATTCTCATTCCTGGAAGTCAACGATGGCTCCTGTCTCACCAGCGTCCAAGCGATCGTGGATCACGGCACTCCCGGCTCGGATCCGATCACACGGTTTGCCACCGGAGCGGCGGTGGTGGTCGAGGGGAAGCTGACGGCCTCGCCCGCCGCGGGGCAAAAGTGGGAGCTTCGCGCGACGAGGCTGGAACTCGTGGGTGAGGCCGATCCGGCCTTTCCGCTGCAGAAGAAAGGGCATTCGCTTGAATTCCTGCGCAGCATCGCTCACCTCCGCCCGCGCTCCAATCTGTTCGGGGCCATTTTCCGCACGCGCAGCCGGCTCGCTTACGCAGTGCACCAGTTCTTTCAAGAACGGGGTTTTATCTACGTGCACACGCCGATCATCACCTTGAGCGACTGCGAAGGCGCCGGGGAGATGTTCCGCGTGACGACTTTAAAAGGGGACATCGATCAGGATCCGGCGAAAGATTTCTTTGGCCGCGCCGCTTATCTCACGGTGAGCGGCCAACTCGAAGGCGAAGCGTTCGCCTGCGCGCTGTCGAACATCTACACCTTCGGCCCGACCTTCCGCGCTGAGAATTCCAACACCTCGCGCCACGCCGCCGAGTTTTGGATGATCGAGCCGGAGATGGCTTTTTGTGATCTGCAAGGTGACATGGATTTGGGGGAGGCTTTCATCAAGGCGATGGCTCGCTACACACTTGATCATTGCGAGGAAGACCTTGGGCTGTTCGCGAAGTTTGTCGATAAAGGGCTTCGGGAGCGCTTGCAGTTTGTGGTCGACCGGCCTTTCCAGCGGGTCTCGTATACTGAGGCGGTGGGGATCCTCGAAAAATCCGGGCGCACCTTCGAATATCCGGTGGCCTACGGGCAAAACCTGCAATCGGAGCATGAGCGGTTCTTGACCGAGGAACATTTTAAGTGCCCGGTGAGCGTTTTTAATTATCCGAAGGAAATCAAGCCGTTCTACATGCGCCTCAATGAAGATGACCGCACCGTGACGGCCATGGACCTGCTGGTGCCGGGAATCGGTGAGGTGATCGGCGGCTCACAGCGCGAGGAGCGTTTGGATGTGCTGCGCGAGAACCTCAAGCGACAGAAACTCAATGAGGAGGACTACAAGTGGTACCTGGATCTGCGCCGATTCGGCACGGTACCCCATGCGGGATTTGGCGTGGGCTTCGAGCGATTGCTGATGTTCCTGACTGGGGTGGGTAATATCCGCGATGTGATCCCGTTCGCGCGCACCCCTGGAAAAGCGGACTTTTGAGCCGGCGTCTCCTTTGCGGCGCTGAGGACGGCAACAGCCGGAAGGCCGGAACGCTTAGTGGGCGGAGTTACGGGTTTAGAGGCCCTTGAGCACGGGGACGCGGCGCAAAAAGGGCGGGGTGGGGGAGTTTCACCTTTCCAAACGGGGCGAATTCTGATATGCAATATAATCGTTGATGCATATTGCGGAACAAACGCCAGCCCAGGCGCGGGCGGAGTCCTTCCTCACCACTCAATGGAGCTTGGTCCTTTCCGCCGGACGAGGCTCCTCGGAGTCTTCGGCACACGCGCTGGAGGAGTTGTGCGGGAGCTATTGGTTTCCTCTCTACGCATTTGTTCGCAGGCAAGGGCATTCGCCCGAGGACGCACAAGACCTGATCCAGGAGTTTTTCGCCCGATTCCTCTCGCGCGGCTCTTTCGCGTTGGCTGACCCTGAGCGCGGTCGATTCCGTTCCTTCTTACTGACTTCGTTGAAGCGGTTTCTGACCGAAGAATGGAGGAGGGCCAATCGGCAGAAGAGAGGAGGCAGCCAGGTGCATGTGCCGTTCTCGACCGAGGATTCCGAAGGCCGTTATGAAACCGAGCCGCCCGATGACCTGAGCCCCGACCGCCTTTATGATCGTCGATGGGCCGAGGCGCTGATCGAGCGAGTCCTCGGCCGGTTGCGGACGGATTACGAGTCAACCGGTCGCAGTGCTGTTTACCTGGAATTGCAGCAGTTCCTTTGGGGGCGACAAGCCGAGGTTTCTTACGCCACGATCGCGGCCCAGTTGGGCATGAACGAAGGAGGAGTGAAAGTTGCGGTCCATCGGTTGCGCCAGAGATTTCGAGATCTCCTGCGCCAAGAAGTAGCCAACACCGTCGAGCAAACCAGCGAGGTGGACGATGAACTCCGGCATTTGCTCAGTGTCTTTGGCGGATGAGCCGAAGGATTATCGGTAACCTCGAGGAGGTTTTGGCGTAGTTATTCCAAATAGCGGACGCATTGCGTGCAACCAACGGTCCATTGTGAGAAGTGCGGGACGATCCTACTCAGGCCTGAGCGAGGTGGACTCTGCCCACGATGCCTGCTGGCGGAGGGACTGACGAACCCGCCTGAGGAAGGGGATGCTTCCGCCGCGGCCCGCCCGACGGTCGCGCTGGAATACTTCGGCGATTACGAGCTCTTGTCCGAGATCGCCCGGGGGGGGATGGGAACGGTGTTTAAAGCGCGGCAGCGCAGCCTGGGGCGCATCGTGGCGGTGAAGGTGCTCTCGGCAGGGGAATTCGCGCGCCCGGAGGTAGTGCAACGGTTCCGGACGGAGGCGGCCGCGGCTGCGCGGTTGCAGCACCCCAACATCGTGGCGATCCACGAGGTGGGGGAGTACCACGGAGTGCAGTTTTTCTCAATGGACTACGTGGAGGGCCCAAACCTGACGGCGTTGCTGGGCGGCGCTCCGATGGCGGCCAAGAAGGCCGCCACCTGCCTGGCGGTGGTGGCGGAGGCGATTCAATACGCGCATGACCACGGGATCCTGCATCGGGACCTCAAGCCGTCCAATGTGTTGATTGACCCTTTTGGAGAGCCGCGGGTGACTGATTTCGGGCTGGCCAAGGAACTGGCTGGTGACTCGGATCTGACGGTGACGGGCCAGATACTCGGCACGCCAGGCTACCTTCCGCCGGAGCAAGCCGATCCGGTGTATGGCAAGGTGGGACCAGCATCCGACGTTTATTCTCTGGGAGCGATCCTGTATTTCATGCTTACGACGCGGGCGCCGTTCGTGTCGAGTTCCCTGCAGGAGACGCTACGGCAGGTGCTGACCTGCGACCCGGTAGCACCGCGACTACTAAATCCTGGGGCACCGCGAGATCTGGAGACCATCTGCTTGAAGTGCTTGGAGCGCGACCCGATGCGCCGCTACCGCACCGCCGCGGAGCTCGCCCAAGACCTGCGCCGCTTCCTTAAGGATGTGCCGATCTTGGCCCGGCCGGTTTCGCCTCCGGAGCGATTCGCGCGCTGGTGCGGACGTCGCCCTGCGCTGGCTGCGGTGTGGTTCCTGGTTGCCGCGCTGGCAATAGGCTCGACGGTTTCGGCGGTCTCCATCTATCGAGCAAGCCAGCGATTGGGAGTGGCGCTTGCGAAAACGCAGGCTGCGGAGATCACGGCTCGTGAACACCTGCGAAGTGCGCGCTTGGCAGAGGCGCGAGCGGTGCGGCGCACGACTCAACCGGGTCGGCGCGCTCAAGCCCTAGCAGCCCTGGCGGAGGCGGCGAGGATCCGGAGTGGAACCGATCTGCGGGATGAGGCGATCGCTGCCCTGATGTTGCCCGACGTGAGTCCGGGGGCCCGGTGGGATCTGGCGTTAGGGGTACCGGCTGAGGTTTGGTTCGATCCGGCCGGGACGATGGCGAGCATCAATTTCTTGAACTCGACAGGTCTGAACCGCGAAACGACCCGGTTGCGTCATTGGGGAGGAAAGGACGAGCGTCTGCTCGAAGCGGAGAAAGGGCTGCAGGTCATCGGCGGCCCGCGATTCAGCGCAGACAGCCGTTTTTTTATGCGCCGGTATGGCGACGCGACGCTGCGGGTTTGGCGGGTTGCCGACGGAACCGAGACGGCTATCGTAACTAACCGCCCTATGCCAGGAGGCAAAGTCACCACGATCTCGTTCAACGACGACTACGATTTTAGCCCCGATGGCAAGGGGTTTGCGCTGGGGCTCCCGGGGAAGGGATTCTCTCTGCATCGAAGTGCCGACGGAGGTGAGACGGCCCGATGGGAAGGTGGCGATCTGTTCAATCTGCTGCGTTTCTCACCCGACGGGAAACTCATCGCGGCGGCCAAGACCTCTAAACGCGATTCGCGCCAACTGTTCGTCCTGCGCGCTCCCGAGCTGACCCTGGCGCAGACCTTTGAGTTGCCAAATGCACCGGGTTGCGTGGCTTGGTCGTCGGACAGCCGAGTGCTGGCGGTGGGGCTGAACGACAACAGCATCCAGACGTATGATCTTCGCGATGGGCGCCTGCTTCAAACGCTTCCCTCGACCACGCACCATTCAACCGAGGCCACATTTATTGCCGAGGACCTGTTGATCGCGGCCAGAGGCATCGGCACAACCCTGAGGCTGCTGGACGCGGCGAGCGGGCGAGAGGAGGTGGTGATCGATGGTTACGGCACAACGTCGCTGGCCACCCGCCCCCCAGCCAGGAGCTTCGTTATCGGGTCACTTGAGGGGCTGGCCACGCGCTGGGAGGTGTCGTTACCGGTAGGCTACCGAGTGATTCCTTCTCCCCGGCCGGAACCCTATGAGCAATCGGGTGGTGCCTGCGGATTCGACTTCAGCCCTGATTTGCGTTGGGTAGCCTCGGGCCACAACCGCTTCACCCTCATCCGCGAGGTAGCTACAGGACGCTTGGCGACGGAATTGGACGCGGGGATCGCCCGTTCGGACGACATTGCTTCGGTTGTGTTCGGAGCGGACGGGGCCAGCCTGATACGAGCTTCCGGAGTGCTCGGCATCAGACGTTACGCCTTGGGCTATGGCCCCGGCTCAAGCTTGACAGTGGGGGAGGCGGAGGTGCTGGACCCAGAGCAGGGTTTCTTCATCGCCGACTACACCCTGGATCGCCGCCGGCTGGTGCTGATCGCGCCCAACGGACTGGACGCGAACATCCCCGACAAGACCAACGTCAAGATCGTGGAGATTGGGCCGGCTGGAGCCAAAACGATCAAGCGATGGAGAACGGTGGGGGTATCTGCGGCGGCGTTCAGCCCAGACGGCCAAAGCGTGCTGATCAATTGCGATGGCTTGGGAGAGCAGGGTGCATCGCAACGATTGCGGGTTCATCGCGTGGAGGATGGAGCGGTCATCGCCGAGTTGGGCGCGCCGGTGTCTTGCGATGTTTCTTGGAGCGCCAACGGAAAGACGGTGGTAACCTCGAATGGTCAAACCGAAAGCGTCATTTGGGATGCCACGGGATGGCGCAAGCGAGCGACCTTGCGCGGACCGTTGGGAGGCAACACGACTTCTTTCACGATTTCGCCCGACGGCACCTACGCCGTCGTCGCTCACGATGAGAAAATTTACCTGGTGTCGACCATAGACGGAGCCGGGCTTGCCACTTTCGAATGTCCAGGCGCCTCCGGCTTGGCCACTGCCGTGAGGTTCACGCCGGACGGCAAGCGCCTGGCAATCCTTTGGCACGACAGCCGCATCGATCTCATTGACCCCGAGGCGATGCGCCACGCCTTAGGGCAGCTCGGCTTGGCTTGGTAGGTGAGCGGACCTCTCGACCCAAGAGAGGTGACGCAGGAGTAACTTTCCCGCAAAGGTTTCGGCTGCGAAGGTCCTCGGTACATGGGATGCTCTTTTGCACGCATCTCAAACCAAACATGAAATCTTCCATCCTGACAGCCACACTCGCGGCGATGCTGACGGCGACTTGCCAACTTTTAGCCGTTTCAACGGTCACGGTGGGCTCGACCCTGGGTGCTCCCGGCTCGACGGTGATGGTGCCGGTCAGCCTCATCACGGACACCAACGTGACGTCGCTGCAATTTGACCTGGTCTATTCGACCAACAACCTGGCCGCCGGAACGGCGACGGGGGGCGATGCCTTGGTCGATCCGTCTGAAATCGTCGGCTCGAACGAGGTGTCGCCTGGTCTGCGACGGGTGCTGATCGCTTCGTTTGTGAACATACCGGTGACCAATGGTGTCCTGGCCTACATCCCGTTTACGATCGCGACCAACGCGCCAGACCACGACGAACCGCTGACACTCACGAATGTCTTGTTGGTCCAGGCATCCTCGGCGCCCGTGCCCAGCGAATCGGTCCCGGGAACGCTGAGCGTGGTCGCTGCGCCACAACTTGTGGCTATTTCGCAGAGCGCCGACCTTCACGTCCATGTGCAATTGCTGGGCACAACCGGCCGCAGCTACACGCTCCAGTCTTCCACGGACTTGACAAATCCCGAGTGGACCACGGTTGACACAAAAACAGCCGTCGGTGGGACGGCAGAGTTTGAGGATGCAACGGCCTCTGGCGGGAATCGTTTCTATCGCGCCCTGGTGGCGCAGTAGTCACGGCCGCAGAAACCAGATTGAGAGAGGACGCCGTCGAGTCAATGTGACGATGGACTTTACTCGGTGCCCATCGAGATGCCGACGATTCAACTTGCGATTCGGGTTAACCGGCCTACAGCATACTGGGTATGTGTAAGTTCAGCGAACGCGTTGAGCGGAGTCGCGTTGGAATGGGGTTGTTGATTCTGGCGGTGGCGTTTGGGCCAATTCGGGCGGCAACGGTCAATGTGACTGATCACGGAGCCGTGCCGAACGACGCAAGCTCCGACGATGCGGCGGTGAGCCGCGCGGTCGGGGCGGCAGTGGCAGGGGACACGGTGTTCTTCCCGAACGGAGTGTTTGTGATCACCAACAGCATCCATCCCAAATCGGGACTCAAGCTCGCAGGCGAAAGTCAGGCGGGAGCGATCATCCAGTACCGCGGGGCGTCGGCCGCCCCGATGATCGATCTGAGCGGCTTCACGTCGGTAGAGATTTCCTCGCTGACGTTGGACGGCAACTCTAATCCGAAGGCCAACGGCATTTACGCTTACTTGGGCAACGGCTTCAACCTGCATCACCTGACGATCAAGGATTTCACCGACACGAATGGAGCGTTGGGCATCCACTTCAATGGCAACACCAGCCGGGGAGTCACCGACAGCATGATCTCGGATAACGTGTTCACCAACATCAGCGTGGGCTCGGCCTGGGGCGGGGGAATCCGGTGTTCCTGGCATTCCAGCCGCAACTCGATCCTCCGGAACACGATCAGCCAGACGGGACGTGGAGGCATCTTCGCGGACAACGGCTCAACTAACCTGGTGATTCAAGGTAATACCGTCTCCGGTTCAGGGATGACCGCCGAGGGGTTAGGCATTGAGGTTTGGGGCGGGTGCGATTACGCGCTGGTCGAGGACAATGTTATCGATCACTGGTTGAGCGTGTCTGGCACCAGCCACTGCGCGGTGCGCAGGAACATCGTGCGCGACTTGGCAGAGCGGAAGATCGCCTTCATCGGATTGGAACAGGTCGTGGGGACGGATATCATTTTCACGGATAACCTGGTCGACCACGGTCAGCAGATCGGGATCAGCATCTCCGGAGCCGGGGGGCCCAAGGACTACATTTACTGGGGCTTCAACACGATTCAGTACATGGTGCAATGGGGCCTGCAGATGCAGGGGGAGACCAGCGACGTGAACGGGGCTCATTACCAGTATTTTTACCGAAACCAGTTCCTGAATACCGATCTGAACGACCCGCGAGCGGCCTACCCGGGAGATACTGGCCACGGGTTCCGATTCAACGGGAGTTCCTTCTACATCACGCTCGATTCAAACGTCATGCGCGCCAACGGTGGCCACGGCATTCAGTTCTCGGGTGGGATTGACAATATCAGCGTCGTAGGGAACACAATCACTGGCAATGGAGGCGCGGCGGCAACAGCCTATCCCGGCGCGGCGCTCGATCTTGAATGGGCAAACAACGTGGTAAGTGGGAATCGCCAGGGGAACACGCAGCCCCATTCGCGCGGGTTCGGGGATCGCAAGCCGGCGGCAAGCTTTTCAGCGGTGGGGGCGGGAGAGATCAACCAAGCTGTCCAATTTACGAACACAACCACGGACGCGGATAGCGCCATTGGTCACGTGCTCTGGGATTTCGGCGACGGCCTTCCGAGCAATGAAATGAATCCGACACACGCTTACTCCAAACCGGGAACCTACCGCGTTTCGTTGGTTGCCTGGGACACGCAAGGCCGCGGAGCCAGAGCGGAACAAATGGTTACAATCGCGCCGCCGCACTTGCAGATTACGCCGCAACACCATTCGGCTCTTCTCACCTGGCCGGCAACCGCGACGAATTGGTCCCTATGGATGACCTCCAACCTGGTCCCGCCCGTGGTTTGGTGGCCGGTGACTGAGGCGTCGACGAATGCCGATGGAGAGAATGTGATCGGACGGGAGATTGTGAACGATGCAGGCTTTTTTCGGTTGAGCCATTCCTCGAACTTTTGAGGGATTCGGCGACGGTTGCAGGTGGGGAGCGCCAGGGCTAACTGTATTATTGCCGGAGGGGCACTCCGGATGTTTGGTTGAAGTGTGGGTCCCGGGCCTCAAGTCCGAACTTGGGCGCAACAGCGGTATTTTGCGCTCGAATCCGCCCGCGCCGTGGGTAGGCTCTGGGGATAGCCGACAATGGATTCCAAACTGAAGGATAAAGTGGTTCTGATTACCGGCGCTTCGGGCGGGATTGGCGCGGGCCTGGCGCGGGCGTTTGCGGAGGAAGGGGCGCGCTTGATTATCCACTACCGCAAAAACCAAGCGGCCGCGGAGGCTCTGCGAGGAGAACTCGGGACCCAGCGAAACATCACCTGCGGCGCGGACCTGCGCAAGGAAGAGGAGGTCGCGGAGCTATTCAAAACGGCGCGAGCGGCCTTCGGGCGGATCGACACTCTGGTGGCCAACGCCGGAATTTGGGTCAGGGATACGGTTCCCCTGGGCGAGATGTCATTGGCCCAATGGCAGGCCACCATCGAGTCGGATCTCACAACGGTTTTTCTTTGTTGCCGCGAGTTCTTCAGAATTGTGAAGGAACAGAAACAAGGCAACGTGGTGTTGATCGGTTCGACGGCGGGAATATTTGGGGAGGCGGGCCACGCCGACTATGCCGCGGCGAAGTCGGCGATCGCCCACGGCCTCACGCGCACGCTGAAGAACGAGATCAGCCGCATCGCACCCCATACTGCGGACTACTGCGGAGGGCGCGTCAATTGCGTCTGCCCGGGTTGGACGTATACGCCCATGACGGACCGCGGCCTGAACGATCCCGAAATGCTCCGACGCGTGACGGCTACCATGGCTCTGCCTCAGATCGCCCGCGCCGAGGACGTGTCGCACGCAGTGGTGTACCTCGCGTCGGATAGCTTGGCGAGGCACCTGACGGGGCAGGTGATGATTGTCGCCGGTGGTATGGAGGGCCGCTGGTTGTGGCAGCCGAACGAAGTGGATGTCTCCGCGGTAATGGGTGGAAGTTAGGGCTTGGTCAGAGTGTAGCCCCGCAGGAATCAGAATCGAAATTGGATAAGAGAAAGGCAAAACGAATGAGTAAACTGTCACGCGGCCCGAAACAGATGCGCGAGCTCTTGGCCAAGCCCGGGATTGTCCGCAGCTTAGGGGCCCACGATGTCTTCACGGCCTTGATTGTGGAGGAGGCCGGTTTCGAGAGTGTCTTCATTGGCGGTTTCGGGACGAGCGCTTCGCTCATCGGTTTGCCCGATCTCAATTTCCTGACGATGACCGAGATGGCCGACGCGGTACGCCGGATGGCGGCCCGGGTATCCATCCCCGTGATCGCGGACGGAGACACCGGGCACGGAGATCTCCACAACGTGCAGCGCACGATCGAGGCGTTCGAAGGGGCAGGGGCGGCGGGGATTCTGCTTGAGGACCAGGTCATGCCGAAGCGTTGCGGTCATTTCGCGGAGAAGAAGGTAATTTCCACGGAAGACATGGTTCTGAAGATCAAAGCGGCGGTCCAGGCTCGCAGCGATCCGGATTTCTTAATTTTCGCCCGTACCGATGCGCGGCAGATGAATGGCCTGGATGACGCGATCGATCGAGTGAACCGTTGCTGTGACGCCGGGGCGGACATCGCATTCATCGAAGCACCCCAGTCGCTAGCAGAACTAGAGGAAATCCCACGGCGAGTTCGCCACACGCTTTTTGTGAATATGCTCTCCGGGGGTGTCACGCCGGTTTTGCCGGTCTCGGAGTTGGAGCAGATGGGGTACAAGATCGTGGTATGTCCGATTGAATCGCTCATGGTCTGCGCGCGCGCTATGCGAGATCTGTGCGAGGCTTGGAAGACGACCGGCAGGGTGGACAAGATCGCGACTGCGGCGATGAGTTTTGGCGAGATCAAGAACCTGCTGGGGGTTGATCGTTTCCTGAAGTTACGCGAAAAACTTGATAAGCCGGGAAAGAGCTGATGGCGCGCAGGCGGCTGGAGCGCTTTTCAGGTTTTTGTCGTGAGGCGTAGAGGGAGGGAAGCAGCCGTTCTACCGGCGGGCCCTCATTTCCAGGGGACTTCGGTGCCGGCAACCGTTCGTTTCTCGGACGGTTCTCCCGACCCTTCCATCCCCGATCGGCTGAAAGGGCGCTGGCGTTTTTTCCGACGAACCTGACCGATGGAATCGAGCTCTCCGACGATCCATTTCCCGCCTTGCGCTCCGAGGTTTACTCGCTTTCCGAGAAATATCGGCGGCAAAGATAGCGTCCGGGTCGGAACCGCTGCGGAAATCCTCCGGTTGGTGACCTAAGAGTTGCGCTGGGCAGCAGGGTGGTTCGGGTGGCTGGCCGGAGGCCGGCTTGAAAGGAAAAGCCACTCGTGTAAGATTCTCGTCTAAGGCCGGAACTGGCGTTGGAGGCCAGCGCTGGGAGCTTCTTAGACACTTGTGGTCCATCCAATTCTTGGAGCAGAAGGAGGGTTTTTTTCTGCAGAAATGGAAGGGATTTTGAACAAAAACCCGTCGCGGCCCCGCTATATAGGTGGATTTCACGTTATCGGGTCATGGCGCAGCATCAACAGAATGGTCACTGGCACGCCCTGTGGGAGGATTACGGGCCGAAGTTGCTCCTTTTTGCCCGCCAGCTCACCGAAGCGCGCGACGACGCCGAAGACATTGTCCAAGAAGCGTTTGTCCGGTATTGGCGGGCACGGGAAAACGACCCGAAGCTAACTCCACCTCTGCTATTCACGATGGTCCGTCGCAGCGCGATCGACCAGGCGCGCAAGATCCAGGCGCGCCAAATCCGAGAGGAGCGAGCGGAGTGCTTGATGCAATCGGAGGCTTTCTTCGAAAGCTCACTCGAGGAGAAGGAGCGCCAAGAACAGTTGGAACAGTCCCTCCGACAGCTTCCCGCCGACCAACGAGAGGTGCTGGTGTTGAAGATTTGGGGCGAGCTCACTTTCGACGAAATTGGGCGGACGCTGGAGATTTCTCCAAACACTGCGGCATCGCGTTATCGATATGCTCTCCAACAACTTAGGGGAATTCTAGCCCCTTCACTGCTATGAACGATTCTTTCCAAGAGATTGAGGCAGAACTCAAACGTCTGCGTCCGGCGATGCCCCGTCGCGAAGTCGAGGAAAGGGTCGGTCGGGAGTTGAGTTTGCCGGCAAACGGACGGGTTACGCAGCAGTTGCCTGCTGCCCGGCGGACGCAACCTCGTTGGAGCCTGGGTCTGCTGGGAGTTGGACTGGCCGGCGCCGCTTGTATCGTTTTGTGCGTCCTGTTGTGGCCTAAGCGAGTCGAGCCTATCCAAGCCTCTAACGCGGCGAGCGGAGCGGTTTCGGTGCCTCAGGCGCGGACACCAGAGGGAGTCCGACCGCGGAGGGGCGCATTCCAGCAGGTGAGGACAGCGAACTATCTTTTGAGCGCGCAAGAGGAGGGGATTGTTTACGCCTCCGCCACTGTGCCGATGCGCAGGATTCGCTACCAGTTTTTGGACACCGCCCAGTGGAAGGGCGGCGACGACCACACCGTCGTTGAAGTTATCGTGCCAAAGGAAGGGACGGTGCTGGTCCCTTTAAATGTTCACTAAAGAATCAATGAAAACTCGTATGAAAAAAGTCAGTAAACCGTTCTGGGCCGTCATGACTGGCGCTGCCCTGATGTCGGTGAGCATCCTGTGCGCCGAGCCCGCGGTTGAGAAAGTGGCTTATATGGGGGTCCTCGTAACTCGCGCGGACGAAACGCTCCGGCAACAGTTACGCTTGAACCGGGGTGTTGGGTTGACGGTGGAGGAGGTGTCACCGGGCAGCCCGGCGGATAAAGCGGGACTGAAGAAGCATGATCTCCTAGAGCAACTGGACGATCAATGGCTGTTCAACGGGGAACAATTCGGAGAGTTGGTGCGCACACATCAAGCCGGCGACAAAGTCACTCTGAAGATCAGGCATGACGGACAATCGCAGAGGGTGGAGGTGACCCTGGATCAGAAAGAACTCGCTAGAGAAGGCGAAAAGAACGTTTTTGAGTTCGGGCCCAAGCAGGCTTACAAGTTTTTCTTTAACAACCGGAAGGGTGGGGGAGGGACTATGACCTTTCCCAGGGGTTGGGCGGAGGGCGAGCCTTCGTGGAAACCGGGCGCGTTTCTGGGGGTGGAAACGCAGGGTCTGGAGCCTAGTTTAGTGGCCCAACTCGGGCTGAAAGAGAATAGCGGCGTGCTGGTTGGTCATGTGGTGGAGGGCAGTCCGGCGAACAAGGCCGGCCTGCTGGAGAACGACATCATTCTCAAGGTGGATGAACAATCGATCAGCGGCCCCGAGGCGCTGGTGAAGAGCATCCGATCTCACGCTAAAGGCGATAAGGTCCGCCTTGAGATCCTGCGTGGCGGCAAGTCCCAGACGATCGAGGCCACGCTGGGCCAGGAAGAGATGCCGGGGCGCGAACGGCTGCACAACATGATGAAACGCTACGGGCAAGCGCCGGAGATCGAGTTCGTGCACCCGCAGAATTCCAGGGATGAGGACATGCTGATAATGAAGGATATCCTGACAGAGGATGAGAGGGTGGGTAGCCGAAAGAAACCGCCCGTAACCCAAACCAAAACGGCTGGAGCCGCGATGATGAGGATCAAAACCGAGGACGGAGTTATCACCGTGAAACAGAACGGAGACGGGCGCGTGGCGGTGGTTAAGGACTTAAACGACAGGACACTATTTGAAGGGCCGATCGACACTGAGGAGCAACGAGCCAAGCTGCCCGAGGCAGTCCGAGCCCGGCTTGAGGAGGTGGATCAACAGGTTAAGCCGGGCGCGGATGGCCCCAGGAAAGACGTCCAGGAAATGCGGATTTGGAACACCAATCCGGAGCCCGGGTTTATTTGAGGGCCTGTTTTTGCCCGCACTCGGTGACTACGGCGGCCAACTGTGAAGCAGCTTCGGAAGGTGGAACTTTGCGGTCGAAAACAACGTCGCGGACCGAGACCGGCTGGGAATAATAGGTAAGGTTGGCGTCCTCATCCGGGGTAAGGGCGCCGCCTTTGATGGCCACACCGCCATACAGGCCTTTGCGATCGGTATAGACCAGGACGGGCTGTTCTTGGGAAGTGACGCTAGTCTGGGTGCCGGCGCTTTTATCGCCGGCAGTTCCGCGGGCTTCCCCGCCGAACTCAAAGGTGGGATCGGTCAAGACGCGGGTGACCTCCGAGTTCATCAAAAGGATCACAATGAATGCTTGTTGGCCGCCGATCTGAAAGCCGAGGCTGGCCTCATTGGCCTTCAGAAACGCCGGGGCGCTCCATTTGCGGGTGCTTTTATCTCTTACCATGGCGACTCCGCTGCCGCCCTGATAGGCAAAGAGGAAGCCGGCTTTGGTGCGGTCCAGGAGGATGATTCCCTCGGCTTTTCGAAGGAGCTCGGGGGGCACGCTCTTCTCCGGATTGGACTGCATCTCTTGAAGCTTGACGGCAAATAGACGGAGTTTCTTGTCCAACTCCCTGGGCTCGACGCCCAAGGCGGCGCAGGCGACGGCGACGAAGATCCACCAGGTGATTAACCGTTTCATGCTGAAGTGATTACCATCTATTGTCGGTCGGAGCAAGGTAGGTGGAGGCCTCCCGGTGAACACCCAAGGAGGGTGAGGCAGGGGAGTCGGGGGCTCAAGGAGCGGGCTATGGTTTTCCGGCGGAGTAATCGCTCAGAAAGCCTCCCGAGAGGTGCTGGTTCACCTCGCAGAAACCAGCTCCAGCGAGCGCGGCCAGGATCTGAGCCGGCGGCACGCAGTTCTCGATCGTGGCCCAATAATAGTCCATGAGCTGTTTCGCCTGGGTACGCTGGTTGAAGAACCCGGCCAGAAAAGGAATGACCCCGACCAAGTGCCATCGAATGAGGCGGGCCACGATCTTAGAGCGGGGTCGGGCAATCTCAAGGACGAGCAAGCGTCCGCGGGGCTTCAAGACTCGGAGGAGCTCGCGGAAGAAGGCGTTGATGTCCTCGACATGCCGGAGGGCGTAGCCCATGGAGATGAAATCGAAACTCTGGTCGGAGAACGGCAAACGTTCGCCAACGCCCTGAACCAAAGGAGCCGTCGTGTGCTTGCGGTTCTCCTGAAGCATGCCGTGGCTCGGATCCAAGCCGGTGATGTCCGACGCGGCAACTCCGGCACTTAGCGCCGCTCTGAGCACCAGGCCGGTTCCGCTGGCGACGTCGAGCAGTCTCATTCCCGGACGCAGGCCGGCCCGGACCAGGGCCTCCCGGCGATAGCGGCGGTCCGTGCCTCCACCCAAGAGCCAACTCACCCGGTCGTAGCTGGGGGCGGTGGTGTCAAAGAGGGCACGCACGAAGCCCGGCCGCTGCTCGGCCGACTCATAAAAACGGGTCAGTGGCTGGTGTGGAGACAGGCGAGCCTGGGGATCGGTCAGGGCACTTGAATCAGGCTGGGCCATGGGATGTAATCATGCGGAGGTTGGCGCGCAAAGAGCTAAAGCTAGAGAGGCCGCGAGAGGCTGACAAGCGGTTAGGCATTCGGACGGTTCTCCCGATTCGGAGCTTGGCAGGAACAAATTACGACTAGGCCGGAGCGGCACGCGGTTCATGGATCTTAACCGCTGACCTCAACGCTGAGGATTTCACCCGGCTCAGACTCCGCGCGCACGGTGAAGGGGCGGCAGCAGACTTCGCAGTCGGTGACGAACTGCTGGGATTCAACGCTGGTGTCGATCGGCAATTCGAATTCCTGGCCACAGAATGGACAAGAGATGGACGTGTTGACCAGCATAGCAAAAGCTAGCACAAGGCAAGGGATGCACAAGGTGGGACGAGGGCGCAGCTAGAGCCATAAGCCGTAAGGGGGGAAGGGTGCGACGCGGAAGCGACGATTTTTTCCAGTCGGCTGCGCTGCAGGCGGATTTGGAATTTCAAATTGGGGATTTGAGAGAACCCCAGTGGCGAGGGGGCGGCGGCAACCCGGTCGTTGGTGGCGAGTGGCGAGTGGCAAGCCGCCAGGACCACGGAGTCGGCGGGACCTTGGGGTGCAGGCAAGGGCCGCGCCGACCGGAACTTGAAGCGCCGGTTGAGCATGGTCGCTCTTCATGGTCCGCAAGATAGGGCGAGGTCGCCACCATGTCAATCACTTTTATAATTTAGTTATTGTGACGTTGATCCGCGTGCGCGACGTGGGCAAGACGCGAAGAGGCGTACCACGGATAGGACGGATGACAGGGATAAGGGAGGGGGAGAACGGGGGGACCGCCACGGAGGTCTCGAATGGCGCGAAAAACTTTAACAGAAGGACACAAAGGAAACGAAGGCGAGACCACGGATGAGCGGTGACCACAGAAGGGAAGCAATGGAACCAAGAAAGACGGGGTTAACCACGGATTACCCAGAAGACACGGATGAGGGAGGGGGAGGGCGGGGGACTCGAAGGGCACGAAGGTCTTGCAGTGACCGAACGGGCTGTCGTATTCATGGTTATCAACAAACGTATGTTGTTATCGGCGGCGGCGCTAAGTGGGGCGCGGCGTTAGGCGGGTTGTATGGAGCGCACCCTACACGCACCCACGAGACTGGCAATAGTGGCAGCGCTGACCATGAATGGTGGTTCGGAGCTTACAGTCGGTTCGATGAACAGTCAGAACCAGATCCGTTCTGAACGTCAGCCGCCCGGCGCCGCACGCCGCGAGCGGTCCTCTTCGGTAATGGAGGAATGGTGACGGACATACTTCAAGCGAGGCTGTTTGTCCTCCTGGTGCTCCCCATCAGTTGGTGTTTCGAGGCGCTTATCATCGTCCGCGGTGGCGTCAGGGAGCTCGGGCCTCCATGGCTGGTCGCCTTGATGTGCATAACAGGGGGCATTTCCATCCTGCTGAGACTGATCTTCAAGTCGGGGTTTGCAGATGCCGGCTTTCAGCTCGGGTTACGTCGATACTACGTTTACGCCATAGCGCTTCCGCCGGTGTTGGCACTTCTGGAGGGATTCATCTGCGCCGTGTTGGATATTCGGCGTTTCTCTTTGGTCGCGCCCGAGATGCTGGTGCGTATGAGCGGCATCGCTCTGTCCGTGCTTGGGCTGGGCGTGGTTGGAGCACTTGGGGAAGAGGTTGGATGGCGTGGGTTCCTGTTGCCAAAACTGGTAAGCAGTGGCGCGAGGCATCCCTATCTCGTGACTGGTATGGTGTGGGCCGCATGGCATCTCCCGCTGATTGCTTTCGGCGGTTTCTACAAGACTGACAATCCGTTGCTCTTGGCTCTCGTGTATGGAATTGGCGTCCTGGCGATGAGCTTCCTCATTGCTGAGCTGAGGATGCGCTCCGGGTCCGTCTGGGTTGCGGCCACAGTCCACGCCGCCCACAATTTCTTCTTCCAGTTTGGGGTTCCGGCGCTGATCTTGACGGCGCGGGGATCGCGATCGGCGTTGTGGGATACGGTTGGTGGCGATACGGGGTTGAGTGTCGCTGCGCTATACGCTGGTGCCTACTTCGCGCTTCTACATGCATTTCGACGGAGGGAGGGGACGAAAGAGCGGTAAATGCAGACCGTTGGGAAGGTTCGGCCTTGCTGCGGCTCGTAGAGACCGCGCTCCGGGGGCGGGTGGGCAGGCCACGTCCTCGGGAACAGCAAAGCCCGGGAGTCGGAGGCGATGGGAGTCGGATGGCGCTGCGGAAAAATGCGACACGCTGGGAGGTTGCCAGCATGCTGCGGCTCGTAGAGACCGCGGTCCGGGGACGTGCGGAGAGGCCCCGTTCTTGGGGACAGCAGCGCCCGGGAGTAAGAGGCGATGGGTGTCGGATGGCGCTCTGGGAAAATGCGACACGCTGGGAGGTTGCCAGCTTGCTGCGGCTCGTAGAGACCGCGCTCCGATCCTCGTGGACCAAGGTCCGCGGAAGTCCGGGGCGATCGGAGTGCAATGAGCGTCCTGAGAAAATGCAACGCGTTGGGAGACTGCCGGCTTGCTGCGGCTCCTAGAGACCGCGCTCCGGTCCTCGTGGACCAAGGTCCGCGGAAGTGCGAGGCGATCGGAATGCAATGAGCGTCCTGAGAAAATGCAGCGCGTTGGGAGACTGCCGGCTTGCTGCGGCTCATAGAGACCGCGCTCCGGTCCTCGTGGACCAAGGTCCGCGGAAGTGCGAGGCGATCGGAGTGCAATGAGCGTCCTGAGAAAATGCAGCGCGTTGGGAGACTGCCGGCTTGCTGCGGCTCATAGAGACCGCGGACCGAGACCCGCGGGAGTCCGAGGCGATGGGAGTAAGATGCGGCTCCGGAAAAATGCAAACCGTGCGGAAAGTGCGACCTTGCTGCGGCTCGTAGAGACCGCGCTCCGGGGGGCGTGCGGAGCGGCCCCGTTCTTGGGGACAGGAGCGCCCGGGAGTAAGAGGCGATGGGTGTCGGATGGCGCTCTGGGAAAATGCGACACGCTGGGAGGTTGCTGGCTTGCTGCGGCTCATAGAGACCGCGCTCCGGGAAGTCCGAGGCAATCGGAGTAAGATGCAGCTCCGGAAAAATGCAACGCGCTCGGGGGATGCTACATCTCCGCGTATAAATAACACGACATCTCTGCTTAGCAAAGATGGCACCAGCAGTCCGTAGATTGTTTCCGGGCGTCTTTGCATGTCGGCAAAGGTCGCGAACAACGACTGGCACAACGCGGCGGGTCGATCGAAGTACGGGTGAAACGATGCTCCGCCCTCATAAACGATCACCGCGCCTTCATTCCGGGCGCTTTGTTAGATTAGGACGCCAAATACTCTAATCTGAGTTCTCCGCGATGCAGTAGAGGTGCGCGTCGGTGCGGAGGAAAATCTGACCGTCGGAAATGGCTGGCGTCGCGTTGCTCGGCTCGCCCAGGTCATTCATGGCCAAAAGTTCGAACTTCTCCGGATCGGGCCGAAAAACGGTGGTGACGCCTCTTCGGCTCGTGACATACAACCGCCCGGCCGCCATCACGACCGAACCCCAGCTTTCTCCGCCGTCGAGCCGCTCGGTCCACCGGAGTTTTCCGGTCTGGCATTCCATACATTGAGCGGTCCCTGGTCCGGCGTTGACTATGAAGACGAATCCATCAACGACCACACCCGAGCCAATCCTTTGGGGCTGTCTCTCCACCCACAGCCGGTTGGAGGCGGTCACGTCGCCGGCTCCGCCCAGCTTGAAACCAATCGTGGGTCCGTTTCCCCATCCCGTGAACGCGACGCCGATTCCGGCGGAGACTAGGGGCGAAGCATAGATCAGATCAACTTTTTCTTCCGCCAATCCCTCGACGAACCATAGCCTGGCGCCGGTCTTCGGATCGCAGGCGATCACCTGCGTGAGCATGCTGCAAAGGATCTGATCCTCGCCGCCGACCTTGGCGACGATGGGCGTACACCAAGAGCCCCAATTCCCTTTGAGGAGGGTTTTCGGACCGCCGGGCTCGTCGTATTTCCAGATCAGTTTGCCCGTCTTCAAGTCAAGCGCGGTCAGAAACGCCCGGTCGCCCGGACCGAAATTCAAGATCACCTTCCCACGATGGAGGATCGGGGAGGAGCCATAGCCCCATTCATTGCGCACTTCACCGAGGTCCTTTTTCCAAAGTACTTTGCCGTCGAAGTCGTAGCAAAAGACACCGGCCGAGCCGTGCCAGACCACCACGCGCGCGCCATCGGTGACGGGAGTGGACCCGCAATAGGGATTCGATTGATGCGTTGGTTCGACGATGGGGAACTCAACGGTCTGCATCCAGAGTTGTTTGCCCGTCCGTCGGTCGAAGCAGTAAAGGTTTCGCTTCTTGCCCGAGTCTTCCGCACAAGTGACAAAGACGCGCCCATGCGAAACAATGGGGCTGCTGTTACCCGGGCCTGGGAGTGTCGCCTTCCAGCGGACGTTATTCGTCGGTCCCCAATGGAGCGGCGCTTTGTACTCTGGAGCGACACCATTCCCGAGAGGCCCGCGGAACTGCGGCCAATCCCCTGCCCGCACTGTCAGGGACAACAGCAAGGCAAGCGAAGCAGCAGTCTGAAAAAACATCCGGCGATTCATGTTCAAGGCGAGACGCCCGAATCTGACGACTCGTCCCGCGATTGCGAGGCTAAGCGAGTTCATCTGTCGCTTCTGGCAGGTGCGTAATCCACGCGCCAATCCTCTGAGTAAGAGCCTTTGCTCGTACTAAAGGTTATCGGGATTTTGTATGTATCCAAGAAAGTTTTATGGTCGCCTGTGATGGCTGGTGCCATGTCGTTTTATTTACACGCGGACAAGGAGCTTGCTGTGGCTCGGGGACAGCAACGCCCGGGAGCCTGGAGGCGAAGGCAGTCGGATGGCGCTCCGGAAAAATGCGTGCCGTGCGGAAAATGCGACCTTGCCGCGGCTCGCAGAGACCGCGCTCCGGGGAGGTTCGGAGAGGCCCTGGCTTTGGGGACAGCAAAGCTCGGGAGCTGGAGCCGATGGGAGTAAGATGGGGGTCCGGAAGAATGCAAACCGTGCGGAAAGTGCGACCTTGCTGCGGCTCGTAGAGACCGCGGTCCGGGGACGTGCGGACTGGCGACGTCGGAGCCTCCGGGCGCAGCGGGTATGATGCGGGTCGCTTGTAGTATTCTTCAACCTGGATTATCCTCAGGTGACAATCTGGTTACCACCTATGGCTAATGTCATTTGCCGACCTCCTGGAGGGAAAGGGTTCCTTGCCGCTGGCTTGTGCGTGGGTGCGCTTGCTATCGCAGCCACTGGCTTGATTCGCGCCAGTCCTGCTGCGGACGATCCGGCCGCCGAGTTCGTGCAACTGACAGTCAATATCGAAACTCTTTCGTGGAAAGGCGGTTCGGGCCCTGGCGAGGGCTCCAAGACGGAGTCTTATCAATTCCATCTGGTCGTCGGAAGGAACAAGTGGGTCCTCGAAGACACCCGTGACGCAAGAACCGTCTGCTCCTTCGACGGCGATCGAACCAGGGAGCGGATCTGGATTCGGGACGCGCAATCGCCCCAGGGGGCCGTCGGCGATCCGTCCTCGGGCCATTGGTGGACCCCGAGCGACCGGTTATCGGATGGCAATCCCAGTCGGACTGCCCGGAGCTCGGATTTCCTATATCCGGCCGCTCGCTATGCATGGCTGGCCTTTTGTTCCGGACCGACGCTGAACAATCGAAACCACAAACTTTATCCTCCTCATGATTTGTGGAAGGAGATGATCGCCGCTTCGACCATTACTGAGAAGGTTACCCGGTTTGAAGACGACCTCGGTCTTCCGCGGACGGCCTCTCTGTTCTACGATGGACGGCAACGCCTCCTGGACTACTCAGTCACGACGACCACCAACTTTGCAGGATGGAATTTCCCGGTTGGCTTTTTCCTGCTGGATTACAGCTTGCCCCAGTCCGCAACCTGGGGCATCCAGTGGCTCGCTCACGGAACGCTACAGTCTGTTTCGCTGGCGGCCGACCCGATGCCGCCCTCCCCAAAGCCGGCATCAGCCGTGGTTGCGGGGACCCGGTTTGTTCCGGTGGCGCCGAGCAGGATCAGTGTTGGAGGCTCAAGCGACGTCCATGACTGGTCGCTGGAGAATACGAATGTGATCGGATTTCTGGAGCTCGATCGGCCTCTGCCGGATGTAGCCAGCGGTCAATCCCGAGGAGTGGTCGGTGACAGGATCAAAGCGCGGGCGGAGTTCTCTGTGCCGATCAGGCATTTCGGCACTGAATTCTATGGTCCGATGTTTTCAGCCTACGCGGACCAGGCCTTTCTGCACAAAGTCTTCAAAACGACCGATTACCCGAACATCCTTTACCGTCTGCGCGAGCTCCAGCCGGTCGCCATTCAGGATCCCAAGGGACGTGGTTACAGTTGTGAGTCCACGGGCGAACTTGTCGTGGGCAATGTGAGCTATCCCATCTCCATGCCGGTAACCCTCACTCCAGAAGGCGACACACTGCGGGTTTCGGGTCTCGCTTCGCTCAAGCTATCGGATCTTGGAGTGACGCCGCCGATGGCGCAGGGCAATGATTGGCTGGTGAAAGTAGGCGACACAATCAGACCTTCTTTCGATCTGGTTCTTAGGAAAGCACAGGACCGATGAAGCAAGCCAGCTTGGAGAGAGGAGGGGACTAGGGCGAGGAGAGGAAACGCTTAACAGAAGGACACAAAGGAAACGAAGGCTGGACAACGGCTAAGTGGTGACCACAGAAGGAAAGCACGGGAACAAAGAAAGACGGTTTAACCACGGAATTCACAGAATACACGGAAGACGCAGGGAAGGTGGGGAACCACTACGGAGATCTCGAGGGGTGCGGAGAACCTCAACAGAAGGTCACAAAGGGAATGAAGCCTGGACCAGGGAAAAGTGGTGACCACAGAAGCAGAGCAAGGGAACGAAGAAAGACGGGGGTTAACCACGGAATTCACGGATGACACGGATAGGGGAGGGAGGGCGAGTGGCGAGGGTCGCGTCCCGCAAGGCACGAAGGTCTTGCAATGGGTGAACAGGCCGTTGTATTAACGGGAGAACCTCATCGGGCATGAAGAAGTTGCGAGCAAAAGCCGGTCGGTTTTCAGACAGGATCCGCGACTGTCGGTCGCGGAATTATATTTTGGCTTAATGATATGCAATGCATCCAATGCCACAGTAATCGTACCGAGACCGGATTGCTTAAAGGCGCCCACGGACAGAATACCGTATTTACCCCGAGCAGTCTAAAATCTCGATTAAGGCGACCTCGGGGTGTCCCGATTGAGAGCTTCGCGTGTTTAGATTGCGGATTCGTATGGAGTCTTGCGGTGCCGAAGGAGTTGGAGGACTTTATTCGCAAACATCGTGTTGAAAAGATTGCTAAGCCCGGGGCCTGACATGCGTTGCAGCGAGGCGGAAGAGGCCGGTTTCACAGGAAAGGAATTGAACGCCGCTGGCGGCTGGCCCGGTCGCTGACCTGTCCGTAAGCTGCGGGCGTTTCACCCAATGACCCAAGGCCCGATCAATCGAGACGTGGAGGTCGAGTTTATCCGGCTTCTATTCACGGACGCAGTCGAAGAGGAGATCGCCCATCGCTGGGCATCGCGCCTGGCCAGGCTGGTCGGCCAACAGGCGCTCCAGCTTCGACCGCAAACAACGCTGGCGGAGATCCTCGAGTGGGCCGCCCGCGCCAACGTGGATAGCATGGATTTCGCGCTGGTATTCGAACCCGAGCTTCGGATGGACCTGGAGGAGTTCCTCGACTATTCAGAGCAGGTGACGTTTCGGGAGATGGTTCAACATTATGCCGGGCGATTCGGTGGGTGAGCGAGCGCCTGCGGCTAACGGTTGCTCTGGCCTTCCGCCCGAAAAGCACGGAAAGCCTCAACAGAAGGGAACACAGGGAACGAAGGCTGGACCACGGATGAGCGGTGACCACAGAAGCAAAGCAAGGGAACGAAGGAAGACAGGGGTGAACCACTGATTTCACTGATCAATTTCCGCAGCCCTGATCTTGATTGCCCGCAGTTGCGTGTGGATCGCTGGAAAATCCAGACTTCGAAAGAGTTTGATGTGCCCGGTCGAGACGCCCACGGTCCCTCCCTGAGGATCGACGCTGACCCATCCGGGCCCATCCAGATACACCTCCGCCCAGGCATGGTAACTGCCGTATTTAAAGGCATAGCCGGTAATATAGGCGGCGGGAATACTCTTGTAGCGCATCAGCGCGAGGAACAGGTTTGCACATTCGCTGCAGGTGCCTTTTCGCAGCGCCAGCACATCCGTCGACGACCGCGTGTCGCTCTCGCCGCTCCCAATTCTATCGGCCAAGTCGCTATCGTACACAATGTTCGTTGCCACCCACCGGAGCGCATTCGTCACGTAGACCGTGACGTTCCCATCCGGCGGCCAAAGCTGCTGGGACAGAGCCGCGAGGTTGAGATCGTTCGTGACGACCTTAGCGGTAGCCGCCAGGAACGGCCGCAGTTCCTGAGGGTAGGAGCGTTTCAGCGGGCTGTAAGCTCCGAGGTGGTAGTTAGTCATGGCCACCGTTATCCGGAAATGGAAAGGTGAGTCGCTGGAATACACTCGGCCAAGGGTCTGTTCCGCTGAGTTCAGGTCAGCCAGCGAGGCGCGAGCTGCTATGATATCATAATGGACGACTTGGGCGCTGGCACTGAGACGAGATAACTGACAGGCAATCAGGATGACCAGCAGCAGGCCTCCGCATTCGCCCGTCAGTCGCTGGCCGACGAAAGCAAACCTGGCCGCAAAGTGCCAGCGATGCCCACTGAAACGCCCTTTTGGGGGCATACTCATGTTCTTGGCTCGGTGAGCGGATCATGTTCACCCGTGCGATTGGCGTCAAGCCGGGAGCCACGCTGAAAGCAGGGTGCGCGAAACTCGGCGGCCGTTCGGGTGTTGAAGATCAAATGGACCTAAACGGTCAATCGAGAGGACGAGTTATGAAAACAGCGTTGGGGGAGGGGATTGGATGGACACAGAGGGAAGTGAGGGCAGGAGAAGGGACCGACCGCGGCGCCAGGGAAGGGGACTGCCGTGAGGGTGTCGAATGCTCAACAGAAGGACACAAAGGAAACGAAGACTGGACCACGGATAAGTGGTGACCACAGAAGCAAAACAAGAGAACGAAGAAAGGCGGGAGGTAACCACGGATTACCCGGATGACACGGATAGAAGGACGTGGGCGAGGGGGCGGCGGTCATAGACGCGCGGCGGCAGAGAGGGGAGGCGGGGGAGGCTGCTTACCACGAAGCGAACGGAGCGAGGCGGTTTGGCGGGGGAGATTAAGAGCAGGATTACGATTACGATCAAGGCGCAGAGGATGATGGAGAAGAGAAACGAGCTACCGTGAGGGTGTCGAATGCTTAACAGAAGGACACGGAGGGAACGAAGGCTGGACCTCGGATTTCAGGATGAAGGAGCGGCGAACGCGAAGGGTGCTGGAACAAGAGTAGCTTCCAAACTGGTGACCACAGAAGCAAAGCAAGGGAACGAAGGAAGACGGGGGTGAACCACTGATTACCCAGATGACACGGATAGAAGGACGTGGGCGAGGGGGCGGCGGTCATAGACGCGCGGCGGCAGAGAGGGGAGGCGGGGGAGGCCGGTTACCACGAAGCGAACGGAGCGGGGCGGTTCGGCGAGGGAGATTAAGAGCAGGATTACGATTACGAGCAAGGCACAGAGGATGCTGGAGAAGAGAAACGAGCTACCGTGAAGGTCTCGAATGCTCAACAGAAGGACACAAAGGAAACGAAGACTGGACCTCGGATTTCAGGATGAAGGAGCGGCGAACGCGAAGGGTGCTGGAACAAGAGTAGCTTCCAAACTGGTGACCACAGAAGCAAAACAAGAGAACGAAGAAAGGCGGGAGGCGACCACGGATTACCCAGATGACACGGATAGAAGGACGTGGGCGAGGGGGGGCGGTCATAGACGCGCGGCGGCAGAGAGGGGAGGCGGGGGAGGCTGGTTACCACGAAGCGAACGGAGCGAGGCGGTTTGGCGGGGGAGATTAAGAGCAGGATTACGATTACGATCAAGGCACAGAGGATGATGGAGAAGAGAAACGGGCTACCGCGAAGGTCTCGAATGCTCAACAGAAGGACACAAAGGGAACGAAGGCTGGACCTCGGATTTCAGGATGAAGGAGCGGCGAACGCGAAGGGTGCTGGAACAAGAGTAGCTTCCAAACTGGTGACCACAGAAGCAAAACAAGAGAGCGAAGAAAGGCGGGAGGCAACCACGGATTGCCCGGATGACACGGATAGGGGAGGGGGAACTGGGAGTCGGTTTGCTGTTGCAAAAGCAGAGGGGGCGGCCGTATTAATGGAAGATCCTCAGTGGGCATGAACACGTTGCGAATGAGAACCGCCCGATGGCTCGGACAAATGAGCGAGTGGCCGTTTCAGAGTGGGGGCTAGGCGTGCTATGCGCTTCTGGGAGATTTTGATGCGGTTGGTGCGGCGTCCATCCGGATGTTGCAGGCTGGGATTGCCGGGGGCGTGCCTACTCCTCGCCTTGTGGCAAACCGGTTGCGCTAACCTTCCGGAATACCCTTCGCAATTGCCCGCGCTATCGCCGGCTCAGAAAAAGTTCGGCGTCTGCCCGGTCATTGCCGGCCGTTACGCCGATAAAGGCTCGGCTTTTTCCACCAAGGGTGAACCACTCGGCAAGGTTTCCCTGAGCCAACTGGTCCATGGGAATCGTAGCAACCCTGACACTGGGCTGGCGGACGCGGATGTCGTGGTGGTCCTGGGACCGGAGGATCGCGTTCTCGAACTGCAGTCATGGCGAGAAGGAAGACAAGTTGATACCATGAAGTGGCGGGGGGATTTTCGCTATAGCAATCACAACCCATACATATGCCAGTGGGGTTTTGTCACGCTGTTTCCCAATTTCCAGTCCTCTGGCGCGGGGTCGGATGAGTCTCTTCGGTTGCGGAAAGCCGCGGACGGTTCACTGATCGTGCTACACCACAAAGAAACGGTCGATTCTTTGCCCTACATGGTGCCGGTACCGATTGTGGACAACAAATGGTATCAATTTCCACCAACGGTGGAATCGCATTGAGGCGCCAACAACAACGCGGTTGAAATCCAGAGGTGAGTTTTGAGATGGCAACCACGTCGCTCAAGAGAACGCCACAAAGGAAACGAAGACTTGACCACGGATAAGCGGGGACCACAGAAGGGAAGCAAGGGAGCGAAGAAAGACGGCTTAACCACGGAAGGGGTGCGGAGAACCTCAACAGAAGGTCACAAAGGGAATGAAGCCTGGACCACGGATTTCACAGATTACACGGATGATGGGAATGAAGACTGCCGGGGGCGGAGCTTGTTTGCAGTTGTAATAACCGAACAGGGTGTCCTACTATTAAAAAGGCCTCGTTGGGTATGAACAACTTGCGAATGAGGGCCCGTCGAGGTTGCAGAAAAATAACCGACTGGCCGTTGCAGAATCACAGTTGGGGGGCAGGGTTTCGAACATCGACTATGACCAACAAAAACATGCAATGTCCAAAGTGCGGAGGCGAGATGCTCCAAGGTTTCGTGCCCGATTATTATTCCCACGGAGCTACTGCTGTCGGTAGCTGGCACGCAGGCCAGCCGAAGAAGTCATTCTGGAGCAGGACGAAAGTACCGGCTGCCGAAGGTCTGCCGATCGGAGCCTTTCGTTGCGAGAAGTGTGGTTTTTTGGAGTTCTATTCTGACGCCAAGTTCGAAGCACAATGAAGCCGGCTAACGCGCTGCAGCGAACCCGGCCATCACGTCCAGGTTGCAATCGAACGCCCCCGTGGGCCGGGTCGCTGGGCTTGGGTCGTTAGGGCCGCCAGGAGCGAGGGGCCTTGGTTTTATTCGGGAAGCAGGTTGGGTTTCGGGGTGGTTGGTGAAGCCGTTAGGCGGAGAAGATGGCTGTTGATGACGCTGAGGACGGGACCATGGATACGTGGTGACCACAGAAGGAAAGCAAGGGAACGAAGAAAGACGGAGGTTGACCACGGATTTCACGGATGACACGGATGATGGGAATGAAGAGTGCCGGGGCGGGGTTAATTTCCTCTTGTAATAACCGAACCGGGCGTCGTATTATTAAAAGCGTCCCATTGGGTATGAACAAGTTGCGAATGAGGGCCCGTCGAGGTTCCAGAAACATAACCGACTGGCCGTTGCAGAATCACAGTTAGGCGGCTCATGCGCACTGTGACTTTTACGGTCCGACAAAATCAGACGCTGGAGGTTTTCTCGCAGCGGCGCGGCGAGATCTACGCCGGGTTCGAGGTCTGGATGGTCGGACTCATCAAGGGCGAACGCATGGTCTTAGACCATTTCATTACTCACGAGTGTTTGGAGCGCCGATTGTGCTACGCCAAGGCAGGGGATTTGCTTTGGCGGGATGCCAGTGAGTCCGATATTCCAAAACGAAAGCACAAGCTCGCAGAGCAGGCAGAGGAGATCATCGCACGAGGTTCATTTCTGGATTTAGATCGTATCGGCTACTATTTTAACTCGATCAATTGTCTGCCGCTTGACCGGAAGATTTGGAACGTTGCCAAGAAAGCGATTTTGGGCACATGGGCAGATGGGATTGTGACCATAACCATTGCGCCTGAGTCGAGGCTCACGATTTCATGCCCGCCCGCCGCGTCTCATCCACTTTACACGGCGGCACATGACAATCACGCAGACAAGTGGGGTTTAGGTTCTTGGAGTTTTGGCATGATGAATTCGGCCACCTACCATGGTGAGTGGGTACGTGTTTTGAGATGCGATGAGCAGGAGCTGCATATTTCCAGCAGCCAGAGAGACCAGTTGGCTTATGTTTTTCACAAAGCCCAAGCCACCTAACCACCACGTGAAGGCGAACTGCTGCTCCACTTCTGGCCTTCGGCGTTATTCGGAAAATATGGAGAGTTATATTGATTGGGTGAGGGTGCTTTCAGCAGCAGTCGCTTAAGTGGAGGGTTAGCCGCATGAGGCGCTGCAGCTACTGTGGGAAAGAACACGATGACGCGCAGACGGTCTGTGTTGTTGACCAGCAACCGACCGCCCACGTCGCCCACGTCGCCCAGGTGCCATCGGTCGCACCAGACACAAAACTCGGCCCTTTTTTGGCTGAAGCCAGGAGGAGGAGGAACATCTTCTTTCTTTGGTGGCTGTCTTGGGTCCCTGCCGGTAGCGCCGCGACGCTTTTCTCGGTTTGGCTGCTCGGTGAGAAAGGCGGCTATTTGGGTTTTCTGTGGCTGGTGGTCTGGTTCGTGGCCTGGCACAAGATTGCCCGCCGACTCAAAAACCTTGCGTGTCCTTGCTGCGGAAAACCTGCATTCGCGCATCCTTACTTCCTCCTGCGCCATGCAAGGTGCAACACCTGTGGAGTCAGATATGCACAACAAGGCTAACAATAAAGGGCGTGCAGCGGACGGCGCGAGAGCGTCCCGCTTCCAGGTTCAGCGCCAGCGACTCGCCGCCGCTGATGCGCAGCGTTAGCCATGAAGAGCACTATGACACGTTTGCTCCTTACTCTTTTAGTGGCAGCATTTCAGACGTGCTACGGCGATGTCACCGATCACTTCAAACTGACCCACCGAAGGTCGCTTCAAACTGACCCGCCCTTGGGGCAGGTGGTTTAGCGTTTTTCTGGTTTTGTTTTCAAGCGTGGTTTTCTAAAATCGCTTTGCGTTC
>Ga0265314_10000635_pt1 | contig 43051 bp, 38 predicted proteins | sample 4126metaG_FD_203106 | JGI IMG/M metagenome (GOLD analysis project Ga0265314, IMG submission 203106) | Rhizosphere microbial communities from Carex aquatilis grown in University of Washington, Seatle, WA, United States - 4-1-26 metaG | ecosystem: Host-associated > Plants > Roots > Rhizosphere >... | reverse complement strand
ACGAAGAAGAAAGCGAAGAAGAAATAGGCTTTCGAATTTCCACCTGCGCGCCTCGGCGTGCACGGTGTTCACGGTCGCTCCCGCTAACGCGATCTGGAGTTACCGATGACGAAGGCAAAGGCCGCGGCTTCCCCGCTTTGGCGCTAAAACGCCGGTTGGGCGGTCGCGGCCAGCCCGTTTCTGGGGCCCCTCAAATGGGCCTCATTCCGCCCTCCCCAAGTCATTAAGCGCCGCTGCTGGAACAGCACGTATTCCCGGGCGACGACCGAAGAAATCGCCTGATTCAGGGGTAGATGGGATGCCCGAAAACGCGCCTGGCCGTTAATAAAACCTGAATTTCAAGGTTAAACGCTTTAACCGCGTCTTAGCTTCTTTCGCCACACCATCGCTGCACACATGGGCTGTTCTCATGTGCATTGGGGAATGGGAGCTGGGCGATGGCGTGCGTAGATGTAGACGCGCTGACGCAGTACGAACAGGACGCCAAACAGGGGCGCCCGGACGCGCTGTACAATCTTGGATTGGCTTATTCGACGGGGCAGGGCGTCGGCGTGGACTACGTCGCCGCGCATAAGTGGTTCAATCTCGCCGCGCTACGCGGCTCGGATGAAGCCAAGACGTGGCGCGCACAGATTTCCCGCGAGATGGCACCGTCGCAAATCGCCGAGGCGCAACGCCTGGCGCGCGAATGGCTGTCGATCTTCCACTGAGGCGCAATCTACTTCGGATCCAGGGCCGTCTTGTCCGTCTTGTTGCCTGGCTTGGGCGCAGGTACAGGAACCGCGACCGGTGGCGGCGGCGGCGTATAGACCAGCACCTTGTGGGGCGGTGAGTTCGGCGCATAGAGATCGGCCAGGATGCGCAGCTGCTGGTCGCGCCCGGCAAGCCGGTTGCGATAAATCTGCGTATTCTCGATCACCCGCTGGACGTAATTTCTGGTCTCGTTGAACGGAATTTGTTCGATCCAATCGATCGGATCGACGGCCGGGCTGCGCGGATCGCCGAAGGCGGCAATCCACTTTCGTGCGTTGGTCGGTCCCGCGTTGTAGGCGGCGGCCGCCAGGATCAGCGAGCCGCCCCAATCGTCCATGTGGCCCGAAAATTCCGTCATGCCCAGCTGGATGTTGTAGTTCACGTCTGTAGTCAGATCGTTCGGCCGGTAGGGCAGGTTCGCCAGCCTGGCGGTACGCCGCGCCGTCGCGGGCATGATCTGCATGATGCCGCGCGCGCCGGCATGGCTGACCGCCGCAGGATCAAACTCGGTTTCCTGGCGGATCAACCCCAGCACCAGCGCCGGTTCCGGCGCTCTGCCCGGCCCGAGATAGGTGGGGATCGGCATCACCGGGTGGGTATAGGCAAGCAGGGTCAGGCCATTATAGCTCGCTGCCTTCGCCACACGGACGGCCACGTCGCGGAAGCCCATGTCGACCAATGCTTGGGCAAGCAGCTTCACATGACCGGCGCCGGGAAGAAGCTCCCCATATCGCGCCGCAAAGCTGCGCAAATAGTTTTGCACGCCTAGATCGGCCAGAACGCGCATCGCGCGGACCAGATCGTCCTTGTCGAACGCGGCCTGCGACGGCGTCGTTTCGACGGCCGAATTGTGCAAGTGCAGTGTTGGCGTCTCGTCTATGCGGGCGAGCGCGAGCTGGCCGTAGAACGTATCGGTGGCTTTGGCCGCGGCACGATATTGCTGCCATGCATCGGCGACGTCGCCTGCCTCTTCGTAGGAGCGCCCCGACCAATAGCGCGCACGCGCCAGACTGATCGGCCGCGAAACCCCATCTCCCAGCTTCTTGAAATGCACCAGCGCCGCCTGTGGATCCTTGAGGAAGCGCAGCGCGATCCACCCCGCCAGGAACTCGGATTCCGCGAATTCCGTGCCGGACGAAAAGCCGGGATCGGAGACAAGGCTGTAAGCCATTTTTGGCTTGCCGTCCTGCAAGGCTTGACGGGCTTCGATGTTAAGCTCGCTCCACAGCGTGGCAGGGTGGAGTTTTGCAATCTGTTTGGTTGGCGCTCGCACGAGCAGCGCTTCAGCGGTGTCGTTGTCGCCCGCGCGCCGCGTCGTCCTGGCCCGGTCGAACAACAGAGCGGGATCGGAGCTAAGATCGGCGGACAGCTCCGAAATGGTGATGGACGCTGTCTGAGGGCTCGTTTTGAGTGCGATACGCGCGTTGGCCAGCCGCGCCGCGGTGTCGTCCACGCGCGCCATCTCGCGCCGTGCGGCGGTGATCTCGTCCCGCCACAACAGATTGTCGAGCCTTTGGCGGTCGATGTCCGGCGTCAGAAATGAGCCGTCCTTCTGGACGATGGCGAGTTCTTGGTCCGGTTGGAAACTGCCTTCGGCCCAGCCTTGGCGGATCAGCGCGCGTCCGGCCGTCATCTTGCCCACCGCGACGTCCGCTTCGCCCAGCCGGATATTGCCGGTGGGGCTGACAGGATCGCGCCCGCCAAACCAGGCGATGACCGTCGAAGGAGCAGTCGCCGGGTCCATGGCTTGCTCGGCGCGGGCCAGCAGCGTGTCGCGGAACGGCCAATCGGGGTTGGACTTGAGGAAGGCGTCGATCTCCGCGAAAGAGGCGCCGCTGTTCTTGTCCAGCAGGTAGCGCCACTGGACCAGACGGCGTGCTACGGCGTCGTGTCCTTGATCGGCTAACGCGCGCGCGGCAAGCCAGTCGCCGCGATCTGCGGCATCGAAGGCTCTTTTATAGAGATCGTGGTCCGCAGCGCTCAGGATATGGGTCGCGCCCGCACGGTATTCGGGCTGTCCGGACTGCTCGGTATCGGAGGGCTGATCCGAATCCGGGATGGGCTGCATCATGATGACGCCGCCGGAGTTTTGCAGGCCCGCGGGCAGCGGCGTGGTCTGGGACCAAGCCGCAGCAGCCCCCAAAAGGAGTGCGGGCACCACAAGCAGGATGCGGCGTATCGGCATCGTGGTCTCGGTGGTATGTTTCTGCCGGCTTTGGCGCCGACGAGTCACAATAGCGACGCTCTGCCGCGCACGCCAGACAAACCAGCCCCCCGGCCGGGTGCCTTGCTCTGCCCGCTGCGGTCTGTATTTTGTGCGGATTCAAACGAGTAGCGGCCATGTCTTTCGCGCGCGACAGCTTAAAAGGTTCCATCCCCGCCCTCATTACGCCGATGAAGAACGGCGCCGTGGACGAGGGGGCCTTCCGCCGACTGGTCACCTGGCAGATCGCCGAAGGCAGCCACGGGCTCGTGCCGTGCGGCACGACGGGGGAGTCGCCGACGCTCAGCCACCAGGAGCATATGCGCGTGGTGGAAATATGCGTCCAAGAGGCGGCCGGCCGTGTGCCGGTGATTGCCGGCGCGGGATCAAACTCGACGGTGGAAGCCATCGCACTGACGAAGCATGCCAAGGCCGTCGGCGCCGATGCGGTCCTCTCGGTCACCGGCTATTACAACAAGCCGTCGCAGGAAGGCATGTACCGCCATTACGCCACCATCGCCGAGGCGGTCGACATTCCGATCGTCATATACATCGTACCTGGGCGCACGATCGTGGAGGTCTCAGTCGAGACGATGGGGCGGCTGTCGAAGATCGCCAACATCGTCGGCGTCAAGGACGCCACCGCCAATCTGGCGCGGCCGCTGCGCGAGCGCGCCGCGTGCGGGTCCGATTGGATTCAACTCTCCGGCGAGGACGGCACGGCGCTGGCCTATATGGTGCAGGGCGGCCAGGGCTGCATCTCGGTGACGGCGAATGTCGCGCCCAGGCTCAGCGCCCAATTCCAGAACGCCTGCATGAAGGGCGATTACGTGTCTGCGCTGGCGCTGCAAAAGCGTCTGATGCCGTTGCACGACGCCTTGTTCTGCGAACCCAGCCCCGCACCGGTGAAGTACGCCGCCTCGCAACTCGGGCTCTGCACCGACGAGGTCCGTCTGCCGCTGGTTCCCGCAACCGACGCGGCGCGTGCGAAAATCCGCGCGGCGATGGAAGCGGCCGGGGTTACCAAGTCCTGATATGGCGAAAAAGAAAGACGACGACCGCAAGATCGTCGCCGACAACCGCAAAGCCCGCTTTTCCTACTACATCGAGTCTTCGCTCGAGGCTGGCCTCGTATTGGCAGGCTCAGAGGTCAAATCGCTGCGCACCGGCAAGGCGACCATCTCGGAATCCTACGCCCAGGCGAAGGATGGCGAGATCTTCCTGATCAATGCTTATATTCCAGAATACAACAAGGCTGCCCGCTTCGGCCACGAGCCGCGGCGCGTGCGCAAACTGCTGGTGCGCAAGACCGAGATCAAAAAGCTCTCCGCTGCGATCCAGCGCGAGGGCATGACGCTGATCCCGCTCAAGCTCTATTTCACCCCGAAAGGCATTGCCAAGCTGGAACTCGGCATTGCGAAGGGCAAGAAAACCCACGACAAGCGCGAAACCGAAAAGCAGCGCGACTGGGCCCGCGACAAGGCACGTCTCATGCGGGACAAAGGATAGGCACGGAATCCATCTCCCATTGAGGGGGCGGCCGCGTGGTCGATACGTTATGCCTAATCGTCGCTTGTGCCGTTGGCCGCTTCGAACTCGGCAACAAGATGATCCATGCGCGCAGCCTCATTGGACAATCGTCGGCCGCGCACGGCCTGATACATCCACACCAGCAGTGCGGTTGCACCCCATACCGCGGAAAGCGGCAGAACGGTGCGGATGCTCGCGTAACCGACGCCAACCGGCAGCCACGCCGTGACGGCAACGGTGAAGAGGATTCCAGCGCACCAGCGCGCACCTCGGAGCATTCGATGCATCTCAGAGACCCGGGCCCTTGTCTGAAGGACAAGACCGAGAGGCGTCTCCTCGTAGCGAACGCGCAGGTGGCGGCGAAGTCGAGAAATGTCGATCAGGACGGACGGCAGTGCGACGGCAAATGCAAGCGCGGCAATCGCAAAGAGCGCGTCGCGGCGGTCGAACGCCATTCCCGCGAACACAATGAGGCCGACGGCAATCCCGGCGGCGCCCACGATGCCGGCGATCATCGACAATCGCACCCAACGCCGATGACGGGCAAAGCCGCCTGCGATCTCGTCGGGCCGAACCGCCTGTCCTCGCCAATCCAGGCGAAGCCGCGCGAGGAAATCTTCATCCGTCATGGAGAAACTCCTTGAGCTGCGCCTTGGCGCGGGTTACTCGAACCCCGACGTTTGAAAGGCTCAATCCCAGTGTTTCGGCGATCTCGGCGTAGCTGAGATCCTCAAGCACCAGAGTAATTACCTGACGATAGGGAAGCGGCAGCCGCCGGACCGCCGCCGCCAGGCGGCGCGCGCGCTCGTCGGCGAGCAGTTGATGTTCCGGGGTCTCGGACGTTTCGGTCGGCTCTTGCGACTGCGCGCGGCTGCGCCAAGCATGCTGACGCGTGACATAGGTTACCGCACGATTGTGCGCGATGCGAAAGACGAATGGGCCAAGACTTGCCTCATCGCGCAGTGAAGGCAGGGCCCGGTGGATGGCGAGCAGCATCTCCTGCAGAAGGTCTTCCTGAAGCGCGCGGTCGGCCTCATATGACGCCGCGACGCGCGCGAGGCCAGGGCCATAAGTCTCGATAATCGCGTCCAGAGTCCCCATCGCTTAACCAGTCTCCTTCCGCGCAAACTTCTTACAAAATGTTTTTGCAGACCTCCGCGTAAGCAGACAGCCCCGCAGCGCGACTGAAGGGCGAACATCATGGAGGTTCCAATGTCTGTTACAAGCATGAAGAAAAATGCGGGCGCCGGTGGCAAAACGGCCCTATCGGTTGTCCTGTATGTCGCCGCCTACATGGTCGCGAGCGGCCTCGATCTTTGGACCACAGAGTTGGCTGAGCGGGCCGGTGGCCACGAGGCGAATGTCTACATGACCAACGCCGGCATGTTCGACTCGACGAAGGCCTGGACGATGACCGTAGTTGGGGGAATCCTGATGGTGTGGATGTTTGCCTTTGGGATCCGTAACATCAACCACGTGTCGGCCCGATGGCTGCGTCACGCGGTTCGCTCTTTCCTCCGGCTGTACATCAATCCCTGGGCAAAATCCGTAATCGATCGCTCGCCGCTGCACGCAGTGAGCTATTCAGTTGCTTTTGTTTTCCTGCGATTATTGGCGGCCGGGAACAACCTGCTCATCGTCATGGGAAGCACGGGTCCGATCGGCGCAGCCGTGCGGGCGGCAGGTCGGAGTACGTCGCCAGAAATCGGCTTAGTCGTGGTGGTCGGAGCAATCTATGTCGCGCTCGCTGTTGTCCTGTCACCCTTTGTCGCGAGGTTTGTGACGCAGCATCGAGAATCCACGGGTCGAATGGATTCCGCGCCGATCGCTGATATGCAACGTTCCGTATAGGGCGGCCCGGGCCATAATTTTCCGCGATCTGTCTTTTCCATATGTCACGAGCTTGCGCGATAGGAGATTATGCGCCTCAATCCTGACAAGAGACATTCGGGTATCCCCGCTAGGGTTCAAAGGTATGAGCGACGACGAAAAGCCAAATCTGATCGGCCAGATCAAGGACAAGCTCGTCCGCACCAAGGAGAAGTGGGCGCAGGAGGGGCGGCTGCTCACGGGCCGTCCCGACATGGGGCATGTGAACCGCTTGCCGCCGGGACAGAAGGAAGTGAAGAACTGGCCGGTCCTAGACCTTGGCGCACAGCCCGACGTGAAGTCCGAGAACTGGCGCCTGCGCACCGGAGGGCTGGTGGAAAATCCGCTCGTCTGGACGCTGCCGCAGTTCCATGCGCTGCCCCAGGAGGACTTCCTCAGTGATATCCATTGCGTGACGCAATGGAGCCGCTTCGACAATCGCTGGCGTGGTGTGTCGGCGCACACGGTACTCGATCTGGCGAAGCCCAAGCCGGAAGCCGCGCATGTCGTCTTCCATTCCTATGACGGCTACACGACCAACGTGAAGCTGTCGGTGTTTGCGGAATCCAACGTGTTGCTGGCCCATTCCTGGGAAGGCCAGCCGATCCCGCGCGAGCATGGCGGGCCGGTGCGCGTGGTGATCCCCGACTGGTACTTCTGGAAGAGCGCCAAGTGGGTGACCAGAATTGAGTTCGCCGCCGCCGACCAGCCCGGATTCTGGGAAGTGCGCGGCTATCACAACGAAGGCGATCCCTGGAAAGAGGAGCGCTACAGTTGAACCCAGGGTGCCCTCACCCTGAGGCGCGAGCGCAGCGAGCGGCCCTGCGACGTTGTGGATGGTTATTTATATTAGTATATGCTAATATAAACTCCAGATCACGACTTCACGGGAGAATCTCGATGTACAAGGACTGGCCGAATATCGCGACGGAACTGACCGGACTGGTCAAGCAATTGCGCCTGGGCGCGCCCGACACCATGAAGGCGTTTTCGGCTATGGCGCAGGCTGCGACCCAACCAAAGGCCCTAGACACCAAGACCAAGGAACTGATCGCGCTTGGTATCGCGGTCGCCACGCATTGCGATCCCTGCATCTCGTTCCACGTGGAGAGCGCGCGCAAGCACGGCGCGACCCGCGACGAAGTCATGGAGACGATGGGCATGGCGATCTACATGGGCGCCGGGCCGAGCGTAATGTACGCGGCGCAGGCGGTTGAAGCCTTCGACCAGTACGTGGCGAAGAACGCGCCTGCCGCTTAGAAAATAATTCGACCCTCCCCTTGAGGGAGGGTCGAAAAATCCGAGCACAGCGAAGGATTTTTCGGGGAGGGGTAATGCCTCAATACGACCCCTCCCCGAAATTTCCTTTCTCGCTACCGCTCGAAGAAAATTTCGACCCTCCCTCAAGGGGAGGGTGAAGGCCTTATCTAAATCTGCGGCATCGCCGCCAGCTTCGCCTGCTTCACCACCGCGTCGAACATCGCCTCGGTCAGCACACCCGTGTTCGTGTTGTAACGCGAGCAGTGATAGCTGGAGATAAGCGTCAAGCGATCCAGCGTATATGCGCCGCCGTGTTTGAACGGATGGGCGGACTTCTTAGCCCCCAGCGCGTCGCAGACGCTGTCGTGCGCGATCTTGCCCAGCGCCAGGATGGCGCACAGGTTCGGCATCGATGAAATTTGCGCCATAAGAAATTTTCGGCAGGTTTTGATCTCCGCGGGCGTCGGCTTGTTCTCCGGCGGTACGCAGCGCACGGCGTTGGCGATGGCGCAGTCGTGGAGCGTCAGCCCGTCGTCGGCACGCTCGTCATAGGTTCCCTGCGCCAGCCCATGCTTCAGGAGTGTCGCAAACAGCAGATCCCCGGCCCAGTCGCCGGTGAACGGTCTTCCCGTGCGGTTCGCGCCGTTAAGACCGGGCGCGAGACCTACGATCAGCAGCCGCGCGTCGGCGCCGCCGAAGGTCGGCACCGGCGCGTTGAAATAGTCCGGGTATTTTCGCGCGTTTGCCGCACGGAAATCGGCCAAGCGTGGACAGAGCGCGCAATCGCGGCGCGGTTCGGCGGCGTTCAACTCCTACTGTGCCGCTTGTTCGCTTGCAGCCGACTGATTGTTCGAACGCGGGCCGCCTTCGCGCATGATCATCGGCTTCAATTCTTCCAGCTCGATGAAGTTGTCGGCCTGGCGGCGCAGATCGTCCGACACCATGGGCGGCTGGGTACGGATCGTAGAGACCACGCTGACGCGTCGGCCCTTGCGCTGGCAAGCTTCCACCAGCCTGCGGAAATCGCCGTCGCCCGAGAAGATGACGATGTGGTCAACTTGGTCGACCATCTCCATCACGTCGATGGCAAGTTCGATGTCCATGTTGCCCTTCACGCGGCGCCGGCCCTGGGCGTCGGTGAATTCCTTGAGCGGTTTGGTGACCACCGAAAAGCCGTTGTAGTCGAGCCAATCCACCAGCGGGCGCAGCGGCGAGAATTCCTGGTCCTCGGCCACGGCCGTATAGTAGAAGGCGCGCACCAGCAGTCCCTTGCGCGCGAAAAGCTCGAGCAACCGCTTGTAATCGATATCGAATTGAAGGCCCTTGGCCGCGCCGTACAAATTTGCGCCGTCGACGAAAAGTGCCAGTTTCTCCTGTGGGTAGAATAGCATAATGACCTCCGTATAAAAAATGGCCGTTCGGGCAATGCACCCCGAGGCCGTGCTACTTTAATCGGTCCGTATACGCATATCTGTCAAGAGTGGAATTTTTCCATGATCGTGATCGCTCTCGGCGCAAACCTCAATTCTCATGTAGGGGCCCCAAGGAAAACGCTTACTGCGGCATTGGAGATGCTGGCGGGACGCGGCGTGAAAATCTCGAAAATTTCGCCCTTTTACGCCACCCCCGCATGGCCCGATCCGACCGATCCACCTTATGTGAACGCTATCACGAGCGTCGAAACGGAATTTTCGCCGGAGCAGTTGATGAAAGTTCTGCACAGTATTGAGTCAGCCTTTGGTCGCACTCGGGGCGCGAGAAATGCTCCGCGTACGCTCGACCTCGATCTCATCGACTATGACGGGCGCGTCGAGGAGGGGCCGCCCGCCTTGCCGCATCCGCGCCTGGGCCAGCGAGCGTTCGTGCTGGTCCCTTTGGCCGACGTCGTGCCCGGCTGGCGTCATCCGGTGACAGGGCAGACCGTCGAGCAGCTTATCGCGGCGCTGCCGGAGCGGGAGCGCGCGGCCGTAAAACCAGCGTCCGCCTGAGTCGGGGAAACGGTCGGCCGTAAGTGCCGGATAGCGCTGTGAAAACCTCACGCCTTTAATCCGCGCACTCGAAAGCCTACCTATTGCTTTGGCGAACAGCGAAGGAGAACTCCATGCCTGTTGCCCTGATCGTCTTCCTCATTGCCGTGTTTGTGCTTCTCAGCGGGTTCCGCGTTGCCCAGCAATACGAGCGATGCCTGGTGTTTCGCTTCGGGCGCTTCATGGATATTCGCGGCCCCGGACTGTTCTGGATCATACCGCTGGGAGTCGACCGCGCGGTCAAAGTGGACATGCGCGTCTTTACCGACGGCGTGGAACAGCAGGAGGCGATGACGCGGGACAACGTTCCCGTCCAGGCGAACGCAGTGATCTGGTATCGCATCGTGAAGCCAGATCTCGCGATTATCGAAGTGCAGAACGTGCGCAATTCCGTCATTCAGGTGGCGCTCACGACGCTGCGCAACGTCATCGGCCAGCATTCGCTCGACGATGTGTTAAAAGAGCGCGAGAAGCTCGGAAACCTCCTCAAGGTGCGGGTCGATCAGATCACTGAGGCCTGGGGTGTGGAAATCCAACTCGTGGAAATGAAGAACGTCGAGATACCCGCCTCGATGCAACGCGCCATGGCGCAGGAAGCCGAAGCGCTGCGCGAGAAGCGCGGCCGCATCATCAAGGCGGAAGCCGAGTACGAAGCCGCGCTTAAGCTGCGCGAAGCCGCCGACGAGATCATGAAAACCCCGGCCGCGCTCGAGCTGCGCCGTATGCAGATGCTCACCGAAATCGGTGCGGAGCAGAACACCATGACCGTCGTGATGATGCCGAGCGAGTTCGTGCAGGCGGCAAAGGCGCTGGCCGAACGGAAGTAGGGGCTCCTTTTTACGTTCCCCCGCTTTTGCGAATGTTGGCGTGTCTATAAAGTCGGACCCTATGGCTGGGGTTGGATTTATGCGTGCAACGGTATTATCGGCGGTTGCGCTGTTGCTGACGGGTTGCGCGGACATTTTGCCTGAATCCTGTCCCGCCGGATTGAAACCGATGACCGAGGCGGAACTGTTTTTCGGCCGCGACATCGCCGGCCAGCCGTCCGTCAGCGACACGGACTGGCAACGCTTCCTCGACGAAGAGGTCACGCCGCGCTTTCCGGATGGGCTGACGGTGGAAGACGCGGCGGGACAATGGAAGGGCGCCGGCGGCGCAATCGTCCGCGAGCCGTCCAAGCATCTGACGATCGTGCTTGTCGGCGCGCCAAACGAGAGCGTCAAACTGAACGCAATCCGCGAGTCCTTTAAGCGACGCTTCCGTCAAGACTCTGTGTTGCTGCTGGAAACAAAACGCTGCGGTTCCTTCTGACGATATTTCCGTTAAGCTCGCTTTGAACGTATTTGCCGGAATCGACCGCATGCTGAAGCAACTGCTGCCGTATCTCGCTCCGCTCATCTTCGTTGTGATCCTGGGGTTGCGCATGAGCCGGGCGCGAAACGGTCGTCCCGTGAAGCCTGAGCGGCTATGGATCAGGCCCGCCATCATCGCCGTCTTGATGGCGTATATGTTGGCGACGTCGCCAAGGCCGGACCTGTTTGGATTAGGTCTGTACGGGCTGGCGGCCGTCCTGGGTGTCGGCGCCGGTTATCTGTTGTCGCGCCATCAGGAACTGACCCTGGATCCGCAGACCGGCGCCATCACCAGCAAGATGTCGGTCTTCGGCATGATTCTATTCTTCTGCATGTTTGCGGGGCGTTACGCCTTCCGGACCTTCGTGAACGGCGGGCAGGCTCCCGACAAGCTGGCAGCACATAGCGCTCAGATCACGCTTTATTCCGATGCGGCATTGTTGTTCCTGCTGGCGATGTTCTCGGCCCAGGCCTGGGAAATCTGGCGCCGCACCCGCCCGCTGCTGGCCGAGCACGCCACTCGAACGGCCAAATCGGCCGCCGGCCAAGTCGAAAAGGTATAGGGATGTAAAATTGAGATTGAATCGGGCGTTTGCCGTAGCGTTATGTAACGCGAACCTGCGATTCACATTAGGTAAGCCGACACGATCAGCGCATGGTGGCTACACACGCCCGCTTCGGGGCTGGGGACGTTCTGGGGAACACCATGAAATCGAATTTCGTTCGCGCAGCGCTCGCGTGCTTGGCATTTGCACTATCGACGACAGCGAGCTTCGCGGAGCCGGGGAAGCCAATCGATGGCACGGACGTAGGTCTCGATCACAATCCCGGGGGTGGACGTGTCGCCACCGGTGTGACGGATAGCGAAGGCAACATCAGGTTCGGCAAGTTGGCGCCGGGAGAATATGTGCTCGTAGTCGATGGCCCGAGCTTGATTAAGGCAATGGACCGGCTTGCGCCCGCAAGACATAGCGGCGGATCTTCGTTCAGCTTCGGCGTGGGCGGGCTATTCGGCGGCGGTGGATCGCGCCATTCCAGCGAGAAAGGCGGTCCAACGGGAGGTTCACACGGTACATCCGGCGGCGGCGTTGGCCTGGGTGTAAACGTTCCGATTGGCGATCAGGATTCGAATGGCTCGAGCCATCCTGGGGAAACAGCGGTTCCTACGACCAATATCAGGCTTACCCTGAATACTAACATCACATCGCGCTTTGTGACGATGTTTTCGAGTGAGACACCGTATTGCCGCGACACCGCCGGCCAAGGGATGCGGCTCGGATTTAAGATCTCAGAGAATAGCAGTCCAATGCCGCGGGACCGTGTTTACGGGCAGGAGGTCGTTTTGACAGCCACCGTGTATGTCGCCGGTGCTTCCGGGGGCGTCTGGAAGTAGCGGAATATGCTCAATCGCGACCGCGGCTGCTGGATTGACCTGTGCCGCCACCACATCTTTCAAGAACAGGAAAATTATCGATAAAAGCTTCCATTGCTGCGGTTTCGGCCCTCTCGATCCTTTCGACGGTTCTGCTCGTGTCGCCGGCGTCGTCTCAGGGGCATCGGCCTTTATGCCCAGCCATCTTTGGTAAATCCATCAAAGTCTCGGGTAAAATTACCTCAGCCCACGTCGAAGACGGTGTGGCAAAGTACGATTTGGACAATGATGACTCGCCCTGCATGTCCCTCTACTTCAGCGTCGTTGACCCTAGAGGCCAGCTTTTATGCAAGGAAGGACAGCAGATTTCAGCGTCGGGACTTGTCGTGGATAACGGCCTCGGTGCCAACCTTTCGTCCACTGACTATTCCTGCCAATAGTCCAAATCGTAGCGGTGCCGGGACCAGCCAACTCTTGCGCCCGCCGGGCGTTTCCTATAAGTTCCGCCGCCTTTCCCGAACTCCCGCAAGGAAGACTCATGGCCCGCGTCACCGTCGAAGACTGCGTCGACAAGATTCCTAACCGTTTTGACCTGGTTTTGTCCGCGGCTTACCGCGCTCGCCAGCTCTCGGGCGGGGCGGAAACGCTGGTGGACCGCGACCGCGACAAGAACCCGGTCGTGGCGCTGCGCGAGATCGCCGCCAAGGAACTGAAGCCCGAAGACCTCCGCGAGGAACACATCAAGTCGCTCCAGAAGCACGCCGAGGTGGACGAGCCGGAGGAGGCGCGTGCCGACACCGACGACGGCCGGGAGGACACACAGTTCCGCCAAGTCACGGAAGAAGAGCTGCTCCGCGCGCTCACCAGCGAGGCCCAGCGCCGCGCCGAGCCGCAGCCCGAGCCGGAAGTCGATTACGAAGAGTGAGGAGCGGTCCGCCGGAGGCGGACGGTCCGTAGCAACAGCGTGCGGACGGTCCAGTGGACCATTTCAAGTGACGAACGCCCCGAGCGCAAGCGAGGGGCCGAGCCCCAGCGTGGTTTCGGTTTTCTGATATCCGTGCCTATATTAAGGGCATGACCGTGCCCACCTCTCAACCCGCCGAAACGGCGAATGTGGTGCCTCTAGCGCCGCCGCGTGCGCGCCGGCGCAAGCTCATGCGTCAGGCTGAGCTGGTGGACCGCATCAAGGCCTATGACCCCGGCGCCGACGAGGTGATGCTGAACAAGGCCTATGTCTACGCCATGAAGGCGCACGGCAAGCAGTTCCGCGCCTCGGGCGATCCCTATTTCGCCCATCCGCTCGAAGTCGCCGCCATCCTCACCGAATTGAAGCTCGACGAGGCAACCATCGCTACTGCGCTTTTGCACGACACGGTCGAAGACACGCTCGCGACCTATGACGACATCAAGGCGAATTTCGGCCAGGAGGTCGCCGACCTGGTGGACGGCGTGACCAAGCTGTCCGCACTGGAACTCTTCTCCGAGCGCACCAAGCAGGCGGAAAATTTCCGCAAGCTCATGCTCGCGATGTCGAACGACATCCGCGTTCTGCTGGTCAAGCTTGCCGACCGGCTGCACAACATGCGCACGCTGTCCTTCATCAAGGAACCCGAGAAGCGCCGGCGCACCGCGCAGGAGACCACGGATATCTATGCGCCGCTGGCGGGGCGCATCGGCATGCAGCATATGCGCGAGGAGTTGGAAGACCTGGCCTTCGCCGAGTTGCACGGCGAAGCGCGCGACTCCATCGTCACCCGGATCGACCGGCTCGACACGGCCAGCGGCAAGCTCATCGATCGCATCGCCGATCAGCTCAAGCGCAAGCTCGCCGAGAGCGACATCGACGTCTATGTCTACGGACGCGCCAAGCGGCCCTATTCCATTTGGCGCAAGCTGAAGGACAAGCAGATCAATTTCGAACAGCTCTCCGATGTCTTTGGCTTCCGCGTGATCGTGAAGACGAAGGCGGATTGCTATCGCGCTCTTGGCGTCCTCCATACCAACTGGCAATGCGTGCCCGGCCGCTTCAAGGATTTTATCTCGACGCCCAAGCCGAACGGCTATCAATCGCTCCATACTACGGTCATCGGGCCCGAGCGGCAGCGTCTCGAGGTTCAGGTCCGCACCCAGGAGATGCACGACATCGCCGAGCGCGGCGTGGCGGCGCACTGGCGCTATCGCGACGTCGCCGCACAAACCGGCGAGGCCGGCGAGATCCGCGCTTACGAATGGCTACGCGGGATGGTCGAGCTTTTGGAGAGCGGCGAGTCGGCGGAGGAATTTCTCGAACATTCCCGCCTTAACCTGTATCAGGATCAAGTTTTCTGCTTCACGCCGAAAGGCGATCTGATCCCGCTGCCGCGCGGTGCGACGCCGATCGATTTTGCCTACCATGTGCACACCGACCTGGGGCACCACACCGTCGGCGCCAAGGTGAACGGCGAGCACGTTCCGCTCTACACGCCGCTGCGCAACGGCGATCAGGTGGAGATCATCCGCACCAAGGAGCAGACGCCGTCGCCGCTCTGGGAGCAGTTCGTTGTCACGGGCAGGGCGCGCTCGGAAATCCGCCGTTACCTGCGTCTGGCCCAGCGGGGCGAACATATCAGCCTGGGGCGCAAGATTCTCGAAAAAGTCTTCGTCGATGAAGGCTTCGAGCTGACCGACAAAGCGGTGGACGGCGTCGCCAAAAAATTGAGCGTCGGCAAGGCGGACGATTTGTTCGCCGAAGTGGGCCGCGGCGCCCTGCGCGGACACGAAGTGCTGGAAGCGGTCTATCCCGAGATCAAGCGCGATCCCGAACGGCGTAAGCAGGCCGCGGTGGCCGAGCCGCCCGACAAACCCAAGCCGATTTCCATCCGCGGCCTGACCGAGGGCGTTTCGTATCGGCTGGGAAATTGTTGTCATCCGCTGCCGGGCGATCGCATCGTCGGCTTGATGGTCCCGGGGCAGGGCGTCGTCATCCACACCATCGACTGTGCGGAGCTTGAGAAAGCGCAGTCCAGCATGGACGATTGGCTGGACGTCGCCTGGGGCACGCATGCCGCCGAGATGGGGCCGTCGGTGGCGCGTCTCGTGGTTCGCGTGAAGAATGCCGCGGGCTCGCTCGGCGCTACGATGACCGTCATCGGCAACAACGGCGGCAACATCTTCAACATGAAGACGATCAACCGCAATCCGTTGTTCTTCGAGTTTCAGGTCGATATTGTGGTGCGCGATGTCGCGCATTTGCAGAACATCATCGGTGCGCTACGCGTGAACGCCGTCGTCGAATCGGTCGACCGCGTGCGCGGGCCGGAAGAAGCCCTTCATCCTTCGACAAGCTCAGGATGAAGGATTGAGATTGCCCTCATGCTGAGCTTGTCGAAGCATGAGGGACGAGGAAATCATGACACCCGAAGAAGTCCTTACCGAATTTCGCAAAGCCGGCGCGCTGCTCAAAGGGCATTTCATCCTGTCGAGCGGGCTGCACTCCGACACGTTTTTGCAGAAAGCGCTCGTGTTCCAGGATGCACGTCGCACAGCGAAGCTATGCAAAGCATTGGCTCAGAAAGTGCGCGAAGAGGTAAAGGTGGAATTTACCGCCATCGTCTCGCCCGCCGTCGGCGGTATCGTGCCGGGCTACGAAATGGGGCGCCAATTGGGCCTGCCCGCGATGTATGTCGAGCGGCAGGACGGCACATTTCATTTGCGCCGCGGGTTCAGCCTGACGAAAAACCAAGCGGTGCTGATGGTGGAAGACATCGTGACCACGGGATTGTCTTCGCGCGAATGCCTGGATGCGATCCGCGCGGCTGGCGGCAAGCCCGTGGCGGCAGCCTGCCTGATCGACCGCTCCGGTGGAAAGGCGAAGATCGGCGTCAAGCTGGTGGCGCTGGCGTCGCTGAAAGTCCCCGCCTGGGAAGCCGATAAACTTCCATCACATCTGCGCGGTACACCGGCGGTGAAACCGGGGAGCAGGGGGTTGGCGTGACCGAGATTAAAGAACTTTTCAGGTGGTCTGAAAAGTCGATGCTGCGTTATGTACTGGTAGCCGGTGTCGGATTTTGGGGGAGCTTCACCGCAATTATCGCCACGCTGCTCACTATCCTGATGGGTGAGCCGTTTGTCCCTGCTCGACTTCCGATCACCTTCATTGGGTTTTGGATCGCCGGGATTTTCTGGGGACTGGCGATGTGGTTCATTGTCATCCGCCGGAAAAATAGGAAGCAGGCATGACGGAACTCCGCCTCGGCGTGAACATCGATCATGTGGCCACGGTGCGCGAGGCCCGCGGCGGGGCGTTCCCCGATCCCGTGCGGGCGGCGATCCTGGCGGCGAAGGCCGGCGCCGACGGCATCACCGCGCATCTGCGCGAGGATCGCCGGCATATCTCGGACAAGGACATCGAACGGCTGCGTCAGGAACTTCACATCCCGCTCAACCTCGAAATGGCGGGGACCGAGGAAATGCTGGCGATTGCGCTCAAACATATTCCGCACGCCTGCTGCATCGTTCCGGAGAACCGTCAGGAGCGCACCACCGAAGGCGGCATCGACGCGGTGGGACAACATGATCGCCTGAAACCCATCGTCACCTCGCTTGGCCAAGCGGGCATCCGGGTCTCCATGTTTGTCGAGCCCGACAAACGCCAGCTTGATGCTTCCAAGTCGCTGGGGGCGCCCGTCGTTGAACTTCACACCGGTGCTTACAGCGAAGCACGCGGGGCGGACCAGGACCGTTTGCTGGAAAAAGTTCGCGAGGCCGCGCGTTATGGCGCTTCTATCGGGCTCGAAATCCACGCCGGCCACGGATTGACCTACGAGAATGTGAAGCCCATCGCCGCCATACCCGAAATCCGCGAACTCAACATCGGTCACTATCTGATCGGCGAAGCAATCTTCGTGGGGCTCGAAGCCTCCATCCGCCGCATGCGCGCGCTGATGGACGAGGTGCGCCCTCATGCTTCGACGGGCTCAGCATGAGGGGATATTCCATAACCCCCACCCTGAGCTTGTCGAAGGGTGAGGTCCGCACATGATCCTCGGTCTCGGGTCCGACCTGATCGACATCCGCCGCGTCGAGAAAAGCATCGAGCGGTTCGGCGACCGCTTCCTCGATCGCATCTTTACCGAGGTCGAGCGGGCGAAGTCCGACAAGCGGGCGAACCGGGCTGCAAGCTATGCCAAGCGCTTTGCCGCCAAGGAGGCCTGCGCCAAGGCGCTGGGGACCGGGCTGAATCGCGGCGTATTCTGGCGCGACATGGGGGTGGTCAACCTGCCGGGCGGCAAGCCGACCCTTCGGCTGACGGGCGGCGCTTTGCGGCGGCTGGAGCAGATCACGCCCAAGGGCACCACGGCGGTCATCGACCTGACGATCACCGACGATTTCCCACTGGCCCAGGCGATTGTCATCATTTCGGCCGTGACCGCCGTGCCGCAAGATCACGGTATTACATAGTTAAGGCCGTATTCACCTTGACGCGCCACCTGCCTTCCGGTTCCCTCCCGTCGCGATGACCGAATCCCCCGAAATGCCGGAAACCCTGGGCGAGCCCGCAAACGGTGAAGCCGCCATGTCCGCCAGCCATCTTACGGATACCGATCTGCCGCAAGCCGGAATTGCAGCAGAGCCAGAACCTGTGGCGGCCGAACCGGCTGAACCGGACACATCCGCCGCCGAGAATCAGGACTCCTGGTGGGAACTCGCCAAGACTTTATTCTATGCGCTCCTTATCGCGCTGTTCGTGCGGACCTTCTTCTTCCAGCCCTACAATATTCCGTCGGGCTCGATGGAAAGCACGTTGCTGGTCGGCGACTATCTGTTCGTCGAGAAATTCTCCTACGGCTACAGCAAATTCTCGTTCCCGTTCGGGCGGTTGCTGCCGTCGTTTCAGCGCGTCCTGGTAAGCGAGCCGCAGCGCGGCGACGTGGTGGTCTTCGCGCTGCCCGCCGATCCATCCACCGACTTCATCAAGCGGCTGATCGGCATGCCGGGCGACCGCATCCAGATGTCCGGCGGCGTGCTCTACATCAACGAAAAGCCGGTGCCCAAGGTGCGCGTCAGCGACTTTGTCGAGGATGACAGCGGCTTCGAGCACCATATCGCGCGCTATCGCGAAACCCTGCCGAACGGCAAATCGTACCTGGTGCTGGACAGCATCCCGGACGGCCCGAACGACGATACGCAGCCCTTTGTCGTGCCGCCGGGCCATTATTTCATGATGGGCGACAATCGCGACGATTCTGACGACAGCCGGGGCATCGTCGGCTATCTTCCTGCCGAAAACCTAGTCGGCAAGGCCGAGTTCAAGTTCTTCTCGATCGATGGCAACAAAACGCACTGGTGGCAATTCTGGACGTGGCCGTGGGCAATCCGCTACGGGCGGATGTTCACGGGAATCGACTGAGGTCGAGGAACGCCTGGGCCACGTATTCGCGGACAAGCGGCTTTTGGAGCGTGCGCTGACTCACTCCAGCGCCCGCGCGGACGCGTCCAACGAGCGGCTCGAATTCCTGGGCGACCGTGTGCTCGGACTGATCGCCGCCGAACGCCTCTACGCGCTTTATCCCGACGAACCCGAAGGCGCGCTGGCGCTCAAATTCAACGCGCTGGCGCGGGGCGAAACTTGCGCCGCGGCGGCGGAGGCCGCTGGTCTGGCGGAACACATCATCCTGGCAAAATCCGAAGCGGGCAGTGGCGGACGTCACAAAGTTGCGATCCTGTCGGGCGCCTGCGAAGCGGTGATCGCGGCGCTCTATCTCGACGGCGGCATGGACGCTGCGCGGCACTTCGTGGACCTCTATTGGACGGAGTTTTTCGCGGCGCTCAATTCCGACATGCGCGATCCCAAGACGGTGCTGCAGGAATGGGCGCAGTCGCGCAAAGGCAATAGCGCGCCGGTCTACAAGCTCGCGGGCCGGGAAGGGCCCGACCACGCGCCGCGCTTCGAAGTGGAAGTCAGCGTCAGCGGCCAGGAGCCCGAGATCGGCACCGGCGGCTCGAAACGCGAAGCGGAGCAGGACGCCGCAAAGAAGATGCTCGAAAAGCTTGGACTGTGGCCATGAACCAGCGCTGCGGGTTCACCGCCATCATCGGCGCGCCGAATGCCGGTAAATCCACGCTGGTCAATGCGCTGGTGGGATCGAAGGTCGCCATTGTCAGTCCGAAGGTGCAGACCACGCGCATGAACGTGCGCGGCGTGGCGATGCGCGGCGAAACGCAGATGGTGCTGATCGACACGCCCGGCATCTTCAAGCCGCGCCGCCGCCTGGACCGCGCCATGGTCAATGCCGCCTGGGCCGGCGCCGGCGACGCGGACGCGGTGGTGCTGCTGGTCGATGCGACGGACCTTGCCGCCAACCCGCAAGGCCATGCCGCGCGCGACACCGATGCGATCATCGAAGGGCTGAAAACGGCGAACCGCAAGGCCGCTGTCGCGCTCAATAAGATCGACACGATGAAGCGCGAGGAGCTTCTGCCCCTGGCGGAAAAGCTGAACGCCGCAGGCGTATTCGAGCAGGTCTTTATGATTTCGGCGCTCAAAGGCGACGGGCTGAACGAACTGTCTGACTGGTGCGTCTCTAAGATGCACGAAGGACCTTGGCTTTATCCGGCCGACCAGTCCGCCGACATTCCGTCGCGTCTGCTCGCCTCGGAAATCACCCGCGAAAAAATCTATCTGCGCCTGCACGACGAACTGCCTTACGCCACCGCGGTCGAAACCGAGAAGTGGGAAGAGCGCAAGGACGGCTCGGTGAAGATCGACCAGATCGTCTATGTCCAACGTGATGGCCAGAAAGCGATCGTACTCGGCAAGGGCGGAGCGACCATCAAGAAGATCGGTGAACTCGCTCGCGTGGAACTGGAAGAGATTTTCGGCCGGCGCGTGCATCTGTTCCTGTTCGTCAAGGTCCGCGAGGACTGGGCCGATAAACGCGAGCACTACCGCGAAATGGGGCTGGAGTTTCCGGAGGAGTGACGCGGACAGCTTGAATAATGCTGGGTTGTCATGGCCCGCCTAGTGCGGGCCACCCAGTTGGGGACAAACACGTTGATGAAAGTTGCGCACGATCCGTTGCCCGACTTTCTGCGAATGCGAAGGTGTCACCTGGGTGGCCCGCATTCGCGGGCCATGACAGGCTAGGGATATGGAGTGGAGCGACGACGCCATCGTTCTTTCGGTTCGCGCCCATGGCGAAAGCAGCGCAATCCTGGAAGCGTTGACCCGCACGCATGGCCGCCATTTGGGGTTGGTCCGCGGCGGCGCGTCGCGCAAGTTCAAGCCGGTGCTTCAGCCGGGCAATACGGTGCGCGTGCAGTGGCGGGCGCGGCTGTCCGAACATCTGGGAAGCTTCACGGTGGAGCTCGATTCCGCCCGCGCAGGCGAATTGATGGATGGCCGCGCCTCGCTGGTCGGCTTGAATGCGCTCACGGCCGTTGCAGGCACGGTATTGCCCGAGCGCGAGCCGCATGAGTCGGTTTTCGGAGCGGCCAATGTTCTGCTCGATGCCATGACGGAAGACGGGTTGTTGCACTGGGGCCCACTTTACGTCTGCTGGGAGGCGGGGCTGCTGGAAGCGGTGGGTTTCGGCCTCGATCTTCTGCATTGCGCGGCGACCGGTACCGGCGAGGATCTGCGCTATGTCTCGCCGCGCTCCGGACGCGCGGTGTCGGGCGAGGCAGGTGCGCCCTACGCGGGACGGTTGTTTGCACTGCCAGGGTTCTTGCTCGGCTCGCAGAATTCCGATGTGACCGCCGCCGACATCGCAGGCGGCCTCGCGCTGACCGGACATTTCCTGCTGGAGCGTGTCCTTCGTCCGAACGGAAAACCGATGCCGGGCGCGCGCTTACGCCTCGATGCTCTGGCAGCACATGAAGAAGGCGAATCGCACTAAGTTCCTAACCCTCCCCTTGAGGGAGGGTCGAAATCTTCTTTGAGCGGAGCGAGAAGAAGATTTCGGGGAGGGGTCAAGCGGCAGCGGTTGGAGGACCCCTCCCCGAAAAACTCTTCGCTTCGCTCGCGTTTTTCGACCCTCCCTCAAGGGGAGGGTGGAAGTGTTTTGAAAGCCCGTTTCCATGACCACATCCCCCGTCAAAGACGATATTCGCCCCGAACAGCTGGCGACCGCGCTCAGCGAGCGCTACCTCGCTTATGCGCTGTCGACCATCACCCAGCGTGCGCTGCCTGACGCCCGCGACGGCCTCAAGCCCGTTCATCGCCGCCTGCTGCACGCGATGCGCCTGCTCGGCCTCAACCCGGCGGCAGGGTTCAAGAAATGCGCCCGCGTGGTCGGCGATGTCATCGGCAAATACCATCCGCACGGTGATCAGGCTGTGTACGACGCGCTGGTCCGCTTGGCGCAGGATTTTGCGGTCCGCTATCCACTGGTGGAAGGCCAGGGCAATTTCGGCAATGTGGACGGCGATAACCCCGCCGCGATGCGCTACACCGAAAGCCGTCTCACCGAAGTGGCGCAGGCCCTGCTCGAAGGGCTGGACGAAGACGCCGTTGATTTCCGCGCCACCTATGACGGTGTGGAAGAAGAACCCGTCGTTCTTCCGGCCGCGTTCCCCAATCTGCTGGCCAACGGTTCGAACGGCATCGCGGTCGGCATGGCGACGTCCATCCCGCCGCACAACCTCGGCGAGCTTTGCGCGGCGACCATTGCGTTGATCGAAAACCCCAACACCCGCGACGCCACGCTGCTGAAATATGTGAAGGGACCGGATTTCCCGACCGGTGGCATCATCTTCGACGATGCGGAGTCGATCGCCGAAGCCTACCGGACGGGCCGCGGCTCGTTCCGCGTCCGCGCCCGCTGGCAGAAGGAAGACGGCAGCCGGGGAATGTACCAGCTGGTCATCGACCAGATTCCCTATCAGGTGCAGAAGGCCAAGCTGATCGAGCGCATCGCCGAGTTGATCGAGCAGAAGAAGGTGCCGCTGCTCGACGACGTGCACGATGAATCCGCCGAAGACATCCGTATCGTGCTGACGCCCAAGAGCCGCGTGGTCGAGCCGGAACTGCTGATGGAGCAATTGTTCCGCCAGACCGATCTGGAAGCGCGCATCCCGCTCAACATGAACGTGCTGGACCACGGCCTCGTACCCCGCGTGATGAGCCTGAAGGAAGCGCTGCTGGCCTTCATCGCGCACCGCTACGAAGTGCTGGAGCGCCGCTCCAAGTATCGCCTGGAGAAGATCGCCACCCGCCTGGAAGTGCTGGAAGGCTATCTCGCGGTCTTCCTCAACCTCGACAAGGTCATCAAGATCATCCGCACGGAAGACGAGCCCAAGCCCGTCCTGATGCGCACCTTCAAGCTGACCGAGAACCAGGCGGAAGCCATCCTTAATATGCGCCTGCGGTCCTTGCGCAAGCTGGAGGAAATGGAAATCCGCGCCGAGCACGACGCGCTCAGCAAGGAACAGAAGGAGCTGAAGAAACTGCTCGGCTCCGACAAGCAGAAATCCGACCGGTTGATCGCCGAGATGAAGGCTGTGGAAGCGAAGTTCGGTCTGAAGACCGCGCTGGGCAAGCGTCGCACGGTGATCGCCGAGGCCAAAGTGGTCGCGAAAATAGAAGCCATCGCCGAAGTGGCCGTCGCCATCGAAACCCAGGTCGAACGCGAGCCCATCACCATCGTCTGCTCGCAAAAGGGCTGGCTGCGCAGTTTCAAAGGCCACCAGGAACCCGGCGACGCCGTCAAATATCGCGAGGGCGACCGCGAACGCTTCTGGATTCACGCCGAAACCACCGACAAGCTGATGATGTTCTCCACCGACGGGCGTTTCTTCACGCTCGATTGCGCCAAGCTTCCCGGCGGGCGCGGCAACGGCGAAGCGATCCGCACCTTCATCGACCTGTCGCCGGAGACCGATCTGGTGACGATGTTCGCGCATAAGGAAGGCCGCAAGCTGCTGCTGGCGGCGTCCACCGGACACGGCTTCATTACCAGCGAAGACGAAGCGGTGGCGATGACCAAAGCCGGCAAGCGTGTGATGAACGTCAAGATGCCGGGCGAGGCCGCGGTGTGCCGGTTTGTCGAAGGCGACAGCGTTGCGGCGATCGGCGAGAACCGCAAACTCATCATTTTCCCGCTGTCCGAAGTGCCGGAGATGGCGCGCGGGCAGGGCGTCCGTTTGCAGCGCTACCACGACGGCGGCCTGCTCGACGCGACGGCGTTCGTCTGGAAAGACGGCCTGCGCGACGAAAACAACCGCACCTTCACGCTGTCGGAATTGAAGGATTGGAAAGGCGCCCGCGCCCAAGCCGGCCGCCTGCCTCCGCGCGGCTGGGCGAAAAGCGGGAAGTTCGCGCAATAGACTCACTGCTGAAGGACAGGGCTGCAAAACCGGAAGACCCGAAAACTAGCTGATTTTGCTGACCTAGTCGCGCCACTCCGCCTACCGCTGACTCCGCTTTTGTTGCCATATCTGCGATAAGCAGGACTATGGACAATACCGCTACGTCATCGCTGCAAATGCCACTCAGCCGTCCAAAGCGCCTGCTGTCGCTCGCGGAGTTTGTGCTCGGAAGTTTCATCGTCATAGGGCACAACGTATTTCATATCGTGCCCAATGAAGTTCCGATCCTTTTTGTTCTTTGCATTCTGTCCGTCCGGTTGCGCGAGGGGAGTTTCGCCGCGATCGGGTTGGCTCGGCCGAAATCGTGGTGGCTCACTATATTGATTGCCTTGATCGCCGCCGCCGCCGTCGTCGCGATGGGCGAGTTTGTGACCGATCCGCTTGCCAAGACGCTGGGTCTTGCTTCCACCGGCGAGGCCGCGACCGCGCTGGGCGCGATGAAGGGAGACGTCTGGACGGCCCTCAAAGGACTCGGGCTGGTGTGGACCTTTGCTGCGTTCGGCGAGGAGCTCAGTTATCGCCGCTATCTGTTGGGGCGCGCGGCGGATATTGGCAATCGCACGACACTTGCGCATTGGATCGCGCTGCTCGTGGTCTCGATCTTGTTCGGCCTTGGTCACTATTACCAGGGGCCGGCCGGTGTGTTCACGACGGCTTGTGACGGTTTTGTCATTGGCGCGGCCTATCTTGTCAGCGGCCGCAATCTCTGGGTTGCTGTGCTGACGCACGGCATGATCGACACCTTCGGCATTACGGTGCTGTTTCTCGGCCTCGCAAATTAGGGTCTTCCTAGGCGGCTGGGCGAAAAGCGGGAAGTTCGCGCAAGCGCTTCATGCGATTTGCAGTGCCAAATCACGCTATTTTCCCAACGGAATAGACCTATCCCTTTAGATTCCTTTCGTTTTCGAGCGTTGTTCGGACAGGAAAACGCGGCGTCGTGACACCGTCAACATTTAATGCAAATAATGTGCATCAAATGGATCGCATTCGGACGCTTTGTTTTGTTCCGGCCGCGTGATGGCGGTCCGCATGTCTATATCTCGAAGCTTTGGAGCACCGGTCCGGGACCGGTGGGCGTTCGAGAAGGGAGATACAAATGACGCTTTGGTATGAAGTCTCGAACAACGTCGCTTCTGGTGTCGTGGTGACGATGGCTGTTGACGACAATCTGTTCGTTGGGCCTAACGTCATGGTTGTCAGTGATGATGGTCACTATGGCGTGAGCGCTCCGGCTGGCCAGATCAATAGCGCGCAAATTTACGGATCGATTTACGGGAGTAACGGTCTCTACGCAGGCGATGGAGCCAACTTCATACATGTTGGCGTTGGCGGTTCGGTATCGGGCTCCTCCTACGGCATGCACATATACGGGAGTTCTTCTCATATCTCGAATGAGGGAAATATCTCCGGTTCTACGGCAATCGACTTCGTTGCCGCGGGCAATGTCGTCTCAAATAGCGGAACGATTTCCAGCAACTACAACTCAGGCATATACATGGTGGGAGGGGTGAACCAGGTCGTCAACAGCGGCACGATCATGGCTTCCTATAGTAACGCCATCTACATATCGTCGGTAAGCTTAGATAGCACAAACACGATCGACAATTCCGGCACCATAGCGAGCTCTGTTGGCTATAGCGCGATTTACACTGGCGATGCGGCTGCGAATGTCACCAACTCCGGCCATATCATCGGCGGCATCTTTTTCGGTAACGGCAACAACTTTTACGACGGCACGCTGGGCAGCGTGACCGGAACGGTGACCGCTGGCACGGGTACCAACGACTTCAGCGGCGGTGCGGGCAAAGAGACATTCGATCTTTCTTATGGCACCGACACCGTCGATGGCGGCGGTGGCAACGACACTTTTGTGGTTGGTGCGAACTTCGCCCATGTCAGCATAGACGGTGGAAATGGAACCGATACAGTCACGCTGAATGGCGCCACGACGCTGGTTTTCACGCCCACTACGATGGTCAATGTCGAGAAGCTGACGCTCAAGGCTGGCTACAACTACACTCTGACAACCCACGATACGACGGTCGCTGCCGGTCAGACCTTGACGGTGGATGGCTCGGCGTTAAGCGTAAGTAGCGCGCTGACCTTCAACGGCGCGGCGGAGACCAATGGGCATTTTGTTATCATCGGCGGCAAGGGCGCGGACAAACTTACCGGCGGCGCGCTGCCGGACACTTTTGTCTATAGTTCTGCAGCCCAGTCGACGAGCACGCATTACGATACGATCACTGGCTTCAACTTCGGCTCAGACATCTTCGACACTCCCGGCGCCGCAGGAACGATCACCGGCATCAACACGACGGTGACCGGTGGGACACTTTCCACCGCCAGCTTCGATGCCAATCTGACGACTGCCGTGACGGGCCATCTTACGGCCCATCATGCGATCCTTTTCAAGCCGAATGCAGGCACACTCTCGGGCGCGACTTTCCTGGTCGTCGATCTCAATGGCACGGCCGGCTATCAGACGGGCGCCGATCTCGTCATCCGCTTGAACGGCAGTAGCGGGGCCTTCGCAGCAGGCGGTTTCCACTAACGCGATTGAGGTCGCTGCTGCATGAGCGCTTAGACAACCGACCCGGCCAGAGCGCCGGGTCGGCAAATTTGGTCCCTACTCGCCTTATTTCGCGCCCGTGGCGTTGTAGGCCAGGATCTTCCACTCGTCGTTCTCTTTCACCAGATTGACAACGATCGGCAGCTTGCCGCCGCCTTCGAGTTCCAGAACGCCTTCGAGGTGGCCTTGCCCATTGTTCCACTCGCGCGTGGTGAAACTTTCACCCGTAACGTGAGCGAGCCCGGGGTTACCGGCGATCATCGCTTTGAATTGGTCCAATGAGGTTGCCTGTCTCGCTGCAACCGAAAGCTCGCTATAGGCCGCAACGAAATCGCCGGAATGCAGCGCCGCGAAGTGCCGTTGTACCGGCTTGTCCAAGCCGCTGGTCGCAAACATCGCCAGCGCGACCACGCCGACAATAAAGATGACGATGCCGAGCAATACCTTTTTCCAGGTCTTAAGTCCGCGCAGCCATCCCATAAAGCCGGTCCTCTCCGCTGGCGTTGCAGTGGGGGAATAGGGTGCGCCTTGAGCGGAAGCGAAATGATATGGGGCCCCAGAAGGGGCGGCCGGCGGGGGAACTGATGCTGCTGGCGGCGGAACGGGTGAGGCTGGCGGGGCAGCGGGCGCTGCAGTGTTGAAGTTGGCGGATTGTCCGCACGACGGACAAAACTTCGCGTCCGGCGGCAAGGCTGTGGCACAGTTGGGACAGAACATGATCGGCGCTCCTCCAAAGATCACGAATCTGATGTGGACGATGAGCGTAGAGAGGTCCAAGTATCGCTGATATTCGTCAAAATCGCGCAGCCCGGCGAAACAATATGCTTAGTTCCTCCGCACGATTGGCGCCTGTTGCGATTCATTCCCAAAACTCAAGTCTCGCAAGCGCCGGTATACTGGCAGAGTCCGGATCGGAGATAACATCATGTCGTACTACATGGGCAAAACGCTTTCCGTAACTTTCGATGAAGCGGTGAACCGCACGGTGGAAGCTCTGAAACGCGAAGGCTTCGGTATCCTCACCGAGATCGACGTCAGTCAGACGTTGAAGACGAAGATCGGCGTCGAATTTCCCAAGTACAGAATATTGGGAGCGTGCAATCCAACTCTGGCCTACGAAGCCCTCAAGCTCGAAAACAAGGTTGGCACGATGTTGCCGTGCAACGTCGTGGTGCGCGACGCCGGCAGCGGACAGACCGAAGTGGCCGCCATCGATCCGGTCGCCTCAATGCAGGCGATCGACAATCCCGCGCTGAAGCAGGCCGCCGGGCAAGTTCGCGAAAAGCTCGAAAGGGCGATGGCCTGGTTATAGATGCTCCGAGACTAGAGAGAGTCGGTGACACCGGCGCGTGGACGTCGAGTTCCGAAGTGAGCTCCGGGGAGATGCGGAGAGGAGCAAAGTTCATTCGACATCCTGCTGACCGATGAGCTGTCCGGCGGTCCGACGGTGATCACAAACAAGCCGTGATCTGACTTCACGTCGAACGATCGGCGCCAGCCAGTGCATCGACCGCTGGCCGACGCTTGGTACAAATTGTGTGTCGACTTTCTACGATGCGTCGTCGCTGGTATCGGCGAATGGAGTTTGCGCCCATCTTTCTCCTCCATTACCAAATCAACTCGTACCATGCTCTTGCGAATTTCAATCTTTCTAGAATTCATAAGTATTTTGAAAATATGTGGTTCTTCGCCGACTTTAGTGATCTAAATATCGTTGCTCGGCGTGGGAATCGAAGTTGAGCGTTGCTCAGGCCGGACGTGCGCAGGTGCCGCACACTCTTGGGGCAATGACCAATGTGGAGCTTCGGCCGGATCACCGCCGTTAAGCGACGCTTGCCAGCGGTTGGACCGCAATCAACACAGCAACGTTCAAGCAGGTTTGGAGGCGGCAGTATGCTAACGCGCGTTGGCGCTAGCGCAGCGACAAAGGGAGCAATCAAATGACCACGTTCACCGGAACTAGCGGCAATGACACCCTCAACGGTGGCGCAGGAAACGACACTCTCAAAGGCCTCGCAGGAAACGATTCCCTCAAAGGCAAAGCCGGAAACGACACTCTCGACGGCGGCCCAGGAACCGACGTACTCGATGGCGGCGCTGGAAGCGATACGGCGTCCTATGCCAGCGCTACGTCCGCGGTGACCGTGAATCTGAAGACGACCTCAGCGCAGAATACTCACGGAGCCGGAATCGACACGCTGAAGAATATCGAGAATCTTACGGGCTCTTCCCATAACGACACGCTGACCGGCGACGCGGGCAATAATGTCATCAGCGGCGGCGCGGGGAATGACATCATCTACGGCGGCGGCTCGAGCTCCTCCGGCACGCTGACGTCGGTCGCGCGGGCCGATCTCACACACGGCAACACGCTTGTTCATGGCCTTGGCGGGTCGGCGGGTTTTGGCGAGCACTCTCTTGCCGCAAACGACGACGATTCGACAAGCGCGGTCAACATCACGTCGATTTTTGGTACTGCCGGATTGAATTTCTTCGGTACGAGCTACACTTCGGTCTACATCAACAATAACGGCAATATTACTTTCACCGGCCCCAAATCCAGTTACACGCCACAATCGATCGATGCTGGTACCAACAATCCTATTATCGCGGCCTACTGGGCCGACGTGGACACGCGCAATCCGGGCGGAACCGTTTCAGCGGGTGGCACGTCTACCGGCTCCGATCTGATGTGGTACGATCTCGATACGACAAATCACGTGCTCACCATCACTTGGGACGATGTCGGCTACTTCAGCCAGCATAATTCGCCGGTGAATGCGTTCCAAATGCAATTGATCAACGAGGGGCACGGCAATTTCGACGTCGTGTTCCGCTACGAGACGATTGCCTGGACGACGGGCGATTTTAGCGGCAGCTCTGCGGCTCGTGCGGGATATTCGGCGGGCGACGGCGTCAACTACTATGAACTACCGCAGTCGGGAACAGTTGCGGCACTCAAGACGCTGCCGACAACTCTGGGCAACACCGGGATTGCCGGCATCGACGTATTCCAGGTGAGAAACGGCGACATCGAGAACGGTGCCGGCGACACGTTGAACGGCGATGCTGGCAACGACACGCTGAAAGGTGGCGCCGGTAACGACACGCTCAACGGCGGCGCCGGGATGGACACAGTATTGTATTCCAGCGCGACGAGCAGCGTGAAAGTCAGTCTCGCCGCGACGGCCGCGCAAGCAATTGGCGGCGGCCAGGGCAGCGATACGCTGATATCTGTCGAAAATCTCGTCGGTTCCGCCTATGCCGATACGCTCACCGGCAGCTCTGGCGACAACACGCTCAACGGGGGCGCCGGCAACGATACGCTCAACGGCGGCAGCGGGAATGATATTCTGATTGGCGGTACCGGAAACGACAAGCTGAATGGCAACAGCGGAACGGACACGGCGTATTATTCCGGCGCGACGAGCGGCGTGACCGTCAACCTTGGCATCACTGCCGCGCAAGCGGTCGGCGGTGGCCAGGGCAGCGATACACTGTCTTCCATCGAGAATCTCACCGGCTCGAGTTATTCCGATATCCTCACCGGCAATTCTGGGAACAATCTTCTCACAAGCGGTGCCGGAAACGACACGCTCAGCGGCGGTGTCGGCAACGACACGTTCAATCTCGGCGTATACCTAACCTCTGCGGACAAAATCAACGGCGGGGCGGGGACCGACACGCTCAACCTCCGCGGCAGCTATGCCGGCGGCATCGCATTCAACGCCACGACGGTGAAGAACGTCGAGAAGATCGTGCTCGCGGCGGGCTACAGCTACAAACTGACGACCAACAACGCCACAGTGGCGTCAGGCCAGACCTTGACGATCGACGGCTCGGCGTTGAGCGCAAGCACCGTTCTGACCTTCAGCGGCGCGGCGGAGACCAACGGGCATTTCGTTATCATTGGCGGCAAGGGCGCGGACAAATTGACCGGTGGGGCGCTGTCCGACACCTTCACCTATAGTTCAGCAGCGCAATCGACGGGCACGCATTACGACACGATCACCGGCTTCAAATTCGGTGTCGACCACTTCAACATTCCTGGCGGCGCCGGAACGATCACCGGTATAAACACGAAAGTGGCGAGCGGGGTGCTCTCCACGTCGACCTTCAACGCCAACCTGACCACCGCCATGTCCGGCGGTCACCTGGGCGCGCATCATGCCGTTTTGTTCACGCCAAATAGTGGCACGCTTGCTGGCCAGACCTTCTTGGTCGTCGATCTCAACGGCATCGCGGGCTACCAGTCCGGCCACGATCTCGTCATTCGCCTCATGGGACAATCCGGAGCGCTTGCCGCAGGAGGGTTTGTCTAAAGGTCTTTTATCGAGGTGGTCAAATTCTAATTCGCGGATAAACACCCGCGATGCATTGTCATGTGCGTTACTAACTTTCAAGTGCGTCTCGGTATCGGTGTCGCATCGCGGGTTGGTAACGGCAACACGACGAAGTCATTGTTTTGACGTCCCCGATGCCGCTTGATGTCGGCAGGCTACGTTGTCATCGGGGGGCCAGATGGACACGATCGCGTCTTGTTACGGGGGCACCGGCGCACCCGCGTCGAGCGCCTGGAAATCCACCGCCTTGCCTCGTCGTGTTGGCGCCGCGCGTATTGCAGATCGGCGGCGACATCTTCGGCGCATAGTTCTTTGCGTAATGGTGTTGACGCTCGCGGTGACGCCGGAAATGACATCGGCGCAAGCCAGACAGACCGCTTCATCCGTTACCAAGATTGCACATTTGGATAACGCGGCGGCCAATCGTGCGTGGTGGAAAAAATGCACCGTCATTCGGGATGAGCATGCCAGATTGGCCTGTTTCGACGCGTCGGTGCCGAGCGATGCCGACAACGCCGAGTCACATGCGAGCCCATCCCCCGACACGACAGCGCCAAACTCTTTTGCAAGTGCACAGTCAGTCGCTTCCCCGGCGCAACCGCAACCGGAGCCGCAGCTGGATGCACGGGCTGTCACCTATCGCATTGCGGCCGGATACGGATCAGGAATCGGCGGTCACGCCGGCTCCTTCGAAGTTTCCGGCGGCACCTTGCATGCGCAGGCAGGCTTCGGCAGCGAGGGAGATACGTACTTGCTGCAATTGTGGGTTGACGACTGGATCGCCGAGGATTGGTCGTCGGGCTTCGAGTACATGTACGTGAACAATATCGGAAAACTCGACCTTTTCTTGCCAAACGGCGCCTCGGTCCTCACCGATCCGATAACAGCCCACGCTTACGCCGATGTGCACGGCCATTTTGGTTTCGTCAATTTTGCCTACAGGCCGCAGGTAATTTCGGTCCTTCATCCATACATCGGCTTCGGATTGGGTGCCGGTTGGGGGAGTGCGCATACGGATATGTCGGCACAGAATGCATTTGCTGGTTATTATCATTACGAAAGTAAAGGAGAGTCCATCATTGGAGCAACGCAAGGATTTCTTGGAATAGACGTACCTTTGTACGAGAATAGTTACGTGTCTATGTTTGGAAAGGCCGTTTGGGTGCCGGGGCATCCCTTTAGAGTCGATCAAAGATATGTCGACTTTGTTTTTGGGGGTGCGATCGGCCGCAAGTTCTAAGGGGGGAAGTTTTCAAATGCCTACCACGATCACTGGCACCGCCGGCAACGATACGCTCACCAACTCAGGCACTGGCGTAACGATCAACGCCCTCGGCGGTAACGATAGCATCACCGACAGCGGGTCAGGTTCGATTATCGACGGCGGCGCTGGGAACGATATGCTCACGCTCGACCGTTCCGCTTCGACCTCAGCGTTCACTTTGTCATTCACCGCTGGGTCGAGCACGGTCGCGAATGCGACTGGCGGCACCAAAATCAAAAACATCGAGATTTTGCAGCTGACGACGGGTTCGAGGAACGACGCCGTCACTTTCATCAATCCGACTGCAGACGCAATATGGGGTAACAGCTACTGGGATGGCGGCGCGGGCACTGACACGGCTACGGTGAATCTCTCGGCGGTAACGAATGCGATTAACTTCGGCCGCGCTGGTCTTGGATTTGCCTATTTGTCCGACACCGTGCAGCTGAGGGATCTTGTTGATTTCCAAAACGTCGAGAATTTCAATATCACCAGCGGCTCCGGCGACGATTACTTTCGCGACGGCAGCGGCAAGGACACCTTCAATGGTGGCGCGGGCTCTGACCGCATAAGTTTCTATAACTTGAATGCCACACACGGCGTCGTCGCCGATTTGCGCACCCAGACGATTTCGAACGACGGCTTCGGCAACACCGAAACGATGTCTTCCATCGAAGGGCTTGGCGCGGGCACGGTCTTCGCCGACACGTTCGATGGCAATAACGCCGACAATGATATTCTTGGCAGCACCGGCGATACGATTCACGGATGGGGCGGCAACGACATATTTCAATTGGATGGCGCGCCTGCCTTGCTCGATGGCGGAACGGGCACCAACAGCATCACTTTTTTTACGCAATCGAAACTCGTCTCTACGTCTGGCGGTGTCCAGGAAATTTTCACGAACAACGGCGTCTCCGTGAACTTGGCCACGCACCAGATCATCGATGACGGCTTCGGTGGTTCGGGCACCGTGCTCAATATGCAGAACCTGAACGGCTCCTACGGCGACGATATCCTGATCGGCGACGCCGGCAACAACGAAATCGGAGGCAACGGGGGCAACGACACGATAGATGGAGGAGCCGGCAACGACGCCGCCGTGTTCTATGGCCTGCAAGGCTATTACACGATCACGCGAATGCCCAACGCGGTCCGAGTCGTGGGCGACTCTGTAAATGCCTTGCTCACGAACATCGAGAGTTTGAAGTTTGTCCCCGACACGGGGACTCCGACGACCATCGCCGTTTCGAGTCTGCCGGTCCGAAACTCGGCTCTCACGCTCGGTGTGGGATATGACGCGCTGCTCTCGACGTTTATGCAATTCGAAGGCGCTCAGGTTCCTGAGAACTTCCTTGGATCGGACGCCAGCAAAGGCGCCGCGTTTAGAAGCTTCCTGACCAGTACCAACAGCGCAATGACGGTCGCGAAAAACACAGCGACGCAAGGCATCCTGCACGTAGGTACATATTATCTCGTCATCAGCGGCAGCGGCCTATCTCTGTCGAAAGGTAGCAGCACGGGGGAACTCGGCGATTATCTTATGCATTCTTCAGGTGCCGTCAGCACGATGCGCGCCTACCAGGGCGGTTCAGTGGACGGGGGGACGTACAGTGGCGGGACTTTGATCGGCACCATGACCGTCAATGCCACATCCTACACGCTGACGGTCGGCACCCACGAAGTCATACTCGACGGCACGGGCCTGCCGACATCTCTTTCGTCGCTGGCATCGATCAAAAACTTGAACTACAGCGGTAGCCTTAGCTTCTCTGATATGAAGTATCTGACCGGCGGGACTGTCGTCAAAACATTCACGATTCCAAACGATCCGTTGCTTACGGCGCTGAACGACTATCAGGCGGTGGCATCGGTATACCAAGAGTTCGAGAATAACGGGAGCAGCACTGTTTCCGTAAAACGGCTTTCAGGCGCACAGGTGATCTGTCAGTACGCCAGCGACTTCATCGTGTTCAACGGTTCGAGCCTTGGCTACAGCGGCTCGATGTCCAAGTTCGATCCGAAATTGCTCACGGGCACCGTGACGAACATCAAGTACTACAAGGGCGGGACCTATAACAGCACGACGCATGCTCTCAGCGGTGGAACGCTGAAGATGACCGCTACTATGAGCGCCACGCAGATGACGCTCACCGTGGGCAACATTGAGTTTGTTGTTGACGGCACGCATTTGCCGACATCCTTCGCGACCTTGATGCAAGTCATCAAGGGAACTTATTCCGGTTCGGCGATTGGCCTGTCCGACATCAAGATCATGAAGGGCGGCGTGCAGGCCGCAGCCATTACGTTAACCAGCTCGGAGCTCGATATCACGCTGCTGGGCTACAAGCTCGCGTTCAAGGGAACGTTCAGTACGTCGATTCTCGCGAGCTTTTTCACCGGCACGGAACCGACTCTCAAGGTAACCGGCGTGACCGCGACCAAGATTTCCAGCGGTGCCACGGTGTTGTCGGTTTCCGGGCTGTCGTCGGCGGTCTCGCTTCTTGACGCAGACGGCAAATTCACTCTCGACGCGCTTTTCAATACCCTTACGTCGGTCAACGGATCCGTAACGTCGGGCGGCATCTCTGTGGACCTCAACAGCAGCATGTTTACCAACGTCACCACGGTTACCGGCGGTTCTGGTAACGACACGATCACCGCCGTCAGCGGCAACGACACGTTCAACGGCGGTGCTGGGAACGACACGTTCAATCTCGGTGCATACCTGACGGCCGCGGATAAAATCGACGGCGGGACGGGGACAGACACGCTCAACCTCGACGGCAACTACAGCGCTGGCGTCACCTTCAATTCCACGACGTTGAAGAACGTCGAGAAGATCGTGCTCGCAGCGGGCCACAGCTACAAACTGACGACCAACGACGCAACGATCGCCGCCGGCCAAACCTTGACGATCAATGACTCGGCACTGAGCACAAGCAACACTTTGACCTTCAACGGCGCGGCGGAGACCGACGGCCACTTCATCATCATAAGCGGCAAGGGCGCGGACCAACTGACCGGCGGTGCGCTGTCGGACACCTTCGTCTATTCGTCGGCCACGCAATCGACCAGCACGCACTACGATACGATCACCGGCCTAAATTTCTCCTCCGACAAATTCGACATTCCTGGCGCCGCCGGCACGATCACCGGCATCAATACGAAAGTGGCAAGCGGCGCGCTCTCCACGTCCACCTTCGACGCCAATCTGACCACCGCAATGTCTGGCGGTCACCTGAGTGCCCATCACGCCGTTCTGTTCACGCCCAATAGCGGCACACTCTCGGGCCAGACATTCCTTATCGTCGATCTCAATGGCGTTGCCGGCTATCAGTCCGGCCAAGACCTCGTCGTTCGTCTGACAGGTCAAACCGGAACGCTCGCCATGGGAGGGTTTGGCTAGCGGATTTCTCCTCGAAAGGCGCTAGTATCCGTGTCGCCATCCTGTCCTGACTCATGAGTCATTGTTTTGAAGGATGGATAAATCGCGTTTTTCCAATTTTTCGGCTGCGAAGACAGCAAGCCTTCTTGGGGAAATCTCCTACCTCGAGGAGGCGAAAGAGTTATGTCGCAATCTCCCGTTCCGGTTTCATACGGGCGGGGGCGGCAATGGAAACGCTGCGGTCCTGCAGGTTTGCGAGCCTGCACGACATGACTTAAAGTTACCGCTTGGTTGCAGCGTCGAGGGGGAAATTCATGCCGGTTGTCAGCGATTACACCGCGATTTTGGACGGCACTTCGCTCTTCCGGCAGGAGGAAGGTAACGAATATCCGGGCCATGCCGTATTCTACACCTATTCCATCGCCGACACCGTTCCTCCCGAGTTGTACTCGCAATATCCGGCTTCGGTCCTCGCGACCTTTCAAACCTTCACCGACCATCAGAAGGCGCTGATCCGCGCGGCGGTCAATGCTTGGGCTTCCATTTCGGGCCTTACGATATTCGAGGTTCCTTCGAACCAGGGAGATCTGCAATTCACGGAATTCGATCTGCGCACGCTGCCGACTGCCAGCAACGGCAGCATGGTGGCCTTCGAAACCGGAGTTTCCTACGCAGACAAGTTTGATATCTTCTTCGGTACATCGATGAACAGCCTGGACGACGCGAGCTTCGAGCACACTTTGCTGCATGAAGTGGGACATGCCCTGGAGCTCAAGCACCCCTTCGCCGGAGATCCGACGCTTAATTCCAGCATGGACAATTTCAAATACACCGTCATGAGCTACACCAGCGACGGTACCTATGGGGATGTGCTCGGGTTGCTTGACAAGCAGGCGATCCAATATCTGTACGGGCCCCAATCGAACGACGGAACGGAGGCCGCCGCCTGGTCGTGGAATTCCACGACCCACGTCTTGACGCAGACCGGGACAAACGGCGCCGACGTGTTACAGGGCGTGGGCAGCAAAGATGTCATCAACGGATTGGGGGGAGACGACATCATCGACGGTCGTGCCGGCAACGACACGCTCAATGGCGGCGATGGTAACGACACGATCTATGCCGGACCGGGGAATAACACCATCAGCGGCGGCAACGGAAACGACCAGATACATCTGCAGAGCACGACGTTTCACATCGATGGCGGTGCCGGTAGCGACACCCTGTATGTGCATCTCGAACTAATGCCCGACGTAACCAACTTTTCGATCCCAGCTCTTCTGGCGGCCGGGGACACTATTTCCGGAATCGAGCACATCACGATTACCGCCAACGTCGGCACAACTGTAAACGGCTATGGTGTGACGGCGGGAACGCCGCACATGTCGATCACCGGAAGCAATCTCGGCGATCAGATCACCGTCAACGGCCTCGGTGGCCCGGCGACGGTTCATGGCAGCGGCGGCAACGATACCATTCAAACAACGCTTCTCGACCATCAGATCCTTTTTGGCGACGCCGGCGATGACCGATTGGAGGGCGGCGGCAATACGATCTTGGATGGCGGATCGGGCAACGATCAATTGATCGGAGATAGTGGGACCGCGTCACCGAACGTCACGGCATCTTATGCCGATTCCGCGGCCGGCGTGACCGTCAGCCTCATGTCGCAGAATGCGTCGCAGGACACGGTCGGCGCCGGTTCCGACTATCTCCAGAACATCAGCAATCTGATCGGTTCGAATTACAGCGATAAGCTTACGGGCGATGGCGGTAACAACACTTTGACTGGCGGCTTGGGTAACGACACGCTCGACGGTGGGGATGGATCGGATACTGCAAGCTATGCCAGCGCGACGGGCGGCGTGGCGGTCACTCTTGCCAGCAACACGTGGCAAGTGGTGGGCGGTGGCCAAGGCACAGACGAGCTTACCTCCATCGAAAACCTGATCGGGTCCTCCCATAACGACACATTGACGGGCAACGGCGACGACAATTTTTTGACAGGCGGCGCCGGCAACGACACGCTCAATGGCGGCGGCGGAACCAACACCGTCGTTTACTCCGATGCGACGTCGGGTGTGATCGTCAATCTGGGCACGACTGCGGCACAAAGCGTGGGCGGCGGCCTTGGCATCGACACGCTTCTGAACGATGAAAACGTTGTCGGCTCCAGCTATGACGACACGCTTACAGGAACTGCTGGAAACAACACGCTTGATGGTGCGGGCGGGAACGACACTGTTTCTTATGCCAATGCGCCCCTCGCCGTGACCGTCAGCCTCGCCGTCAGCGGCGTGCAAAACACCGGCGGGGGCGGCAGTGATACGCTGATCTCCATCGAAAACCTAACTGGCTCTGGCTTCAACGACCATCTGACCGGCAATGGCGCGGACAATATTCTCGATGGCGGGGCCGGTACCGACGCGCTGGTTGGTGCGGCCGGCAATGACGTGCTGATCGGCGGAGCTGGCAACGATACACTGAATGGCGGACTGGGATTGGATACGGCGAGTTATGCCAATGCGACGGGCGGCGTGAACGTCAGCCTGGCGATTACCGCAGCGCAGGCGGTTGGCGGTGGCGCTGGCACCGACACCTTGACCTCAATCGAAAATCTGACCGGCTCGGCCTTCGGCGATCATCTGACCGGTAATAGCGTCGCGAATGTGCTGAACGGCGGAGCGGGCGACGACGTGCTGAATGGCGGCGCCGGCAGGGATACCGCATCCTATGCCGATGCAAGCAGCGGTGTCACAGTCAGCCTGGCGGTTGCGGGCGCGCAGAATGTCGGCGGCGGACAGGGCACTGACACGCTGACCGCTATCGAGAACCTCGCTGGTTCCGACTATGGCGATGTGCTGACCGGTAACTCCGGCAATAACATCCTCACCGGCGGCAATGGCAACGATACGCTGGAAGGCGGTGCCGGTAACGATACACTCGACGGCGGTGCCGGCAACGACACCGCTTCCTATACTCACGCGACGAGCGGCGTTACGGTCCTTCTCGACAATGGGTATTATCCACTCGGACCGCAGGATACGATCGGCGCCGGTATCGACAACCTGATCGGCATCGAAAACGTCACCGGTTCGGCATTTTCCGATACGCTGGAGGGGGACGCCGGCAACAATACCATCAAAGGCGGCGCAGGAGACGATACGCTTAACGTCACCGAAGGCACCGATGTGCTCAACGGCGGCGACGGAAACGACACGGCCAGCTTTTACGCCATGGAAGGCGTCACGGCGAACCTTACAGTCAGTGGCCCGCAGAACTGGCAAAACGGTTCCGTCGTCACCTTTATCTCCATCGAGAATATCACCGGCTCCATTTTGGCCGACACGCTGACCGGCGATGCAAACGCAAATACGCTTGATGGCCAGTCCGGCGACGATGCCCTGAACGGCGGCGGAGGCAACGACACGCTGTTCGGTGGCGAGGGTAACGATTCGCTCGTCGGTGGCGACGGCAATGACAGTCTTGACGGCTACAGCGGCATTGACACGGTTTCCGGCGGTAATGGCGACGACAACCTTCGTGGTGGCTCCGGCAACGATGTCGTCAACGGCGGCGCCGGCAACGACACAATCATCGGAGATGGAATGTCGGTTGGCCAAGGTGCGGACCTGCTCACCGGCGGCACTGGGGCCGACACCTTTGTCTATTTTTTTGCGGCCGACTCGACGAGCACGCATTACGACACGATCACGGACTTCAATGCCAATGAGGACAAATTACAGTTGCCGGCTGCGGTCACGGGCATCAATACGGCGGTGACGAGCGGCGCCCTTTCCAGTGCGACTTTCGACGCTAACCTGAAATCTGCGATGTCCGGCCATCTGAGCACCCATCATGCGATCCTGTTCACGCCCAATAGCGGCACACTTTCGGGCCAGACATTCCTTATCGTCGATCTCAATGGCGTTGCGGGCTACCAGTCCGGCCAAGACCTCGTCGTTCGTCTGACAGGTCAAACCGGAACGCTCGCCATGGGAGGGTTTGGCTAGCGGGATCTTCCGTCGGAGTGACTATTTTCCTGATCGCGGGCTGATTTCCTGGAACGCCGCACGCGCCTTTTCAGCGCCTTCGACGTCGGTCGCCCGGTGGTTGGCTGTTGCCCTGGCGAGACAAATTCTCCGGATGGGGACGGAGGATAGTGCCGAGATTCCGAAAAACGAGCATCAACCGGATGGGGGAGTGAGAAATCCGGCTACCAGCCTTTGGCCGAATAAAAGACCAGTAAGCCGCCACGAATCGGTCACGGATTAACTGCATCCTGCCCCAGAACGAGACAAGCTGGCCATTCTCTGGTTATCGTGCGGCGATGGGAACGAGACGAGTCACCTTCGGCCTGAAGGCCCTGAGCCTCGCCTATCTGGTGAGTGCTTCGGCGTTCGCCGTGGCGATCGCGCTCGACTCGCACGAGGGCTGGGCGGTGGGTGCCCAGCAGGCCGCTCACGCAGCCGCGCCCTATGCGAAAGTCGCCGCCGACGCGGTACGTGAAAACGCGGTCAAGCCGGCCGGCGAATGGCTCGCGCGTGAGAACAAGGCGTTCTTTGATTGGATCGAGCCGCCGAAGCCCATGGTTGCGCGCCGGACCGCGGCGCCGCGCAGAACGCCCGCGCCCATCGTTTCGGCGCGGCCCATTCCATCATTGCCGCCAGCTCTGCGTCCAGTGATTGTCGAGGAACCGAACAAGCCGGCGGAGAGCGCACCGCCCGTGCCGGAGCTCGCGCCGCAGGAGTCCGCGCTGGCGGACCTGGCGCCCGCGCCGGACATCAATCCCCCAAGCCCCGGCGAAATCTCGAACGTGCTGTCGCACATGAAGGTCAGCCTGACCAAGGAGCTGTTCGAGAATTTCGATCTGTTCCTCTATGTCAGCAAAGCGGACCACGGCCCCTGGTCGCAGCGGATGTTTGTGTTTCAGAAACAGGCGAGCGGCGATCTAAACATGCTCTACAGCTTCCCGGTTTCCACGGGGAGCGAAATACCGAGGCTTGGTCCGTCGGGCCAACTGTACAAGACCAGCACGCCTCAAGGTTATTACGAGCTAGATCCCGAGCGCATGTACAGGCGCTACCACTCGTCCGAGTGGGATCACTCGATGCCATACGCGATGTTTTTCACCTGGGAACATGACGGCCTGCAGACCGGCCTCGCGATCCACAGCGCGACCGGCGACGACATTTCGATGCTGGGCAAGCGCGCGAGCGCCGGATGCGTCCGTCTGGCGCCGCAGAACGCGCAATTGCTGTTTCGTCTGATCAAAGCGAACTACAAAGGGCTGGCGCCTCAGTTTGCCTACAACCGTCGAACCGCCACGATGAACAATGACGGGCTGCTCATGCACGACGCATCCGGCAATCTGAAATTCGCCGCGGGCTACAAGGTTCTGGTCCTGATCGAGAACAACGGCGGCGACAACATCGTCGCGGCGTTGTTCTAAAGCGGCTTAGGCTCAAAATTCTCGCTGTCATTCCCGGCCGAGCGAAGCGAGGGGAAAGGATTTCATTCGCTTACGCGCTTCCTGGATTCTCTTCCCTCGGCCCGCGCTGAAAGCGCGAGCCTCGCCGGGAATGACAAAGAGGATTCAAATCAATCCGAAACTACTTTAGCCCCGTCTCAATTCGTAAAGCGCAACCGCGGCGGCGTTGGAGACGTTCAGGCTTTCCATTGCGCTGTCGATTGGTACGAACGCCGTCGTGTCGCAGCGCTCGCGCACCAGTCTGCGGATGCCCGAGCCTTCGGAACCGAGCACCAGCGCGATGTCGCCCGGTCCGTCGGAATCCTTGAGCGCGCCGTCGCCGTCGCTGGCGAGTGCGACGCGCCAGAAGCCCAGATCGCCCAGCTTCTCGAGAGTGCGGGCAATGTTGACGACCATCACCAGCGGCACGATGTCGAGAGCGCCCGACGCCGCCTTGGCCAGCACGCCGGATTCCGGCGGGGTATTTCTGTCCTGCACGATGACGGCCGAAACACCGAAGGCCGCCGCGGTGCGCAGAATCGCGCCCTCGTTGTGCGGATCGGAAATTTGGTCGAGCACCAGGACGATGCGCCGGCGTTCCGAAGGCGCCAGCGCGTCCTCCAGCTTTAGGCGCGGCAGCGGCTCGCACTGGAGCGCCACGCCTTGGTGCACGGCGCCCGTCGGCAGGAGCCGCGCCACGGCCTCGATCTCCACGATCTCGTGCCGAATATGCCCCAGAAGTTTGGGCCCTAGCTCTTCCATGGCTCGCGCCGTCAGGACTGCCCGCTTGACCTTTCGGCGGCGGTTGGTCAGTGCGGCGCGCGCGGCGTGCAGGCCGTAAAGCCACAAACCATCCGAGGCTTTTACATCCCGGCGGGGATAGAAATGGCGGCGGTCTTTCTGGGGAGCTCTCGTGGGCATGGCGGGGCCATATAGGGAAGTGGGGCAGGGTGCAATCCGCGCCACCACACTTGATTCTTTCTGTAACTCATGTAACATGAGTTACAGACATACGGTTAGCCAGCCACCGAGACATGACAATCAAAACGGAAACGACGGTTATTCGAATTTCGAAGGTTCTCGACGAGCGGCTTGATGCCTTATCGGCAAAGACCGGCAGGCGGAAAAGCTATTATGCCTCCAAAGCCATCGAGAGGTACCTTGAGGATCTAGAGGACTATCTTGATGCCAAAGAAGCGCTCAAGAAGAGTAAGCGCACCTACACCCTCGACGAACTCGCCCGAAAGCTCGGTCTGGACTATTGAGGTCGCGGATACCGCTCTCGACGACATCAATGCACTTTCCAACGTCGACCGCGAACGCGTCCTAAAATTCATCTACCAGCGCCTACGCAACCATCCCGACCCGAAACGCCTCGCCGAGCCGCTATTTGGCAGTTTTGCGGGATTTGGCCGATTTCGGGTGGGTGATTTCAGGCTTATCTGTAAATTCATGGATTGCAGGCTTGTTGTGGTGGTCATGAACGTCAAACACCGCCGTGAGGCCTATCGTTAACTCCACCTTCCGCTTGCCTTTTTGGACGGGCCGGGTCTAGCCTTATGGCCATACCAGTCGCGGGGGCAACTTTCGGCCTTTCCCGCGGTAATGATCTATTGACACTCTTAAGCATTTGACGAATAACCCGCGGTCCGCAGCGCGACTTCCGGAGGCAATATTACGTTCTGACCCAGACGGGCGGGCGAGTCACTTGCGCCGACCGGCGATCTTCTATTAACCGACTGAAAACGCAACGAAATCGGTCATCCGGGGGAGTGTCCCGAGCGGCAAAGGGGGCGGACTGTAAATCCGCTGGCTAAGCCTTCGTAGGTTCGAGTCCTACCTCCCCCACCATTGTTGCGGCTTTGTGCGGCCCGGCTGGCGAAGAAAAGTGAAAGGAACGGCCCTGAATTAGCGGGTGTAGCTCAATGGTAGAGCAACAGCCTTCCAAGCTGATGACGAGGGTTCGATTCCCTTCACCCGCTCCACCCTACGCCGCGTAGCAGCGGAGGGTGCCTCCCGAAGCTCCGATAGGAGCGTAGGGGGGCGAACTGGGTAGACGCGGCTTCGGGTGGCGAGCCACCTGAGGCAAATGGATTGAATTCCGCGCAAGCGGACCAGAAAAGAGACGAAGGACACGATCATGGCGAAGGCCAAATTTGAGCGGACGAAGCCGCACTGCAACATCGGGACGATTGGTCATGTTGATCACGGCAAGACGACGCTGACGGCAGCGATCACGAAGGTTTTGGCGGAGACTGGCGGAGCGCAGTTCACGTCGTACGATCAGATTGACAAGGCGCCT
>Ga0265314_10000634_pt1 | contig 43093 bp, 25 predicted proteins | sample 4126metaG_FD_203106 | JGI IMG/M metagenome (GOLD analysis project Ga0265314, IMG submission 203106) | Rhizosphere microbial communities from Carex aquatilis grown in University of Washington, Seatle, WA, United States - 4-1-26 metaG | ecosystem: Host-associated > Plants > Roots > Rhizosphere >... | reverse complement strand
CTGAGAGGCCGGTCACTTCGACACTGGCCACATTAGCCTTGGCGGTGATCGTTCCGCTGAGCGCGCCGATAGTCACAGTGAGAGGAGCGGCGCTGTAATCGGTCGTGCCCGTGTTCCATTTCACCGTCACCTTGGTCGCGCTCGCGTTGGCGAAGCCCGCACCGGAGAAGTTCAAGCCGCCCGAAGCTTCCAATGCCTTGGTCCCGTCGGCGTTGATCACCAGGGCCAGGGTGCCGTTGGTCACACCCACACTCACGCCACCGGCGCTCAGGCTCGCTGCGGCATTGCCGGAGACGGCCTCCAGGAGTCCGGCAGTCTCTGCGAACCCGAAATCGCCGCTCACTGTCACGAATCCGGACAGATCCACTGAGAGGCCGGTCACCTCGACGCTGGTTTCATTGAGGCCCGCGGAAATCGTCCCACTCACGCTTCCCAAGCTTACGGTCAGAGGGCTTGCGCTGTAATCCGTGGTCCCTGTGTTCCACTTCACGGTAACGTTCGTGGCGCTCGCGTTGGCAAGGTCAGTGCCGGAGAGGGTCAATCCACCCGAGGCCTCCAACGCTGTCCCGTCCGTGTTCACCACCATTACCAGGCTCCCGCCAGTTACGCCTACGCTCACACCACCGGCGCTCAGGCTCGCGCTCACGTTGCTGGCTACTGCGTCCAAACTGCTCCCGCTCATCTCAAACCCAAAGTCTCCGCTGACGGTCAACACTCCGAATTGAACCGTCACCCCGCTAAGCCCCACCTCCCCTGTCGACAGGTCGATCTGACCACTCACGGGGTCGCTTGGATTCGGCCCATGAATAGAAGCGGAAATGCTCGGATCAGCCCCCGGCAACAACGCCACCGAATCGACGGTGAAAGTTAAATCCCCAGTCTGAAGGGCAAAGTTGCTGTAGACCCCTGGGCTGATCTCACTGAAGCTGACCACAATGTTGCTCAAAGTGGCCGCAACATTGGTGAAGCTCATTAGGTTTCCCGTTCCCCCCAGCGACGCCGAGAATGTTAGGGTCGCTGAGGCGATCTCAAGCCGGTCGTTGAAGATTTGGACGCCAGAAACTGACAACGACGCCCCGGTCCACCCAGCCAGTGCACCAGTAAAAGTAACCGAGACGTTGTCTGCGGTTCCGATCGGAGTCGTCACCCCGTCGCCGCTCGCCGGTTGGTAGGCCCCGCTGATGCCTAGGACCGATCCGACTTGCGCGGTGAACGGAATCGCGGTCGAAGGGGCTGGACCGACCTGAAGCACGCTTTGCGCACTGGCCGCTTGATATTGGGCATTTCCGGCTTGTTCCGCCAGAAGCGTCACCGAGCCCTCACCCGTGAGGGTCAGGAATGTCCCATCGAAGGACGCTGGGCCTGAAGCAACGCCGAGCGTGACAGGCAAGCCCGAGGATGAAGTGGCGGTGACGCCAAATGGAGGAGTTCCGACGACGTAGGAACCAATGTAGCAGACAGTAATAGTGATAGTCTGCGGTGCGGGGGTAATCGTGAGTGTACCAGGCAAGAACGTGATCGTGTAATTCGGCGAACTCGCCTCATTTGCATCGATGTCGTAAACGCCGACCTCGCTCGTCGCCGTCGCCGGCGTGCTCAAACGCACCGCCGTCGTCAGACTGTCAGCCGTGTCCCCGTTGACAAAGCCGCTGTAGCTCGCCGTCAGCACTGGGTTCTCAGCCCCGTAGACCTTGCTGAGGCTGTTCGCCATGATGGTGAGCTCCGCCGGGGAGACATCAAAGCTCTCTTCGACAAAGGTAGCTGCATAATTGTCATCGCCCGCTTGCTCCGCATAAATCGTCACGGTCCCGGCGCCGGTCAGTGTGATTGTATTCTGCATGTCCCCCCCTAGAATCGCTGGACCTGAAACAATGCGATAACTGACTGGCAACATGGAACTGGCGCTGGGATCCACCAAAAAGGCTGAGTCCCCGTACATGTGACCGTCAAGGGCGGGAAATGCTATCGTTTGCGGAGCCAGGACGTGGATGGTGAAATCCATTTCGGGAGCCGTGGCGCCCGCGCCGTCTTCGCAGGATATCGTTACGGAATAATCCGTGCCCTGGATTCCGTCCACCTCCCAGGTCACCAGCCCCGAATCGCTCACGGACAGTCCCTGCGGGACATCGCCGTTGGCCAGTCGGAAATGAAGAACTTCGGGTGGTGAGTCGGCGTCGCTTGCCCTTACCTGGTAACTCCACTCCTGCCCAATGATCGCGGTTTGTCGGTCTACCGGTGTGATAACAGGCGGTTGGTCGATCGTGCAAACAAAGCGGGTCTCCGCGCTACTATTCTCGGCGGCATCGAAAACCACAAATCGAAACTCGTCGGTCAATGCGCCGCTGGTATCAGAAACGTTGCTTAAGTAAACCAACGCCCCTTCATACACTTCGCTCTGCGTAAAGGAGCTTCCAATTACAAGCTCATCTCCGTAAAGCTGCAAAGTGCCATGCTCTGGCAACGCGGTTACAGTGTACCGGAGAAGTGCTGGACCATCGTCCGGATCGATCGCTCTCAATTTCCCACCATCCAGCGGCGCCGTTTCCCCTAGAACGACGCTGGCACCGGTGTTCACGCTGATGACCGGTGGGCCCCGGAAACCATAACTCAAATCTTGCAGGCAGTAGCTTCCGTAACCGTCGCCTGTTCGCGCCGCACAAACCAAGCGCCCGGCCGCCGGTCGGTATCCCGTGGCCAATCCCCCGCCCGTTACATCCATTCCGTCCCACCACACCTGGAGCACCCCGTCCTGCCGCAGGCTGAACGCCAAAGACCCAGGACTCTCCGTCGAGGTGCCAGACAAATCCACATCCGAATACGCCGCCACCTCCACTCCATCGACACGAACGTGGATCCCGGGCATTGCCCCTTCCAAGCCGTCGGCTTGGATGCTGATCGAAAGACCAGTGGAGGTGCCTCGTTCGAACAGATCGTCGTTGAAACGAACTTCTCTTCCGGCGGGCACCCAACTTACACTCAGGCCACAACCGTCCGGCTCTCCAGCAACAAAGAGCGATAGCCCAACGTGCAGTTCGGAAAACGGCTCCGCTGGAGCCAACAAGGAAAATTCCGCGCTTCCCCAACCATAAGGGTTCCCCTCCGTCATCGTCAGGTGCGGTGGCCCCGACCCCGCCCAATAGGGCTGAGAAGTGCCATCGAACTGCGCCGGATCATTGGGCTCGACAAATCGATATGAGTCGCCCCTCTCCATCCACGGGGATTGCACCAGCAGAGTGGCGGTAGCGGTTAATTCTGCCGGCGTGTCTTGGGGGAGTCCGCCGTACTCAACCAGATAATAATGTGACTCGCCCGTTGCGCTGGCTCTCCAACCGCCGCTGGAGTCGATTTCGGCGTAAAGGCCCTCTACACTTGGTTGTCCCTCCAGCCAGTTGCTGAACTCACCACCCGAGACACCGTCGCAAAAGAACCGCGTGCCTGCTTCCGGCCCGGTAACCCAGTACCAAGTGCCGTCGGCCTCATCCTGATTCTGAAAGCCAGCCCATGTACTCGTTTGGGTATAGTCAGTCGTGGCGCCAATAAAGGCGCCAGCCTCCCCAGCCACTTCGCTCACCACTCGACTGACAAACACCGATTCTCCGCTGCTGTTGATCACGGCCAGATAGCCTGTCATCCCTTCGTACATCGTGTTCTCGCTGGCCGTCTTCGCCTCGATCCATGTTAACGGCTCGGCCACGCTGACCAACCGGAAATAGTGCCCGTCAAGCTCCGGACAAGCGCCTGCCACAGAGTAACTGAACCCCCGCTGGTCGCTCTCAAGACTGGTGGTACTAAACGTCACCGAACGAAGCACGGCCTGGTACTCGCTGGAGTCGGCTTCGCCAGTCAGCGTCAACACCCCTGCTTCCTCATTGTAGCTTCCGCTGATGTTCGCGCTTGCCAGGAAACCCAACTCATCGCCACATTGAAAACCACCGGTAATTTGAACCGAGGCCCCGGAAAGCATCGGCGAGCCCAACACCTGAAGCCCCGGATCGATCGTCACCGCGCCACTCCCTTCCACAAACACAGCGGGCGTAGAGCTCGCGATGATCCGGTTGGCTGGTTGGACCCCGGCAATCCTTAAATCGAATGTGGTTGAGTTGAACCCGTTATCCGCGATGAGACTGATGTCTATGGGCGAGGAGGTGAGAAAACCAGGGGCCGGCATTAGCGACAGAACGTCACCCGCGAGCGTCGCCGACACGGTATCCACACTCCCCCCGTTTACCGACAAGCTCACCGGTAGCTCGTTGCCATCTCGATGGCTCACCAGCAGTCGCAAGGGGGTATTCTCGCTAAGACTTATGCTGCTTACGGGATCATGGGAACGCAGGTTCGTAACGACAATATCAGGAGGGGGCGCTCTTAGTTCGATCTGAAAAGTGATCTCATCGCTTGTCCCGCCGACCTGATCCTCAAGGTAGAATGTAAATGAGTCGGTCGTCGCGCGGCTGCCATAGTTGCTATAAAACACGAAACCCTGGTCAATGTCACTTTGGGTGAACCTATCGCCTGGGTTGAGCCACCAAGGTTCCCCATGTTTCCACAGATAAAGCATTCCCTGCGAGGGAGTGTTCAATATCACGAAACTCACCTGCGACGGATCAAGCAGCGAATCAGCTTGGAGTTCACTACTGATGATCGTGGTATCTTGTGATAATTGGGCGGTCATCCCCGTATCTACGCTTACCGCAGGAGGAGGTGGTCTGGCCGGCAAACCGATGTTGAAAACCGTTTCAGGGACGGATGCGCCCTGCCCATCCGTTACGGTGAACGCAAAGGAATCACTCGTGGCCTCACTTTCACCCCAGCTGTCATAGGACACGCGGCCCTGCTCGAGATCGTACTCGGAAAACGTGCTGTTGTCGGTGGTGTTGAGTCCGTTGTCCGGCCCGTTAAACAACGTCCCTGCCGAGGGGGCAGCCGTTAAGGTAAAGATCAGATCCGCGGAGTCGACACCGTCCTCGGCAGCCGACAAACGACCGGTAGTGATCGCTCTTTCGCGGCCAATCAGGATCGATAGCCCATTGTTCACCAGGGTGATGAGGCCATCCCCGGAAGTGGGGAGCCGAGGCGTGCTCGGGTTGCCCCCTGAGCTAATTGGGGCAGCTCCCCCTTCCGTGGGGCCACTCGGCTCGTCCCCTGCTCCATTCCTGCCATCGCTACTCAGCTTGGGAGGGGTTTGAGCCATGCCCGCAAACAGGCCAGTGCCGCTGTCCGCAGAACCGGAGCCAGTCTCCGGTTGAGGTTCCATAACCGGCCGAACCTCCTGCCCCGCCATCGCTTCCGGCAGACGGCTCCCTCCGAGGGCAGGCATACCCGCCGACAGCAGCAGCCGTGCCTCGAGTGCCTCGAGTTCAAACAAGCTCTCCGGATTCATTCAAGCGAACGCACGCAGTCAACAAATCGCTGCGGTGCCGAATTCCGACACTCGTAAAGGGCTGGCTAATACCACAATCCTTTAGCAGAAAGACTGTTTGATTACAAACTCAAATCCGAGTTCGAATGCACTATAAGATTTACGACATGCACCAGTTAGAATAGGTCTCTGATAATTAGTCGTATACATACTTTGCATGTGCCGACGCCCTGGATAGATGCCCCGACACTCTCGCCGCCGTTGAAGGTCTCGAGATGTGCGGTCTCAGGGAGCATCTACTCTCCTGCTCCCTTCGGACATGGATGCCAACAGGTGCCAGATCCTATGCCGCCGTTTCGCTCGGAGGATCGGGCAGTGTACCTGAACCGAGGCGGCCAACGGTTTGGTGCGGGACGGACATGCGCCCAAAGCAGGACGGAACACCCAGCGCATCGATCCGGGGAAATGCCAGTGAGGAGCCTCACCCTCCTTCCACCCCCAAACTAGTCAGCTATCACCATTCCTCCGACCCCGCAGAAAACAAATCACAACCCCATAGTCTCGGTATCGCGTACCCGGAATAGTTCCAGCGGTCGTGCAGGTTCCCAGATCGAAAATCACTCGCACCCGCCGACTGGGAGTCAGGCGCAGGGGCTGACCCGAGCGAGGATTCCGTCCTAAACCACTCACCAAATGAGAAACACCGCCCCTGCCGCCGAGGGACTTTTCCTCCACTATTCCTGAACTCTGCCGGAATTCGGACGCCACAATTCTCGGACGGACGCAGTAGGCGAGGGTCAGTTTTCATTTCCCGCCCCCCGCCAAGCCGATGACCTCCTTTAGCCATGGAGGAGCTTGATCTCAAACGGGTTGGATTCCGGACGCAGAGGAGAACAGGTCAGCGGAGTAGCGCGAAGCAACTGCCGCGCCGTCCAGTCACTATCCTCCCACTCCACTGGAACTCTGCCTGAACTCTGCTGCTACTTTTCTGGAACTTTTGGAGGCGAGGGTCGGAATCGGCCCGGGTCATTTACCAAAACCCGGCTTCATCTGAATCTCTCGAACTCCGTGCAGATCAAGCCGCTACGCTCGTTGCTCAGTGCAAAATACACTGCCAGAGCTAGTTCCGGGCCGCAATAGCGGATTTCTGACTTTGCCGGAACTCTGCTGCCACTATCCCTCCACTCTGCCGCAACTCTGCGTTTACTGGAGCTTTTACTGGAGGTCGAGGGCCGGTCTTCGCTGGGAAAGGCCGGACGCCTGAAGCTAAACCTGAGCTCGCGAGACAGAGTTCCCTCCGGGTGTTCTTGGCGTTGGAAGTAGCACTGGGACATTGCGAAGTATTTCTTGGCGGCCACTCGGGACCCAGCCGCGAGCATGTGTGGCCGGCCTAGTTAGGGTGGAGCCAGCGTTACTCTCAGACCTTTCACCGGTTGACCCGCAGCATCAGTGAACCGAATCGAGCCTTGCCAATCGAGCGTTTCGTTCACGACTTTAAACACCAGCACATTGACCCCGGCTTTCAAGTCCACCCCCGTCACGACATCCTGGTCCGGGACATAGCTGCGGCCTTCCTGGCGCCGATAGATTTCCCTCCCATTCAGATAGACCTTGGATTGATCGTCACTGCCGACTTTCACCAGCAGTCCGTCCTGGTCCACTTCACTGTGGATATAACAAAGTGCGTAGCCCACACTGTATTCTGTCACTTCTCCCAAGAGCTGGTTGAAATCGATCAGGTAATCCTCCAGCCGTGGCGCCGCCCAAACCAATTCGCCCGTACCCACCGTGACCCGGTCACCGGCCCGCGCGCGGACCTGGGCCTCGCCCGGTATCTGCTCCTGCGCCAATGCCTCCGCGGCATTTCGCCCCACAAAGGCGATCGGCCCCAGCACCAGCCACTCTTTGATGGCTCCAGGGTCTTGGGCGCGCAGTGCACGCTCGTGTTCGGCGGCCGCCGCCTGTTCCTGCCGTAGAAACACCAGACGCTCGGCGGCCGCTTTTTCCTCGCTCTGCCAGGCGGCAATCTGGCGCCCTGTCGCCGCATCCCAGACCCTGGCGGTTTGATCCTGACTGGCGGTGATTACCCGCTGGCCGTCCGCAGAAAAAGCCACGGAGTTGACTCCATTGGCGTGCCCCTTAAGCGTGAGCAGTTCCTTGCCACTAAGCGCATCCCATAGCTTGGCTGTCTGATCCACGCTGCCACTCAGAATCCGCTGGCCGTCGGGAGAAAAGGCCACCGACCGGATTGCGGCGCTGTGCCCTTTGAGGGTGAGCAGTTCATTACCACTCGCCATGTCCCACACCTTGGCCGTCTGGTCGGCACTGCCGGTGACAACTCGCTGGCCGTCGGGAGAAAAGGCCACAGAAGTGATCCGATCGCTGTGCCCTTTGAGAGTGAGCAGTTGCTTGCCGCTGGCTGCCTCCCACACCTTGGCCGTCTGGTCGGCGCTGCCGGTGACAACTCGCTGGCCGTCGGGAGAGTAGGCCACAGAAGTGATCCCATCGCTGTGCCCTTTAAGCCGGAGGAGTTCCTTGCCGTTGGCCGCCTCCCACACCCTGGCGGTCCGATCCCTACTGCCGGTGACAATCCGCCGTCCGTCCGGAGAAAAGGCCGCCGAAGAGAGCGCAGCGCTATGCCCTTTGAGGATGAGCAGTTCCTTGCCGCTGGCCGACTCCCACAGCTTGGCCGTCTGGTCCGCGCTGGCGCTGACAACCCGCTGTCCTTCTGGGGAAAAGGCGACCGAGCTCGACCAATCACCGTGGCCTTTGACAGTGAGCAGTTCCTTGCCGCTGGCCGCCTCCCATACCTTGGCTGTCTGATCGGCACAGCCGGTGACAATCCGGCTGCCATCCGGCGAAATGGCCACCGACCTGATTCCGGCGCCGTGCCCTGTGAGAGTGAGCAGTTCCTGGTCGCCGACCAGCCTCCACACCTTGGCGGTCTGGTCTGCGCTGCCGGTGACAACCTGCTGGCCGTCGGGAGAAAAGGCCACGTGAACGACATTTCCGCTGTGGCCTTTGAGGGTGAACAGTTCCTTGCCGGTAGCCGCATCCCACACCTTGGCGGTCTGGTCTGCGCTGCCGGTGACAAGCCGCCGACCGTCGCGGGAAAAAGCCACATGGACGACACTTCCTCTGTGGCCTCTAAGGGTGAACCGTTCCTTGCCGCTAACCGTCTCCCACAGTTTGGCGGTCTGATCATCACTGCCAGTAGCAATCAGCTGTCCGTCCGGGGAAACGGCCCAATACCTCATTAGGGCGCTGTGCCCTTTAAGGGTGAACAGTTCCTTGCCGCCAACCGCCTCCCACACCCTGGTCGTCAGATCCGCAATGCCGGTGACCATCCGCTGGTCGTCCGAGGAAGAGCCCACAAATTGGACAAAATTGCCGCGGTCTCTAAGGTTGAGCAATTCCTTGCCGCTGGACGCGTCCCAGATCTTGACCGCCAGATCCGCCGCGCAGGTAACAATCCGCTGGCCGTCCGGGGAAAAGAGCGCGGAGCCAATGCCACCGCTGTGGCCTTTGAGGGTGAACAATTCCTTGCCGGTAGCCGCGTCCCACACCTTGGCCGTTTGATCACCGCTGCCGGTAACCATCCGCCTGCCATTCGGAGAAAAGGCCCCAGACCAAACCCCAGCGACATGCCCTTTGAGGGTAAGGAGTTCCCTGCCGGTGGCCACCTCCCAAACTTTCGCCGTATTATCCTCACTGCCGCTGAGAATGCGCTGGCCGTCCGGGGAAAAGACCACATTGATGATCCCACCGCTGTGCCCGCGAAGCGTCTTGAACTCCAAGTGAGCCTGCCGTTGCCAGTAACTCCATTCAAATCCGCGCTCCGGGTAGTCTGCGGTTTCCCGGAGCAACTGCCGCACTCGCCCGACGTTGTTCAGATCCCAGGCCTGCTGTGTCAGGCTCATGTTAGCCGCGTAGAGCAGCCGTTGCGATAAGTGTTCCCCCCTTTCGGCGCGCTGGCGCTGTTGGGTTTCTTTAGCTTGTGCCTTCTGAGCCATTTCACGCAACTGACTCTGCTCGCGCTCAGCAGCCACCGCCCGGTCATGCGCATTGGCTTCGCGAATGAATAACCACGTCGATGCACCCAAGCCAAGCACCAGCGCGGCTGCCACCGCACCCGCCGCTGCAAACGCCAGTTTGTTGCGTTGCACCATTTTCTGGAACCGATAAAGACTGCTGGGCGGGCGGGCGACCACGGGCTCGTTCTTGAGATGCCGCTTCAAATCCACCGCCAGTCCAGCCGCTGTCTCGTAACGCCGACTCCGATCCTTCTCCAGGCACTTCATCACAACCCAGTCCAGGTCGCCCCGGAGCAGATGGACCAGCCGAGACGCTTCGATCGAGCGCCGGTTGGCGGCTGTCGTCAATTCCTCCCCTGGCAGCCTCGCCAGTTTTGTGCTCGGGCGGACCGGCTCCTGTTCCCGAATCGTCTGGCGCATCTTGTCCAGGCCCCCAGCCATCAATCCCTTGGCATCGAAAGGTGTGCTGCCCACCAGTAATTCGTAAAGTAGTACCCCCAGGCTGTAGATGTCACTGCGCGTATCAATGTCCAGCCCGCTCATTTCCGCCTGCTCCGGACTCATATAGGCCGGCGTGCCGATGAACTGGTGAAGTTGAGTGTAAACGGTTTGTTCCGTCAGGCGCCCCTCAGTTGCCTTGGCGATGCCGAAGTCGATCACTTTAGGCACTCCCGACCGGTCGGGATCGTGCAAGGTCACGAGGATATTCGACGGTTTGATGTCCCGATGGATGATCCCCTTCTGATGGGCATGCTGGATCGCCTGGCAGACTTGGATGAATAGCTCCACCCGCTGCCGAGTGCTGAGTTTCTCCTGATCGCAGTAGTCGGTGATGCGGATGCCCCGGACCAGCTCCATCACGAAGTAGGGTCGACCGGTCTGGGTTGTACCTGCATCGAGCACCTTGGCGACGTTGGGATGATCCATCATCGCCAGCGCTTGCCGCTCCGACTCGAACCTGGCCACAACCTGCCGGCTGTCCATGCCAGGTTTAAGGACCTTGAGAGCGACCCGCCGCCGCACCGGCTCCGTCTGCTCAGCCACATAGACCACCCCACACCCGCCCTCGCCGATCTTCTCTACCAGCTTGTAGCGGTCGATGGTGTCTCCGGGTTGCGCCAACCTGGTGGGCGCTAGGCGCAGAGGCGCACCCGTGTCTCGGTGCGCTCCGGTTTGGCCGAGATCAGCCGCGAGTTCAGCGAGAAAGGGTCCAGCCGACTGGTCCGCCTCCAGGAGTTCCTGGATCTGCCGTTGTAGGAGAGCATTGCCCGCGCAGGCCCCCTGGAGGTAGAAGGCGCGTTCCTTGACCGGCAGCCTTCGAGCGGCGCTAAAAATGGCCGCTTCCCGCTCAGAGGTTAAGTCCATAAGCGGCTTCGGAATCTATCTTTCAAGGTCCGTTGCGGTCACCACTCATCAATGCGAAATCCCGGGAAGCATCTTGGGAACTATTCTCGTCCTTTCGCCATCTCGCGGTAGAGCCAGGCCCGGGCGTGGACGGAAAGGTCCCAGGCAGTGTCGGCTGAGATGCCCAGGACCTCGGCTGCCTCCTGCAAAGTCATGCCCACGAGGTACCTCATCTTGACGACTTCGGCCTGACGTGGGTGTTTCGCCGCTAGTTGGTCCAGGGCTTCGTCCAGGGCCAGCAGTTCGTCGTCCGGGGTGGGGCAGGCCAAGTCCAGTTCCTGGAAGTCCGCCCGCTGCAGCGCGCCCCCATGCCGCACGGCGCGCTTGCGCCGTGCCCGGTCGACCAGGATACGCCGCATAGCCTCAGCGGCAGCGGCGAAGAAGTGGGCTCTACCTTCCCATTGCTGCTTTTGATTTCCGGCCAGTCGAAGCCACGCTTCATGCACTAAGGCCGTGGGCTGCAACGTCTGCCCCGCTTTCTCATGGGCCATCCTGGCGGCTGCCAAATGGCGTAACTCCTCATAGACCAGCGGCAGCAGTTGGTCACCGGCTCTGGGCTCGCCCTGACAGACCGCCTCCAGGAGGCGAGTCACATCGCTCATGGTCCCAAGAGTAACCATTCCGTACCGCCTACTCCAGAAAATGCCGCATCAGCCAGCTGGTTATTCGTCGGACCGTGGGATAGGCGATAGAAAAGCCCTTACCCGCCCTCTGGGCCCCCTCCCTTGGGATGGGCGAGGGCCAGAGTTGGGCAGCAGTGTCGCCTATCCCATAGTCCCCTGAGTAAAAACCTCAAAATAATTCCCGAAAGTCTTCCCGAAATTCCGCATTGAGGGCTGACGGGCGAGTGGTTTCGCCGGCTGCCGACAACGACTGATAAGCATGGAAAGCAAAATGACCGCATTGACCCTGGCCGTGCTGGCCTGCGGTGGCGGTGACACGCTCGCCGACCCTTTGGGCACGGCGTTCACCTACCAAGGCCGGTTGGAGAGCGACGGCGTGCCGGTCAACGGCCTCTACGATCTCACCTTCGCGCTCTTCAGTGGGAGCGGTGGCGCCGGACAGCTTGGCCTGACCCAGACCAATCTCGCCACCGACGTCAGCGAGGGGCTGTTCACCGTCCTGCTGGATTTCGGCACGAATTTCCCCGGTGCCGATCGCTGGTTGGAGACCCGTGTGCGCACCAACGGTAGCGGCGCGTTCACGACGCTTTGGCCGCGGCAGCAACTCACTCCTGCTCCGTATGCGCTCTATGCCTCCATCGCCGGCACGATCACGGGCCCGCTGGTCTTGGGGAGCAATATGAACGCCGTGCCCCAAGCGGGGATGCTCCGGTGGACGGGGACGGATTTCGAGGGATATACCGGCAGCCGCTGGGTGTCGGTGATGACGAACGTCAACAGTGCCCTGCTGGGCGGGCTGAGCTCCAGTTCCTTCTGGCAGTTGGGCGGCAATGGCGGCACAAGGGCGGAGAACTTCCTAGGTACGACCGACAACCAGCCCCTGGAAATGCGCGTGAACGGCGGACGGGCGCTGCGGTTGGAGCCGACTGCCAACAGCCCGAACGTGATCGGCGGCGACCCCAATAACTCTGTTGCCCCGGGCGTGTCTGGCGCCTCCATCGGCGGTGGCGGGACCAACGCCGCGGTGGGGAGTTTCACCACGGTGGGCGGGGGTGCGGGCAACACCAGCGCCGCGGACTATGCCACCGTCGGCGGCGGTCATTATAACACGAGCAGCGGTGACACTGCGACCGTGGCTGGCGGCGCGAGTAATCGAAGTGTAGGTGTGTACGCCACGGTTGGGGGCGGGAGAGCCAATACCAGTCGGGGTTTCGCCGCGACGGTGGGCGGCGGCCAAGTCAACTTGAGCGACGGCGACAATGCCGCCGTGGGTGGCGGCTGGGGCAACCAATCCTTGACGAACTTCGCAACCATAGGTGGGGGTTTTGAGAACACCAGCGGCGGGGTGGGGGCCGTGGTTGCAGGTGGCAGTGGCAACACCAGCGCCGCGGACTATGCCACCGTGGCCGGCGGTCGGTATAACCGAAGCGGTGGTGACACTGCGACGGTGGGCGGCGGCGTGAGTAATCGAAGCCTCGGCGTGTACGCCACGGTTGGGGGCGGGAAAGACAATACCAGCCGGGGTTTCGCCGCGATGGTAGGCGGTGGCCAAGTCAACTTGAGCGAGGGCGACCATGCGGCTGTGGGTGGCGGGTGGGGCAACCAATGCATGACGAACTTCGCAACCATAGGCGGGGGTTTTGAGAACACCAGCAGCGGGGTGGCTGCCGTGGTGGCAGGTGGGAGTGGCAACACCAGCGCCACGAACTATGCGACCGTGCCGGGGGGTTATCACAACGTCGCGGGCGGCTCCTACAGTTTCGCCTCCGGTCGCAACGCTAAAGCAATGCACGACGGTGCATTCGTCTGGGCGGACAGCCAGACCCCCGACTTTGACCCGGGAACAATGAACGGGGACGCTATTGGAGGAATCAACTCCTTCAATGTCCGGGCCACCGGCGGGATATACTTTGTGACTGGGATCGATGGCACCGGACACCAGACGGGGGGGCTGTATTGCCCGCCCGGCGGGGGCGCCTTTATCTCCTACTCCGATCGCCAAGCCAAAGAGAACTTCCAGGATGTGAACCCGCTTGAAATCCTGGACAAAGTGGTGGCTCTGCCTATGCAAAGCTGGAACTACAAGAGTCAGGAGGCCAGCATTCGTCACGTTGGAGCCACCGCGCAGGACTTCAAAGCCGCCTTTGGCGTAGGCGAAACGGACAAGGGCATCAATACGGTGGACGCCGACGGCGTAGCGCTGGCCGCCATCCAAGGATTGAACCAGAAGGTGGAGAAGCGGAGCGCGAAGCTTGAAGCCGAGAACGCGGCATTGAAAGAGGAAGTTGCTGAACTCAAACGACTCGTCGATCAGCTCAACGCCCGGTTTGACCACGGTGAACCCTGAACCATGACTATGAAACTCCACCACTACCTAATAGCCGGCGCACTGGCTTCCGCCTTGGTCCTCCTGGAGAACGGCGTCCTTGCGCAGGGGACGGCCTTCACCTACCAGGGAGCCTTGGACAGCGGCGGCAGCCCCGCCGAGGGCCTCTACGACTTTATCTTTTCCCTCTACGATGCCGCCGTGGACGGCACCCAGCAGGGGGTATCGGTTAGCACCAATGCGGTGCCCGTAAACAACGGGGTCTTCTCCGTACGACTGGAGTTCGGCAACCAGTTCAACGGCGCGGATCGCTGGCTGGAGGTGGCCGTGCGGACTAACGGGTCGGGTGAGTTCACGACGCTCACCAACCGCCAGGCGGTCCTGCCGTCGCCGATGTCGATCTACGCCGGCCACGCCGGTATGGCGGGCACGGCGCTGAGCGCCTCCAGCATTCCGGCCAACGCCATTCCTGCCCACAGCATCACCACTGACAAACTGGCCACTGGCGCGGTAGGCAGCGCGCAGTTAACCGCGGGCGCCCTGGCCACGCCAGTGGCAGTGGCAAGTGCAACCCAGGTGGTGGTTCCCAACACGAGCTACACCGCCACGGGTGCCGCGCCCACAGCGTTCCAACTGCCCGCCGCCGGGAACATCGGGGACGTTGTGCAAATCGCCGGCACGGGCACCGGCGGCTGGGTCGTTCAAAACTACGACCCGCAAGTGTGGACGCCGCGCGACAGCGTCCGCGCCTGGCAGGTGGTGGCCTCCTCGGCCGATGGCATTCTACTGGTGGCGGCTGAGAACGGCGGCCAGCTCTACACCTCGACCGACTCCGGCGCGAGCTGGACCGCGCGGGACAGTGCCCGCCCGTGGTTATGCGTCGCTTCGTCGGCGGACGGGCAAACCCTGGTGGCTGGCACGCAGAACGGCCGGCTTTATACTTCCACCGACGCGGGTCTCACCTGGAACCCGCGGGATAGCGCGCGATATTGGAACTCCGTGGCCTGTTCCGCGGATGGGAAGAAGATGGTCGCCGGCGTGGCCTATGGCGGCCAGCTCTACACCTCGACCGACTTCGGCGCAACCTGGATCGCCCGGGATACCGTGCGGCCCTGGATTGCTGTCGCGTCTTCGGCCGACGGGACCAAACTGGCGGCGGCGGCCTACAACGACTACCTTTACACCTCGACCGACTCCGGGGTGACTTGGCACCCTCAGGTCCAGGACAAGGTCCGCTATTGGACGGCGGTGGCTTCTTCGGCCGACGGCACCATGCTGGTCGCCGCAGAGGCCTGGGGCGGTAAGCTCTGGACCTCGACCGACTCTGGGGTGACTTGGAACCCGCACGGCGACCCGCACAACTGGTGGTCGGTGGCCTCCTCGGCGGACGGCAACCGGCTGATGTCGGCGCACCGCGACGGCAGCGACTTCAACAGCGGTTCCCTCTTCACTTCCGCCGACGCCGGGCAGACGTGGACGCTTTGCGAGTCCGTCCGCAAATGGACTGGGTTGGCGTCCTCGGCCGACGGGGTCAAGCTGGTCGCGGCAGCGAACGGAGACCACTTGTTTACCTCGGGCTTCGAGACCTCGGGCGGGCAAGGTGAGGCGGCGTCATTCCAATGCCTGGGCAATGGGCAGTGGATTCCCGCCGCGGCCAGCCAAATTGCCGCCGGAGCGGTGGGCACCGCGCAACTAGCCGCCGGCGCGATGGCTCCGGCGGTGGGGGTGGAGAGAGCCACGCAGGTGGTCGTCCCAAATCGGGCTTACGCCGCGATGGGCGCCACGCCCACGGTCTTTCAGCTCCCCGTTTCGGCGAATATCGGCGATGCGGTGCAAATCACCGGGGTGGGTTCAGGTGGCTGGACCGCGCAGAACCGCAATTCCGATCAATGGACACCGCGGGGGAGCGCGTGCTATTGGGCGACGGTGGCCTCGTCCGCCGAAGGTACCAAGCTGGTGGCAGCGGAGTATGGCGGTCAAATTTATACTTCCACGGACGCGGGGGCGACCTGGACCCCGCGGGAAAGCAAACGCTGGTGGTGGTCCCTTGGATCATCCGCCGACGGCACCAAACTCGTAATTGCGGAGACCGGTGGGCAGCTCTACACGTCGACGAACTCCGGGGTGACTTGGACGCCCTACGGAGAGAAGCGGGGGTGGACCGAGGTTAGATCGTCCGCCGACGGGACCAGGCTGATCGCATCAGATTATGGGGGATACCTTTATACCTCGATCGACTCGGGGGTGACTTGGAACCAGCAGGAACAGACACGCAAGTGGTCCACGGTCGCAACGTCGGCGGACGGCACCGTCCTATTGGGTGCGGACTATGGCGGCAAGCTCTACATTTCCACGGACTCCGGCGCGCACTGGAACCCGCACGGCCCCGATGGACACTGGCAGAACGCGGCGATGTCGGCCGACGGATTGGCCATGGTGGCGGCGGACCAGCATGGATATCTCTACACTTCGGCGGATTCCGGAACCACGTGGGTAGGCAGGGACAGCGCTCGGAATTGGCTCGGTGTGGCCAGTTCGGCGGACGGAACCCGGCTCGTGGCGGCGGATTATCGCGGGCACCTTTACACTTCCAACGACTCGGGTGCGACCTGGACACCGCACGAGGAGGCCCGGGGCTGGTTCCCCGTGGCTTCATCGGCTGACGGCACGAAGCTCGTGGCGACGGTCTATGGGGGCCAGATTTACACCTCGGGGTGGGAGTTGGCGGGCGGGCAAGGCCAGACGGTGACGCTGCAATATCAAGGCAACGGTCAGTGGCGGCCCACCCAACTCGCGCCGGGCCTGGTTGGCTCCGTGCAGTTGGCGCCCGGGGCGACCGCGGCGCTGCTGCCGGTCTCTTCGGCTTCGCAGGCAGCCGCTCCCAATACCAGCTACGCGGCGACCCGTTCGACGCCAACAGCTCTCGTATTGCCGGCGACCGCCAACGTCGGCGACACGGTCCAAATCGCTGGGGTGGGCACCGGTGGCTGGGTGGCGGAGGCCTATAATCCCGATGTGTGGGCGCCGCATGAAACCAACCGGTACTGGATCTCGCTGGCCTCCTCCGCCGATGGGACCCGGCTGGTGGCCGCGTCCTTCGGCAACGAGCAGCTCGTCCAGGACCAGCTCTACATCTCCACCGACTCGGGCGCCACGTGGACGCCTCGTGCCGACGCCCACGCTTGGTACTCCGTGGCTTCGTCGTCCGACGGGATGAAACTAGTGGCCGCGGCGGACCATCTCTACACCTCGACCGATGGCGGGCAGAGCTGGACCACGCGGGAGGACGTTCGCGCTTGGGAGGCGGTGGCGTCGTCGGCCGATGGCGGCTGGTTGCTGGCGGCGGTCACGGGCGGGCAGTTGTATCGTTCGTGGGATGCCGGGGTGGCTTGGTCGCCGGTGGAGAATGACCGTAACTGGAAAGCAGTGGCGTCATCGGCTAACGGTTATGTCCTGGTGGCGGCGGAGAATGGGGGGCAGCTTTACGTATCCTGGGACAGTGGGTGGAGTTGGACCCCGCGGGACGCCAACCGCAAGTGGTCCGCGGTGGCCTGTTCGGCCGATGGAAGTCGGATGGTGGCCGCCGCCGCGAATGACCAGCTTTACGTGTCGTCAGACTGGGGGCAGACGTGGACGCCGCACGATAGCGCGCGGCTTTGGATCTCTGTGGCCTCTTCGGCCGATGGCACGCGGCTGGTGGCGGCCGCGTACAATGGGCAGCTCTACACCTCGACCGACTCTGGGGTGACTTGGACGCCTCGCGAGAGCGATCGTGTCTGGCGCGCCGTGGCCTCGTCGGCCGACGGCATCCGGTTGGTGGCTGCGGAGCTCGGCGGAAAACTCTACACCTCCGGCTGGGAACTGACGGGCGGGCAGGGTCAGACGGTGACCCTCCAATACCAGGGCAACGGCCAATGGACGCCGCAGCGGTTGGGCCCGGGCCTCGTCGGCACGGCCCAGCTCGAGGCTGGGGCGTCACTCGTGCCGCAAGCGGTCACGGCCCCGACTCAAACCGCAGTTCCCAACACCAGCTACGCCGCCGCGGGCCCCAGTCCAACGACCTTCTTTTTACCCGCTAAGGCCAACGTGGGCGACAGCGTGCACATTGCCGGGGTTGGTTCGGGCGGATGGACCGCGGTGAACTATAGCCCTGACCTCTGGACGCCGCGGAGCCACGTTGGCGGCTGGGGCTCCATCGCCTCCTCGGCCGACGGTGCCAAACTGGTGGCGACCGACGGGGCTACCGACGATGGGCACTTCGCCCTCGGCCACATCTACACCTCAACCGATTTCGGCCAGACCTGGACTCTCCGCGATAGCGCGCGTGTATGGACGAGCGTGGCGTCGTCATCCGACGGGACCAAGCTGGTGGCCGCGGCATTCTTTGATGGTAATAGTGCGGGTCATCTCTTTGTCTCCACGGATTCCGGAGCGACCTGGGTGCCGCGCGCAGACGCGCGCCGTTGGAGAGCGGTGGCGTCGTCGGCTGACGGAACCAAGCTGGTGGCCGCAGAATACGCTGATTTCGCGGTTAATAATAATCCGGGTCATCTTTATATTTCCGAGGATTCCGGGATAACGTGGTCACCACAGGGGGACGCCCACTATTGGTGGGCGGTGGCGTCGTCGGCTGATGGCAAGACGATGGCCGCCTGCGCACGAAATGAGCGGATGTTGTTCGTTTCGACCGATTCCGGCACGAACTGGGCCCATCGCGCTGACCAGCGCATCTGGCAGTCGGTGGCCATATCGGCCGACGGCATCCGGATGGTGGCTGCAGACTCGGGGGGTCAACTCTATACCTCGATCGATTCCGGGACAAATTGGACGCCGCGTTACAGTGCCGGTGTTTGGTCTTTCGTGGCCTCCTCGGCCGATGGGATGCGACTGGTGGCAGCAGAAAATGGCGGACGGCTTCACACCTCGACCGATGGCGGAGTGACGTGGACCCCTCACGAGAAAGTCCGCAATTGGTTCTCGGTGGCGTCTTCGGCCGACGGGATCTTATTGGCGGCAGCGGCGGTGTCGGACTATATCTACACGTCAGGCTCTGTGCTGGGTGGACCAGGGCAGACGGTAACTCTGCAATACCAGGGCAACGGCCAGTGGACACCGAACCGGCTGGCCTCCGGCTCGGTGGGCTCAGCCCAGTTGGCCACTGGCGCGGTCGGGAGCGACCAACTGGCCCCCGGGGCAATCTCCGCGCTGTCGCCCGTGTCAGCCGCCACGCAAGTGGCGGTTCCCAACACCAGCTACACGGCCACCGGCGCGACTGCGACTACGTTCGAGCTGCCTACCACGGCCAAGCTGGGCGATGTGGTCCAGATCACCGCGATCGGCGCCGGGGGCTGGGTCGCCCGGAACTATAACCCCCAGTTGTGGACACAGCGGGACCCCGTCGACCGGCCGACGGCCGGCGTGCCCTGGCAGGCGGCGGCCGCTTCCGCGGATGGCACCCGGCTCCTCGCCGCGGTGAACCCTGGCGAGCTCTACACTTCCATCGACTCCGGTGCCACCTGGGTGCGGGGGAAATACACGGGCCAGTGGCTATGCGTGGCCTCTTCGGCGGACGGTAAAACCCTGGTGGCCGGCGCGAGAAACTGGGGGATTTGGAACTCCAAGGACGCCGGTCTCACCTGGAACTCGCACGGCGGCGCGCAGTATTGGAACTCCGTGGCCTGCTCGGCGGATGGCAAGAAAATGGTCGCGGCGGTGGCTTATGGCGGCCAGCTCTGGACCTCCACCGACTCGGGCGACAGTTGGACCCCCCGGGATCAGGTACGGCCCTGGAGCGTCGTGGCGTCGTCGGCCGACGGCACCAAGCTAGCGGCCGCTGCCTACAACGACTACCTCTACACCTCGACCGACTCCGGGGCGACTTGGAACCCTCAGGCCAAGGACAAGGTCCGCTATTGGACGGCGGTCGCTTCCTCAGCTGACGGCACCATGCTGGTCGCTGCCGAGGCCTGGGGCGGTAAGCTCTGGACCTCGACCGACTCTGGGGTGACTTGGAACCCGCACGGCGACCCGCATAACTGGTGGTCGGTGGCCTCCTCGGAAGACGGCCAACGGCTGATGGCGGCGCATCGCGATGGCACCGACAACGCCAGCGGTTCCATCTTCACCTCCTCCGACGCCGGGCAGACGTTCACGCCGCGCGAGTCCATCCACAAATGGACTGGGCTGGCCTCATCCCGCGATGGAGTGAAGATGGTCGCGGCCGCTTCCGATAATTACCTTTCCACCTCCGGCTTTGAGGCCGCAGGCGGACAAGGGGTGACCGCAACCCTGGTATGCGCCGGAAACGGGAATTGGAGCCTCTCGTCCTTGCTGGCCGATAATGTCTACGCCAACTCGGTCTACGCCAATGCGGTGTATGCCCAGGGCGTGCTGCTGACCAGCGACCGCAACGCCAAGGAACAGTTCATGCCCGTTAGCCCGGACGCGGTCTTGGCAAAGGTCGCTGGCCTGCCGCTGACCCAGTGGCGCTACAAGACCGACCGCACCGGCGCGCAACACATCGGACCCATGGCGCAGGATTTCCGCGCCGCGTTCCAGTTGGGCGAGGACGATAAGCACATCTCCGTGGTGGACGAAGGCGGCGTGGCCCTAGCCGCCATCCAGGGGCTGAATGAAAAAGTCGAGGACAGAGGTCAGAAATCCGATTTCAGAATTCAGAAGTTGGAAGCCGAGAACGCGCAGTTGAAGGCCCGGTTGGAGCGATTGGAACGACTCCTCAACGCGAAGAACGAAGGTGGCCAATGAGGAATCCGAAAACCGACCTTGCCCCGGGAGCGTGGGATTCATGCCGATTCAGCGCCGAAACCTCCCAGGGCCTCACGCTCACAACAGCGGGATTCCCATCGGAGAGGCGACGCCGACTGAAGCCCGCGCTCCTTGGCGCAACAGCGTTCGTTTTCTTCGTGCTGCCATCGGCCTTCGGCCTGCGGTCTTGGGCCCAGAGCTACTCAATCAACTGGTCCACGGTGGCCAGTGGTGGAGGTACCAGCACCGGCGGCGCCTTCAGGCTACGCGGCACCGTTGGGCAACCCGCTGCCGGTGCGGCTATGCGTGGCGGCGAGTTTAGCCTCACCGGCGGTTTCTGGGCCGGCAACGGGCCGAGTGCGCCGCCGGGTTCGCAGGACACATTGCAGAACGGAGCGGTCAATACTGGCACGATTACGGCCGATCATCCGCAGGATCGTTGGACCTTTACGGCGAAGGCGGGGGACAATATCACCTTGCGCTTCGGCTCGACCGATTTTGAGGGTCAGATGGAGTTGTTCGGGCCGGATGGAGTCTCTTTGGGACTGAGCACCGGCGCGGATGCGGCGATTCCCAACGCGGCGCAACCCACTTACGCCGTGCCGCAAAGCGGCGTCTATGTGGTGGCGATCAGCGGTTTTCAAGGCGGCACCGGGGCGTATCGGTTAAGCTTCGCCCAACCTTCCCAACCCTGGACGCTGGCCCCCGCGCCACTGGCCAACGGCGGCATCAACAACGGAACGCTCACGTTGGGAGCGCTGGATCGGTGGGGTTTCACGGCCCAGGCCGGCGACAACATCACCGTGCGCTTCGGTTCCAGCGATTTTCAATGCCGGATGGAGTTGTTTGCACCGAATGGGACCTCCTTGGGTTTGACCGGAGGCGCGGATGCATCCATTCCTTCCGCCAGCCAGGCGACCTTCACGGTCCAGCAGAGCGGCGCCTATACCGTCATGGTCAGCAGTTACAGCGGCAGCTCCACCGGCTCGTATCGTTTGAGCTTCGCCCAACCTTCCCAACCGTGGGATAACGCCCCCCTGCCGTTGGCTAACGGCGGGGTCAAGGAAAAGACCCTGGCCCTGGGCGGATTGGATCAGTGGAGTTTCACCGCGAACGCGGGCGAGACCGTGTTCGTCCGCTGCGCTTCGGCGGACTTCCAAAGCCGCATGGAGTTATTCGGGCCGGACGGCGACTCGCTGGCCCTAGCGTTTGGCCTGGATGCGGTCATTCCCGAGGGGGGCAGGCCCGTCTTCACCGCGACCAAGAGCGGCGCCTACACGGTCATGGTCAGCAGCTACAGCGGCAAGTCCACGGGCTCCTACCGCATCAATCTCGCCCAACCTTCCCAGCCCTGGCAGGTTCCCCCGGTACCGCTGGCCAACGGCGGCGCCAACGACGGTGCGCTCGCGCTGAGCGGTCTGGATCGGTGGTCGTTTGCGGCCAAGGCCGGCGAGACCATCCTGCTGCGCTTCGCCTCGACCAATTTTCTTGGTCGCCTGGATTTGTTTGGGCCGGACGGAGCGCTGTTATCCGACGGCCAAGGTGGGGATATCGCCATTCGCAATCCCGTGAACCTCCCGTTGGCGCTGACGAACAGCGGTGTCTTTACTGCGGTGGTGAGCAGTTACGGGGGCGGCGGCACGGGCGCCTACCATTTGAGTTTCATCCAACCTTCGCAGCCTTGGAGCGTACCCCCACGCTTGATGCTCAACGGCAACAACCCGGGGACGCTCGGGCTGGGGGAGATGGACCCGTGGCAGTTTACAGCCTGCGCTGGCGACAACTTCACCGTCCAGCTAGACACCGCGAAGGACTTCCTGGTGATTCTGAATTTGTTCGGTTCGGACGGACGGTTGGTTGGAACCGCGGCCGACCCCGGGGAGGTGGTGCTGCCGGTGGCGGCCTCAAGCTGCGGCACATTCGTGGTTGTGGCGGAGAGCTATTGGCCATCGGCCGTCGGGGCCTACCAAATTGCCGTTAGCGGTCAATCGGACACTTTAAGGCTTGGGCTTCCGCAAATCGCCGGCAGCCAAGTGAGCCTCGCTGGAGCGGGCGGAACTCCCGACACAGTGTTCGTGCTCCTAACCACCACCAACCTGGGTGCGACTCCGGTGGTCTGGACACCGGTTTATACCAATCGCTTCGACGCCTTTGGAACGTTCAGCACCACCGCCAAGTTTGATCCACTTCTGCCCCGCTACTTCCTCCTGCACATGCTCGGGCCAAGCAACTAAGAACTGGAGTGATCGCGAGACCTGAACAGCAAACGACCAATTGCATTCCTCGACAGGCAGGTTGTTGTTGCCGCCATAGACTAGCATAGGGCTGCGGAGCATGAGCTCTTCGCTGCCTGACCCCGTCACAACACGATCCCCGCCGTCATAAAAACCCCAAATGCGCTCTCTACCCCCTCGCGGGCGGAAGATAACAGCCTCGTGGGATTAGCATGGTGTGGCCAGGACAACTCCAACCGCCGTACGGGTGTAGAATTTAATACCGTTCCCGCCGGCAGGCTCTGGCCCGCCGATGGCTAACTAAGGATCCCAAAATAATTCCCGAAAGTCTTCCCGAAATTCCGCATTGAGGGCTGACGGGCGAGTGGGTTCGCCTCGCGGACAACAAAAACTGAAAAGCATGAAAAGCAAACTGACCGCATTGACTCTCGCCCTGCTGGTCTTCGCTGGCAGTGACACGCTGGCCGACCCGCTGGGCACGGCGTTCACCTACCAAGGCCGGTTGGACTTCAACGGCCAGCCCGCCAACGGCAACTATAGCATGAGCTTTACCCTCTTTGATGGGCCCGCTTCGGGGGCCAACCTGGTGGGGGAAACCAAACTGTGGCCGGTTGGGGTCGCCAGCGGCTTGTTCACGGCCGAATTGGACTTCGGTGTGAACGTCTTAAGCGGCCAAGCTCGCTGGCTGGAGATTGGTGTCAGCGCCAACGGCGGCGGCACTTTGACCACTCTGGTCCCGCGCCAGCCATTGACGCCCGCGCCCTACGCGCTCTACGCGCCCAGCGCCGGGACCGCCGCCGCGTCTTCAAGCCTGGTGGGCACTCTGCCGGACGCCCAGCTCTCGGGCAACGTGGTGCTGCGTGCCGGGGGCAACACTTTCACGGGGAACCAGGAGGTCAGCAGCGGCAACCTGACGCTGGCCAGCGGCAAGCTCGGCATCGGCACCACCAACCCGGAGAGCAGCCTGCAGGTTAACGGGGGCATCCGCGCCCGCGGCGGCCCGCCGGGTGCCTTTGGGGGCAACGACAACGGCTACGCCTTTGGCGATCCCGGCGATGATGACACGGGCATGTTCAGCTCGGCGGACGGCCAGTTGGAGTTCTACTCGAACGCGGAGGAGCTGATGCGACTCGGCCCGAACGGCACCGTCGGCATTGGCACCACCAAGCCAACCGCCAAGCTGGAGGTGGTGGGCACGGTGAAGGCCACGAGCTTTGTGGGCGACGGTTCCGCCCTCACCGGCATCAGCAGTGACCAGGTGGCCGATAACTCGATCACGGCGGCCAAGCTCGTCAGCGATGCTGCCTCCCTGGCCAAAATCTCAGCCGGGGCGATGGCGGACGCGGCGGGCAACATCGGCATCGGCACCGCCGCGCCGCAGGCGAAACTGGATGTCAATGGCAGCGTTCAGGTGTCTGGGTATTTGGCGATCGATTTCCAGGAACGCAATGTGGCCGGGCTCGTCCCCGGGCTGGTGTTCGGCAACGGGGGGGGCGGCGGCATTGCTTACCATCAAGCGCCGGGCGACAACCCGCACCGGCTAGACTTCTACACTTCGTGGGAACCGCGGCTGAGCGTCACTGCTAATGGCAACGTGGGGATCGGTATCGGCAGCGCCGTGCCAGCCGCCAAGCTGGAGGTGGCGGGCGTGGTGAAGGCCACCAACTTTGTGGGCGACGGCTCCGGCCTCACCGGTATCAGCGGTGGTGCGCTGGCGGACAACTCGATCCCGGCGGCCAAGCTCGTCAGCGATGCGGACTCCCTGGCCAAAGTCTCCGCTGGGGTGATGGCGAGCGTCGCGGGCAACATCGGCATCGGCACCTCCGCGCCGAAGTTCCCCCTCCACGTCAATTTCAGTGGGACGGGGAGCAGTGTGCTCGCCTCCGTGCTCGAGCCGAATCTAACTGCGGGCGCGTTCGACCAGATTTACCTGGGCCGCACACCCGACGCCGGTGGCTGTGCAACGTTGACCTACAGCTATTCTCTCAAATCAGCCGCGACCCTTAGCTCTCTTTCCCTGGGTCTCTGGGGCAACCCATGGTCCCTGAACATCCTGGGTAACGGCAATGTCGGCATCGGCGCCAGGTTACCTCAGAGCAGACTCGAAATTGACGGGCAGGACGCGCTGAGCATGGTTGGATACCAACCGTTCCTCACCCTTCTAGACAACAACTCCTCCGCGCGCAGCCGCATTCAGGGCGTTGGCGGCGATATCTCCTTCCAGACGGAAGGCTACATCAACGGCTCCGGCCCGAACGGCTGGGCGCTCCTCAATGGTCAAGGGAATCTCAGTGTCGGCACGCTCACCATTCGGGGCGGAGCTGACCTGGCGGAGCCGTTCCCCATGAAAGAAGACAATCTTGGCAAGGGGTCGGTGGTGGTCATTGATGAAGAGCACCCTGGTCAGCTCATGCTCAGCACTCGCGCCTATGACACCCGCGTGGCCGGCGTCATCAGCGGTGCCAACGGCATCAACCCTGGCATCGCCTTGCACCAGGAGGGCACACTCGACCGCGGCGAGAACGTTGCCTTGACCGGCCGTGTCTACGTGAAGGCGGACGCTTCCCGTGGGGCGATCAAGCCCGGGGATCTCCTCACCACCAGTGACAGCCCCGGCCATGCCATGAAGGTCTTGGACTACGCCAAAGCCCAGGGTGCCATTCTTGGCAAAGCCATGAGCGGCCTGGACGCAGGGACCGGCCTGGTGCTCGTGCTGGTTACGTTGCAATAGCCGCAAGCGGGGCCAGGCAACCAAAGTACATATGACGACTTATATGCGAGCCAGGAATGCGAAAGCGCTGCACGGCGCCTTCAGGGGACCGCGGCATCGCCGGTCCCGGTCTGGTTTGGGCCTGCTGCCCTGGGTGCTGGCCATCGTGGTGGGCGGGAGCCTGCCTGATTCCGGTCTGGCCAATGCCAACGCCCAATGCATCTTTCAGCCGACATGGGAACAGGTGGGGCCGGCTCCGTTGGCGATCGGTTCGGCGGAAAGCGGTGACGGCCGGGGTCCTGATTCCGGCATGGTGCGGGACATCGCCATCGACCCGAGCGGAACCACCGACCTCATTATCTATGTGGCCACCGATAACGGCGGCGTTTGGAAATCCACGGACGGGGGCACCAACTGGTTTCCCAAGACCGACTTCATGCCGTCGTTGAACATGGGGTCCATCGCGCTGGACCCTGGCAACCCGGCCATCGTGTATGCGGGTACCGGTACCAGAGATAGCGGTGATTTCGTGCGCAACGGCGTCGGCGTTTACAAATCGACCGACGGCGGTGACCATTGGGTGATCGTCGGCGGTGATGTGCTTGCCGGCCGCGCCATCAACCGCATCGTGCTTCCCGAGCCCAACGTGCTGCTGCTGGGCTGCGACACGGGCGTCTATCGTTCCATCGACGGTGGCGCCAGTTTCGGCGCTAACGCGCCCCTGTTCAACGATCACAAACCGATCCGGGGGGGAGAGGTAACGGACCTGGACCTCGATACTGTCACTCCGTCCACGGTGTATGCCTCGATCTCCGGCTTCGGCATATATAAGTCCAGCGACAGTGGAGCCTCCTTCCCTGATGCGGACAGAATCCTCGGCGACCTCCCCGGCACCACGACACGGCCGGCATACCTGGTGTTGGCGCAATCCACGCTGCCGGACAATCGGACCATGTATGTCAATGCGCAACTCCCGGGTACCACCGCCGCCATGATGTTGTACTCGACCAATGCGGGCGGCACCTGGAATTCCATCGCCGTCGATACCAGCCCTTCGGCGGACCTCGAGATTCCCCAAAGCAACGGTTACGACCAAACTGTGGGAGTCGATCCGAAAGACGCCCTGCGCGTGTATTTTGGCGCGCGCGCCCTCTTCATGGTCACTGACGGCGGGGCAATGAAGATCACGGCGGCCAATCGGATCGACTTGAACGTGGTCCATACCGATCAACATGCACTGCTCTTCAGTCCGCCCTCCCACCGTCCCCGCAATTCGGTGCGCACCCGCCTGTACAACGGAACCGACGGTGGGCTCGCCACCACGGACGACGCCACCGGCGATGGTGGCTCGTGGACCATCCTCAACGGTCAAGCAGGGTGCGACGGACCGCGCCACGCTCTCGCCACCGTGCTTTTCCGCCAGATCGATATTGGCCGCGGTTCCACCGCCAACAACGCCTATACTTACGGAGCGGCTCAAGACTTGGGCCTCAGCGTGCACCCGGGCTACTGTACGGGCACGACCTGGTTGTTGAGTCGTGGCGGCGATGGCGACAGTGTCTCCGTCCACCCCCTCGATCCCAGGATTGCTCTCGCCAAAGAAGAGGGACTTAGAATCACCACCACTTCCGGTACGTCGTGGGCCCTGGGGGGCACCGGTCTGCCAGACTGGCCCAGGGTGGTTTACTTCGACCCGAACGCCATCCGGGCCTACGCGACGGTCACGAACGAACTCTATGAAAGTCCGAACAACGGGACGAATTTCACCCGAATTGCGAGTTTTCCGGCTTATATTATTGCGATCAGCAAACCCCAGATCGATCCCAATGTTATGTGGGTTGGACTGACGAACGGCAACTTTGCTCGCACCACCAACGCCCTGGCCGGGAACCAATCAACCTGGGAACGTCACACGCCGGACAACAGCCCTTTTGGCTCTTCTATCCAGGGCATCGCCGCCCATCCGTTCGCGCCCCGGGAAGCCGTGGTCATCTACCGGGACACGTGGTTTCCGTCCCGCGTGGTCCGCACGGTGGACGGTGGCGCGCACTGGGACAACATTACGGGCGACCTGCCGCTGGTGAAGTTGAGCTGCGTGGCGATCGATCCCAACAGCAGCCCACCTGCCATCCTGGTGGGCACCGACTCTGGAGTCCTGCGGACCCTTAATCTGGGAGTGACTTGGCGGCCCGTGGGAATCGGCCTGCCCAATGTCCCTTGCACGTCCTTGGCCCTGGATTGGGCGGCCGCGCCGTCATTGCTGCGGGTGGGGACTTATGGCCGGAGCGTCTTCGAGCTGGCTTACGACCGACAGTACATCGATCTGAACGCGACCCGGCCGCCCGATGGCACCCGGGAAAGGCCCTTTAGCACGCTGGACCAGGCCGTGGGTGCGCCAGCCACCGGGGCTATGCGGTACTACAACTTCCGAGCCGGTTCCTACACTGTGGGCACCACGCCAATCAGCCACTGCGGGACCCTGAACGCCGTCGGTGGCACGGTGATCCTCGGTCAATGACAGCCTCTCTGCGCGTCAATCTATGAAACATCACGTCAGAATCGGCACGTTCATTCTCGGCTGGTTGGTCGGCTGCCTGTCAGCCTTTGCTCAGTATTCCATCAACTGGTCCACGGTGGTGGGTGGCGGAGGTACCAGCACCGGCGTCGGCTTCACCGTATCTGGCACCATGGGTCAACCCGACGCCGGGGTGATGACCGGCGGCGGCTTCAGGCTCCAAGGCGGTTTCTGGGGCGTCATCGCCACCGAGCAAACGCAGCCAATCTGCACGTCACCACCGTCCGGCCTGGTTTCCTGGTGGCGGGCTGAAGGTAATGCCCATGACAGCCAGGGCGGCAATCATGGCACCTTGACCACCGGGGTCACCTATGTGGCGGGCAAAGTCGGCCAGGCTTTCAGCTTCAATGCCACCCATGCGGCTGTCCTCGTCGGTAATCCGCCGAACCTGCGCTTGCAGAATCTGACCATCGAAGCCTGGGTCAGGCGCTTTAGCACAAGTCAGACATCCTTGGACACGGTGGGCGGCGCGGACTTTTTCAGCTATGGCGTCAACGGGTACGGGTTCGGAGTGGAAAACGACGGCCGGTTGGTGCTCACCAAGAAAGGCGTGAGCGATAGGCAGTCTGCAACCCCCCTCCTGATCGATCTAAGCTGGCACCACGTGGCCGTAACCAAGAACGCGAGCGCCGTGATCTTTTACGTTGACGGCGTGGCAACCGCAATCCCGCCGTACGATCCCGGTTTTTCCTTCACGACCTCGGCGGCGCTGGGCGCCGACAGCGAGCTGCGCGCTTCCTTTTTCGGAACGATCGACGAACTCGCCATCTACAACCGGGCCCTAACTGCAACCGAGATTGGCGCCATCTTCAACGCGGGCAGTGCGGGGAAGTGTCCTCTTACCATCATGTCGCCGCAGACCGCCGGGGCCGACTTTAGCTTCAGCTTCATGACTGCCTCCGGCCAGAGCTACAGCGTTGAGCAAAATGGGACCCTCGCAACGAGCGACTGGATCTCTACCACGAATTTCACCGGAGACGGCCAACTTTTTCAATTTGTCACGCCGCTCTCCAACGGCCCGCAACGGTTCTTTCGCGTCAGCCAACCGTGAGCGTTCGAGATCGCAGCTTTTGGCCGGGTATGCCCCTCATAGGCTGATCCGCGCCCTCTCATCCGAGATCACCACTCAACATGCTTAATCTCCCAGGCGTGGGGGGGGATGGTACTCTTAAGAATCTCAAAATAATTCCCGAAAGTCTTCCCGAAATGCCGCATTGAAGCGTGGTGGGTGGTCAGCCTCACCCGACGGCAACCAAAATGACAACGTTCGAAGACTAACATTATGCAGAAGATGAGACAGACGATCATACCGGCGGCGCTGGTGGTGCTCCTTTTCTGCGAGCAATCCGCGCTTGCACAGCTATCCACCACGATCTTGGCCGGAAGCAGACCCGGGTTTGCAGACGGGCCTGGGTCGCAAGCCAAATTCTCCACGAACATCACCGGCTTGGACGTAGACGCGGTTGGGAACGTTTACGTGGCCGATGCTGGCAACTCGCACATCCGCAAGATTAATCCCGCAGGGGAGGTTACGACCCTTGCTGGGACCGGTGTGTCGGGCACGAATGATGGACCTGGGTTGCAGGCGCAGTTCGTCGCTCTAAACGCTGCGTGGGGATCCCTGTGCGTGGACAGGCTGGGGAACTGTTTCGTGCTGGACCCAAACGGACCCGGTCGCACGAGAATCCGCCAACTCACTCCCCAAGGCATCGTGAGCACCGTCTATGACGAAGCAATAGATCCAACCGAAGGCGCAGATTACGCATCCATCGTGGCAACCGCAGCCAACAACATCGATTTCGTCGCGTCAAAGGACTATTCAACCCCGTCTTTTTACCGGAGCACGGCGGTCTTCGAATTCCAGCCCGAGGCTGGGTTTGTCCAGCGATTGGCCGCTCCGTACACTTGGGATGGGGGAGGCGAGACGCTGTATGCTATAGCCTCCGGGCATTCGACGAATCTGTTCCAGCTCACGTGAGGCGATTTCATCGACCCATTCACTCCAAATTTCCAATCGACGACCTGGGTTGGGAATCTTGAATGGGCCTTCAAAAGTGGCTTCGAGGCGCCGTTGCCGCTCGGGTTCGCGACGGATGGAGGCGGATCAATATTCGTCGCTGACGATCAAAGGATCACTCGATTAACATCGACTAACGAGGTGGTAATGTTCCAAGGCACTGGCCTCAACGGGTTGCTGGCAATCGATGGCCAGCAGAACATCTATTGTGTTCAAGGGAGCCAAATCCTGAAGCTCGCTGCTCACACCAAGGCGCCAACGGGTCAAACCAATTACCAGCAGCTTATGGTCTTTGGCTCGCCTCGCTTGGCAGGCATTGGTGGCCTGAGGCCGCTCATTTTGGGCAGTCCTTCGATGTTTTATGGCACCACCGCTCGCGGCACCGATACCAACAAGAGTTGTTTGTTTTCCGCTCGGTCGGATGGCTCAGAGCAGCGCGTTCTGCATTTCTTAAGCGCAGGTGACAAAACCGTGAGTGCGGGACTGGTTCTTGGCCTCGACGGGGCGATCTATGGGATGAACTCGGACCACATCTTTAGCTTGGACGAACGCGGCTTCCTTGATTTGACTCAGTTCATCCCTCAAGGCCTTGTTGCCCTGGGGTCCGGTTGGGCGCTTGGCCCGGGTGGCACCTTGTTTGGGACCGCCGGGGCAGGAGGCGCAAAAAACCTGGGCGCCGTCTTCAGGCTCAACCCGGATGGTTCCGGTTCTCAAGTCATTCACGATTTCGCCGGTGCGCCTTCGGATGGATGGAGGCCCATGTGCGGTTTGATCCTCGGAACGGACGGCTTGTTTTATGGTACCACCTACTGGGGGGGAACCAATGATGCGGGAACGGTGTTCAGAATCGACACCGGGGGTTTAGGCTACCAGGTTCTGCACAGCTTCGACGGAGCCAATGGCGACTATCCCGAGAACGCCCTGACGCAGGGAAGCGACGGGGAGCTCTATGGGACGGCCTCTGGGGGCGGATCGGGAAGTTTCGGCGTCGTCTTTAAACTTAGCACCGAGGGTTCGGGGTACGAGGTCATCTATAGATTTCCGGCCGACGCAAGCCACCCGCAACTCTATCCCTCAGCCCTTATTCAAGGTTCAGACGGCGCGCTTTACGGCACGACGCAGTATGGGGGCCTCACGAGCGCCGTTTACACTAATGGCATGGGCACTGTTTTCAAACTGAACACCGACGGCAGCGGATACACGGTGCTGCACAACTTCAGCGGTGAAGACGGTCGGCAGCCGCAGTCCGCCCTACTGGCCGGGACGGACGGCACGCTGTATGGGACCACTACGTACGGGGGCTACTTTGACCAAGGCACGGTCTTCAAGTTGAGTGCTTCACCCACAGAGAGCGTGGCCTCGATCGATTTCTACCCAACCTTCACCGGTCTCGCCATCACCTTCTCGGCTGCGCCCGCGCAGACTTTGGCTTTGCAGTTCTCGGTCGACTTGGGAAAGACGGACGCCTGGCACACAGTAACGACCGTGGAGACCGACGCCTTCGGCCTCGCCCAAATCGCCGATTCGAGCGGAAAGGGTTTTTATCGTGCTGTGAGGCAATGAACGATTGGCAATTCTACCTAACCATGAAATCTGCATATAATTACCTCTCGATGCGAGGTCTCCTGACCGCTTCTTGCTTGCTCGGAGTGGCGGGAACCCTCCGGGCGGACGATCCGCCGGTTTCGAACGTCCACGCGGCCCAGCGAACGGGGACGAAACTGGTGGACATCACCTACGACCTGGTCTCTGCTGCGCCCACGCTGCGCGTCACCGTGGCCGCTTCGGCCGATGGCGGACTCAACTACAACGTGCCGGCCATCAGCTTTTCAGGCGATGGCTATGTATTTCCCGTCATCCCTGGCGTCGGCAAGACCAGCAAGACCATCGTGTGGGACGCGGGAGCGGACTGGCCCGGAAACTTCACCCCGAGCATGAAATTCAAGGTCTGCGCATGGGACCCCGCTTCGCCCACGGTGCCCGCGCGCATGGCCTTCATCCCGGGAGGGTGGTTTCTCATGGGCGATAACTTCTACGAGGGCGATCCGAACGAACTCCCGGTTCATGCGGTAGACGTCAGCCCGTTCTACATGGACAAGTTCGAGTTGAGATGGGACTTGTGGAACGAGGTCCGCACTTGGGCTCTGGCGCACGGGTACGATATCGCGGCAGGGGTGGGCATCGCGGACAACCACCCGGTGCATAGTCTCAATTGGTACGACGTGGTGAAGTGGTGCAACGCGCGAAGCGAGAAGGAGGGGCGAGTGCCGGCCTACTACACCAGCACGGCGAAGACGACGGCGACGGTCTATCGAACCGGCCAACTCGACCTTCAAAATGACTGGGTTAACTGGGGCGTGGGCTATCGCCTGCCGACCGAGGCGGAGTGGGAGTACGCGGCACGGGGAGGTCATTCGGGTCAGCGCTACCCGTGGGGGAATACGATCGATGGCGGGAACGCCAACTACGCGTACAGTCGAGACCCCTACGAGACCGGAAGCTCCGACGAAACTACTCCAGTGGGCTACTACAATGGCCAGCAGACACCGCCGGGGCCTGACATGCGCAATGGATATGGTCTCTACGACATGGCGGGTAACGTCGCGGAATGGTCCTGGGATTGGCTTGGTCCTTACGGAAGTGGTGCGCAGGCTGACCCGCGAGGTCCCACATCGGGCAGTCTCCGCGTGTTTCGCGGCGGCTACTGGTACACCGGCCCTCAGGACTGTAGGGTGGCGTACCGCTACGACCTCTCCCGTTTGGTCAACCCGGGGGACAGGGACCCCCTCACCGGTTTCCGCTGCGTCCTAGGTCCGCAGTAGCGGCATTGCGGGGTTATGGGGCAAGAGATGCGCGACGAACTAGAACGTCCCGGTCTGGGAACGGGTCCTGAAAGGCCTTCTCGGGATCTCCTGAATTTCAAAGTGGTCGACCTCATCGATGCCATCGAACTTGGCGTGTCCGTGAACGCCAGATGCCGGCTCCAGAACGACTCTCCGGGTGGGCTTCTATGAAAGAACGTACGGGTCTGGCGATCGCAGTTTGCCTCTGGATGATCCCGATGGTGGGCTCCTGGGACCTCAACGCGCAGACCCCCTCGGTTTGCGCCGAATCCAACCTCGCGGAGGTGGACACCCGGACGGTTTCGCCCCTGCCCCCAAACAGTTGCGCGGAATCCGACCCTACCCCAGTTGATACCCGGACGTTTCCGCCGCCTCTGTCCTTAAACAACTGCGCCGAATCCAGCCTTACCACGGTGGACACTCGGTCGTTTCCGCCGCCCCTGCCTCCAAACAGTTGCGCCGAATCCGACCCTACCCCGGTGGACACCCGGACGGTTTCGCCCCTACCCCCAAACAGTTGCGCCGAATCTGACCCGACCCCGGTGGATACCCGGACATGGGATACGTGCGTGGAACTCCAGTGCCCCGGCGAGGTGCTCGCTTACGCCTGCGGAACGGATTGCGTCCCGGTCGATTACGCGGCCGTTGTCACCAACCACTGCGACCTGACCAATCTGGCCATCACCTACGATCCGCCCTCGGGCAGTTGTTTCTACCTCGGCACGCACCTGGTTCATGTGACGGTGACCGACAGCGGCGGCCACACCAACCACTGTGAGTTCCCGGTCACAGTCCTGCCCGATCCCAACTGCGACCCGGACAATCCCTGCGTGGAACTCGAGTGCCCAGGCAACGTAATCGCTTACGCCTGCGGAACCAATTGCGTCCCGGTCGATTACGCGGCCGTTGTTACCAACCATTGCGACCTGATCAATCTTGCCATCACCTACGATCCGCCCTCGGGCAGTTGTTTCTACCTCGGCACGCACCTGGTTCATGTGACCGCCACCGACGGCGGTGGCCACACCAATCACTGTGAGTTCCCGGTCACCGTCCTGCCCGATCCAAACTGCAACCCAGTGGAGGTGCAGGTGGTTTTCAGCAACGATTTTGAAACCGACACGCACGGTTTCGTTGCCGACGGTTCGCTCACCGGGCTTTCGAGAGTCCGACTCCCGACCGACAGCGGCGGACCAACCTCCACCAACACCTCGATGTGGTTGGGCAAGCTGGGAGACGGGGTGCCTAAAAGCGGCGCCACCGAAGAACGCGTAACCTTGAATCTGAGCGGCTTGGTCCCTGGCACTGATTACCAGGTGGCCTTCGATTTGTTGATCGGGGCATCCTGGGATGGTGCTGCCAGCTGCTGCGGACCCGATTCCTGGCGCTTCGAAGTGGATGGCCGCCGGTTGGTGGACACCATTTTTTCAAATGGCCAAAGCGGGGTGAACGTAGGTGCCTACTCGCCACAACGCTACTCGGACACGAATTACTCCAGCCCCAATGGGCCAGACGTGCCACGATTCACAGGGGCGGACGCCTCCTGGTCAGCCAATCAGGGCGGTAACTACGCCAACGACTACGCGATCTATTACTTTGGCCACGGAGAGGGCAATCCAGTCCTCACGTTCACCGCCACGGGCACAACCGCGACGTTGCGCTTTGTGCGTTACGGCAACACCAGCGACAGCGCCGATGAGTATTGGGCGCTGGACAATGTCGTGATCACAGGCGCTCCCCCTCCGCCCCAGCTTGAGATTCAACTGGTAACCAATCAGGTGCTCCTTAGCTGGACGACCAATGCTCCAGGCTTCCGCCTTCAGGCCAGCAGCGGCCTAGGGAGCGCCTGGGCCAGCATCGGTACCAGCCCGGCGGTGGCCGATGATTCGTTTGTGGTGAAAGATACCATTGCCAACACAGCACGCTTTTATCGTCTCATCAAGTAGCCGCTAGCCGATCACCATCTCCCTTCCCGCGTCGCCATACTCATTGCGAAATTCCGTCCACCGGCGCGGGACAATCCGCTCTATCATATGGGCATTCGAGAGCATTGAAGGCGACATCAATCATTCCATCGTGAGCCGATTCCTCCATTCCGCCACCGCCTAACTACACATGCGTTCCCGCGGAAAGCAACATCCCTCAAACGCTCAAACCCCGCAGACAACAGATAACAACCTCTTGGTCGCGGCTTCGCCCGCCCGGGATCATTCCAGCGGTCCTGCAGGTCGCCAGATTGAACACCATTCGTGCCGGTGAGGCTCGGTCCGGCAGAGGAATGAAGAGGGGTTCAAAAGTCCACCTTCTCCCCTTTGGGAACGAGGCTTCTTAGGTAATCGACCAGGTCGTTAAGTTCGCCCTCGGCAATCCTGCTCCGCCATGCGGGCATGAAGAGCGGAGGATGAGCTTTGCCAGCGTCCATGGCTGGAATCTCACGTTGTCCGTCGAGGATGCGTTTCTTCAATTCATCGATGGTGTATCCGTCGGCGACATGGAGCAACCCGGGGACCTGCTGGGCGGTTTTGGCGTTAGGATTGGGAACGCCGCCCACGCCGTTCTGGCCGTGGCAACCCGCACAACCATATTTTCGGTAGACCGCCTTGCCTCGTTCCACGGAGCTCATCTGAGATGGAATGTTCATGAAACCGATTACATTTGGGTCGCTAAGCGCCAGTAGAAACTCGGTCAAGGATCGAATCTCCTGTTCGGAGAAATTGAATATGGGCATGACCGACCCCGGTGTCACGGCTTGTGGATTCTTGAAATGGGCGACTATCCACGTTGGGGTTCGACGTTTGGAGACCTCGTCCAGTGCAGGGCCGACGGTGCCCCCTTTGCCGCCGATGCTATGACAGCCAATACAGCCCTTTTCCTGGAACAAACGCCGGCCAGCGGGCTGGCCCGGGATGCTTCGCATGGAGACGTAGTATGCACTCAGTTCCTCGCCAGTGAAGCTCAGTACGTACAGCGTGAGCGCATCTAGCTCAGGGTCTGTCGCTTTAATGGGCGGCATCGCGGAACCAGGGGTCACCGCGGCCGGGTTCTTGAAATGTTGCATTAGCCATTCCGGCCCCCGGCTGGCGCCAACTTTGTCCAGTTCTGGCCCAATTACCCCCCCCACCCCTTGCAGTTTATGGCAGCCAATGCAGCCGGACTCCTCGAACACGGCTCGGCCCTTGGCGAGCTTAGGTGCGTTGGGCAGATCGGTGGGCAGATGGCATTTGGCGCACGCCGATTCGATGAATTTCATCGGAAGCATCGGCCGATCCCAATGCTCCACATGCCCGTGGGCCGCCTCTCGCGTAGTGGCTCGGCCCTGACCCTGGTGGCAGATGGTGCAGCCGAATTTCTCGGACGGATGCTGATCGTGGTTGGGGTGGTAGGAGAGGGGCTGAGGCATTCCGCTATAGCTGGGATCCTCGGCGGCGAGATGGCACGTGAGACAACGATCCACATGATCGGGACCGGGCAAAACGATTTGACGGATCTCGATGGGAATACGCGCGGCCGCCATCCGCTGTTCCGCAGTGGTGCTGCGCGCCAGTTCCTGCTTGATGTAGGCTCGCTGCCATGTCTTCCACTCGCGGAACTGGTCCTTGTAGTAGGCAACAATTACCAGCCCGCCGACCAATAACCCGAGCACAGCGAACCACGGGTAACATCTGCGAAGGTTTGTATCCATCCTTAGGGGAAATGTTGTTCTTGAGCTTGAACCGGCTGCCAGGGAACCTGAAAGGCCCAATTGGGGCCGCGGAAAAGACTGCCGATTACTGTCAAGATTACGGCGGTCAGCAGACACACGCTAAAGATCGTGAGGGCCACCTTCCGCTCGCGCGAAAACCACACACCCACTCCCCTGCGCTTGGTGTCCAAATAGGGCAACATCATCAACGCCGCCACTAGGACCCCTGGCACCACTACTCCACCCCAAAACGCGGAATAGGCCACGAGTTCCTGGAGCCCCAGGAAATACCAAGGCGCCTTGGCCGGGTTGGGCGGATGAACCCGATTGGCGATTTCCTCGAGTGGCGCATTCCAAAAGATCGCCAGAATCAGCACCACGGCGACGGTGGCCAAGAACAGAAGCATTTCCCGGAACACCAGGTTAGGCCAGGTAAACACCTCCTCCTCAGGCTTGATACCCACGGCGGGGGTCGTCCCGCGAGCTAACTCCATCAAACCATAGGTCTTGCTCTGCGGGACCTGTCCAGCGCGGAACTCCTGCTGGAGTGCGGCGGCTTCTTGCGGTGACGCCAGACCACCGTCCTTCCGTACACGCCACATGTGAAGCGCAATCAACAATACAGCGATGCCCGGCAGGAGAATCACGTGCAAGACGTAGAATCGGATGAGGGCCGACTGCCCAACCACATGCCCACCCAACAAGAGGTATTTCAGTTTTTGACCGACGACCGGGGCGTAGCCCGCGATGCTCGTTCCAACCGTGATTGCCCAATAGGCTAGCTGATCCCAGGGTAGGAGATAGCCGGTGAAGGACAACCCAAGGGTCACCAGCAGAAGCATCACCCCGACAACCCAGTTGAACTCCCTCGGTGGCTTGTAGGCAGCGGTGTAGAACACTCGGCACATGTGCAACAAAGCGAAGATGACCATCAAATGAGCCGCCCATCGGTGCATGTTGCGCAGGACCTGTCCTGCGGTCACGGCGAACTCGAGGTCCTTCATGTTCTGGTACGCGTAGTCCGGAGCGGGCACATAATAGAACATGAGCAACAACCCCGTTGCGCATAGGATAAGGAATAGGTAAAGCGAAATGAGCCCAAGGCCGAGGGTCGTCTGGAACTTCAATGCCCGCTTGTTGACCTTGGCCGGCTGGAAATGCAACAGGAAGCTCGAGACAGCAACCTGTGCCCGTTCGAGGTTGCTCGCCGGCAGACCAACCCGGAATATCGAGCGACCAACCCGTGATCGGCAGACCGCGCTCCAAAGGTTTTGCAGCATATCAAACCACTAGATACTTATCCGCTTTGACCGGCTGGGAGGCGTCGATGACCAGTCGGCCGTCACGGCTGAGGGCCACCTCGAACCAGGGCAACGCTTTGGGAGCTGGGCCGCTCTTTACGTCTGCGTTCGGGCTGAACTGGCTTCCGTGGCATGGGCAATGGAAACCACTCCCATCGGGGTTGCTGTTCACCGTGCAGCCAAGATGGGTGCAAACGGCCGAAACGGCGCGAAAGGTATTGCCTTTCCTAATCAAAAACACCCGAACATCCGAGAGGAACGTAGCGCCCTCCGGGTAGTCGTCCGGCTTGAGTCCTCGGAATCGTTGGTCTGGTTCGTAGAGAACATCGGGAACAATGTATCGAGCTGCGGCCAAGGCTGAGGCGCCTAGGGCGAAAAGAGCCGCGCACCATCCGAAGGCTAGTTGGATGAAGTCTCGCCGCTTCACCGCCGTTGTCTCGTTTCCATTCATAGGATTCTGATTCAGGCTGGTACCATTTCGACCCGTTCCATTGTTACTGCGCCCGTTGGACACCGAACCGCGCACATGCCACAACGAATACAGCGAGTTTCGTCCTTGATGATCGTGCCGTGCTGGCCCGGGCTGGGCGGCTGTCCGTAGCGGGCGATAAGTACATTGGTGAGGTTGTCGTCGCCCCGCAAGTCGGCGGCATCGACCAAACTCAGACAAGATTCCGGACAAATGTCCGCGCACCCTCCGCAGAGAATGCATTTGTCTCCATCAAAAACCGGGCCAACGTGACAGCGGAGGCAGCGCGAGGCCTGGATGATGGCGATCGGATCTGGATACGGTTTCTCGACCTCCGCAATCCCGATGCGGCGCTCGACCGAGAGTATTGGCGGCGCCTGGCGCGTCAGTTTCTCGTAATCCGGGGCCATCCCGTACTGCCGGCTATCATAGGTCGTAACACGGACCTTTTGGGACCGTTCCGCGTCTCGCCCGCTAAGGAATTTGGTTATTGACCTAGCCGCACGCTGGCCTTCAGCGACGGCGGTAATGATAATCCATACGGCACTTATGCAAGCCGCCTTTGACCGCAAGATGAAGCGGCAGCGCCCTTTTACGCAGCAAGAAATTGTGAGCGAAGCTCTTTCTCTTTGGCTCAAAAAACACGGCTACTCGGCCTGAACTAAAAGCGTGTTCAAATAATTATACGAGCTTCCTTTCAGCGGAAGTTTGAACGGGTAATGTGCGCCTGGACAGATCAAAAATCTCAGTCGATGGCCTTTCAGGCCACTGCTATTCTTATTATATGGGGACCCCCTAAAGTAGAATACAGCAACTAACGACTGAGGTTACCCTGAATAGGCTTCCTGAAAGCAAAGTCTGAGGATCGTGTTGCCCCCAAAAAAGCGATTCTCCAGTCCATTTAGGGATTGGGCCTTTTGCCCAAACCTGGGCGGGTCATTTTTCCAAACACATTTCCATTCATTTCTGCTATAACAGCGTTTTGGAGGAGTCTCCCATGTATCGCTACATTGCCGCCTCAGTCGCTGGCTTCGTTCAGCAACTGGCCGTTGGTTATGTGCCCAACGGCTATTACTTTTACGTGGCGGGTGAAATCCCGGCCCATAAAGACCCTACAAAAACCGACCGGAAAATTATCGAGACCTACGGAATCGACATTTCAATGTGGAGACGAATGCAGCGCAAGAAGTCGGGGGAGGCGAGGCTCCAATACCTCCGCTTCGGGCATTTTTTTGTCGTTCTCGCCACGGCTGGCCCTCATCCGTTTTTTAAAGATGAAGCGAAGACGATAAAAGACATCCGGGAGAGTCCGGTCCGTTTTCAGGGCTATTCGATTTCGTGTCGCCGGGGGTGGGGCAAGCGAGAGTTTCACGCTTCGGTCCGAATCGACCAAGCTCGTTATTTGAAAATGAAAGAGCACTTCGAGGAATTCTCGCTCCAGCGGACTGTTGAAGAGCTCACGGCTGAATTCCTGGCGATTCCCTTCGAGCCCTACGCGCCTATAAGAAATCAGCTTTTTGTGATCCTTCGCGCTGTGAACCGCAAGCGCAAGACGGCTGGCCTAGAGCAAGTGCCGAAGTCAGCAATTCGGACTTTTAGGAAGTCCAGACGCGTATTTGAAGACAATGGGGCAGAGTGGAGCGAAGCGCAGCGGAGTCCCGTCGCAGCTTGCGACGACAGTCTGGACGGAAGGTGATGGGGTGAAGCGGCGCACGCGTAATGAAGCAGCGGAAAATCTCTCTTGATTCCGTCACAAAAACGATGCAGTATTTGTGACAGAAGATGAAGGACAACTCAAAGCCAATGGATGAGCGGATTCTAAAGTCGATTCACGCGACAAAGGGGGCCGCTGTGTTCACGAGCCGCCAGTTTGAGGGCTTGGGCCATCCCGCGGCAATAAGGCAGGCTCTGAGCCGTTTGGTCAAAGCCGGGAAAATTAGGCGTATCCGGCAGGGGCTTTATGACTTGCCCCGCCATCACCCGATTATCGGGGAAACCGCCCCTGACGTTATGGCCACGGTGCGGGCGCTGATGGAGGGGAGTCAGGCGGAGTGGCTATTCTCTGGCGCTTTTGCGGCAAACCTCATGGGGTTGTCGGAGCAGGTGCCGGCCAAAATTGTGATTCTCACCAATAGCGTTCCCCGTCGCATATCGCTTGGAAAATTGACACTTATTTTTCGCCGCGCCGCCCCTCGAAACCTGCTTGGCGCTGGCCGTCCGGCTGGTTTGGTTATCCAAGCGCTTCGGTATTTGCGCGGAAGTCCCGACACGACGCAGCATGTGGCCGTCTTACGAAAACAATTGGACGCAAAAACCAAGGCAGATCTGCGGTCGCTCACACCCAAGATGCCCGCCTGGATGCGGCCCGTAGCAGCGCAGATTGCTGAAGGGTAAATATGGATTCGATTCTTCAACTCACAGAAAGGCAACGGACCGAGCTTTTTGTGGCCGCAGCGCAAAAGAGCGGCCTTGGGGCGGTCGTCCTGGAGAAAGACTTTTGGGTCTGTTGGATATTGAAGGAGTTGTTCTCGTTGCCCCGAATTGGCGAACATCTGATTTTCAAAGGCGGCACTTCGCTCGCAAAAGTCTTCCGGATCATCAACCGGTTTTCCGAGGACATTGATATTTCGATTGACCGCAAGTGGCTTGGATTTGGCGGGTCCAATGAACCGGAAGCAGGTGCCAGCAACAAAGAGAAGCAACGGCGCGTGGAGGCGTTGCTGCTTGCTTGCCAGAAAAGGATCACCGGAGAGCTTTTGCCTGCGCTCCACTTCCTCATTCAGTCAAATGTTCGCCGGGACGAGAAGTGGTCGCTCCTATCTGATGAGGCTGACCCCGACAAGCAGACGCTGCTCTTTCATTATCCCTCCTCGTTGCCACTGGCCGAATTCGGCTACATCCGGCGAGTTGTGAAAATTGAAATGGGGGCCAGGGCGGATCATTGGCCGGCCGAGACAAAGACTGTGGCTCCTTACGTCACCGAGCAATTTCCAGAGGCGTTTAAGAATCCAAGCTGCGAAGTCAAAGTCTTGGTTGCGGAACGAACATTTTGGGAAAAGGCCACAATTCTTCACGCGGAATACCACCGCCCGCTGGCTTCCGCTCCACAGGACCGGTTGTCGAGGCATTATTACGACTTTTCGGAGATGGTGCGGAAAGGCGTTGCTGGCCGGGCAACGGAGCAGTTGGACCTATTGAAACGAGTCGCACAGCACAAAGCCCTCTTTTTCAAGTCCGGGTGGGCTAAATATGGGGAGGCCACGAAGGGGACGCTCAGAATTGCGCCGCCTGAACATCGCCTTGATGCGTTACGGCAAGATTATGGGAAAATGCAGGAAATGTTTTTTGGAGAAGCACCGGCGTTCGGGGCGATCATCGCAGCCCTGAAGCAATGGGAATCAGAATTTAATGGAAAAATATGGGGTTGAGTTACCATTTTAAACTGAGCGCGCCGGCGGCGAAGACGCCGGGCGAATTGGAGTCGTTTCCGAGGACGATGGAAAAATGAGCCTAGTGAAGTCCAAACAACGCGTTGCCGACCACGGGGAGGTCTTCACTCCCACCTGGATGGTCGAGGCCATGCTCGACCTCGTGAAGGGCGAGACCGAGCGGATTGACTCACGCTTCCTGGAGTCTGCGTGCGGCAGCGGAAACTTTCTCGTGCGGATTCTTCAGCGCAAGCTCGCTGCTGTCGAAACCAAGTTCGGCAAGTCCGAGTTTGAAAAACGGCATTATGCTCTGCTCGCGTTGATGTGCCTCTACGGCAAGCGCGGCGATTGAAACCAAGTTTCTCAGCAAGCCAATCATTGCAGAGCCGGGCACTGCTTGCACCGAAACCTATCTTGTTGCCGGACACTTTGAGCACGAAGAGACGGCGGACAACTACGCAAAGTATCTTCGCACCCGATTCGTCCGCTTCTTGGTTTCACTTCGCAAGGCGACGCAGCACGCGACACGCGACGTGTATTCTTTTGTGCCTGAGCTGCCGTTAGACAAAGAGTGGACTGATGGCAAGCTTTACAAGCGATACGGGCTGACCAAAGACGAAATTGCATTTATCGAGTCGCAAGTTGCCGAGCATGTTGACGACTCAAACGAGGCAATTGGTGACGACGATGAGTAAGACCATCGAGGAAATTTTAGCGCCGAAGCCTGCGGCACGTCCGCGTATTTACGCCTACTCGATTGACGACAAGGCGCACGCGGGCTTGCTCAAAGTCGGCCAGACTACGCGCGACGTAAAACAGCGCGTCGCCGAGCAACTCAAGACCGCCAACATCAAGAATTACAAAATCGAGCTGGACGAAGTCGCCGAGCGCGACACTGGCATGACGTTCACCGACCACGAGGTGCGCGCCGCGCTCGTCAAAAGGAAATTCGAGAACACGGAACTGGAATGGATGCGCTGCACGCTGGCGGATGTGAAGACTGTGCTCGCGGAGTTGAGAGCCGGCAAGACCTTCACCGGCACGCACCATGAGAAGTTTGGGATGCGGCGGGAACAGGCTGAAGCCGTGGAAAAGACTTTTGACTACTTCAATTCCATCTGGGCGGATAAGAAAAACAAAGCCACTCCTCGCTTTTTGTGGAATGCCAAGATGCGTTTTGGCAAAACCTTTACCACATGTTGCCGGCGGCGCGAAACTGGAGGAAAAGCGCCGGTTTGAAAATTCGGCTGCGGCGGTGCGAAGCTCCATGTCGCTTGGAGAGGCTCAGGGTTCGATTTGATCCTTCATTCTGTAACTAGCGCC